>Ga0335082_10001767_pt1 | contig 23096 bp, 22 predicted proteins | sample Lox_Sample_41_FD_206718 | JGI IMG/M metagenome (GOLD analysis project Ga0335082, IMG submission 206718) | Soil microbial communities from Loxahatchee National Wildlife Refuge, Florida, United States - Lox_Sample_4.1 | ecosystem: Environmental > Terrestrial > Soil > Wetlands | place: USA...
TCGTCGAAGGGATCGCGGTCGACGGGAAGGGCGAGCCTCTGGCGAACGCGATTGTGGTCCTCGTACCCGAAGCCCGGCTCCGCGCACGAACCGATCACTATCGCAAGACCGTCAGCGATCAGACCGGGCGCTTCAGTCTCCGCGGCGTCCGCCCCGGCGACTACGCGCTCTACGCCTGGGAAAGCATCGACGGCGATGCCTACTACAACCCCGAGTTTCTGAAAGCCATCAACGGGCAGGGAACAATTCTGCACCTGAGCGAGGGCGAGCGGAAGACGGTGCAGGCAGAAGCGATTCCTGAGAATGCAGCGGCCAGCGACTAGCCACTAGCTTCCAGCGTCGCCACTACCCCTCGGCTTTACCAGTGATGCGTCTCGACAACCTCTGAATTTGAGTCGGCAGCTTTGGTTTCGTCGGCGTGAATCTTGCCGTCTTCTTCCGCATAAAACGAGCGATGCTGCGGGTCAGGAGTTTTGGGCGTCATGGTGAGTGCGAAGCCCTCGTTCTTTCCTTTGTAGCCCACCGTGTAATCTCCGCGGTCAGGATTGAGCATGCGCTGCGTGAACGTCCCGGAGTGAACCAGTTGCGAAAGTGACGTGGCGTAGTGTCCGTAGTGTTTATTGAAACCGACTTCGGCGCGCATGACCACTCGCATGTAGGCGAGGGCCGCAGCTTCGGAGTCAGAATGCGCTGGATCGCCTCGGAACTTGGGAGTATAGGCAGGCGCTGTCGTTTGAGGTGCAGGAGTTGGGGCGGCGGGTGTGGGGGCGGGCTCGGGCTGCTGAGCCAGAAGCGACGTTGCGGTGAGAAGAATCATTACCGCCAGGATGCATGGTTTCATTCCGAAATATCTCCGAAACATCGTGTGAAGTGGGCTGCCAAATCCTAGTGCGGCAAGCATTTTCCAATGTTACTCCCGTAATTTCCCTTAGGTCACCTTCTCTTTGTTTTGTGACGAATTATTACTATGCTGAGTAGAAGAATTTAACCCTACAGGGAAAACTATGAAAGCAGCAGTAGCGAGAAAACCAGTGATCAAAATCGCGGTGGTGGAAAGCGACCCGTTGCGCTTCGTCGGGTTCCGCGCCTTGTTCGACTCCGAGCCCGAGTTCGAACTCATCTCCGCGGCCCTTCCCGAGATCAGCACCCTGCAAGGCATTGATCTCATCCTGCTCGGGAACCGTTCCGGACAAAACCTGTTTGACGTGATGGCCAGCCTGAAAGCTACGCGGCCAGACTTGCGGATCATTGTGACCGGATCGGGCATCGACGAAGAAACGATTCTGAAAGCGATCGCGTCGGGTGCCAAGGGATATGTGGACGAGGCGGCTACACCTTCCGAGTTTGCCCAGGCGATTCGCATCGTGCATCAGGGATCGGTATGGGCTCCGCGGCGCGTGCTCTCGATGTTCATCGAGCGGGTATCGTCGTCGCCGGGACGGATTTTCCCTGCCGGACGGGTGACGTTTACCGACCGCGAGAAGGAAGTGCTGGAAATGCTGGTGGCGGGCCGGTCGAACAAAGAAATCGGTTCTCAACTTGGAATCGAAGAGCGCACGGTGAAGGCGCACGTCGCGAAGTTAATGCGCAAGGTTGGCGTGCAGAATCGCATTGCACTGTCCGTCCACGCGATCACGCACTCGCTGGTGGCTACGAAATAGTGTTGAGCCGCGAGCTTTGAGCTACGAGCTTCGGGCAAATCGCTCGAAGAAGGTTCTGGAAGTAGGGCAAATCAGCTGAAATTGCAGAATTCGTAGCTCGATGCTCGCGGCTCGCAAGCCAGACGTAACCAGAGGGCCACTTACCTTCGTAATCTTGTCGCTTGCGGTGCCCTGCCGCATACTCGCCTCACCTACCACAGAACCTGGGAGACGGGGTTGAGAGTGGCGATTAGGGTCACTGCTTTCAGCCCCGCATTTTTTTCTCCGCACGATTCGTGCCAGCCGGCTCCTGTCTTACTTCAAGAATCCGTGTGACGTCCAGTGCAAATCCTCCCACGCCCCTACGATTCTGCCACTATTGTTGATCTGGACCGCATCTGTCACAAGGTTGGGGTTGGGAGCGGAAAAGGTGGTGATATTTCCCGAGGCATCGCGCTCGAACGCGAGGTCATTCCCATTGGTGTTTTGCCAGAATCCAACGATCACACCATTGTCATTCACGCTGTTGGCAACGGTTGAATTGGCGTTTGGAACGTTGAAATCTGTCATGTTGCCCGATGCATCACGGACAAAACCGTAACCGACGTTATTGCTGTCCCAGTAAACTCCTGCGAGCTAACGGCGGCGAAGAGAACGAGATTGGTTGAGGATGTGGCGGGTGACAACATTGCGGGTTTCTCCTTCGTGGCGAGACAGACGTGCTGCTCGGTTCGGTTCGAGTCAGTGACGGAAGGGGGAGATGCTAACTACGGGGCCTGTACTTCGAAGTTATCTGGGTGGGGACTATAGCACGGAAAAGAAAACTGGGGCTATCACCCGAGCGTAAACTATTTTCCAGAGTCAAAGTGCTGCGGTGATTCTAAGGGGTAAGCAGTATCGACATGCCAGGGATTCATGTTGTGCCGGACTCGACAACGCGCCCTGCGATACAACGTTCTCGGTTCATTTACAATCCAACTCATAGATCCCGAAAAATATCGCGTGGTGAGGCATATGAAAAGAATTCTTCTGCTGATGCTCGTGGTGTCGCTCTCCTCTCTTACGTTTGCAGCGGACGATCAAAAGGAATCGAAGGCGACCGATCGCGTGCAGGCCGCGGCTGATGTGTTGAATGAGATTCAGTCTGCACCCGACTCCGGCATTCCCGAGGAGATTCTCGGTCGCGCCGAGTGCGTGGCTGTGGTCCCGTCGATGCTGAAGGGTGGATTCATCGTCGGCGCGAAGTATGGGCGTGGGCTGGCGAGTTGTCGGACTCCGAAAGGCTGGAGCGCGCCGGCATTTTTCATGGTCAGCGGCGGCAGCTTCGGATTTCAAATTGGCGGGCAGGCTGTCGATCTCGTCATGTTGATCATGAACAACGACGGGATGCAGCACATGTTGTCGAGCCAGTTCGCGCTGGGAGCCGATGCGTCGGTCGCAGCGGGTCCGGTGGGCCGTCACGCGGAAGGCAATACCGACTGGAAGATGCGCGCTCAGGTACTGACGTACTCGCGGGCGCGAGGGGTGTTTGCCGGTGCGACCTTAAACGGTGCTGTCATGAAGCAGGACAAGGACACGACACGCGAATTCTACGGGCACATGGTGACGTTTAAAGCATCGCTGACCGGCGAGATTGAGCCTCCGGCCGCGGCGAATCCCTTCCTGACAACGCTGGCGAAGTGGGCGCAGGAAGCGGCGAAGTAAATTCAGCCACGAGCTTCGAGATTTTTCTCGTTTAGCTGATTGCGGAGTACCGCGCGCGGAACGCGATTGCCGCACGTGATACAGTGACGCTTTCCGGATGCGCCGAAAACTGGAATACGCGGCTGCCTGGCCGTTCATTAAAATTCTGAGCATTCTGCCGCGATCGTGGTCGCGGGCTGTCGCCATCGGCATCTCTCAGACTGTCTACCTGCTGCACGGCAAGTTGCGTCGGGTTGGGATGCGCAATCTCGCGATGGCCTTCCCGGAGAAGACAGAGGCAGAGCGGCGGAGGATTTTGCGTGGAGTCTTCACCTCGCTCGGCCGCGAACTCGCGGAGCTCTGTCAGTTTCCCCGATACACATTGGAGAATGTCGACGAGGTCGTTGTTTACGACGGCCTCGAGAACTATGAGCACGCCTACGCGCGCAAGAAAGGCGTGCTGTTTCTGACGGCGCATTTTGGCGGCTGGGAGTTGTCGGCGTTCGTTCACTCCCTGCACGGTCACTGGCTCCACGTGATAATGCGTCCTATGGATAATCCATATCTCGACCGTCTGCTCCAGAGCTACCGCACGATGCACGGAAACAGAGTTGTCCCGAAGGACGATTTCGTGCGTGGACTTCTGGCGGCCATGAAGTCGGGCGAGACGGTGGGAATCTTGATGGACACGAATATGACGCCGCCGCAGGGCGTGTTCGTGGACTTCTTCGGCATCCTTGCGTGTACGGCCAGTGGGCTGGCGCGGATCGCGCTGCGCACCGACGCGGCCGTCGTGCCGGGCTTCACCATCTGGGATGACGCGCTCGGCAAGTATCGATTGCGCTTCGATCCCGCCCTGGAGTTGATCCGGACGGGAGATCTCGAGGCGGACATCGTCGCGAACACGCAGGTGTTCACGAAGGTGATTGAAGACTACGTTCGAAGATATCCCGACCAATGGTTGTGGGTTCACCGTCGCTGGAAGACCCGCCCCGAGGGGCAGCCGCCGCTTTATTGACTGGATTTTCCTCGGGGACTGAAATGGGTACCCACCCTTCGACGGACAACGACCCATTCCTGACACTGACCTTTCTACTGATTCAAGATCAGCTTCGATTTCGCGCGAAACAAGCGATAGGCCGAATACATGTGACTTTCCTTCGACACGAGTCCATCCACATTGGAGGTAACAACGACCTGGCGAGGTAGCCATAGCGCAGTTGAGACCTCGGCCAACAGAACCTCTTCGAAGCTAGTCTCGGCTGTGAACTGGCGAAGCGGTACGCCGGGCGGCGGAAACAGAATGTCAGTTCGCAGACGCACGATTCGATAGTCGCTGGCATCCACCCATGCGATCCCCTGCAGATACATGGGATACGTCTTGTTCGCATATTCGATGGTTGCCGGCACGCGAAGCGATCCAGGCTTCTGTGCGAACGACACGACATGCGTCTGATGCCCGTCCATCTTCTGCTCGCCCAGATAGCGGAAGTCGGATTGGTATCGATTCGGAGGATAGAAGTGCACCCACGAGTTGACGAAACCCTGTGACCGCGGCGGCCCGGAGGATGACGGAACCGTTGCACTCTGCGTCGGTAGTTCGAGCTTGTCCGATTCTTGTGCACGCGCTGTGGCTTCCTCCGCTCTTTCAATTTGCTCCGTTTGATACTTCTCACCGCTCGCCAGATCGATCCGGTATTCATCGAGGATCGCGCTGTCCGATCCCATCAGGTGCTGCAGCACAAGGAAGGAATAGTCGTGCTTGCGGATGGATCCCAGTTGTTCGGAGACAACAGCCTCGTGCGAGATCAGGTTTGGAGTTTTCTTGGCGATCTCTACCGTCTTCGCTCCCATCTTGTTCAAGAGAGGAACGAGTTGCGACTGATCCGGGGCTGCTTTCAGATGACGCAGCTCCCGCACTGTCTTCTGCAACTGTTCGATTGGAGCTGTTGCATAGTTGGGAGTTTTGATTTCCGGGACGGCTGGAACCCGGAGGGCAGGCGCGTCAGGACCGTCGGTGGGATGCGCGAGGATATCGATCTCGTCGTGCTTTTGCGGAGTCGGAGTCGGCTGCGTGTTGCTGCCCGAGGAAGTTGTCTGCTGTGCGAGAGCGTCCGTCCGCCCGGCGCACAGCAAGACGGCGAGTGCGATCACAGTCAGCATCCATCGTCGGAAGAACATTCCGCTCTCTCCGAACTTCCGTTCTGGAAAATGGTACACCTCGAGTGCACGACCCGGTCCGCATCCACAGCGTGATCCGGTAAAATCCAAATCTATGGAGACTGAGATGGAAACTCCCCCGACTTTCGACCAAATCGCAGCGCGCGAGCGCCAATACCTGCTCACGACCTACAGCCGTTATCCCGTTGTGCTGGCACGGGGCAAGGGCGTGTTTCTGTTCGACATCGAAGGCAAGCGATACCTCGACTTTGTTTCCGGGCTCGGTGTGAACGCGCTGGGGCACGCGCATCCGCGGATTGTGAAGGCGATTCGCGATCAGTCTACGAAATTGATTCACGTTTCGAATCTTTACTATCACGAGTATCAGGGCGCGCTGGCGGAGAGACTCTGTAAGCTCTCTGGACTGGACCGCGCATTCTTCCAGAATAGTGGGACCGAGGCGATTGAAGGCTCGATCAAACTGGCGCGTCTGGCGGGACATCGGGCGGGCGGCGAAGCCAAGTCGCGGCTGGTGGCGCTCGAAGGCTCTTATCACGGCCGGACGTTCGGTGCGCTCTCGCTGACAGGACAGGACAAGCATCGTAAAGGATTCGAGCCGTTGCTCGAAGACGTGACGTTCGTGAAGCAGAACGACCTCGAAGGGCTGCGCGCCGCGGTCAACGACAACACCTGCGCCATCGTGCTGGAACCGATCTTTGGCGAAGGCGGAATCTACGAATGTTCCGTCGAGTTCCTGCGCGAGTGCCGTGCCCTGGCGGATCGGCATAGGGCAGCGCTCATCTTCGACGAGATTCAGTGCGGCCTGGGTCGCACGGGAACCATGTTCGCCTTCCAGGGTTTCGGCGTGACGCCCGACATCGTGGCGATCGCCAAACCGATTGCCGCCGGACTTCCTTTGGGAGCGTTTATCGCGAAAGAAGAATTTGCGACAGCGATTTCGCCCGGACAACATGGCACGACGTTCGGTGGCGGTCCGTTGGCTTGCCGCATTGCGCTTGAGTTTCTGTCGATCGTCGAGGACGAGAAGCTCCTCGAGAATGTGAACAAAGTCGGCGGGTACTTGCAGGAGAAACTGAAGGGGCTGGTCTCGAAACGCAACGCCGCGGTTGCGGTGCGAGGGCGCGGATTTATTCAGGGAATTCAACTCGAAATTCCGGCGCGCCCGATCGTTGACGCTGGGCTTGCCGAAGGAGTGCTCTTCAACAGTACACAAGACACGGTTGTGCGCTTCCTGCCGCCGTTCCTGATGGAAGAGAAGCATGTGGACAAAGGGATTCGCGTGCTGAAGAAGTTGCTGGGGAAGGCGAAGAAAGCGGCGTAAGGTAGCGAGCCAAACGCGCTCGCCTCAGGATGACAATGCACGAAAAACGGGGAGCCGAAGCTCCCCAAAGTGAAGCGACAGAGGCGTTGTTTCAATTACATAGAATGCGGATGGAAGCAAACGGTTGTCCCGGTTGCGGGAGATTTCGTAATGGGCAACGCTGTGAATGAAGTCGCGGGGAGGGAAAAGATGGTCACACCCGGCGCGCCTGCGCTGGGTGATGGCGTCGAAGAATGCTGGATGGATGTCGACGGGGCGCGCATGCGCTATCTACGCGCGGGATCCGGGCCGCCGTTAGTCCTGTTGCACGGGTTGCTGGGATATTCCTTTTCGTGGCGCTTCACGATGCCGGCGCTTGCCCCGTATCGCACGGTCTATGCGCCGGATATGCTAGGCGCGGGTTTCTCCGATCGTCCACGTATCGATCACTCCATGCACGCAACCGCACTTCGCGTGATTAAGTTTGCAGAAAATCTAGGTCTCACATCTCTTGATCTGTTGGGAACTTCACGTGGAGGCGCCGTCGCGATGTGCGCCGCCGCGCAATGCCTGCATCGCGGCCACTTGAAAATCCGAACCCTCGTGCTGGTTGCGCCGGTGAACCCATATTCGTCGCAGGGGAGAAGGATCGCTGCGTTTGCGGGGACGCGCATTGGCGCTGCTATTGTTCGCGCGGTGGCGGAAGGTATCCCGGCCCTTTACCCGTTCTGGCACGGCCGCATGTTTGGCAGCCACGCCAGAATGCCTGCCGACAGTCTCGGTGGCTACAAAGCGCCGCTCTGCCGGCCTGGTCTCTTCGACCATGCGTTGAGCATCATTAGTACATGGGCCACTGACCTGCTGGAATTGCAAGAGCTGCTGCCGAAGCTGGGGACAATTCCAACCCTGCTGATGTGGGGGACCAAAGATCCGGCGGTCTATTTCTCGTCGATGGAGCCGCTGGCGCAGCATTTTCCGAATGCGGAGAAAGTTGTGTTTCGCGGAATCGGGCACTTGCCCTATGAGGAATGCCCGGACGAGTTCAACGACGCATTGATTCGTTTTTTGACGAAGACTCCTCCGGATTCGCTACACTGACCCCTGGTCTCTAGCCCCTGATCCCTGAATCCTGATGACCCACGCCATTCTCGACCTGTTGCGGAATGCGGTGGTGCAATACGGGTATTGGGCCGTGGGTGTAGCTCTGCTGCTGGAAAATGCCGGCATCCCCGTTCCCGGCGAGACCATTCTTCTGCTCGCGAGTTTTCTCGCCTACTCGCAACACGAGCTCCAGCTGTCGTGGATCATCGCGGTGGCGACGGTTGCCGCGACACTAGGGGACAATCTGGGATTTGCTCTCGGCTACTACGGTGGGCGAGCTCTGGTGTCGCGCTATCAGAGTTTCTTCCGCATTCGTAGCGCAACCATCGCACGAGGGGAACAACTGTTCGCGCGGTTCGGCGCGGTGACAGTCTTCTTCGCGCGCTTTGTGTTTGGCATGCGTATCGTGGCCGGGCCTATGGCGGGAGTCCTGCGTATGCCGTGGCGGAAGTTTCTTCTCTTCAACTTCCTCGGAGCAGTTCTTTGGGTGACTGTGATCTCGGGCGCCGGGTACCTGTCCGGCCGTCATTGGGACCGTCTGGAGGAGATCCTGAAGCGTTTCGACGTGACTGTCGTGATCGTGGTTGTCGCCGTCATCGCGTTCTACTGGTGGCGAAGACGCACGTCCGGGCGGGCATCTGGCGAGTAACCTTTTGCACAGTGCTGATGGTTGCACCTGCGACTATACTGTGCGGAGTCGCGGTTCGGGGTCTCATCAAGCTCAGGGGCGAGCATTTTCCGTGGCATCGTTGGACACACCGGTTGCGTCCGAGCCGGAATTCGGACGAGGAGGATCTATGAAGAAGATCGCGTTTCTGACTCTGCTGATTCTGGCAACGGCTCTGTTCACACTTGCCTTCTCCGCGGCGGCAGCCGGACCCAAAGCCCCCTCGGCGCCCGTGCCCGCGGTAGCCGCGGTTGCGGCAGCGCCGGCGGCAGCCACACCGGAGCGGCATCCGCATATCGACGAAGCTCTGGAGCACATGCGGGCTGCCAAGCACGAGCTCGAAATCGCAGAGCACGATTTCGGCGGACATCGCGTCAAGTCCCTCGAGCATCTCAATGCCGCGATGCACGAGGCGGAAGTCTGCTTGTCAATGCGGTAAAGAGATTGAACCAGGAAGGATCTGAGGGCAGCGTCGCCGACGCTGCCCTTATTTCTTTGGCTTCTTTGCGTTTTCGTGCGACCCGAACGTGTGGCCGATCGATACTCCCAGCCGGAAAACGTTATCGGAGTGAAACTCGAAGTTGTTCGGGATGTAGTAGTAATGCACTTCCGGCCGGACAAAGAAGTTGCGCCAGACGTAGTAGCGCACGTCGACGCCGCCATGCAAAGCGAAGTGCGTCGCGTTGATGAAGGAGCGGCAACCGCCGTTCTGGCCGCAGGTTCCCGACGCGTAGAACAGCAGAGTCTCGCCGCCGACGCCTGCCATGAAGTCGCCGCGGGCTTTTGTGCTCAACTTGCGCGCATACACTCCGTTGATGTCATAGAGGATCGGCCGGTAGGGCTGGAACTGGTTGTAGATGGCCTTGTAATAACGAAAGGAACCCTCGGCATTGATTCCGAAATGATTCTCGCGCAGATATTGCAGGCTCGCTCCGGGAAACAATCCACCCTTCTCCGCCGGAGGAGGAAACGCGCTTGAGGCTGAGGTCGGCTTCGAGGACCAAACGGTACCCGCACCTACGGCAAAATCAACCTGTTGGGCGTGTGCGAAGCTGACGAACAACACGAACGTGCAAGCCAACCCGAGCCACCGCAATCTTCTCAACTCTGCCCCCTGACCGTTTGATTGAACACTAGACGCATGAAAAGCGCAAAGGATCGCCGGCGAGCGAAGGAATCACCCGAATCGAGCCGACGATCCTTGGGGATCGGAAAAACTCTACTCTGGTCCGATGGTGTACCCGATCGACGCTCCGACACGGACCACGTTATTGGAACTGAAACCGAATCCGTTGTTGGAGGTATCGTTATTGTTCAGGACATGAAAGATGCGCGCTTCGGGACGGATGAACATGTGTCCCCAGACGTAGTAACGTAGACCGCCGCCCACATCGACCAGGAAATGATTGGAACTGGTATAGCAGGCACCGAAGTAGACACAACTGCTGGTCGGTTGGTATCCATAGAATCGGGTGCTCTGCCATCCCACGCCGCCGAACAGATCAAGACCAACCTTCTTGCTCAGTTTCGGCTGGAAAACGCCATTGAATGAGAAAAGCAGCGGGCGATAAGGCTGACCTCCCGGTCCACCAATCTCTCCCTGACTTCCTTTCCAGTTGACGTCGAAGGCTGCGCCGAAGCGTTTCTTGAAAATGACGTCAGCGCCGAGATTCAGATACGTGCCACCCTTCTCGGGGCAGAGCACTCCACCTTGGGAATCCAAGCCGCAGTTCGTGCCCGGGACAATTGTGCTGGACGAAGGCGAAGAAGAGAGCAGCGTGCCGCCGCCAATGTAGGCATCGCCCTGCTGGGCTGAGGCCAGATCCACGAAGGCAAAGACCGCGATGACGAGTGCGAGGAACGCGAACTTTCTCAAGAGAACCTCCTGAAATGTGTCCTTGGCAGCTACGATGCCGCCGCCAAACCATTTGGATGCAAGGACCTGAAGAATATTGAACTCATCATAAATTGACCAGCGGCAACATTCAAATGCTGCAGACCGGGGCGAATCGCTGTTGCCAACTGCCACCAAGAAATGACGGAGTCCACTACAGTTTTTGAACCCGAAGGGGTCGCGGAAGTTTCTGGCGCGACCGGGGCAGGGATGCTTCGACCTGCGCGGTGAGGCGCTTCGCCCGCCTCACTGCACCGATCAGCACGAAATGCTGCGCCGTGTAGCCACCCGAACCTATGCTATCTCTTTGCCACACTTCCTCCACCACGCAAGACGTGGTCGAGCGCGATTGGTCCGGCACCAAAGAAGATTAGCGCGAAGGCGAGACTGGCTGCTGCCAACGGGAATTCGTATCCGGGATGATCGGGAGATCCCATCGATCTGTTCTGCAAATGAACTCTCCATATGGCAACTGAGAGATTGATACAAATGGCAAACGCTGCGGGTCGAGTGAAGAATCCAGCCAACAACAAGATTCCTCCGATCAACTCAGTAAGAGCGGAGAGGTAGCCCAGCCACAAAGGAACGCCGATGTCGGCGAGGGAGTGACCGTAATGCCTGAGGCCTCCAAACACGTGGTGATACCCGTACACGACCATAATCACGCCTAGTGCGAGGCGCATGACGAGCAGCGCGAGTGGTTGCAGACGATCGAGATAACGCAAACGTCCCTCCGCGGAAATTCGTGAATAGATTAACCCAGCGGCAGGACGAGAATCGCAGAAAACAATTGCACCTGTGGACAGGTTTTGATAACGTGTTTGGCCGCAGGCCAAACCTCCCAGGTAATTTCGCAGCCTTGTGGTGTGTCCTGCTTCTTCTCCCCGGGGCCCTGAAAAAATCTAACGCAAAGTATGCGCCAATGCTGCAGCAAACGCCGATGTATTTCGGCCAACGAACCTTGAAGCGAGGAGTGTCCCAATGAAGTTGACCAGTTCCACGAGTTCTATTCCGCGAACGATGTTGTTCCTCGTATTGATGCTGGCAGTTCCGCTGTTTGCTCTCGGCCAACACAAGAATAGTTCGCCGCCGAAGTCTGCTCCTGCCCAGCACCAAAGCGCCCCGGCCCATAACTCGGCTCCGGCCCACAATTCGGCTCCGGCCCACAATTCGGCTCCGGCGCAACACTCGAATGGTCCCGCCAGTCACACTGCAGGCGGAAATACGGGGCACCCCGGCAATAGCAACAACCAGAGCCACGGCGCCAACAATTCTGGCGGCCATGGAATGGGCAATGCGAACGGCCCGCACGGTGGATCCAACACAGGGAATACCTCCCACGGTGGAATGAACAATTCCGCGCACGGAGGCAACAACGCGGGGAACGCCGGACACAATAACGCCGGGAACGCCGGGCACAATAACGCCGGGAACGCCGGGCACAATGGCGGCAACATGGGTGGCCACAATGCCAACGGCACCATGAACCGTGGTCCGGCCAACGCTCACAACGGCCCGGGTGGCCATGGGAACCACGTGGCTCCAGGACGTCAGGTTTCTCTCAGAGGTGGCGGCTCCGCCCACATTCGTCCGAATGGCCAGATCCGTTCGGTGAACCGCAACGGCATGCACATCGAGCGCGGAATGCACGGCGGCCGCACCGTCGTGAGCACCCGTAACGGAGTGCGTGTCGTGAGCGTTGGACGGCGTGGTGGATATGTGCAGCGTGCTTACGTCGTTCGCGGCGGCCGCTCGTACTATTCCCGCACTTACTACTATCACGGGGCCTACCGCGTAGGCGTCTATCGCGGCTACTACTGGGGCGGGCGTCCGTACTATGGCTACTATCCCGCCTACTATTACCGTCCCGCTTATTACGGATGGGCCTACAATCCGTGGCCGGCACCGGTCTACTACGGATGGGGATGGGGAGGCGCACCTTGGTACGGCTATTACGGAGCGTACTACGCGCCTTATCCGGTGTATCCGTCGGCCGCCTACTGGATCACGGACTTCATGGTGGCTGCGACTTTGCAAGCCGCGTACGAAGCGTCGGTTGCGGATAACTGGATGTCTCCCTACAACCTCGACGGCACTCTCGTCGCCAGTCTGAATCCGATTGCTGCCCCGGACGCCAAGCCCGCCATGAGCGAGGCCGTGAAGAAAGAGATTTCGGAGGAAGTTAAGGCGACCATCGCCGCGGAACAAGCGGAATCCGGAAAGACGGGCAGCAATGCCTCGGGAGGCGGCCAGCCAACCGAGTCGAAGGAAGCGCCGCCTGCGCTTGATCCGAAGTTCCGCACCTTCATCGTTTCCTCCGACCTCAGCCTCGTGCCCGACAGCGGAGACGAATGCGGACTATCTCAGGGCGACGTGATTACGCGTACTTCGGAGGAGGCCGATGACGATGGCAACGTCAACGTCAAAGTCGTGGCCAGCACGAAGTCGGATTGTGCGATCGGGTCCGAGGGACCACTCTCCACCGATGACCTGCAGGAAATGTATAACCACTTCCGCGAATCGCTGAAAGATGGCATGAGCGAACTCGCGAAGAAGAACGGCAGCGGCGGGCTTCCCAAGGCTCCGGACACCTCCACGGTGAACGGTGACGTTCCAGCCCCCGAGGCGGATAAAAGCGCCGAGAAGTCGCTGCAGGATCAGCAGAACGCGGCGGACCAGGCTGAGAACGACGTGAAGCAGGAAGCCAACTCCGGCGGGGGCAGTCAGTAAGCGAGCCAACGTTTTACCGAAAAAACGGGAGCGTCCCCAAAGTCTCGGTGGTCGCTCCCGCCACACCCGTGCTCTCCAAGTAGGAGCCGGGCCAGAATTTCTCAGGAGGCTTTTCAGATGTCGCAGAGATTGCGGATTTTCATTTCACGACTCGGTGTCCTTACGGCCGCTCTGCTCGTTTCCACAGCCGTCACCCCGTTGCCGGCAATGGCCCAGGCCCCGACGCTACAGGAGCAATTGGCGGCGCAATACAAACTGGTCAAGATGGGCTCCGACACCAGCGGATATTCCGTGGTGGAAGAAGGAACACTGCTTGCGATTCAGAAGGGCGGAATCATGGGAGTGCCATACTCCGACAAGTCCGTCCTGACTTCGAAATACGAAAACGGGAACGTCCACGGGCCGAGCGGCTTGATGATGGCAAGCCGGAAGTCCTTGCTCGGACATTTCTCGCAGACGCAGTCGGAAGGGCAGTCAACTCACCTGTTCAAGAAGGGCGACAAGGTCTATCCCACCAAGATCGATGTGAAGGTAGACAAAGACATTGTGATGCTGGGCATCGTGGCCTGCGACACATGCAACAACACCGATCCACCGACTTATAACAAGGCGAACGTCGAGTTCCAGTTTCCCAAAGGCTCGCTGGCGAAGGCGAGCGCGGGCGACGTAGAGGACACCATCGGCCAACTGCTCGCGATCAGCGACGATGCGCAACAAGGCGGCGGCGATCAACAACAGCAGCAACAGGGTGGGCAGAATCAAGGCGGACAGCAGGGTGGACAACAACAAGGCGGTGACCAGCAGCAGGGTCAGTCGGAGCCGCAGACCATCCAGATGGGAATGACAATCGACCAAGTCCAGAATGCGCTTGGTCAGCCCAACAAGGTTGTCAATCTGGGGCCGAAGCAGATCTACGTCTACAAAGACCTCAAGGTGACCTTTTTCGGCGGCAAAGTCGTTGATGTGCAATGAAGTAGGTAACCCGACCTAAGGTTTCGGCGGCCCTAGGAAAGGCCGCCGAAACAACAGCTTGGACCAGCGTCGTAGTACCTCCGTACCGTGCCTAGTACTTCAGTTACCGGTTGGCGAGTGACCGAGCACGTCTTGCAAAGGCTACCATTCTAATTGTAGTCGAATTGCAAAAGACTACTATATATAGGTTTCACCTCTCGCTCCCCCCTTTCCAAATTCCAAGAAACAGGCCAAAAACCCAGCAAAACGCGGAAATTCGCTTCAAGCCGGGGTTTTTCAGGGCTGATATATGCTCGGGACACCGATAGCCCACGGAGCCGATAGACAGGGCAAGGCTGTCCCCCAAAGCGATCCCGCGTGCGCCGAACAAATGGAGCGGGGAAGCTGGGGAAAGAGCAAAGGAACTATGGCCGACTCGCGAGAAGTAATGAACATTCGCCAAGCGTCGCAATATCTGGGCGTGAGTCCGGACACCCTGTACAAGTACGTCGGCGAGCAGAAAATTCCCGCATTCAAGCTGGGCAATCGCTGGCGCTTCAAGAAGTCGCGTTTGGATCAGTGGATGGAAGAGAAGTCGAGCGAGATGGAACCACAGGCGAAACGGAAGCCGAAAGCGGCTTCGAAGGCTGCGGGGCAGGTTTAGTCAAACGTCGCGGGCCTGAGCCCGCGCTACACACAAAGGTGGGCACATGTTTGGATTCGGATCGAAATCGATTGTTGGCCTCGACGTAGGCTCGTCGAGCATCAAGGCTGTCGAGCTGAAGAAAAAGGGTGGGCAGATCGAAGTCGCACACCTCGGGCTGGAACCGCTGTCGTCCGACATCGTTGTCGACTCCATGATCGTGGACTCGGGCACGGTATCGAGCGCGATCTCGAAGCTGTTCCTCGACAACCAGATCAAGACCAAGGGCGTGGCCACCGCGGTGAGCGGTCACTCCGTGATCGTGAAGAAGATTTCGCTGCCCTCGATGAGCGACCAGGAACTGGCCGACACGATCGAGAAGGAAGCCGCGCAGCACATTCCCTTCGATCTGGCGGATGTGAGCCTCGACTATCAGATCCTGTCCGACGAAGTGGGCTCGCCGCAGATGGACGTTCTTCTGGTCGCGGTGAAGAAGGACAAGATTTTGAACTACACCAACGTACTCTCGATGGCGGGACGGACCCCGGCTATTGTCGACATCGACGCGCTGGCTCTGCAGAACTGCTACGAGTACAACTACCAGCCGGCGCCGGGCCAGGTCGTGGCGCTGCTGAATCTGGGCGCCAGCGTCATGAATATCAACATCGTCAAAGGCACGACGCCGCTTTTCCCGCGCGACGTCAGCGTGGGCGGCCACCAGTACACCGACTCTTTGCAGAAGGAACTCGACCTGAGCTTCGAAGACGCCGAGTCGCTGAAGCTGGGCCACAAGGTCGGCACGGTGAGCGAAGACGCCAAGCAGCCGATCCTGCAGCAGGTCACGGAAATCATCGTGCTGGAAATTCAGAAGACGTTCGACTTCTTCCGCGCCAGCGCCGCGGGAGAGCATATCGAAAAGATCTACCTGGCGGGTGGTTCGTCGAAGGTGCCCGGGCTGGTGGAAGCGTTGCGGCAGGAATTCTCGATGCCGGTGGAACTGTTGAATCCCTTCCAGCGGGTTACGCCGCCGACGGAAGGGCTGGCAGCAGAACTGGTCGAGCAGAATCCCGGCCAGATGGCAGTCGCGGTGGGCTTGGCCCTGAGGAGCTTTGAATCCCTATGATCAAAATCAACCTTCTCGAAACCTCCAAAGGAAAGGGCAAGCGCGCGGGCAGCAGTCCGTCGATGCCTTCGATGGAAATGGGCGACATGGGTTCGCCCAAGCTAAAGATCCTGGTGATCGTGGTGCTCGTCGGCCTGGTGAACCTGGGCTACTGGTATCGCGGAAACCGCCTCTCGATTGAGATCGCGCAAAAGATGAAAGTGGCGGAACAAAAAAACCGGGAACTGGCGGATGTGAAGGCGCGCTTCCTCGAGCGCCAGAACCAGGCCAGCGTCTATCAGCGCCGCGTGGATGTCATCAAACAGCTGCACGATGGGCAGACCGGGCCGGTCAACCTGATGGCGATGATGGGCGAGACCATCAACAACACCGAAGCAGTGTGGCTGAGCAAGTTGGACGACAATGGGCCCAGCGTGAATCTGGAAGGCACGGCGCTGTCGACGGACGCGGTGGCCAATCTAATCGCCAACCTGCAGAAGACGGGATTCTTCAAGAACGTCGAGATCAAGGAAACCTATCAGGACGAGCAGATCAAAGAAATGCAGGCGTTCCAGTTCACCCTGACCTGCGAGAAGGGAAAGTCGTAAAGGCGGACCTATGGCGAACTTTAGCGAACTGTCGGGCATCAAGCAGTGGGGTGTAGTGATCGCCGGGGGATTGCTGGTGACGGCGGCACTGTACTTCACCGTCTTCAAGAGCCAGAACGAAAAGAACGCGACCGATCAGCATGCCCTGGAAGACAAGATTCGGGAGAACAACGAGCTCGAGTCCTACCGGCCGAAGCTGAAGCAGATCGAGCAGCAGCTGGCTGAGCTCAAGCAGCAGCTCGAGATCGAGCAGCGCATCGTGCCCGATGAGAAGCAGATCGACGGCTTCATCACCATGATGGACGGCGAAGCGGCCAAGGCTGGAGTCGAGATTCGGCGCTACACCGCAAAGGACATCAAGCAGCAGCAGTACTACACCGAGGTTCCATTCGACATGGAACTGGATGGGCGGTACTACTCGGTGCTCAAGTTCTTTGACCAGGTGAGCAAGCTGGAGCGCATCGTGAACGTCGGCGGGTTGATGGTTTCAACCACCAAGAACCCGACCGGAGCCAAGGCTAAGCACACCTACCAGTACGATGCCAGCGAGAGCATCGTAGCGACTTTTACGGCGACGACATATTTCAGTCGTAACTTGCAACCTCCTGCGGCGGCAGCCGGGGCAAAACCGGCGACCCCCACGACGGTGGCGGCGAAATAGGGATCACTATGAAGCTGACGACAGGCATTCTGGCAATCGCAATCTCGATGACGGTAGGCGGGTCCGCGGCTCAGCGAGCTTGGGGACAGAACCCGGACGCCATCGACAACGCGCGCAGCGTGGCAAAATCGCTGCAGCAAAAGCAGGCCAACGACACCAACGCGGCGCTGAACGCGGCGGGAGTCCCGGCAGCACCCGCGGCCTCCAAGCCCGCACCCGGCGCTCCGGCACCGGCGGTGAAGCCGGCGGTGATTCCTGGCGAGAAGGCTCCGGCACCGGCGCCTTCCAAGCCCGCTGCAGCACCGAAGGCTGCGGCTCCGGCTCCCAAGCCGGCTGCGGCTTCGAGCGCGCACAACCAGTTGCAGCACGTGAAGGTCGTGCCCGGAACCGACGACATTCAGATCGAGATCAGCTCCAGCGATCCCGTGACCCCGCGCGTCAGCAAGCTCAGTTCGCCGGCTCGCGTTCTGGTCGAGCTGCCCGAGACGAGCGTGGGCAGCGCGCAGAACAAGATCCCGGTCGGCAGCGGTGGAGTGAAGGGGGTACGCGTTGGCATGGACGGCAAGAACCCGCCGACCACCAGCGTCGTAGTCGACCTCGAGAAAGCTCTGGCCTATGAAGTGGCCCCCGGCCCTGCCGGCCAGGTCACGCTGATCCTGCACACGCAGGGTGGATCTCCGGCAGCAGCCGCGAAGAGCGCTCCTGCTCCGAAGCCCGTTTCCGCGAAGCCTGTAGTCGCCAAGGCCGCGCCAGAGACCAAAACTCCAGCGCCTAAGGCTCCAGTGGCGAAAGCTCCTGAGGCGAAGGTCGCCGTGGCGAAGGCTCCGGCCCCGGCTCCAAAAGCTGTGCGTGCGAAGTCGGAACCCAAGCAGGAAGCCAAGGCTGCAACTCCGGCAAAGCCGGTAACGACGGCTGCGGCGGCTCCGGCTCTGGCTGACGCGGCCAAGCCCAAGGCGGACGACAAGCCGAAGGCGGAAGAAAAGAAGTGGGCGATGAACGGGAAGCGCGATCCGTTCTTCAGCCCCGTGGTGCAGCAGCAGGGATCGGGTTGCTCGACAGGTAAGAAGTGCCTGGAGATTGGCAACATCAACCTGCGCGGTGTGGTGAAGGCCGACAGCGGCTTCATTGCGGTCGTCACCAACAACATTGGCAAGGCGTATTTCCTGCGTGAAAACGATCCTGTGTTCAACGGCTTCGTGGTGAAGATCACGGGCGACTCGGTCGTGTTCTCGGAAACGATACAAGACAAGCTGGGCAAGACGACAACGCATGAAGTGGTGAAGAGAATCTTCACTCCGGCGGTATAGACCAAGTTGCAAGAAGGACACGCGGGCCAGGCCCGCGGGTGGGGAGAGGCGAAATGCGAAAGCAACAAGTGATCATCATCGTATCGATGCTGCTGGTGCTGGGATTGGCTGCGGCCGCCCAGACACCGAGCCAGCTCGATCGAGTCAACGTAATCCGCGACGCGGACAATGTCCGGGTCGAGATGACAGCCACCGGCACCGTAACGCCGAAGCTCAGCACTTTGGACTCACCCGCCCGCGTGGTGGTCGATCTTCCGGAGACCGTTATGGCGACCGGCAAGACGCACATCGCAGTGGGTGAAGCGGGTGTCAGGGGCGTGCGCATTGGGACGGATGGCCAGTCGCATCCGACCACGCGCGTCGTCGTCGACCTTGCCAAGGCCTGCACGTACGATCTGACCCCGGGCCCGGCCGGCAAGCTGGTATTGACGCTGCACACCAGCGCCGTCGCCAAGGCTGCCGAGACGAAGCCGGTAACCGCCGACTCCACTCCGGCCGCCCGTCCGATGTCTCCGTTCTCGCCTCGCGTGATGGAGACGCGCTCGACGCCGAAGGCTGAGACGCCTGCCGTCAAGCCCGCGGAAAAGAGCTCGGTTTCGACGAACGACTTTGTGTTCGTCGAGCCTTCCTTCCGTGCGCAGGAAGCGGCTGCCCGCTTCTCCGACAAGACCGCGGCCGAACTGCTGCCGGTGAGTGCGCATGCGGCGCAAGCCCAAAGCTCCTCGGGCGAGACGCAGAGCAATACCGGCATCACGCCCGCCGTCAACCTGGCTGCCGAGCAGAAGGCGCAGCAGGGACAGGGCGCCGCCCAGGCTGGCCCGCGCTATACCGGCGAGCCGATCTCGGTCAACCTGAAGGACGTCGACCTGAAAGATTTCTTCCGCCTTATTCATGAAATCAGCGGCCTGAACGTCGTGCTCGATCCCAACGTGCATGGCACGCTGACGATTGTGCTCGACGACGTGCCGTGGGATCAGGCCCTCGACATCGTGCTGAAGAACAACGAACTGGCGCGTGAGCTGGAAGGCAACGTCCTGCGCATCGCGACGGTCGATACCCTGAAGCATGAAGCCGATGCCCGCCGCGCCCAGATCGAATCGGAAGCGTTGGCCGTCGAAAAGGTTTCGGTGACGCGTTTCCTCAGTTACGCGAAGGCGAAGGATGCCATCGTCACAGTCAAGAAGTTCCTCTCGCAGCGCGGCGATGTGGTTGCTGATGACCGCACCAACGCTGTGATCATCAACGACATTCCGAAGGTGATTCCGGTCATCGACCGCCTGCTGACGCAGCTGGACCGCAAGACGCAGGAAGTCGAAATCGAAGCCCGCGTGGTGGCCGCAACCCGGCAATTCGCGCGTGACATCGGCACCGAGTTTGGCTTCGGATGGGGCAACGGACACGCCGCGATTGGCGGCAACGGCTCGGCCGGCACGTCGCCCATCACCGTCGGCGGTCTGACGCCGGGCTACTATACGACGTCGGGTGGAGGCAGCAGCACCACCGGCTCCTCGATTCCATTGTTCTCGAATCTGGGAGTCACGCAGCCCTCGAGCGGCCTGTCGTTCGTCACTGCCAGCAACACCGTCCGGATCGACGCCATTCTTTCGATGGCCGAGTCGCGTGGCTTGCTGAAAGTGCTCTCTCGTCCGCGCGTCGTGACCCAGAACAACATCCAAGCCCTGGTGAAACAGGGCGTGCGTGTGCCGATCGTGACGCAGGCGCAGTTGGGCGGACCTCCGACCGTGACTTACGTCGACGCGTTCCTGCGGCTTACAGTCACTCCGCAGATCACGTCGGAAAACACCATCTTCCTGAATGTCGACGTGGAAAACACCACGCCGAACTTCGGCCAGGAAGTGCAGGGCAACCCGGAACTGATCACGCAGCAGGCCACCACGCAGGTACTGGTGACCGATGGCGGCACGGTGGTGATCGGCGGCGTCATTCAGACGCAGAACTCGATCAACATCTCGCAGGTTCCGTTGCTCGGCAGCCTGCCGATCCTGGGCAACCTGTTCAAGCACACGCAGGTCAACACCCAGAACCAGGAGCTGATCTTCTTCATCACTCCGCGCATTATCCAAACATAGTCGCGAGCTCGGAGTTGCGAGCCACGAGCTAAAAACACCGCCGGTCTGGGGAAACTGCCAGACCGGCGGTTGTGTTTCTTGAAAGTAGTTTCCACTTTCTGACGGCGGCGAGGAGTCGTACCCCATGAGTTATACTCATGGGCTTTCGAGCACATTCGCATAGTCCTTGACACTGATTACTCTCAAGCAGACAATCCAGCTTCACGTTCCACTATTTCTGCTATGAGCATAGTCAACGTTTCGATCCGATCTTTAGGCTGTGTGTCTTTACTCGTCTCGCTCGCATCGGCCCAGCAAATGTCGAGCCTCGAACGGGGGCAGGCGCAAGACATGCTGCAGGTCGTCGCCAACGATGTCCGTAAGCACTACTACGATCCCAAATTGCGTGGCCTCGATTGGGATGTGATTGTGGCTAAGGCACGCCAGCAGATCGATACTGCTCCCTCGATGAACGTGGCTCTTTCGTACATCGCGGGAGCTGTAGAGGCGCTTAACGATTCCCACACGACATTCTTTCCGCCGGAGCGCATGCACCGCTATTACTTCGGCTGGCGTTACCAGATGATCGGCGAGCGTTGTTACATCACAAGGATTCGCCCGGGCACCGATGCCGATAAGAAGGGTGTGAAGCCTGGCGACGAGGTGCTGACAATCAATGGTTTTATCCCGGACCGCAAGTCGCTTTGGAAAATGGAGTACGTGGTGGAAACCCTCCGGCCCCAACAATCTTTGAAACTATTGCTCCAAGTGCCACCAAACGGGAAGAGTCGCGAAGTGGAGGTGGTGGCGGATGTGACGACCCGCAAGCGGCCAACGGATCTGGGCTGGGTTCCACGGCGCGAGTTCGAGGAAGAAGCCCGGCAGATGCAGGCGCGGTACATCGACATCGGCAACGATCTCATGGTACTGAAGATTCCTTACTTCTTCTTTTCCAATTCCGAAGTCGCGGGACTGATAGGGAAGGCGCGCGACAAAAAAGCGCTCATCCTAGATCTGCGCGGGAATCCAGGCGGATCGGCTGACACCCTGAAGTACTTCGTGGGCGTTCTGTTCGATCACGAGGTGAAGATCGCCGACCGCGTAATGCGCAAGGATACGAAGGCATGGGAGGCCAAGCCACAGCACAACGTGTTTACTGGGAAACTGATTGTGCTGATCGACAGTGAGTCTTCCTCGGCATCAGAGTTGTTGGCGAGAGTCGTTCAACTGGAGAAGCGTGGAACCGTAATCGGCGATCATTCCGCGGGAAGCGTCATGGAAGCAAAGTACTATTCCAATCAGCTTGGGAGCAGCCTCGCGAACTTCTACGGAGAGGACATCTCCGACGCCGATCTCATAATGGCCGATGGCAAAAGCCTGGAGCACACCGGCGTCGCCCCGGATGAACTTATGATTCCCACGCAAGATGATATGGTAAACGGACGCGATCCGGTCTTGGCACATGCCATCGAACTCGCAGGAGCGAAAATGACGCCGGAGGCAGCCGGCAAGTTGTTTGCCTTCGACTGGCCCTCAAGGGACTGACTTCAAGTCGTCAGGGATTTGGCTTACGGAAACTCGGTTCCTTTTCTTCGGATCGTTCGCTAAGACAGAAAACGCTGCCCTGACTCCGCAAACGGCACGAGCTGAGGGTTGACCCCATCAATCAAAGTTTCCGAACCGCCATGAGAATTGCCTGGCGTGGCGAACTGCTACACTCATCATCGATGGATTTTCGCGCGCGCCAGAACAGACTCCGCGAGCATCTTGCCACCACTCGATTCGATGCTCTGCTGGTCAGCCACCTCCCCAACATCCGATATCTCTGCGGCTTTACAGGCAGCGCCGGGCTGCTCCTGGTCGAGGAAGCCGGGAGTGTGTTTTTCACCGATGTCCGTTACGACACGCAGGCGCACGACGAAGTGAAAGGCGTCAAGGTAGTCATTGCGCACAAGTCTGTGCTTCCGGCCATCGGAGAGTTCCTGGCAAAGCGCCGCAAGCGTTCTCGCGGATGGACGATCGGTCTCGAATCCGAGCACTTCACCCTCGCCGATAGGAAGCGCTTCAGTAAGGAGTGTCCGTCGGGAGTGCGGTTGAAGGATGCGCCGCCGATGGTGGAGCGGTTCCGCATGTTCAAGGACGAGGATGAAATCGGTCTGATTCGGTCTGCGGTGCTCCTGGGGGCGAAAATCTTCGATCGGGCCGTCGAGGTCATGCGTCCAGGGCTGAAGGAAGTCGAGGTGGCGGCCGAAATGGAATTGGCTGCGCGCCGGGGCGGGGCCGAGGCGATGTCGTTCGACACCATCATCGCCTCGGGAGCACGATCCGCCCTGCCTCATGGTCGTGCTTCCTCCCAGCCGATCCAGGCCGGATCGTTCGTCGTCTGCGACTTCGGTGTTATACTCTCAGGTTATTGTTCCGATCAGACCCGTACTGTGTGGGTGGGCCAAGTGCCGGAAGATGCCCGCCACGGATATGAAGCAGTGCGGGCAGCGCAGCAGGCCGCCATCGATGCGGTGCGGCCCGGAATTGCGGTTGGCGAAGTCGATGCGGCAGCCC
>Ga0335082_10001768_pt1 | contig 23087 bp, 23 predicted proteins | sample Lox_Sample_41_FD_206718 | JGI IMG/M metagenome (GOLD analysis project Ga0335082, IMG submission 206718) | Soil microbial communities from Loxahatchee National Wildlife Refuge, Florida, United States - Lox_Sample_4.1 | ecosystem: Environmental > Terrestrial > Soil > Wetlands | place: USA...
GTTACCCGCTGCGTCGCCGCCTGGAGGCCGCGGCGGGTGCTCTCGCCGAGCTGATCGATGCCGGGGCGCGGGGCTCACACCGCGGCGCTCAGCGGTGAGCTTCGAGCTGCTTGCCTGGGAGCCGCCGGAACCCGGCAGGGCCGTGCCCATCGACGGCGGCCTGTGCTGGCTGCGCCTGCCGGTCCCGGGGCCCCTCGCCCACATCAACGTGTGGCTCGTGCCGGGCCGAAACGGCAGCGTGCTCGTCGACACCGGCATGAATCACCCCGACACCCATGCGGCCTGGGAGGCCCTCGGTCGCGAGCAGCATTTGGAGGATGAGCTCGAGGCGATCCTGGTCACGCACCATCATCCGGATCACTTCGGCATGTCGGCACGGCTCGCCGAGCGCTTCGGTGTGCCGGTGCGCATGAGCGAGCCGGCGCGGGCGGCGGCGCTGCGCAACGCGGCCGGTCCCGAGGCGCTGCCCGAGGCGCTCCTGCACGAGTACCGCGCCAGCTTCGGGGTGGACTTTCCCGCCCTCGTGAGGCGCGCCGGCGGCGTGGGCGTGTTCGGCAGGCTGGTGAGCGGCATCCCGCAGCCGGCCCCATACCTGATCGAGGGCGAAGTGCCGGCGGAGTTCGCCGACCCGTGGCACGCCTCGCTGCACTTCGGGCACGCCGAGGGGCACGTTTGCCTGCACCAGCGCGAGGGGGGTCTCCTGATCAGCGGCGATCAGCTGCTGCCGGCGATTTCGAGCAACGTCAGCCTCTACCCGGGCGTCGGCTCGAGCGACCCGCTCGCGGACTTTCTTGCTTCACTGCAGCGGCTCGGCACATTGCCGGCAGCGACCATCGTGCTGCCGGCTCACGGCCAGCCCTTCCGCGGGGCGGCCGAGCGCAGCGCGCAGCTGCGCGCCGGCCACGCGCAGCGCCTGCGCAAGCTCACCGATTTCGCCGCCGAGCCGCGCGCGACCGTGGACGTGGTCGTGGCGCTCTTCGGCGAGCGCAATCTCGAGGGCTGGAACAGCCTGCTCGCCTACGGGGAGACCCTCGCGCACATACGCTATCTTTGGGGTCGCGGGGAGCTCGAGCGCCTCGAGGAGGGCGGTGAGGTGCGCTGGCTGCGCGCCCGGCGCGGCAGCTTGAACCACCCTGACCTGGGAGACACCGATGAGTGAGACGGCACTGGCACTGTTGCTGGATGAGGCGGCGCTGCGGCGTACGGCGGAGCTGTACGCCCAGGGGGCGGACCGGCGCGAGGCCGCGACCTGGGCCGCGATCACCACCGAGGACTGCGTGATCGAGGCGCCGGGCATCATCCTGCGCGGCCAGCGCGAGATCGTCACGGCGCTCGAGGTCATGGGGCGCCTGTACGTCTCGACGCAGCACCGCGTACACAACCAGATCGTCACCATCGAGGGTGAGCGCGCGCACGGGGAGACCTATTCGACGGCCGACCACCTGCAGGTGAAGGAGGGCAGCCGCACGCTGATCACCTGGGCGATCCGCTACCAGGACCGCTGGCGGCGCGAGGAGCGGCAGTGGCGCTTCGAGCACCGCTTCCTGATCCTCGACTGGACGGAGACGCGCGCGCTTCCCTAGAACTTGAAGGTCGAGAGTAGGAGGCTGGTCTCGCTCTGCGAGATGCCCTCGACGAGGCGGATGCGGGCCAGCACGCGGTCGAAGCCCTCGAGGCTGTCGGCGCGCAGCTCCGCCACGATGTCCCAGCGACCGTTGGTGCTGTAGAGCGCTGCGACCGCCGGATCCCCGCGCAGCGCCTTGATGACCGAATCCACCTGGTTGCCCTCCACCGCGACGGTCATGAAGGCGCGCATGCGCTGCTCCTCCACGTCCGGCTTCAGGCGCACCGTGTAGCCGACGATCGTGCCGTTCGCCTTCAGCCGCGCCATGCGGTTCTGGACGGTGCCGCGCGAGACCCCGAGCGCCTTGGCGAGGGAGGCCACCGATGCGCGGGCGTCGCTGCGCAGGAGCCCTATGAGCTGCCGGTCGGTGTCGTCCATGGATCTGCTCCAGATTGGTGCGGATATGCTATCAGAATGACAGTTTTCTATGTCATATTGATCATATAAGTCCAAGATATGATCATGTTTCTGTCTTTATTTTGGCACGGGGAGCCGCGACCATGGGCGCCGGCGGGACCGTTCGGCCCCGCGAGCCAAGGCAGCAGGGGATTCCCATGGTCGACTTCATCGGCATCGAGCGCATTCAGGAGCTGGTCGCGCGGCGCGGCACGGCACGCGTCATCGAGGAGCTGGCCCTCGAGATCGAGGCCGATTTCCGCCGCTGGGATCAGTTCGAGAAGTGTGCCCGCCACGCCAGTCACTCGAGCGTCGGTGTGATCGAGCTCATGCCCGCATCCGATGGGGCGCTCTACTCCTTTAAGTACGTGAATGGCCACCCGCGCAACACCTCGGTCGGACTTCTGACCGTGACCGCCTTCGGCGTGCTCGCCGATGTGCGTACCGGCTATCCGCTGCTGCTGTCCGAGCTGACCCTCACCACGGCGCTGCGCACCGCGGCCACCTCGGCGCTCGCGGCGCGTCACCTGGCGCGCCCCGACAGCCGTGTACTCGCCATGATCGGCAACGGCGCGCAGAGCGAGTTCCAGATCATCGCCTTCCATCACATGCTCGGCATTCGCGAGGTGCGCCTGTTCGACACCGACCCGGTGGCCACCGACAAGCTCGAGCGCAACCTCGCACGGCTGCGCCTGCCGGGCCTCACCGTGGTGCGCTCATCCTCGACCGCCGCGGCGGTGGCAGGTGCGGATATCGTCACCACCGTCACCGCGGACAAGCGCAACGCCACGATCCTCACTCCCGAGATGGTGTGCCCGGGGATGCACCTGAACGCCGTCGGCGGAGACTGCCCCGGCAAGACCGAGCTGCACCGCGCGATCCTCGAGCGCGCCGACGCGCGCGTCATCGTCGAGTTCGAGCCGCAGTCGCGCATCGAGGGCGAGATCCAGCAGCTGCCCGCCGACTTCCCGGTGACCGAGCTCACGCGGGTGCTGGGCGGGCAGGCCGCCGGGCGCCGCAGCGCGCATGACGTGACCATCTTCGACTCGGTGGGCTTCGCACTCGAGGACTTCTCCTCGCTGCGCTACCTGCTGCGCGTGCACCACGAGGAGCGCGGTGCGCGCTCGCAGATCGACCTCGTCCCGGACCTCGATGACCCGAAGGACCTGTTCGCGCTGCTCGCCCCGGCCGCCACGCCCATGCCGCGCACCGCGGTGAGCGCATGAGCGCCCTGCGCGCAGCGGCCCTGATCGGCGCGCCGACCGATGTCGGCGCCGCCGACCGCGGCGCCTCGATGGGACCGGAGGCGCTGCGCGTCGCCGGGCTCGAGGCGGCGCTGCGCTCGCGTGAGCTCGAGGTCGTCGATCTCGGCAACTTGAGTGGTCCGGGCAACCCCTGGCAGCCGCCGCAGGGCGGTTATCGCCACCTGGGCGAAGTGGTGCGCTGGAACGAGCTGGTGCACCAGAGCGTGTACGGGCAGCTGCAGGCGGGGCGGCTGCCGATCCTGCTCGGCGGCGATCACTGCCTCGGCATCGGCTCGATCAGCGCCGTGGCGCGGCACTGCCGCGAGCAGGGCCGCAAGCTGCGTGTGCTGTGGCTGGACGCCCATGCCGACTTCAACACCAGCGCCTTGTCCCCGAGCGGCAACGTGCACGGCATGCCGGTCGCGTGCCTGTGCGGCTTCGGGCCGGCGGAGCTCACCGGACTCGGCGGACGCAATCCCGCGCTCGATCCCGCGTGGGTCCGCCAGATCGGCATCCGCAGTGTGGACGAGGGTGAGCGGCGCTTCGTGCACGAGCAGGGGCTGGAAGTGTTCGACATGCGCTACATCGACGAGATGGGGATGCGCGCCACCATGGAGCAGGCGCTCGCCGGTCTCGACGCCGACACGCACCTGCACGTGAGCTTCGACGTCGACTTCCTCGACCCTGAGATCGCTCCCGGGGTCGGCACCCAGGTGCCGGGCGGCCCGACCTACCGCGAGGCGCAGCTGTGCATGGAGATGATCGCCGACACCCGCCGCCTGGCCTCGCTCGATGTGGTCGAGCTCAACCCGGCGTTCGACGTGCACAACCGCACCGCGAAACTCGCCGTCGATCTCATCGAGTCGCTCTTCGGCAAGAGCACCCTGGTGCGCCGCCCCGTGTGGCACGGGCCGGGCAACCGCGCCGGCGAGCGCCGCCGCGCGCGAGCGCTGGCCGGCGCGACGCTCTAGCCCGCCGGTCCCGGCTGGCGCTGCATGTGCAGCGTGAAGCCGGGCTGCCACTGCCCGTTCACCAGGAACTCGGTCACGACCTCATAGGCACTCGCGCCGCTTTTCTGCCAGCGGCTGCGGTAGGTCTGCTCCTTGCCGTTCTCGCTGTAGCGCGTCGGCGGGAACACCAGCGCGTCTGCCTCGCGGGCGACGCTGCCGCGGCTGAAGCCGCCGCCGCTCTCGATGTACAGGTACTGCAGCTCGCCGGCCGGAGCGTCCCACACGTAGATCGATTCGCCGAGATCGTCCGGCTGGCCATCGCCGTGGCGCACTACGTGGCGGTCGCGGACGAACTTGTCGCCGTAAATCCAGCTGAAGCAGTGCTCATCCGTCACCTGTCCGCCCGGAAAGCTGCCCTTCCAGCAATGCCCGACGAGGAACGACAGCGCTGCGAAGGGCGAGGGCGGCGGCTCCGTCGCCGCGCTTGCGGCGGCGAGCGCCAGGGCGGCGAGACCCCAGGTGAGCTTACTTGCGTGGACCATGGCGTGACTCCTTGCGGCGATGCGGGCGCGGGGCGGGCGCGGCACCGGCGGCGCCCTGGGACAGCAACTGATCGAAGTAGGCGCGCAGCTGGCGCACCGAGCCATCGAAGCTCTCCAGCTGCCGGTAAGTGCGCGCCTGCATGACGGCACCTTCCATGGTCGTGAGCACGAAGGCGGCCAGCTCGCGCCGGTCGCAGCCGGCGGGCAACCGCGCGCCGGCTTCCTGCAGGCACTCGTGGATGGCCTCGATCCAGGCGCTGAAGTTGGCGGCCAGGCGCTGCCGGACCGGCTCGTCGGGCTCGTGCAGCTCGAGGGCGAGGCTGCCGATGGGACAGCCGTAGAAGCACTCGGTATCGGCCAGGGACCGGCGATAGCGCGCGAGCAGTGCAAACACCCGCTCGATCGGATCGTCCACCCCGCGCCAGGCCGGCTCGAGCAGCATGGTGCGGATGCCGCCGTGGTACATGTCGAGCACGGCGAGCAGCAGGTCCTGCTTGCCGGGGAAGAAGTGGTAGAGGCTGCCGCTGTTGACCCGCGCGGCCTGCAGCACGTCGGCCACGCTGGTCGAGCCGTAGCCCTTCTCCCAGAAGAGCCGCATCGCCGTGAGCACCAGCCGGGTGCGGGTGTCAGGGGCCGTCATGCGTTGCAGATTGATTAATCACTCAAGTCGACGATACGTCAACTTGATCGATCAGTCAACTCGGGATCGCAGCCTCGTCGGCCAGCGCGCGCTGCAGCGCGGCGCGCGCCAGCAGCCGGGTGGAGTCGAGGGTCGGCAGCGGCGAGTTGGCATCGCTCATGATGAGCGGGATCTCGGTGCAGCCGAGCACGACGGCATCGCAGCCCTCGTCACGCAGCCCGCGGAACACCTGCTGGAAGTAAGCGACCGCCGCTGCGCTGCCTACCCCGCGCACCAGCTCCTGGAAGATGATCTCATCGATGCGCGCGCGTGCCGCGGCACCCGGGCGCAGCGCCTCGATGCCGCGTGCCGCCAGCGCGCGCGGGTAGACCTCGCTCTCGGTGAGCGAGCGCGTGCCGGTGATGCCGAGCCTGCGCCAGCCGCGCGCCGCGGCCTCGAGCGCCACCACCTCGGCGATGTGCAGCCACGGCAGCGGTGAGCGCGCGCGGATGCCGGGCAGTGCCTGGTGGATCGTGTTGTCCGGGCAGATGAGAAAGCGCGCGCCGGCGGCGGCGAGCTTGCCCGCCGAGGAGAGCATGAGGGCGCCGACCCCGTCCCAGTCGTTGCGCGCCAGGAGCGGCATGTAGGCCGCGAGCGGGTGGGTGTGCAGCGTCACCTCCGGGTGCCCGTAGGGCCCGAGGCGTGCCTCGCCCTCGAGGCAGATGGTGCGGTAGCAAAGCGCCGCGCCCTCGGCGGAGCAGCCGACGATTCCGATGTGCTCGGGCATGGGCGGATTCTACCCGCGGGGCGCGGCAGGCGCGGCTTGGGCATAATCGGCGCTCTTTTGCTGCCGGAGGACGCCTCTGCCGGAGCGCACCTGCGGGGTGTACCGGGGATTAAGACATGACAACCAGAACGATCCGCGCCCGATCACGTCCGGCGGCCGCGCTGGCGCTGCTCGGCGTGATTGCCGCCTGCAGCGCCGTGCACCGGACCCCCGAGGTGAAGCCGATGGCCCGCAACTATCCGCCGGCGCCGCGCAGCGCGACCGTCGATGACTACCACGGCACCCAGGTCGCCGATCCCTACCGCGGTCTCGAGGAGCTCGACTCCGCGCCTACGCGCGCCTGGGTACAGGCCGAGGCGCGCCTCACGGCGGATTACCTCGCGGCGCTGCCGCAGCGTGCGCCGCTGCGCGCGCGCATCGCGCAGCTCTACGACTTCGAGCGCACCGGCATTCCCTTCAGCGCGAGCGGCCGCTACTTCTACACCGACAACAGCGGCCAGCAGGACCAGAGCGTGCTGCTGAGCGTGAGTCAGCTCGCGGGCCTGCCGGCGGTGGTCGTCGACCCGAACGTGCTCGCCGTCGGCGAGCACCCGGTGGTGGTCGGCTACGTTGCCAACCGCAGCGCCACCCTGATCGCCTACGGGGTCTCGCCCGCGGGCTCGGACTGGACCGAGTGGCGGCTGCGCACGGTGGCCAGCGCCCAGGACACCGGCGAGGCGCTGCGCCACACCAAGTACTACCACCCGGTGTTCACCCCCGACGGCAGCGGCGTCTTCTACAGCGCCTTCCCGGCGCCGCCGCCCGGGGAGGAACTCAGCGCCACCGATCGTGGCAACGCGGTGTACTACCACGCGCTCGGCGGCGATGCCGCGCGCGATGCGCGCGTGTTCGGCAACGAGGCACACCCGGACTGGCAGTTCGAGCCGCAGCTCTCCGATGACGGCCGCTGGCTCATCGTGCGCGCCGGCGAGGGGCAGGTCGGGGACAAGGGTGTCGAGGACGTCTACCTCATCGACCTCAAGGCACCCAGGTCAGCGCCGGTGACGCTGGCCGGCGGCTTCGGCGCCGCCTACGAATTCGCCGGCAGCGATGCGGGCCTGCTCTACTTTCTGACCTCGCTCGGGGCACCCAACGGGCGCATCATCGCGGTCGATCCCCTGCATCCGCAGCGTTCGGCCTGGCGCGAGATCGTGCCCGAGGGGCAGGATGCGATCGCCTTCGGCGAGGGCAGCGTCAACCTCGTCGCGCACGAGCTCATCGTGCGCTCGATCCACGATGCCCACAGCCGCGTCGCGCGCTACGGACTTGATGGCAGCGCGCGCGGGGAGATCAGCCTGCCGGGCCTCGGCACCGCGCTCGGCTTCGCGGGCCACGCCGACGATCACGAGACCTTCTACTCGTTCAACGACCTCGTCAGCCCGCCGACCGTCTACCGCTTCGACTTCGGCAGCGGCAGGAGCGAGGTGTTCCGCGCGCCGCGCGTCGCCTACGACCCGGGCGCGTTCGCGCAGCAGCAGCTGTTCTACAGCGGCAAGGACGGCACGCGCATTCCGGTGATGCTCGCCTACCGCAAGGACCTGAAACTGCAAGGCAACAACCCGCTGCTGCTCTACGGCTACGGCGGCTTTGGCATCGCGGTGCTGCCGCGCTTCGACCCCGGGGTGATCGCCTGGATGGAGCAGGGCGGGGTGTTCGCGGTCGCCAACATCCGCGGCGGCGGGGAGTACGGCGAGGCCTGGCACCGCGCCGGCACGCTCACCCACAAGCAGGTGGTGTTCGATGACTTCATCGCCGCGGCCGAGTTCCTGATCGCCGGCCACTACACCTCCACCCCGAAGCTCGCCATCTACGGCCGCTCCAACGGCGGCCTGCTGATCGGGGCGTGCATCACGCAGCGCCCGGAGCTCTTCGGCGCGGCGCTCGCCGGCGTCGGCGTGATGGACATGCTGCGCTTCAACCGCTTCGGCCAGGGTGCCGGCTGGGAGGGCGACTACGGCTCGCCGCAGGATCCGCAGCAGTTCGCGGCGCTCTATGCCTACTCCCCGGTGCACAACGTGCGGCCCGGCGTGCGTTACCCGGCCACCATGGTGATCACCGGCGACCACGACACCCGCGTCATGCCCATGCATTCCTTCAAATTCGCAGCGGCGCTGCAGGCGGCGCAGGCCGGCCCGGCACCGATCCTGCTGGCGGTCGATCTCGCCTCGGGTCACGGCGGCGGCGAGACCGTGACACAGGCGATCGCGCAGAAGGCGGACATGTACGCCTTTCTGATGAAGAACCTGGCGATGGGCGCAGGTCACTGACGCAGTGCGCACCCGGAGAGCAGGCCGGCTGCGCACCGGCGTCGTGCTGACGCTGCTCGCGGCGCTGTGGCTGCCGAGCCCCGCCGCGCGCAGCGCACCGCAGGGCGACGCCGCGGCGCTCGCCGCCCTGAGCGGCCTGCGCGATGCCTTCATCCGCCGAATCGACGCTGAGGGTTATCACCCGTGCCCGGCGCCCGCGATCGAGCTCGGCGACCCGCCGAACTTCGGCCGCTACGACCGCGAGCGCAACACGCTCGTCATCGCCAGCTGGGGGCATCTCGCAGCGCCCGAGCGGCGCAGCTTCGAGGACATGGCGCAGGGCATGGGCGGGAGTGTGCCGGCGGAGGCGATGTTCGAGAACGGCACCTACCGCTGGGTGATCGTGCACGAGCTCGGGCACTGGTGGCAGTCGTGCCGCCAGCAGGCGCGGCCGGAATCCTACGCCGCCGAGAACGGCGCGAACCGCATCGCGCTCGCTTTCTGGCGCGAGCACGACCCGCGCTACGCGCTCGGCATCGTCACCGGCTTTCGCGCCCTGCTCGAATCGGCCCCGAGCCCGCTGCCCGAGGGCGTCACGCCCGAGGCCTATCTCGATGAGAAGTTCGCGCGCGTGGCCGAGTCCGAGGAGTACACCTGGTTTCAGGCCGAGATGATCGTGGCGCTGGCACACGAGTCCCCGCCGCCGAGCTTCCACAAGGCACTCTCGCAGCCCCTCTACCCCTACTGAGGGACCGCGCCGGTCAGGCGCCTCGCGGTAAGCTGCCTGGCGCTTGCCCCCCCAAGCCCGCAAGGAAGCCGAGCCATGACCGACCTGTCGAGCTTTGCGATCACCCGCAAGTGGCCGCCCCGCCATCCCGATCGGCTGCAGCTGTACTCGCTGCCGACCCCCAACGGGGTCAAGGTCTCGGTGATGCTCGAGGAGTGTGGCCTGCCGTACGAGGCGCAGCTGGTGAGCTTCGACACCCAGGACCAGGCCTCGGCCGAGTTCCGCTCGCTCAACCCATACGGCAAGATTCCGGCGATCCTCGACCCGCAGGGCCCGAACGGGCAGCCGTTCGCGCTCTTCGAGTCAGGCGCGATCCTCGTCTATCTGGCGGACAAGACCGGCAGGTTCATGCCCGCGCAGGGCGCGGAGCGTTACCACGTGCTGCAGTGGCTGATGTTCCAGATGGGCGGGATCGGGCCGATGTTCGGCCAGCTCGGTTTCTTCCACAAGTTCGCCGGCCGCGATTACGAGGACAAGCGCCCGCGCGAGCGCTACGTGGCCGAAGCCCGGCGCCTCCTCGGGGTGCTCGATGCGCAGCTCGCCACACGGCGCTGGATGAGCGGGGAGAACTACACGATCGCCGACATGGCGATCTTTCCCTGGGTGCGTAACCTCGTCGGCTTCTATGGCGCCGCCGAGCTCGTGGGATTCAAGGAGTACCCGCACGTGGCACGCGCGCTCGAGGCGTTTCTCGCCCGGCCGGCGGTAACGCGGGCCCTGAACATTCCAGCGCGCGGCTAGCACGCCGCTTGTGCGCCCCAGGAGTTACTTCGGCGCGGCTACCTGGCCGAGTGACCACACGTAGGCCGCCACCGCCTTCACGTCCGCATCACTGAGCGGCGCCCCGCCGCGCGGCGGCATCGGCGCCAGCGCGCGCTTGGGCTTGGAGACCCCCTGCGTGATGGTCGCGGCGAGCGAGCTTACGCTGCCATCACCCCACAAGCGATGGGCGCGGGTGAGATTCGGCCCGAGATCGCTCCCCTTGCCGTCCGAGCCGTGACAGCCCGCGCAGGTGCCGCCGGCCGCCTGCCCGGCGAAGATGCGCGCGCCCTGGGCGAGCTGTTCGCGGGTCGTCGCTGGCGGCAGGGGCAGGGCGGCGACATCGATGACGCCCGAGGCGGAGGCGGGATAGGTCGGTACCGGGGCGGCCGTCAGGTGCGTCAGCTGCGCGGGGCCGGAGTAGGTGATTCGCCAGATGCGGCCGCGCATGTCCTCGGCCACGAACAATGCGCCATCGGGGGCGACCGCGAGTCCGGCGGGCCGCGCCGCCGCACGTCCGGGCTCCTTGTGGGGCCCGGCGAAGCCGTCGGCGAACACGACGTAGTCCCCGGAGGGGCGGCCGTCGGTGAGCGGCTGGAACACGACGCTGTAGCCACCCTGCGCAGCCGGGGCGCGGTTCCAGGAGCCATGAAAGGCGATGAAGGCGCCACCGCGCAACGGCGCCGGAAACATCGTGCCCTTGTAGATGACCAGATCATCGGGGGCCCAGTGCGCCGGGAAGAAGAACGCCGGCCCGCGCTTGTGCGCGCACACGCCGACCTTGGTGCCGCCGTCCCCGCCGTACTCAGGCGCGAGCACGAGCTTTTTCTGCTCACCGTCGAAGTAGCAGTGCGGCCAGCCGTAGTCAGCCCCGGACTCGAGGATGAACACCTCTTCAGCCGGCAGCTCGCGGGCGCTGTCGGTGCGGTAGAGCCGCGGGTAGTTCTCGAGCAGCTGGTCGCGGCCGTGCTGCGTCACGTACAGCCGCCCCGCGGCGTCGAAGTCCATGCCCTCGCCGTTGCGGATGCCGGTGGCATAGCGCTCGGCGGGCGAGAACCTCTGGTTGCGCTCGTGGGCGTCGTAGCGCCAGATGCCCCCGCGGGTGAGCAGCTCCGTACAGGGATCGTGGCCCTGGGTATTGGGCATGCGGTTGTGCACGTCGCAGGCGTTGGTGGCGCTCGCCACGTCCACGAACAGGTTGCCCTTGGGGTCGATCACGAACGGGTGCATCGGGTGATCGCCGCTGAGCGGCAGTCCCGCGACCACGGTCTCGGGCCTGCCGCTGGGCACGAGCGCCCCGGCCGGCAGCGCGTAGCGCACGATGCGGTCCTTCTCCTCGGCATACAGGCCACCGTCGTAGAGCGCGATGCCGGTGCCGCCCGCGGCGCCATGCGCCGCATCATCCCCGAAGCGCTGCACGACATCGGCGTGGCCGCTGCCATGCGTATCGCGCAGGGCCACGAGGAAGCCCCCCGCGGGCCGTTTCTCATCGCCCGGGTAGTAGTCCCCGCTCCAGGTGTTGACGTACACCGTGCCGTCGGGCGCCACCGTCAGGTGGCGCGCGTGCCCCAGCTGCTCGGCAAACAGCGTCGCGCAGAAGCCGCCCGCCAGGGACAGGCCAGCGTTGTCACCCGGACAGTCGGCGGCGCCCGCTGCCGGCTCGGCCGCGAACACCGGCAGGAGCCCGCCGAGGGTGCTGAGCAGGAGCGACACACTGCACAGGCGACACAGAGGCATAGTCACTCCCGATTTACACCCGATATGGCGTGCCCACTATAGCGGGTGGCTGCGCCCCCGCCCGGCCACCAAGCGCCGTGAGCCCAGCTTCAGTCGCAATCCTCCTCGCGCCGCCGTAACGGCGTCTCGGGGGCTTCCTCGGGCTCCGGCTCCGCCGCGGCATGCTCGAGCAGCACGCGCTCGCGGTGATCGCGATCGACCAGGCGCCAGCCATAGGCGAGCTGCAGCACGCTGCGCGCCGCGGCGAACGGCCGCAGCACCGCCGAGGCCATGTCCATGAGTGCCGCCGTGCCCGGCCAGACGTTGCCGAGGTAGAGGCCGGCGGCCGGCCGGCCCGAGAGCACCAGGAGGTCGCCCGGCTCGGGGCTGCGCAGTGCCGGGGTCAGCAGATCCGTTTCCAGCACGTAGTCGATGAGGAGCGCCGTGACCTGCTCGTCCAGTCGCCGGCGCTCGAAGCGCACCGGCCCGCCGCTCAGGCGCACGAGCCCCTCGCTGAGATCGCCCTGGGCCGAGAGTGCATCGGCGCGCACGGCGAGTCCGGCGCCTGCGCCGCCGGAAGTGGGGTGCAGCTGGATCAGGCGCCCGAGCTCGACCTCCGCGAGGCGCTGGGTCCTGAAGGTAGGACTGACCTGGATGAGCGGCACGGCCGGCTGATACATGGCGCGACTCCCGCACCCGATGCCGGCCGCGCCCAGGCGTCCGCCGGTCTTCTGGTTGTGCTCGCCAAAATGTACTCCACGCCGGCGCGCATCCGCCACCCGGGCACACGCGGAGCGCGCCGGTGAAGCGGGCGAATTCTTGAACGATTGCGACTGCCTTGACCGTCGCGGCGGGCTGCCTCACCCTCTGCCTCAAGCAACAACAAGGAAAGCCACCCATGCGGATGATCGCGGCGTGCCTCTCTGCAGCCGTTCTCACCCTGCCCGTCGCGGGCTTCGCGGCGGGTGCTGCGGCGGAGGACGGGCAATGGACCATGCCCGCGCGGGACTACGCGGCGACGCGCTTCAGCCCCCTGACGCAGATCAACGCCGTCAACGCACCCGGGCTGCACCCGGTGTGGAGCTTCTCCACCGGTGTGCTGGCCGGGCACGAGGGGCAGCCGCTGGTCGTCGGCGACACCATGTACGTGGTGACACCGTGGCCGAACGTGCTGTACGCGTTCGACCTCAGCAAGGAAGGCTACCCGCTGCGCTGGAAGTACCGGCCGGACGTGAGCGCCAACGCGATCGGCGTGTCCTGCTGCGACACCATCAACCGCGGTGCCTTCTACGCCGACGGCAAGATCATCTACAACCTGCTCGACGGCCACACGGTGGCGGTGGACGCCAAGAGCGGGCGCGAGCTGTGGAACACCCAGGTCGCGGATGTCGCCAACGGCGAGACGGTGACGATCGCGCCCCTGGTGGTGAAGGACCGCGTCATCATCGGTGCCGCGGGCGGGGAGTTCGGCATCTACGGCTGGGTCAAGGCGCTGGACCTGGCGAGCGGCAAGGTGGTGTGGACCGCGCACAACATCGGTCCGGACGCGGACATGCTCATCCGGCCCGCCGACTTCCACCCGCCTTACGAGGGCGCGAGCGACAGCGGGGTGAGCGGCTGGCCGCCGGATGGCTGGCGCACGGGTGGCGCGCCGGTGTGGGGCTGGATGTCCTACGACCCCGAGCTCGACCTGCTGTTCTACGGCACGGGCAACGCCGCGCCCTACAACGCCGACCAGCGACCGGGCGACAACAAGTGGACCTCGAGCGTGCTCGCGCGGCGGCCCGCGGACGGCACCCTGGTGTGGGCCTACCAGTTCACCCCGCACGATAGCTGGGACTTCGACGCCACCGGCGCGATGGTGCTCGCCGAGCTGAACATCGGCGGCAAGCCGGTGAAGGCGCTGGTGCACTTCGACAAGAACGGCTTCGCCTACACGCTCGAGCGCGCGACCGGCAAGCTCCTCGTGGCCGAGCCGTACGTCAAGGTCAACTGGGCGAAGTCAGTGGATCTCAAGACCGGCCGGCCGCTCATCGACCCCGACAAGCTCACCGGCGCCTCGCGCGGCAACGTGAAGGACATCTGTCCGTGTCTGGAGGGCGGGGTGAGTCCGGCCTCACCGCCGGCGTATTCCCCGCACACGCACCTCTTCTACTCCTCGACCAACAACCTGTGCATGGACTACGCCTCCAAGCGCACTTCCTATCTCAAGGGCACGCCCTTCATGGGCATCGAGAATCCCTACCACCCCGGCCCGGGCGGCTACCTCGGCACCTTCATGGCCTGGGACGCCGCCACCGGCAGGAAGGTGTGGGAGAACCACGAGCCCTTCCCCAACTGGAGCGGTGCGCTCGTCACCGCCGGGGACGTGGCGTTTTATGGCACGCTTGATGGCTGGTTCAAGTCAGTCGATGCCCGTACCGGCAAGGTGCTCTCGAAGTTCAAGGTCGGATCGGGCGTCGTCGGCAATCCCATGACCTACCGCGGACCCGACGGCAAGCAGTACGTGGCGGTGTACGCCGGCATCGGCGGCGACTGGCTGCTGCTCGCCGGGGATTACCGTTCGGACGATCCGGCCGACGTGCGGGCGCCGGCGGACTACGTGCCCGAGCTCGCCCGGCACACGAGCCAGGGCGGCATCATCTGGATCTTCGGCCTATGAGCGCGGACAACCTCTCTTCGCCCCTCGCCCGTGCCGTAGCCGGCCCGCCCCTGCTGCTGGCGCTGCTGCTCGGCGGCTGCGGACCCCACGCCGCGAGCCCATCGGCCGCGAAGGGCCCGGCGCCGCCGCCGGCGGTGTCCTACGAGTCGCACGTCGCCGCCGGAGGTCTGACGCCCCCGGGCGGGGAGCTGCGCAACCCGCACGCCGGCGACAAGGCGGTCGCCGCGAGCGGTGCACTGCTCTTTACCGCGATGAACTGCGACGGCTGCCACGGCGCGGGCGCAGCGGGGGCGGTGGGACCGAACCTCGGGGACGGGCGCTGGCGTTATGGCGGCGCGGACCCGGAGGTGTTCAGCTCGATCTTCTACGGGCGCCCGAAGGGCATGCCCGGCTTCGGCGGCGCGCTCGGCGCGGATGGCGTGTGGACGCTCGTCACCTACATACGCTCGCTCGCGCCGCCGGACAACCTGCCCACCGAGTCCTTCGAGAAGCAGTAGCCGCTTCAGCCGCTGAGCGTTCCGGGGCGGATCTGCTCGAGCAGCGCCGCCGCCCCGCGCCAGGCGCGCCGCTGGCGCGGATCGTAGCCGGGCAGGAGCACCGCGAGCAGCCGTGGCCACGCGAACCTCAGGAAGCGGGCGCGGTAGCGGCGCTCGCGCCGCAGCGACTCGGCACGAGCCGCGGCACTCATCGTGCTGCGGTCGATGGACAGCAGGTGTGCCGCGACCGACCGGCCGTAGCGGTCGAGGTGGCGCATGGCGCGCAGGAAGCCGCGCACGCGGCTGAAGTAGCCGCCGCCGAGCGCGCGGTGCACCTCGAAGCACACGCTGCGGTGCTCGTACTCCTCGGCGAGGTGCCACTGCCACAGGCGCACCAGCCGCGCATCGGCGCCGCGCAGCAGCTCCTCGCTGTGCTCGAAGAAGAACTCGCCGTGGATGAGGCCGAGGGACTCGAAGCCCTCGCAGTAGGCGGCGTTCTCGAGGAGGCGCGCCGTCTTCAGCATGCGCTCGTAGTCCGCACCGAGCGCACGCTCGAGCTCGAGGAGTCCGGGGTAGCGCGGGTACAGCAGCTTGTTGAAGAGCTTGTGCTGGCGGTAGTGGTTGCCTTCCTGGGCGCAGAACAGGCCGATCTGCGCGCGCAGCACCGGGTCGCTGATCTCCTCGGCCGCCTGCGCCATCACGCGGTTGAGGTAGCCCTCCACGTACGGCAGGCTGGTCGAGCCGGCGTTGGCGATCTGCGCGAACTCGTGGTCCGGTGCCCAGTGGGGCAGGGCGTCCTCGAACGTCAGGCGCGGGTTACGCGCGATCACGGCGCAGGCCGGCGAGCGTCGCGGCGAAGGCGCGCAGGTCCGCGACCAGCAGTTCCGGCGCCTCGAGGGCGGCGAAATGACCGCCGCGTGCCTGCACGCTCCAGTGCACGAGGTTGAAGCGGTGCGCGACCCAGGCGCGCGGGGCGCGCGCCACCTCCCGCGGGAACACCGCCACCCCGGTCGGCACCTCGACGCGCGTCGGCTTGGCGCGCTCGTGCCACTCGTCGTAGTACAGGCGCATCGAGCTGCCGATGCTGTCGGTCATCCAGTAGAGCGCGACCGCATCGAGGATCGCCGCATCGGCAACCAGACTGCGGCCGTTCGCCCCGCGATCGCTCCAGGCGAGGTACTTCTCGGCGATCCAGGCGAGCAGTCCGAGCGGTGAGTCACCGAGGGCGACTGCGACGGTCTGTGGCCGCGTGCTCTGCAGCTTGTAGTAGCCCATGCCCTCGGCGAGGAAACGCTGGGTGTCCTTCAGCCATTGTGCTTCTTCTGCGCTCACCGCCGCGCGCGCCGCATCGCCTTCCGGCGGCGGCGGGATCGCGACCATGTTCAGGTGCAGTCCGAGGCAGCGCTCCGGGTAGCGCCGCGCGAGCTCGCTGCCGACGGCGCTGCCCCAGTCCCCACCCTGCACCAGGAACTCGCGGTAACCGAGGGCGTCCATGAGCTCGACCATGGCGGCGGCGATCGCGGCGACATTGCACGGTCCGTCGAGCCGGCGCGTGGAGAAGCCGTAACCCGGCAGCGAGGGGCACACGACGTGAAACGCCGGCGCGCCGCGGGTGAGGGTGCTCACGAGCCCGCGGAACTCGAGGAAGGAGCCCGGCCAGCCGTGCAGGAGCAAGAGCGGCTGCGCCTCGGGGGCTTCGCTGCGCACGTGCACGGCGTGCACCTCCTCATCGCCCCGCCGCACGAGGAACGCCGGATGCTCGTTGACACGCGCGGCGAACGCGGTCCAGTCGAACTCGGCGAACTGGCGCGCGAGGCGCGCCAGCTCCGTGCCCGGGATGCCGAGGCGGCCCTCGGGATCGGCCGCGGCCGGCAGCTGGCGTGCGCGCGCCAGGCGTTCCTGGAAATCCCCGACGCGGGTGCGCTCGGGCGCGAAGCGGAAAGGGCGTACGTTCATGAGTGTGGCTCGATCAGGACCTTGCAGCCCTCGGGGTGCGAGTGCAGGCGCTCGAAGGTCTGCGGCAGCGCCTCGAGGCGCACGGTGTGGGTGTGCATCGGCTCGGGCCGCAGCTGGCCGCGCGCGAGGGCCTCGCAGACGGCGGCGAAGTTGCGCTCGGTGTAGCACTGGCTGAATTGCACGCTGACCTCCTTCATCAGGGCCGTGATCGGCATGATCCGGTCCTCCGCGAAACACACCCCGGCGACGAGCACCCGCCCGCGCACCGCCGCGCACTCCAGCGCCTGCTGCATGAGGCCCGGGACGCCGACGCATTCCATGACGATGCCAGGCGGCGCGCCGGCAAGTGCGGTGGCCTGGGCGGCGACGTTGTGCGTGGCCGGGTCGATGACCGCCGTGGCTCCGAGGGCGAGTGCGATCGCGCGCCGCTCGGCGGACGGCTCGCTCACGATCACGTGACGCGCCCCGGCGAGGCGGGCGAACACCACCGCGCCGGCGCCGATGGGTCCGGCGCCGAGCACCAGCACCGTGGCCTCGCGGCCGACGCCTGCGAGCTCGACCGCGTGGTGCGCGACCGCGAGCGGCTCGATCAGCGCCCCGGTGCTGAAGGGGACGCCTGCCGGCAGGGTCTGCACCATGGCGGCGCGCACCGCCACGTACTCGGCGTAGGCGCCCGGATAGGTGAGGTTCGTGCCCGTGAAGAGGCCGCTGCGGCACAGCGCCGGCAGCGCCGCCGCGCAGGCGTCACAGCTGCCGCAGGCCTGCACCGGCAGCGCGGTGACGGCCGTGCCGGGGCGCAGGTGCGTGACCTGCGCGCCGACCGCCGCGATGGTGCCGGCGAACTCGTGGCCGAAGATCGTGCCGGCAGGCACCGCGCCGTAGGCACTCATGTGCAGGTCGGAGCCGCAGATGCCGGCGCGCTCGACCGCGATCACGACCTGGTCGGCTGCCGGTGCGGGGTCCGGCACGCGCTCGATGACGAGCGGCCGCCCCGGCCCCTGATATAGCGCTGCGCGCAAAAGTGCTGCCTCTTTCCGGTGCTCTCGCCCCGCGCACCTCTTTTACGGGAGCGGCGGGGATTTTGCCTACTCTATAAAGAAGAGTCGCCGCGGGCGCAGGCGCAAGCTCGGGCGTACCTGAAGCATGGCAAGCAGAATTGCCAATAAGACTTTAATTTATTTAACGAAATTCTCCGGTAGGATCCAGGGCTGGAGCGACGGCCGCGGCGGCCCGCGGCTGGCTCTCGCGCCGCGCAATGTCAAAACGAATGCCCGATGCGTCGCCTGGCGCCGACGAGTTGCCGTTCAAGCCATGGCCGCTAGAGTCTCTAAAGTCACAGCCAACGATTCAGGAAGGACCAGCGATGCGCGTGTGCGCGGCGAGCGGCCGGTTGGCCGCCCTGCTTATCCTCGTGGCGCTCTGCGACTGCAGCGGCGGCGGCATGAACGGCACCACGATGCCGCCGGGCGGCACTCCGCCGCCAACACCGAGCTCCGGTACCGACATCCTCACCTACAAGTACGACCTCGCGCGCAGCGGTGCCAACCTCACCGAGTCGGTGCTGACGCCCGCCAACGTCAACTCGGGCTCCTTCGGGCAGCTGCGCATGCTCGCCGCCGACGGCAAGGTGGACGCGCAGCCGCTCTATCTGTCCGGGCTCACCGTGGCCGGCGCCACGCACAACGTGGTGTTCGTCGCGACCGAGAACGACAGCCTGTACGCCTTCGACGCCGACACCGGCAGCGTGCTGTGGCACGTATCGCTCCTCGGCAGCGGCGAGAGCCCGAGCGATGACGTCAGCTGCGAGCAGGTGACCCCCCAGATCGGCATCACCTCGACCCCGGTGATCGACCGCACCGCCGGCGCGCACGGCATCATCTACGCGGTCGCGATGTCCAAGACCACCGGCACCTCGACCTATCACCAGCGCCTGTACGCGCTCGATGTCACCACCGGGGCCGGGGTCGGCAACAGCCCGATGGACATCGAGGCGACCTACCCGGTCATGGGCGGCACCATGACCTTCGATCCGATGCAGTACGAGGAGCGCGCGGCGCTGCTGCTCTCCCAGGGCACGATCTACACCAGCTGGACCTCGCACTGCGACCATCCGCCGTACTCGGGCTGGGTGATCGCCTACGACCAGGCGACGCTCAGTCGCAGCATGGTGTACAACGCCGCACCCAACAGCGGCGGCGCCGGACCTGCGATCTGGATGGCCGGCGGCGGCCCGGCGGCCGATGCCGCGGGCAACGTCTACCTGCTGACGGCCAACGGCGCCTTCGAGACGACGCTCAACACCCAGGGCTTCCCGAGCCAGTCCGACTACGGCAACAGCTTCCTGAAACTCGCTCCCGCGGGGAGCCTCTTGAGCGTCGCGGACTACTTCACCATGTACAACGAGGTGGACGAGTCCAACAACGACCAGGACCTGGGCTCGGGCGGGGTGCTGCTGCTGCCGGACCTGGTGGATGGCATGGGCACCACGCGCCACCTCGCGGTCGGCGCCGGCAAGGACGGCAGCCTCTACGTGGTGAACCGCGACAACATGGGCCACTTCAACCCGAGCAACAACAGCCAGATCTGGCAGGAACTTACCAACGTGCTGGCCGGGGGCGTGTGGTCGACGCCGGCGTACTTCAGCAATGCCGTCTACTACGCGCCGGTGAACGGCTACCTCACCGCCTTCACCATCAGCGGCGCCCGGCTCAGCGTCGGGGGCCACACCAGTACGAACTTCGCCTACCCGGGCAGCTCGCCGGCGATCTCCGCCAACGGAACCGCGAACGGCATCGTGTGGGCGCACGAGAACATCAGTAGCGGCGCCCCGGGGGTGCTGCACGCCTACGATGCGGCCGATCTCACCCACGAGCTGTACAACAGCTCCCAGGCGGGCACGCGCGATCAGTTCGGTCCGGGCAACAAGTTCATCACCCCGGCGATCGCCGACGGCAAGGTGTTCGTCGGCACGCAAAGCGGCGTGGCGGTGTTCGGGCTCCTCAACTGACCGCCCGTCAGGGCGAGGAGTCGAGCTCCAGCTGCCGCAGCCGCGGACCCTCGAGCCGGCCGATGCGGGTCGAGACGTCGTAGAGCACCACCGCGAAGAGCACCAGCGCCAGGCCGAGTGCCACGAAGGCGCGCAGGTGGCGCGCCTCGAAGGTCTTGATCGAGCGCGCGTAGGCGAGGAAGGCGAGCAGCCCCGCGACCACGACGATCGCATCGACGCTGGCGCGCTGCCAGTAGCTGCCGCCGAGGTGCAGCCACATCCCGAACTCATCGAAGGTGAGCGCCATCGCGATGCCGTAGCCGAAGGCGGCGCGCCGCAGTGCATCCCCGCGCGGCGCACCGAACAGGAGATAGCCGCCGACCGCCGCGAGCAGGAAGATCCCGTAGTTGAGGTGGTGCACGTGGGTGTGACCGAGGAACAGGTACAGGTTCGGGATCCGGTCGGCCATGATCAGCAGCACGAGGATGCGGGCCAGAATGAAGGTGAGCAGAAACGCCAGCAGCGCGCGGCGGGCGAGTTCCGCGGTACCGGGGCGCTCGCCGGTCGTGCTGGGGCCAGCCTCCTGTGTCATGCGCGCATGATGAATCAAGCCCCACGCCCGAGAAAGCCGCGCGCCTGCTGAGGAGCGCTCGCCGGAGCTGACAAGGCGCCACCCGTGGCGGCGGTGGCCCGTGACCCCCTACTATCGGGGAGCGCGGCGCCACGGCGGCCATCAAGGGGAGGGCGGATGTTCGGGTTCCTGCGACCGGCTGCATTTGCGGCCCCACTGCCGGAGGCGGCCGTTGCCCCGACCTACCGCCGCCTGCGGCTGCAGGTGTTCGCCGGCAGCTTCATCGGCTATGCCGGCTACTACCTGGTGCGCAACAACCTGGCGCTCGCGATCCCGGACATCCTGCGCACGCACTCCGCCTACACCAAGGCCGGGCTCGGCAGCGCGCTGACCGCGTTCTCGATCACCTACGGACTGTCGAAGTTCCTGATGGGCTCGGTCTCCGACCGCAGCAACCCCAGGTACTTCCTGCCCCTGGGCCTGCTGATCTCCAGCGCCATCATGGCGCTCTTCGGGCTCAGCGAGGCCCTCTTCGCCTCGCTCGCGGCGATCGTCCTGATCCAGGTGCTCAACGGCTGGGTGCAGGGCATGGGCTGGCCGCCGTGCGGCAAGACCATGGTGCACTGGTTCAGCACCCGCGAGCGCGGCCGGGCGGTCTCGCTGTGGAACACCGCGCACAACGTCGGCGGGGCGCTGGTGGCGAATCTCGCCTGGCTCGGCGTGGCGCTGTTTCATGACTGGCACGCGACCTTCTACTTCAACGCCGTCATCGCGGCAGCCGTGGCCGTCATCGCCCTGCTGCTGTTGCGCGACACACCGCAGTCGTGCGGACTGCCGCCGATCGAGGCCTACAAGAACGACTACCCCGAGGGCTACAGCGCCGCGAGCGAAGCGACGCTCAGCTTCCGGGAGATCCTGCTCGGCTCGGTGCTCAACAACCGCTACCTGTGGGCGATCGCCATCGCCAATGCCTTCTGCTACTTCGTGCGCTACGGCGTCGTCAACTGGGTGCCGACGTATCTTGAGACCGCCAAGGGCTTCTCGTTCCGCGAGTCGAGCCTCGGCTGGTCGCTGTACGAATGGGCGGCGATCCCCGGCACGCTCGCCTGCGGCTGGATCTCGGACAAGTGGTTCCGCGGCCGGCGCGCGCCGGCCACCATCCTGTTCATGGCGCTCACGCTGGTGGCCGTGTGCGTGTACTGGCTGAACGGCAAGGGGCCGCTGTGGATCGACTACGCGGCGCTCATCTCGATCGGCTTCCTGATCTACGGACCGATCATGATCATCGGCCTGCATTCGCTGGACCTGGTGCCGAAGAAGGCCGCGGGCACCGCGGCCGGCTTCACCGGCTTTTTCGGCTACGCGTTCGGTTCGGCGATCGCCGGCAGCGGCGTCGGCTGGATCGCCGATCACTTCGGCTGGGGCGGGGTATTCGCCACCATGGTCGCCTGCTGCCTGCTCACCATCTTTTTCAGCGCGCTCACCCTCGGGCACCGGGCGCAGAGCACCGCGCGGCCCGAGGCGGCGGGCGCGCGCTAGAGAGGGAACATCGGGAGAGTCGCGGATGGACGCATCACTGTTGGCGGGCTGGGACAATTTCTACGTCATCATCGGTTCCGCGGCCGCGGGGCTCACGGGACTGACGTTCGTGGTGATCGCACTCAGCCACGACGCCGGCCCGGTGCGGCCGGACGGCATCCGCGCTTTCGTCACCCCGACCATCGTGCACTTCGGCGGCGTGCTGGCGCTGGCGGCCTACGTCAGCATGCCGCACCAGCACGTCGCGACGCTCAGTGCCGGGTTCCTCGTCGGCGGCGCGGTCGGCGTCGCCTACGGCCTGCACACCGCACGCAACCTGCGCAAGGTCGACTACGTACCGGTGCGGGAGGACTGGGTGTGGAACGTCATCGTGCCCACGCTCGCGTACGCGACGCTCCTCGGGCTCGGGATCCTGGTGTGGTACCGCGCCGAGGCGGCGCTCTTCGGGGTCGGCGGGCTCGCGGTGATGATGCTGTTCGTCGGCATCCGCAACGCCTGGGACATCGCCGTATGGATGAGCCTCACCAAGGAACAGCGCGAGCAGGAGAGGGGCAAGACTTGACCGCAGCGGCCATGACGGCTCAGGGTTGAGGGGCGGCGCGGGAACTGCAGGGTTGCTGCGCTGCAGCCGACGGTTGGGGCGAGCGGAGCGGAGGGGTTATGCAGCGCAGCGTGCACGCGTACCTGAAGGCACTCGAGGCCGGCGACCCGGAGAAGGCCGCGGCACTCTTCATTCCCGACGGCTGGGTGGAGTCTCCGTTCCTTGGCCGCCTGCCGGTGCGGCAATTCGTGAAGAAGGTGGCCGAGTCATCCAAGGGAACGCGGCTCACCGTGCACGACGTGCTGGTGAGCGCCGAAGGGCACCTGCGGGCGGTGGCTTACTACCTCTACGACTGGCGACTGAAGGACGGTACGCGCGTTGCCTTTGACTGCGCGGACGTCTTCAACTTCGACCCCGCCAGCGGCAAGCTGCAGTCGATCGTGCTGGTCTATGACACCCACCCGGTGCGCGGCGTGGTCGAGGACAAGTACCCCTAGCGCCGGCGGCTTGACTTAATCCGCAATTTCTTCCGCTGCGCTAACCCCGCTGCGGGTTCGGCTGCGCTCCTGAGTGGCAGTAGCAACTGCCATCCGGAGGACCCATGAAGTTCCCGCGTCTGATCGCCCTGGCCGCGACGCTCGCCGCCA
>Ga0335082_10001769_pt1 | contig 23078 bp, 14 predicted proteins | sample Lox_Sample_41_FD_206718 | JGI IMG/M metagenome (GOLD analysis project Ga0335082, IMG submission 206718) | Soil microbial communities from Loxahatchee National Wildlife Refuge, Florida, United States - Lox_Sample_4.1 | ecosystem: Environmental > Terrestrial > Soil > Wetlands | place: USA...
ATCCAGGACCGTTTTGTTGGCATCAGCATTGCACATTTTAGAGAAAATTAGAAGAGAACCATATAACGGTAGTAAGTCCTAGTCAACTGAATGAACAAGAACAAGGAGATCTAAAATGGGACAACAGCAACTCTTATTGATTATCCTCGGCGTCATCGTCGTGGGTATCGCCATTGCGGTCGGTATATCACAATTTTCCGCTCACAGCACACAGGCGAATAAAGATGGTGTGGTGTCGAGCTTGATCAACATTTCGGCAAATGCGTACCAGTACAAGATTCGGCCGACAACGATGGGTGGAGGCGGCGGAACGTATAACAACTACGTCATTCCATCGAAGATGGCATCCGACAACAACGGAACCTATACTACAACGAGTGCAAGTGGAGCAACGGCAAGCTTCACAGGAACGTCTTCGATTAATGGGTCGTGGACTGCTGTCTGCAATGTAGACTCAACTGGTAACACCACGCTGGTGTTTACAGGATGGTAATGGTTCGCCGGTAATTCAAAAATTAACCGGTTCGATGAAAGCCCAGTCTTGGATGTAGGCTGGGCTTTCGCTTTTGTCCTGCCACAAGTACTACAGTGGTAAAACCATCCCCTCGGGAAAAACCTCAATCCGTAAAAACGGGTTGAGGTCTTCTGTGTTTTGTTTTCGTGGGATGTAAAGATCAGAGTGAGACTCCCTTCCGTGCAGTACGGTTCAGGGTAACACTCCACGATTCTACCGAACAGGATGCTGCTATTTCGGCAATCCCTTTTTTGCGACCGTTTCCATGACGTCGCAGAAACGATCGAGTTCGTTCAATGTCGTATAGACATTCGGAGTGATGCGCAATCCTTTGAATTCGTCGTGTATGATCGGCGTGACAAAAATCCTGTGTTTGTCGAAGAGATAGGTCCCGAGAGCCCCCGGATCGATGTCGACGATCTCCACGTTTGCGATACCGCACGATTGGTGCTCATCGAACGAAGTATGGAATCGAACATTCGGAAGATCCTTCAATGTATTCATCCAGTAGCGCGAGAGATACCGGAGACGTGTCTCTTTCCGCTTCGGTCCGATACCGTTGTGAAAGAGAATGGCTTCACCGATGGCGAGCTTGGGAGCAGCCGAGTGCGTTCCAATCTCCTCGAACTTCCGAATATCCTTTACCTCTGATTTATCTGCTGCCATGAGGGGCCAGAGCTTTTCGATCTTCTCGCGTTTTACATACAGCAGCCCCGTGCCTTTCGGCGCATAGAGCCACTTGTGCAAACTCGTTCCAAAATAATCGCATCCCAGGTCCTTCTGTTTGAAATCGAAATGTGCGAACGAATGTGCACCGTCGACGATCACTTCGATATCCTTCGATCGCGCCAGATCGCAGACAGATTTCACCGGCATGATCTGGCCTGTGATGTTTACGACATGGGAAATGAGGATAAGCCGCGTCTTCGCGGTAATACCTTGTGCAAATGCATCGGTGATGTTGTCGACATTCGACGGTGCGATGGGAACTTTGATGAGTTTGAGCTTCAACCCTTCCCTCAATTCCCGTTGTCGCAATGTTGTGAGCATGCGGGGATAATCCTGCGTTGTGGTAAGGATCTCGTCGCCGGATTTCAAATCCATCCCATCCAGTAGGATCTCTAGGGATTCGGAGGCATTGCGGGTAATGGCAATTTCTTCGGGATCGCATCCAAACACCCCGGCTAAACCTGTCCGAATGGTTTCGGACTGCGGTTCCAGGATCTGCCACATGGTATATGCCGTTGCGTCTTCCTGCTCCCAAATGTAGCGGACGAGTGCTTCGGTGACGATCCGCGGGGAGGGTGAAACGCCCCCGTTATTCAGGTTGGTGATTCCGCGTGTGACGGAGAACGAGTTTTGAATTTCAACCCAGAAATCTTCATCCGCAGCCGCTTCCTCCGGCGAGAGATGCTCAATGCGTTTCACCGCCGCATTAACATTGTCAAGAAGTGAAGCAACAGACACAGTGGCTAGCGCGGCAAGACCGACTCCTTTGCCGACCATTGAAATAAATGTGCGGCGATCGAGCTCTTTCTGCATTTGCAATTGCATACGTGTACCTCCTCATCATGTTGGATTAGACTGAATGCCGGGAATAACCGAAAAGAGACGGACAAAATCAAATATCGACAGTTCGGGAGTGACTATTCCTGGAAACGTTGTGTTCTCACTACGTTGTTATCGGATGGATATCGTCAGAGGGATTTCGGCCACCTTGTCACCTTCAACCATTCGATATCGAAGGTTCTCAGAAGGATGAATTTCAAAGTTGAAGAGATGTGTGGAAAGGTTGAACTTGTTATTCACCACGCTTCCTCCCGTCGCTTCAATGGCAACGGCTCGCGGAGCATAACCGCAAAGGGTGGCCGTTCTCTCTCCCTCGGCAAACAGGATGGTTGCTGTGATCCCTCTCCCTGTCGCTGTGAGCTTTGCAATTCGTTGCTTCCCGCACGTCACGAATTTCCCCACATCTCCGATGAAAGCAAGGCCATTTTTCGATATCGGAGCAAGCACATTGTATGACCACGCATCAGCGGCAGTGAGAATCCTGAAGGGGTGATGAAGATCAATTTCCTGGCCTGATCCGGAAAAGAAATCGTACCTGTAGGTTTTACCCTTCACACCCAGTTCAGACGCGCTGACGTTCAGGTCACTGTGGGATGCTGAATCGGCGTATGCAAACACATAAGTCGTTCTGAGCGATGCGCCATGATCAGTGAATGTGGATCCGATACGCACGCCATCATTTTTCGAATCGCGGATATAGGAGATGTCGATGGGAACGATCGGTGCGTCGGGTTTGACAATGACCCCATCGGACCGGACCGACATGAAAATGTCCCGCAGATTTTCGCAACCGATGGTATCACCGATGCCGACCATGCCTGCCGACAGTGAGGCAAGGAGAATGTTCGGAGTTTCGGAGCTCATGAAGACGTCGCACCATGGCCAGATGCCGAGGGCGCTCGCCATCCGGGACGCGTAAAGAAATTCCTTCCATTTGCTCTTCTCAAATCGGTCACCGCTGACCCGGATCGAGGTGAGGTTGGAGTAGGTTGCGCCGCCTTGTAAATAATGGCGCGGTAACGCCATGCAATACTGCATCGTCAGGCCGCTGTTGCTGCTCGCCCGGGCCATGTCATCCATGAATGCCTCAGCGGTCTTCGGCGTCGTGGAAAAGTCAGGGGAAAATTTGTAGATCCGGTCAAGCCAATCCTGTTCGTAGGTCGTTACTCCCCATCGCGAGATCGTCGTCATAATCGTGTTCCACCAGTTTGTGTCGACTGCCCCGATTCCCGAAATCCTGTACGTGCTGCAATACGGGCTCTCGCGACTGATCCACCGGTTATGAGTGATCAGCGGCAGACCGATCGAATCGTGGAACCCTTGTATGCCGTCTGCAAAGAGATCGGGCGGTGGCTCATACGTGAGAAGTCCCCCAAACCGATTCCACGGGCTTGCGGGAAGCTCGTCGACTCTTTTCGCGGCTCGTTCGCTCGTGCCATCCGGATTGTCATATCCCTTTGCGTACCACCAGCTGTCAAGCTGCATGTAACGGATGGGAATATGCACAGCGTCGTAATGTCGTTTCACTGCAAGGAGCGTACCTTCATATCCGTATTCCGGATTGTAATGATAGTAATATGTGGCTCCGTTATCTGTCCAATAGCCGAGATACTTCAATCCGGCATCGGCGTCGTTTGCCGGTCTCTTCTTGTGATGGAGATCCGTTAACGCGTGCCCCCACGTCTCCCAGGTACGGTTGATACCTGTATCGGCAACAAGTATCATCTGATACGAAAAGCCGGCCGGTATATGCTTCACTCCCGGATTCATGCCGCATTTCAGGGAGGAATGAGCACTCACAATATCGGCGATCATAAAATCGGACGCGGGGGAAAGTATGCAAGTGTTTCGATTTTTGTCGAACAACACAACCGGGCCGCTGTGATCTGCGGAGTCGACGGGTTTTTCGAAGAGAGGAGGGGATCCGAATTCGCGCTCGGAATAGGTCAACATGACCAGGTTGTCAGGAATTCCAGTAAATGCAGGGTAGGATGGCGGAAGGCTATCAACCGGATCGATAAACGTGAATGTAAAGAGGACGACAGGATGTTTTTCATAGAGCCTGATGCCGCCTTTGAAACGCCGGCCGTCAACGAGATCAAACTTTAGTTCATGATAAGAACCCGCACCATCGCTGCCGGAATCGTGTTCCAGATTGGACACGACTCCCTGTACGCTGCCGGTAAATACCCACGAGGGATGAACAAAAGCAATCCGGAATACTCTTGTGGAAGGATCCAGGCCGGCGGATATGCCATATCCTTGCGGAACGACACTCTGCGAGAATACGACGCCGATAAAAATACATAATAGAATGCTGGCACAGAAGGCAAGTTTCATCGTCCGGTAAGTTGCCAAAGGATTTCTCTAATCATTGTGTAATGCCCCTTCCGGCTTTTTGGCTTTTGGAGGATTCGTACCCCGTAGTGAATGCAAATAATCTGCAATTTTCTCGACCTCTCCCGACGAGTATACGATTTTCCAGCCAATCATTCCCTTGCTGGGAATTCCGTCTTCGATGCTGGTCATGACGTCTTTTCTCGTGCCGCCATGAAGCCAGTAGTTATCCGTGAGATTGGGTCCTGCAAATCCCTGTCCTCTTTGACCGTGACATCCCGCGCAGTTCTTCATGTACATTTCCCTGCCGCTCGTCAGACTACTGTCGGCTACGGACGTGCCATTTGTGTGAATATCGGCTTGGGGGTACAGATAAAACGGCGTGAGGAAAGAAATCCCGGATGTAAGAAGAAGAATGTGATGGATGTTTTTCATATACTCCTCCTCGAAGATGATGAAAAACAACTCGTTAGAATGCTCTTGCGGGAAACAACAACTACAGAAAGAACCGGGTACCTTCTACGATGCAATGATACTATAAAGATACCTGCGGCTCATGAGAAAGTCAAGACACGGCCCGCAAAAGTCCCTGTCTGATAGTGGCCCGCTGTCGTTAAATCACATATTTCTTGAACCTCATTTCATCGACATCTTTCAAGATATTTGATAATGACCGCCGTCGGTCTGGTCTGATGCCGGAAGAAACATGGATGAATTCCGGCTGTATCCGTGCTCACGAAGAGGACAAGGTGGGAGGTTGAAACAAAAACCCCGATCTTCATCAGATCGGGGTTTTGGAGAACTACAGCTACTCGGGAGAATGTAGCTCATGATTCTACTTCAGTAATACCATCTTCCTGACCTGTTTGAATGTCTTCGACCGATCGTTTATACTGGTCGCCTCGATTCTATAAAAGTACACCCCGCTTGAGAAATTGTTCGCATTCCAATGTACCGATTTGTACCCGGCTTCTTCTATCCCATCCGTGAGAGTTGCGACAAGCTGGCCCAGGAGATTATAGACCTTCAATGATACCCGGCTTTGTGTTGCAAGACTATATTGAATGGTTGCTGTAGGGTTGAACGGGTTGGGATAGGATTGAAAGAGTTTATACACCGAAGGCAGGAGTGATTTTTGTTGATCCGAAACACCGGCGACAACACCATTCTTTGTCAATGCATACAATCCGCCATTTTGCAAAAGTGCGTACGACGTATCACCGCGAGAATGAAGTACGTCGACCTGAACTGTGTCATCAGTCAGTACAGTCCATGAGGCGCCGTTATTGGTGGACATGGATAACCCCACGTCAGCAAGAAGATTTCCAACGAGAGCAGTATTAACGATAAAGATCGTTCCGCTCTTATCGACCGTGAATTTGAAGATGCTGGAAGACGGCAGCGGCACCTGAGTCCACGCTCCGGCGTTATGGCGATAGAGCTGCTGATAGTTTGTCCCAAAGACGTTGCCGGCCTCTCCGTATTTCATGACATAAAATCTCGCCACGCCTGAGGGCAATCCAACGGTATCCACCGTCCAGGCGCCTCCGGTAATTGCACGATGGAGCACCCGCGGGCTTCCTGGAAATGTCCCACTGACAAAGATAAGCCCCGCGCGATCCGTCCCAAAGGACGAGATGTAGCTGAAGCTCCCGGTCGGTAAACCCATCGTGTCGGGGATCCAATTGCCGCTGCTGTCCTGCGCATAGGCGTATCCGTAAAAATTAGATCCAACGTGGGATGAACCGATATGTTCTCCTCCGCGCTCATCGACAAAAAAGATTTGCCCTGTCGTCGATGAGATGTTCATCGTATCGGGATTCCACGTCATGCCGTTATCTGTAGATTTATAGATCGGACCCATTGCCGCAGACCCGGGAATGGTATTCGGAACAACCGTGTATAATCGCTCGGAAGAGTCTTTATAAATGGGAAGAGCGCCGAGATACCCTGCCGAAGGAAAACATTTGTGCCAAACGGTGTCGCCGGCATCGTTATAATAAATTCCGAGGTCTGTGCTGACAAAGATCCGATTCGGGGAATTCTTCACGAAGCCGTAAAAGTTTGCCGCCTGGATTCCGCCGTTCGCCTCGAACCAGGTATTCCCTTGATCCGGAGTCACAAATACCCCGAAGCTTGTCGCAGCTACGACAACCGAGTCCCCGGTGATAGCATTGATAATTGGCGGATTGACTGTTGTCGCCAAAATGCCGGCATCGACCCTTGTCCAGGCACCTGTTCCGCCGGCCGATTTATAAATCGTTCCGCTTCCGCCGGAGGCATAGATGTTACCAAGCCGATCATCTCCAAAATTACTGAGGGTGAGCAGACCGATTCCTGCGGTATCGGGATTCCATGTCGATCCGCCATCTGTACTGAGAAAGACTCCTCCGCCGGTTCCAACAACAAATATTCGGTTGAGCCGGTCGATGAAGACGGTCTGAAGACTTGCGGGGCTGCTCAGAGAGGCAACTCTGTACCACATCGACGAGTCGGGAGATTGCTTGAACAATCCCCCGGTTGTCGCGGCGTAAACGTACTCTGATGAATCCAGGACAAGGCCGCGGGCGTATACGCCGCTTCCAAATCCTGCAGTGTCAATCTGCCAGGTTTTTCCCGTATCCCGGCTGACATAGACCGACGGCCCTAAGAGGTAGATTGCATCGCCGAGAACTCTGTCCCAGGTCGAAACGAGGCCTCCAAGGTCGGGCTTGCCCAGATTGGTGATCGCCGCTCCCCGTGAAGTCGAGTAATTGGTGAAATCGAATATGAGGACCGTTCCATCATTCAGCAGCACCAGGGCTCGCTGACGATTCCTCGGAATATTAAACGGACCAATCGTATCAATTTTAACATCGATGCGTTGAATGTGCGCCCCCGAAGGCGGAGAATAGATCTTGACATAATCGATATCGGAGGTCTCGCTGTTCTTGATGTACATGCCTTCCGAGGTTGCGCTGACATTGAACTGAGTTCCCCCGGCAGTTTGCACGTTGACGGTGCCGATGGTGCTGCTTCCCGTGAGGTTGCCATTGATAGGTCCCGGTTGGCCGTAAAGGGAAGGACCGGAGAGGACAAGCGCCAAAACGATGCAGTGGAAGAGATGACTTGGTGACATCAATAAAAAAGCTTTCATTTGACTCCTTTCAAATGAATTTGTTGACTCATGATGACTGATCCAAATTCTTATGAACGATGTTTGTCGTCAATGCGTATCTCTCAACGATTTTTACGCGAATGTGCAGCTCAATTCAAACGCATTCAAACCACTGGGGGATGATACTTGAATCCGAAATTGTTGTTAAACGAAAAAACCCGTAGCTCGAAAACACTCCTGTGAATGTTCTGAACTACGGGTTTCTCTGAAAATTGTGCAGCCTCCATTTGTCCCGCCCGCGCACCACGCAAGATTTATCGAGAACAGATCAACTGATGATTTGTGAATTTAATGAAGTGCCTTTTCTTAGTCAAGGACTTTTTGGGGGAGTGAGATCTGTACGAGGTATCGGGGGACGGCGAAAATGGTTCGATTTCAAGGTGTTTTGAATACCTGTTATTCTTTAGTACATGTGGCAGGCCCCCGCTACAATCCGCCTGAGGCGGACTACAGTGGTAAAACCATCCCTTCGGGAAAAATATCAATCACTCGGACCTGATCGAGGTTTTTGTTTAGTGTAGCTTGCCTAAGAAATCGCCCCAAGGTGGAATCCGTACTAGAATCACCGTCCCAATTGGCAATCCTCCCAACAAATGTGATTTCATCTGCCTCAGTCCTTCCCTATCCTGAACTGCCATCGTCCGATATCGATCTCCATGGGTAGCATACGATGCAACAGATTGATTGGGGGGTAGCGGTGTCGATGGTATTACGATGATTGATGTGAGACCGAGTTCCAACGAATCAAATATAATTCCGCTCCTCAAACCATATCTTCTGAAACGTAGTATTCATTCCTTTGCAGAGGAAGATTGGTCGGTCGTTTTCGAATGGCATGCAATAGTCGCAGGTTGTCGTAGCGACAAGTTCAACCGATTTATAGTATTGTTTCAACACGGTAAGATTCTCTTCGACGGTACCTCCTGAGCCGAAGATGATTGCTACCTCTCCCGACTTCTCGCCGGGCCCCCACAACCAGTAGTTGTTATGTGCACAGAGGGCGTTCGGCAGTCCATAACCTTTACCGAAGAAATCGATTGCGCCCGCTTCGCCGTAATTACGTGCGTAAATAACGCACTTCGATTGTTCTTCCTTCGTTAACGCCCGGTAAATGGTTGCAATCTTGGCAACCATTTCTTTCCATCCGAACTCATCGGCATAGTATTGGGGAAGTTGTGCAACTGTGCTGTGTTCATCGGCGTGCGGTGAAATGCCAAGTAGCGCTTCATACCGGATGAAGGTTTCCACAGGAAGGACTGGAACGGCAAATGGTATCGAGATCGCACCCATCAGGATAAGCAACGTTAAATATATTGGCTTTACGGATCGCATTGAAACTCGTTCGCCGAGAACGCTTCCGGAGGCAAGCAACATCGGATATGCAGGCGCTAGATAGTAGACTTTCGCATTACTGGCAACCATCATGGCGAACACGAACAGGTACACCCATCCCAGCGTGCGAAACCGTTTCCCGCCGATTGTGAAAAGCAGGAAGTACAATCCAGCAAGCCAGATTGGCGCGTTGAGATAGTTCATATCGCGGATTTGGCCATGGAAGAACTCGGGAGCGGAAAGGTGGATGTTTTTGATTTGACTCGCGTTTCGCATAAACTCAATGCTCGGGAAACCGTTGGTTCCTTCCCAGATGACATGTGGAAGGAAGATGGCAAATGCTGTAAGCACTCCTAACCAGAACCACTTATCAAATAAATGCTTGCGTTGCGGCGTGAGGAGTAAGCCACCTGTAAGGCCAATGCAGAGAAATCCGATGGAATATTTATTCAGAAGTCCCAGCCCAACCACCACGCCGAATACCAGCCAGAGTTTCGGTTTATTCTCGCCAAGAATGACAACAACGAGATACGTTGCCGTTGCCCAGAACAAAACGTCAAGTGCGTTCATGGAAAAATATCCCCCATGAGCCAATAATCCAGGTGCAAAGACAACCGAAAGTGCAGCACACCCCTGTGCGAACCGCCCACCACCGAACCGACGTGCCATCAATGCCGCGAAGACGACGACGAGTGAGCCCGCAACCGCCGGCAGGAAACGGATCGCATGCAGTGAATCTCCGAGGATCGTGCGGACGACGGCAAGCACTACAATGGAGAACGGTGGCTGGTCGACATATCCCCATGCGAGCCGCTTACTGCAAGCAATGTAGTATAGCTCGTCCCGGAAATAGCCATAGTTCCCATGGAAAATGACGTGGACGATAAGCTGAAACAACGCTAGCAGAATCGGAATGGTGAGTTCACGTGAGAATATCTTGTCTGACCATGTCCTTTCTTGCATGGATTTATTTCCTCAAAAACTTTCGGAATGTTTTGGTGTTAAATTAAGAGATAGTTTCTCAGATAGTCAAGTTGTTATTTGCGATTGAATGTGTTGGTTGTTTACGTAATGTAATGGTCGACCTTAATCTCTCGAAGCTCAATCTCTCCTCATCCTCAGAATATCATTGCCCAATATCGATCCGTTGGAATAACGCAAGACAACTCGGATTAAGTAAGGGAGAAGGATTGTTATCGAGAACCAACGAAAAACACAAAGCCCCAACCTTCATCAGATCGGGGTTTTGGAGAACGACAGCTACTCGGGAGTATGGAGCTTGTGGCTATTTTAAGAGAACCATTTTCTTCACTTGTGTGAATGTCTTGCTTGGATTGCTAAGGCTCGTTGCTTCGAGGCGGTAAAAGTAAACACCGCTGGCGAAATGGTTAGCGTTCCAGGTTATGCTTTGTTCCCCGGATGGCTCCGTGCGGTCAACAAGTCTTGCGATCACCTGCCCGAGGAGATTGTAAACCTTGAGGGAAACCCTGCTGCTCGCGGGTAGTTCATATCTGATGTTTGTCGACGGATTGAATGGATTCGGGTAATTCTGATCAAGGGCAAAGTGTCCCGGAATTGACACAATGGCATCAACGACACCGGTCGTAATGGGCTGCGCCCCCAAGACATTGAAACCTTTATTATCGTCTTCATGAATCTCCGCGATGGAATTGTCCGGATCTATCGTTGCATAAATACGAGGGTATGGCGGTAAACCTCCCGGCACCACCCAACGGATCTGTACATCTGCGCGGCCACGATCCGGAATAATCGAGGCTGTGCTTATTGATGTCTCACCATGGATTCCAGTAATGAGCTGGCCGCCGGAGTCAGGGTCTCCGACATAGAAACGAACCGGCACCGGAATCGGCGTCGGTATGAGACTGAAGTTCCGGACGCGCGCTGTAATCGTGAGCGTATCACCGGTCTTGGGATTCTCCGGATCAAGCGTAATGTCCTTCGTCTGATACCGCTTTGCTTCTTCGCTGATCCCGAACCCTTTTTCCGGATCATATCGCCAGGGGAGAATGAATGTAGGGTTGGAGTTTGTGCCATATCGCTGTTGCCACCAGGTTGGTGGAAAACCGGAGCCCGCCAGCTCCGGCCGCACTGCATAGTCGACGACCAAAGCCCCATTCTTTGCCCAATATGCATATGGTGTAACGGTATACCGGGTCTCACCGTACGAGAGGTTGATTTGTCCGAGGTGTACGTGGAGGTTTAAGTTTGAGGTGACGGATGTCGTGTGCGTCGACATTGTTGCTGAATTTGAGGTTGCATCCAAAATAACGACGAAATTGAGATTGGCTTCTGTATTGAAACTATGCGATGAATCGGTGACGGTGGTTCGAAAATCGTTCCTCGTAAGATCCCAGTCATACGATGTGTTCGATCCAAGCGTGTAGCTGTCCGAAAGATAACTCGCCCGGATCTGCTCGTCCATTTCGGGGTTCTGGCCGAGTGTGTCATATGCTTGGTACGACAGGATTTGGCCGACTTCATGGTCGGGGACATATGAAGCCGCACTCCAGCTCTTGCTTGGGAACCATCCGGTTTGCACGTTGCTGGGTGACATGACGACAATGGCTCCCCCCACAGTGTCGGTAGTGCCAAGATAGATTGGATATTCCCAGACATCGTAGTCGCTGATTGTTGCATAGATCTGATCATCTTCTATCGCTTTGACTGCGACCCCGATCGTGATCGTCTGAGACGCCGTCGAGTCTTTGCTAAATCCGCCTCCCCATTTATCTTGCATAAATTCTGAGTAATTCACGGTGGCTCCTTCGCCGAGACTCCCGCTGAGCCCATCGCCCGCGGTGAAGGACCAATCCGAGTGGACATTGATTTCCACTTCGACGGAATTGGTGGTGACCTTGTCATAACTTGCGGTAAAGTCGCACGTTCTTCCGTCGTAGCAGGAGGAGATATCGTACTTCGTCGTATCGAACACATCGAAATGTACTGGTGGTGCGTTAAGGATCACAATCGGTTCGACAATATTGGTTCGGACATAGTGGTACGGCACACCCACCCGGAGCATGTTGCCGCCGAAATCGCCGGTTGCTATTGCATAATGTCTCCAGGAGCCCGGACCGTTATCCGTCGCGGTTTGGCCGCCACTCATTGAGCCCTTGAGCGTAAGATTCTGCAGCATACTGTCCACGCTGAACAGGAAGATTTCAAATCCCTGGGGAGTGGGGTCATTCCCATAGGTGTCGTTTGCCACGATGATGTCGCGGCGGAAATCATGATCGAAATCTCCCACAGCAACGTACGAATAGGTAAGCCGATCGTCATCGGAGCCCACAAATGGCGTTGGCCCGTGCCCTTTGGCGAGAATGTTGAAAGAGTCGTCTATGTCATACAAATAAAATGCTCCATCGAGGGCAAGAACTGCCTCGTCCCGGCCATCGAGGTTGAGGTCGCCGGCAGCGAGGGAGAGAGCGCCCATTTCATTTTCATTGTTGAAATCCCCCGAGAACCCACCTGCGGTGTTAACCGTTATAGTTCCAAGGTCTTTGCTGACGCGTACTGCGTAAAGGTACGTATCCTTGACCGAGATGCCCGTATTCATCGTAATGGCAAAGACGAGCGTAGATACAGAATCAGAAGTGAATTTTCCGGAAACAAGGGCGAGATTTATTCCTGCTACTGAGCTTCCCGGATTTGTGAAGATCACCTCTCTGGCCACAGGAAGAAGTTCATCGTCCAGGACCCCAGCTATTGAATAGATCTTCAGAACGATACCCCAAACGCCATGTCCGCCTGCGTTCGGGTCAAAAAAAGCCAGTGCAATCTCGTCTTTCCCATCGCCATCAAAGTCTCCGACAGTAAGAGAGTAGCGTGCAAACCCATCCGGTAGAGCAGAGAGGTGTTCATCGTGAATCGATGCTTTCAACCGGGGAGTGAATGTGCTGTCGGTGTCATAAAGATTAATGTGGATGGTGGAGTCGGCTCCATGAAAGGCAAGGACAAACTCGTCCTCTGGATCGCTGTCAAAATTTCCGGTTGCAAGATAGATGCGTCTGCTCCCAGTACCGCCACCGCGAAGGACAGAATCGCTTGTTGAAAACTGTTCCGATGAATTCCAACTTAACGAAGAAGGATTGATTCCCGGGATGAGAAGGTTAATCCTGTCGTTTGGAGCGGCCCAGGCCGCTACCACATCCTCATACCGATCTGCATTGAAATGTCCTGTCGCAACGACCATCTGCTGGTTTCCCCCGACGCCGCGGTTTGATCCGGTATCAATGTGAGAGTCCGCTCCAAATATTCTCTGACCTACCGGAAGAGAAACACTGTCCAGGTATTTGTAAATCTTCTGATGGGACTGCATTGAGTTTTGGTTGGCTCCTTCTCCCCAGAGAAGAAACATCTCTGTCTGTCCCCCCGATTTGGGGAGGCCGGGGAGAGGATCCGTAGATTGCCCGGAATAGGCGACCGTAGCGAACAACAAAAAAGAAAGAATGAAAATTGTAAGATTTCTCATGTCATCGTCCTTTCGACCAGTGTGTGACCCGCGTGTGTTCAGTTACCCTCACTGGCGGAACCATCTCATCACGAATGTATGAGCACTTCCAGTAAAACCAACGGCCGTGCCTGGCAAAATTGTCAAAATTGCCCATCAGGGACCATTCCTGTCGTTCCGACAGCTCGAGAGAGGAAACCACTAATGCTGAATAGCCTTCCAGCGAAAAATCTTACGGGAGAGGAGGGTCTCGCGGTCGGTTTGCACTTCGGGCTGCTGTGGTGGGAAGGACAGAAGTTGTTTCGGGGGTGATGACATTACTTTCAAGATCGGGGGAAGTTCTGGAGACGATTTTGGCGACTACAACAGACTGCTTCTCCGGAGGGATGTGCCTGCGCCCGATTCGCACCGAAGGGAGTAAACAGCGAAGCGGGGGTCTTCCACGGACAAATCGCTCTGCGCTGAGTACGCTGAAACTGCCACAGAAGATATGCCCCGCACTGAGCTCTTGAGGAATGAGGTAGCTTATGATCAGGAAGAACATTACGGCAAATCGGACGATCGATTGCACCATATGCTGCGCCTGATGAGCGGGAGAGGTGAATTGTACACCACTACTTTATTGCTTTTTCCTTCGAAAGTCAAGTGTTAACAGTGCGATATTCTCATAAACCCTGTAAAAACAATGGCCGGATTTTCTGACTCGCTGATTTTGTACACTCTTTCTGACTTTGCCGCGAAAGTCTGGGAGAAAAGGAGCACTTGTCAATTCATAATGGGCCGTGAATCAACCACCCACCTCGCAACACTGCATAACTACGGATCGTTGGATCCTCCAAGCCTGAAGATTTATGGAGAATGAGGTCTCCGGTCGATAGGTGTGCACGTGATTTTTCATTTTCCCCAGGGACAGGTAAAACGCGAAACCCCATCCCTTTGAGAAAAACCTCAAAGGGTAAGATTTTTTGCTCATCGTGGTTTCAGTGTCAGATAAAGGTCATTCAAACAAGAGGGGAGAGTGGAAGCCTCCTACGCGTGCGACGATTCGGTGGTGGCTTTTTGCCATGCTGGGGTGTCAGGAATCGGTGAGCGACGCAGTGAGCGTCATGTAAAATTTAGGTCGTGCTCGATATGTCTTATCCACGGGAAATGGGAATAGGGAGTTCGCTCGAGAGGTGTTGCACGTTACCAGCTCGGGCATCCTGTCAAATCAAGTGAGTCAAAGGCGTGTAACTTAAGGTTCAGTTTTTGAACATCCTTTAGAATTCTTGTCTCGCTTCCCCAGTCGCTCCAATAAATATCTGAAACTTCCATCACACACAATTGGTCGGTACAATTTTCCAATATCGCTTTTGAGAAATTTACGGACGGTAATGAGTCATAGATTTCATTGAGGATGGATTCTCTCTCCGCTGAATTATAAAGCATGACAGTATTGGATAATTGATCAAAAACATCCGGCATAATCTTCTGGAACTGTGCGAGCAAGGCACTGACACTTCCCACCATGACAAATGAATTCCACAAACAATGCTTACTGAATAACATTTCCGCAGTGAGACGATTGGGCTTTTCCCAAAATCCATCGACTTGATGTATCTTGGTTTCATTCGTAGAAGGAACACGCTCACCCTTTTCGATCCAGCCGTATTCCGTCTCCCCTTCAGAAGGCGAAATGCCCATCAAAACGATCGAGTGCTGAGAATTGCTGAGATGTTGGAAAGCACTCTCTACGTAACGCATGAATTTGTGCTCTTCGAGAATGAACTGGTCGGAGGGGAATATTGTTACCAGTGCATTCGGATCCATACGATGAATATGCAGAAGAGGGAGAAGAATGCCGAGGGCGGTTTCACGCCGGCACGGTTGAACGATGACCGTTTCGAGAGGTTGATCTTCGAGCTGTTTCTGAACAAACTCCAGACTATCACGATCCACGATGGTGAGTATCTGCCGGAAGGGGATGAGTAATTTCATCCGATCGAGAGTGTGTTCAAGCATGGAACGTGTACCGACAATCGAGCAATACTGTTTTGCACGTTTGATGCCATACAGTTTCGTGATAAATGGTTGAAGCCGAATCCCCTCTCCGCCGGCCAGAATAAGGCCCCAACGGTGCTCGCTTGTCCCGGATCTGTCGAGTTCTCCCTGAAAATTCATTTCATTCACATGCTTCATTTATCACAGTGACCTTCCCAGTCTTCTCCCTTCTGATCATCATGCCGTCAATTCCCTTTTCCCAACGGGCCAGCACTCAGTGCAGGTTATTTCCGTTATTCCGAGTAGTGTTTCGTAATGTCCCATAAAACAACCTGGATTAACTGCCGATATAGCCTTTTCGTCTTGCGTCGTTTGCGCATGCCTGGCGCGAGGAAAAACCATCTGCTGAAACCGCAACAACCTTGTTGTGTTCAAATTTTCGCCATTGCCACTGATTCGAGTTGTCGCGATAAAATTCCCACCTTTTCATCTGTTGGAGGATTTTGTCATCGACGTTCGGCATAAGGTGTTTCTCGTCCATCTTCTGATCGGCCTCGATTATCTCTCGGCTTGTGGTGAATACTTTCATGGATGACCCATCCTTTCCGTTGCAAATGTCCCTGACTTGCAGTCGAATGCCAACAGTGCATTGCATAATGTTTGCATATGCACCAGAATGCAGAACATCCGGGCCGAAGGAAAATGGAGAAACAGCGTTGTTCAGTGAGTTCGAGGCGGGCTGACGACGAATAGCGCTGGTTAACGGCACGACCACTGTGAGCCTTACGTCACTCTCGCCCTCCAAGTTATGGCGAGTACAGTGGGTCAAAGGTTAGTACATGTAATGTAACACGTTCTATGCTAATAGCAAGGCATTTATTTTGTTTATTGTTGATCCTCACACCATCGTGATCTGCACGCAGCACCCGACACCATTCTCCCAACTTGGAAAGACCTCCTTTGTGTCAACAAGGAGATCCTTCAAGTTGAGACCTGTGCATAAGATGGGGGTGCAAGTCAATTGCTGGGGAGAAGTAATCCCTCTTTCAACCTTTTGGCCGATTGAATCATGTGGTGTGCCTTTGTACATTATTATAGCGGATTGTAGTATCTACCTTTGACTAAAAGACACCATGCGATGGCAAAACTACCGTTGAGAGGACGTATAATTGCATCCAGAAAAGGTATCAGGACGCAGAGAACCTTAATCCAAAAACCTTCAATTGTGTAAGGTGAACCCATGAGTGAAAATGATCAGACAAAGCCCGAGGATTCCATGAGAGAGATACGAATTGTGCGTCTCAATACCGATAAAACCCAGAGGCTGATCGGGTCCGAGACCCTCTATCAGGTATATTTTGAACTGTCGGAAAGTCCTCCGATCGAATGGAGAATTGTCTTTGAGCAGGAATGGAAGTCGATGAACGTGGGAGCGCCGCTCTCCCTGCAGGATGCAAGCGTCTCGAGAGCATTTCTCGTGTTGCACTGCCCCCTTAATGAAGTTGCTGCACGTTTACCTGTTTTGAAGAAGGCGGTTGTTTCGACGAACATCTCCTACAAAAAGTATGTTGTAGCGCGTGCGGCGGAAGAAACGACTCGCGAAAATTTCTGGAAAGACGAGCGAAGGACCGTCGATGATGTTGCAAAGTCCTTGCACTTCGATTGAGCGGCCCACACACGACTCGCGCCTTGTTACCTTCCCTCCACGAGGAGGTGTTTGAGAAATCGCACTCCATTGATCCCCTCGAATAGCCATACTTCGGCCCACTTCAGCGGGTTGAGGATATGAAGATACCAGCGCCGCCAGATACGCCGGGCGTATTCTCTTGTATAAGATTGGATGAAAGGATTTCTCTTTCTGAGCCAGAGTGATGCAACTGAGGGTATCTTGATTTCCGGCAATTCATGCTGGAGGGTTCTGTAAAGTGCAGCCAGCTCACGTGCCTTGAGTTCACGCCAGTCATGGATGCCCACCTTCGTCCTTGCGATTTGCTCCTGGAGTGCTTCCTCGATTTTCGTTTTGGAACGGCTCTTGAGCCAAACCTCTTCAAACTGGAGGAAGAGGCGGACAAGGCCACGCACCCGGACAACCGTTGCTCCGAGTCGCCCCCACCAGAAGAGGATAGATGATTCACGCTGTAAACCGGGTCGCCGGTCTACCCGCTTTCGTACCGTCCAGAAGCCACAGTTCATCGGGTGTAAGCGCTCGATGCGCGACGCATAGAGATACCACGCAAAGAAGAAAAACCGGTCCCAATAGAACTTCCAGTTGTGGCGCCAGGATTTCAACACCGTTACCATATGCTCGGACGAGTAGAACTGTTCCCACGCTTTATGATATGCCTCCTGCAGCTCGGCGCGTGTCATCCTCATCGGTGTTATCGAGACGTGGGCCGAATCGTACGTATTGAAATCCTTATCCATCCATCTCCGCTCGCGCCACCAGGTCTGGTGATCCTTCGAACCGGGCAACGGCGTTAAGATATAGAATGAGGCGGCATCAAATTCCATTCTCTGGAGCTCTGCAATATCCCGCTCTATGCTGGACGGCGTATCGAACGGCAGACCGAGGATATACCCTGCGTGGCAGGAAATGCCAAGTGTATGACAGTGGTGCACAAGGTCCTTGTACTCGGACACCTGGTTCTGAAACTTTTCCTGTGAGCGGAGATTATCGCGATTCACGCTTTCCACACCGAAGAACACCTGGTTGCAGCCCGCACGTGCCGCCATGGTAAAGAAATCGCCTGGTGGAATCTTGCGCGCTGCGAGGTCGCTCTGCATCATGAACGTGAACGGTATGTTCTCTTCCTCACGCAATCGAATAATTCCTTCAAAGAGCTCGCGCCAGTGTGGATTGCGAGCGATATTGTCGTCGGTGAAGAAGCAGTGTGAAACCCCCGCCTCGATGTAACTCTGCCGAATGAAATCAATGACCTGCTGAGGATTTCGAAACCGCATCGTGCGACCCTGCACATTGATGATCGTACAGAAGTCGCACATGAAAACACAACCTCTCCCGGTATCAATGGTGCTGAAGGGCGAGGCAAAACCTTTGAAGTCCTGGTGCGTGAGACGGGGAATCGGCAGGTCGGTCAAATCCACAGTCGGGACGAGGAAATTGTAGAGCGGTTCTGCTTTTCCGCGGATCACATCTTCGACGATCGCCGGCAATCGTCCTCCCTCGACTTCGCCCGCGACATGGATGATACCCTTCGACAGGGCCGCTCTGAGATCGGAAGTCAGTCCCACCATGGCCAGCATCCCGCTGACATGGAAGCCGCCGATCATGACGGGGATGCCGTGAGGAAGAAACCAGGCAGCAATATCCTGCGCCCGCGGATACTGATTCGATTGAACGCCGACGAGCATAATGATTGACCGCACGCCGGGGTTCTTGACGCGCCGGAGAATAGATTTCACCGGCACCCGCTTTACGGCCTCATCAATCAGGCGGACCTTAATCGACACACCTGCGAAGAATGGATAGTTGGAGAGATCACGGACGAGGGTCCCCATTTGCGTCAGCGTGTTGCTGCGAATTACCCCGACCCGTGTTCTGATCGGATAACCATCGTCTGTATAATTGGTTGGACGGATCAGTGTAACGTCCAGCTCCGTCACGCCGCACTCTCGTGCCGTCATTTGATTTGTCGTGTCGTTCACCGCCAATGACTCCGTTCTTGATGAGAATTCTGGTCCCTGTCTGGAGACCGTTCAGGCTTCCGGAGAGTTCACAGGATCAATCCGGAATTCCCCATGGAAATGTAACAAGATGTGCGTGCTCGATCAATCGACCAAAGGATTGAAAGAAGGACTACATCTCAAGGAGCCATCCGGGGAAGCTGCGCGCCAGTTATCTCCTGATAATGGAAAACTTTCCCAAGTATCGATTTCCGTTTGCCGTGATGACGTAAAAGTATACACCCGTCGCAATGATATCACCCCTGCTTGAACGTCCGTTCCATTGAATACCGTTTCCACATGGGGTCTGCCTAAGTGGAAGTTCTTCCGAGATGATTTCATCCATGCTCGTGCTAAACACGGACAGAAACGCAGATTTTCGATTTGTTGAATCAATGGGGATGCTGAAAGAGAGAGTCCTGTTCCCCGAAGGATAAAACGGATCGGGGCAGACGAGAATTTCAGTATATTTTGGAATGATGGGAGTCGGCAGAGAACCGCTGTCCGTTTCAATTTCCTGTGATGACCAGTTTGCAGGATCGGGAACGGTTAATCGCACGAAGATTCCGTTTCCGAGCGGTTTATAGGATTGATCACCCGTTGGGGAGATGTCGTATCGAAATCCGTATCCCATCCCGTCTCCCGATGCGTTCGAGTTGAGGTTGGAGATGATGGATACCATCTTTGAGCTCGTGTTGCACGTTGGATGTGAGGAATCCAAAAGACAAATTGGGTGATACGCTGAACTCAACGCCTGAATAGTATCGGCAAAGGAACGTGGTACCCGGTCATAGGTCACGTCAGGTCGTTTTTCAATAAGAGGATAAAGCCGGCCATCGGGATAGTATGCCGTCGTATCCGCATTGGGTCCAGTGTTCAGGTTCCAGAGACTCCATTCCAGAAAGGCTTGTCGGAGAGAACTGCCCTGCTCATTCAAAGCCGCATCGCTGGCCGGAAGGCTTGGGATCGTCCGCATGTATTCCCATGTTCTGCGAATGATATCGCGGGAGAATCTTTTTTGGAGATAACACCCCCAAATGCATCTGCTGAATTCGATCAAGCTCGTGAATGCCGTAAATGATATATCCGGTGTCGCAAACTGTCCTCCCGCGACGCACTCACCTGAGTTCGGATCGTACTGATAAAAATATTGGATGTAATCTTTTACCTCGTGAAAAACCACTTGTTCCATCCATGTAGCAGTGAGCTCGTAATAATAGAAGTCATTTGTCCACACTCCATAGGATCCTATATGAATAGCATGTTGGAGCTCATGTGCGGCCGTCACCTTGAGGGCCGGAATTCCACGGGTCGGAGGATATACTGTTGAGAAATCTTTGTCAATCATGATGTAAGTTCTATATCGTGGAGGTTGCCCGGTGTTAATTGGAGGGGTATCCCAGAACGTCTCTCCGTAAATGCCGCTATAGGAGAGGTCAATAATATAGACATGGTAATATCCATCCGTATCGGGCGGGGGCTGAGTATACCCCAGCGTATCGACTTCGTAGGACCATACATAGTTAAAGTACTTTCCAACCGAATCGACAAACGCCTCTGCCGTGCCCGGAATCCGTTGAGCAATATTGTTTGCATCAATGTAGATCAAGGCCGGGACATTGGGACTTGATTCTGAAGTGTCGTAAAAGATTTTGAAATGGCCCATAATGCGATTGACCTCCATCGGAGATGGATCCAGAATTTCCTGTATGCGCTCACGCTGTCCTTCGGTGAACTCGTTCCAATGCCGCTCGATCTCGAACCTGACGCGAAGGCCGCATGTCCCCATGTCGTTGCGTAATCTGGCTGTCGAAACCCCAATTCCCTTCCCACGGAGTCTCTCAAGCTGAAGAAGAAGGCGGCTCGCGACATCGGTTTGACCAGTACTCTGTTGAACAACAACAGCAGTAAAGGTTGTCATTACCAACGCGAGAAAATGATTCCGCCTGCCAATCATCTGTCGTAGACTCATCGATTCAATGTTCGGCATTGTGAGTACCAAACCCAAAGACCGGGTATACGGGAAGAGAATTCTTCACCTGAAGATGCCGTTCAAATTTCCAAACGTGATGCGATATAGTCCTGTTGCCTTTGATGGGTTTCAATACTACCCCTTCGCCGATGGATTCCGTGATGCAATAGTTCTTTCCGCAAACAACCGCAGCTCTTGGTATTGCCGGATTTCAGGTTGCACGCCTTCACAATTGTCAATCCTCCACAATCACACCGGCATAGCCAATGAGCCCCAGTGTTCTTCCGGTCAGCCAGAGAAATTACCGTTAAGCGCCCAAATTTCATCCCTCCCCAGTCGCGACATGGCATAAAATTTCCACCTCAAATTGTGAACTGAGATTCAATTTCTTATTGAAATGCAAGGAACCTCGCATGAGAGGTCCCCTGCATTATTGAATTTTGACGTTTCGATGTCTCACATGTGATATGCTAATTTGAACACGAGATTACGCCGCTCTTCGTAACTCGCCCCGCTGAAATATGCTCCCTTGATGAGGTGGTCGTGATCGAGAAGATTGGTGATGTACAACGACGGCTCCAGAGTTGATCCGTCTCCAAGCGGGATCGTATGTCCAACCGACACATTAAAAATCGTCGAGGGAGCGGTGTGCGTGGAGGTATTGAAGTCGAACAATCCGGTTTCGTACGCATCACCGTTGGGATTCCCGTTCGTCAGGCCGGAGCCGTAGATCGCGGTGAGATTGACGAACCAATCTCTCGGCTGATAGTTGACCGAACCAACGACCGAAAGACGCTGGTCGTGGTCGAGATCAGTTGCAGGACCATCCGTGTCGATCGGCAGAAACCCTCCGGTCACCGAATCTGAGCCGTACGCGTGAATGATCGATGCGTTGAGGTATCCGGAGAAGGGGGTCGACGGATCGCTGTACGAGAGGCCGACTTCGATTCCACGTGTGAAAACCTGTTCAATATTCACGGGCGTTTTGACTGCGCTCGAGCCGACCGTTTCATCGTCGACACCCGGGGTGGCATATTTATAGAAGAACGCCACTTTGCTCCGAAGCCCGAAGCCAAAACTCCGTGTGAACGCCGCCTCATAAAAATCGTCCCGCTCGGGGAGTGTGGGCTCTCCGGTATTCGTGACGTTTGAGGAAATCGTTCGCAGCCCCTCGATGTTGTTTGGCATGAACAGCTTTCCGTAATAGAGGTATGCTGAATTTGTTTGGTCGAAGAAAATGTTCCAGCGAATGCGCGGACTCACTTGATGTTGCAATGGCGCGTCGGGTGCAATGTGTTGGTCGTACCGTACGCCCGCCTCGATCATTGTCCACTCCCACGGGTGGATCTCGCTCTCTCCGAACATGCCGAAGTCGGATCCTTTATAATCGGTCATGACCGATGGGCCGGCATTACCGCTGGCATCCTGCGAGGTGAAGTTTTCACTGCCGCTTGTGGCGCTGAGATTCATGCCGACGGCATACATGAATTCATGCATGAGGCGTTGGTCGTACTTGATCCTCGTCCCGAGCGTCGTGAAGGAGCGGTCTTCAGCGAGTACGTAGTTGTGTGTCGTATCTCCCGCAAATTGGAAGGTCGCCGGATCGATCGACCCAGGTGTATAGACAAGCTCCCCTTCCCGCGCGTATGCCCCGACGAATAAATTGCTCTCCTTATTTTTCTCTTCGGAGAGGATATGATAATAGGAAAGCGTCTGGAATTGATTCGTTGTGTTCTGGACATCATCAGCAATCTGTTCGACGGAATCATAAGGAACCTGCGTGTTCGTCCTCCCGTAGTTTATATTCATCGTCATGTAGTCATTGTCGCCGAACTGGTAATCGAACTTCCCATAGAGAAAATAATCGAAGCCGTGATCGTTGAACAGCTGCTCAACGGGTGGATCGATACGTCGATCCGTTTCCTGGCGGGATCCTGAGAGGAAAAATCCGAACCCATCCTGATGACCACTGAAGGAGAGCGATTGGCCGTTCGAATTCAGAGCTTTCAGCGACCCAATTCTCTCGCCGAGTGTGTCGCCGGAGTTTGACACGAGATAGCTT
>Ga0335082_10001770_pt1 | contig 23075 bp, 20 predicted proteins | sample Lox_Sample_41_FD_206718 | JGI IMG/M metagenome (GOLD analysis project Ga0335082, IMG submission 206718) | Soil microbial communities from Loxahatchee National Wildlife Refuge, Florida, United States - Lox_Sample_4.1 | ecosystem: Environmental > Terrestrial > Soil > Wetlands | place: USA...
CGTGGTGAGACGGGCATCCCAGGTCCACCACGTGCCCCAGATCGGTTTGGCCCAGATGGGCCCGGTGATCAGCACCAGCGTGCAGAACAGCATGCCGACCTCGGCGCTGGCGTGCGCCAGCCGATCCCACAGTCGCGTGCCGCGCCACAGGAAGCCGATGCTCGCGACCGCCACCGTACCGAAGGCCACGAACGTCATGATCGCCAGCGGCACGTGGAAGTAGAAGATCCGCTGCACGATCCCCTGCACGCGATCGTTCGGCACGTAAATGAACACCAGATAAATCGCCGCCGCGACCGCCAAAAACGTCGCCGCCGGCAGCATCGTATCAGCCGCTTTGCGCATCGCACTCACTCCTCGACAGCATATTCAAACACCAACCAGGCGACAACCAGGAAGACCATGTCGAAGCCCAGCATCAGGTTGAGCCACGCCGCTACATCGGCGAGCGGCTTCCCCGCCAGCATCCGCTCCGTCACCTTCACGCCACCAATGAACAGCGGCACCACCAACGGCAGCAGCAACAACGGCAACAATACCTCGCGCGCCCGGGTGCGCACCGAGATCGCCGCGAACAACGTCCCCACCGCGGCAAACCCCAGGATGCCGAGGACGAGGCTGAGGAACACGCCGGCAAGCGACGGGGTGACGGGCAAATTGAAGAAGAAGACGAAGATCGGCACGATCGCCAGTTGCGCCATCATCATGAAGAGGAAGTTCCCCACCGTTTTGGCCAGATAGATCGTGCCACGATCGACGGGACAGAGCAGCAACCCTTGCAAGCAGTCGTTGTCCCGTTCGGCCAAGAACGAGCGGCTCAACCCCAGCGTGCCGGCGAAGATCACCGCGACCCACAAGGCCCCCGGCGCCGCTTCGACGCGCAGGTCGCTGGTCGGATCGAACGCGAAGCTCAGCACCACCAAGGTGAGCAACCCGAGCAGCAGTAGCGACGCCAGGGTCTCCTTGGTGCGGAACTCGATCTGCAGGTCCTTGCGGATCAACGCCCACATGCGGCTCGCTCACCCGGCGCTCACGCGCCCACCGTCCCCTGCACCGCCGCCGCGTAGACCAGCTCGAACTCAGCGCGCTGCGCCCCCGCCAGGCTGCCATCCCAGACCACCCGACCGCGCACGATGACGACGGCACGCTGGCAGATTTCCAGGCCGCGCGCCACGTCGTGCGTGGTCATGAGCAGCGTGGTCCCGCTGGCGTGCGCCTGGCGCAGCAGGTCCGCCAGCATGGCAGCCGCACCGGCGTCGAGGCCGGTGAACGGCTCGTCCAGCAACAGCAACGCCGGCGCATGCAGCAGCGCGCGGGCGAGCGCGCAGCGTTGCTCCAAGCCGCGCGACAAGGCACGCACCGGCCGGTGCGCCCAGCCGACCAGGCCGACGCGCTCGAGCAGCTCGCGCACCCGCTCGCCCGGTGCGGCGACGCGAAACATGCGCGCATAGAAGTCGAGATTCTCCGTCGGGGTCAGATCGGGATAGAGAAAGCTCTGATGCGAGAGGAACCCGATGCGCCGCCGCGCCGCGACGCCGCCGTCACCGACCGGCGTGCCGAACAGGCGCAGCTCACCCGCCGTCGGCCGCAACAACGTCGCGAGCATGCGCAGCAACGTCGTCTTCCCGGCGCCGTTCGGCCCGAGCAACGCCACCGCGTCCCCGGCCCCGATCGCCACGGACAGACGGTCGACGGCGGTGATACCGGCAAACCGCCGCGTCAACGCACGGCTCTCGATCACCGCCTCCACCATGGCAGCCGCTTACCGAATGGATGGTGAAAAAGGAAGCCGACCGCCTTCGCGGGAGTGTCCCGATTTCGATCGAACATCTATGCACCGAGCTCGTGAACCTCTCCCCCAGCCCCTCTCCGACAGGGACTGTCGATTTTCGCGGATCCACAGTTGCCATAGTCGAGTCGATCCGACGCCCGGGAATGAATTCCCGGGCTGAGTCGTCGAAAAGTCCCCTCAAGGGGACTCCAGTGCCTCGGTGGCAGTCGGCTTCAGCCGACTTTGGGCGACTCAGCCGGGGAATTCCATTCCCCGGCGTCCGCAGCGGTGCGCAGCCTTCCGTTTATCGACCCTCCCGACACGGAGAGGGGAGCCAAGAGTCAGATCTTCCCCCTTCTCACGCAGGGAAGGGAGCCAGGGGGTTAGGTTGGCCCGCACGGCGCGTCGAATCGGATACGACCGCCGGCCCCGCTGCGCTCCCACGCCGCGCACATTCCGGCTATAGTCGCGCCGACTACAGCGACGAGGAGCGACGCATGCGGGTCATCCCTATTCCCCAACTCTCGGACAACTACGCCTACTTGGTCGTCGACGAGCCCACCCAACAGGCCGCCGTCGTCGATTGCGCCGAAGCCGCGCCGGTGCTGCAGGCGGTGCGCGACACCGGCGCCGAGCTCATCGCCATCCTGCCGACCCACCATCACTGGGACCACATCGGCGGCAACGACGACCTGCGCAAGCAACGACGCCTGGAGGTCTACGGATACCGCGGGCAAGGCGAGCGGATTCCGGGCTGCACACGCGAGGTCGACGAGGGAGATGTTGTCCGTGTCGGCACGCTGGCGGCGCGCATCATTTTCATCCCGGCGCACACCACCGGCCACGTCGCCTACTACTTCGAGAGTGAGCAGGCGGTGTTCACCGGCGACACCCTGTTCGCCGGCGGCTGCGGCCGGCTGTTCGAGGGTGATGCCGCGATGATGCTGGGCTCGCTGTCGAAGCTCATGGCGCTCCCCGACGAGACGCAGGTGTACTTCGGCCACGAGTACACCGAGAAGAACCTGCGCTTCGCGCTCACCCTGGAACCGAACAACGAGGCGCTGCGCCGGAAACACGCCTGGGCCGTGGAGCAAATCCAACAGCACCGCCCCACCGTGCCCACAACCATCGGCTCCGAGAAGGCCACGAACCCGTTCTTCCGCTGGCACAGTCCCGAGCTACGCGCCACGCTGCAGCGCCAATACCCCGGTCTGTCGCTCGACGACGTGAGCGTGTTCGCCAAGACCCGCGCCCTCAAAGACGCGTATTGAGCCGACCGGTGGGCGGCGTTGTTTGAGGACGGCAAGCGCGCATAATGACCGCAACCACGAGGTGAGCAACGATGGCAGAACCACTGACCCGCTACGAGGAGCTCGACGCGACGATCGATCGGGTGGCCGCGAGCTACGCCGGCAACCGCGAGATCGACAACCTGGAGAGCGCGGCACTACCCAGCCGGCGCGCTGTGATCGAGGCGCTCAATCACCTGAAACCGGTCATCTACCTCGGCTTCTATAGCACCCGTCCGCTACATCGCGGCAACCTCCGCTACGCCATCAGCGAGCACCTGCACCCGGCCTGCGAGATCCTGGTCGAGCAGATCGGCCGTGCCGTGCAGTACGAACAAACCTGCCACCGCGCCACCGCGCCGATCGAGCCGGGCTGGAGCGAGGCCGTGGTCATGCGGCTGTTCAACCGCCTCCCGGAGCTGCGCGCCATGCTGAGCGAGGACGTCATGGCCGCGCTCGCCGGCGACCCGGCCGCGCAGAGCGTCGAGGAGGTGATCTTCAGCTACCCGGCCATTCAGGCCATCACCACACACCGTATCGCCCACGAGCTGTACCGCGAGGCAGTCCCGATGATCCCGCGCATCCTCTCGGAGCACGCCCACGGCAAGACCGGCATCGACATCCATCCGGGCGCCCGGATCGGCCACAGCTTCTTCATCGACCACGGCACCGGCGTGGTCATCGGCGAGACCTGCGTCATCGGCAACAACGTGAAGCTCTACCAGGGCGTGACGCTCGGCGCCCTCAGCCTGCCGCGCGATAGCGAAGGCGCCTTGATCCGCCACCGCAAGCGCCACCCGACCATTGAAGACAACGTCACCATCTACTCGGGCGCCACCATCCTGGGCGGCGAGACGGTCATCGGCGCCGGCTCGGTCATCGGGGGCAACGTCTGGCTGGTCGAATCGGTGCCGCCGCACAGCAAGGTCACCTACGACGCCCGCATGCTGCGCGCGTAGAGAGCCGTGAGGCGTGTTCGTGATCGGGCTCGTCGAAGAAGAAGCACGGAGTTCAGAGGCACGTCTCAGACACCGAGCACGATCACGAGCACGATTCACGAATAGGGAGGAGCCCCGGATGCCGACGTCGCGCTGCGGGAATTGGGAAACGACGCTCTGCGTCGCGGTCATCGCTGCATGCTTGCTGTGCGCCGCCTGTGGCGAGGACGATTCGCCGCTCCCGCTCACGGCGGCGACGTCGACACCGATCCCGACCGTTACGCCGACGGCAACACCGCTCTCCTGCACCGACCCGGCCGTGCACGCGACCGACCCGCTGTGTGCGTTGGATGATCAAACGTTCACCTGCGACTTCCTGATCCCGGAGAAGTGCCTGCTCCCCTACCCGTCGTCGGTCTTCCTGACGCCAGATTCCACCACCGTCACCGGCTATCGCGTGACCTATCCGCGCGACGCGATGCCGGCCACCACCGGCGGGACCCACATCAACCCGGCCGAGTGGAACACGCTGGACGGCTTCAGCCCGGGCCCCATCATCGAAGCGTTGTTCCCGCAAGGCATCGACCTCGAGGCCAGCAACGTCGCGCAGATCACCAACATCCAGCGTTCATTGGACGCCGACAGCCCGATCGTGCTCATCAACGCGACCACTGGAGAGCACGTGCTGCACTTCGCCGAGCTCGACGTGACGGCGACGAGCCCGCAGACGCAAGCGCTGTTGATCCGGCCCGGCGTCCGCCTGCACGAAGCCACCCGCTACATCGTGGCGATCCGCGGTCTCAAGGACCCGAGCGGCGCCGCCATTGCGCCGGGGCGACCGTTCCAGCTCCTGCGCGACGGGGTCGCCTCGCCCGTGCACACCATCAATGCCCGGCGCGCCGCGTTCGAGGATATCTTCGCAAAGCTGTCCCGGGCGGGCGTGGCGCGGAACAACTTGATTCTGGCGTGGGACTTCGTGACCGCCAGCACGCAAAGCCTGACCAGCCGCGCCCTCGCCGTGCGCGACCAAGGGTTGAGCATCAACGGGTCGGGCGCGCCGCCGTTCCAGGTGACGTCCGTGGAAGACGACTACAGCGATCAGATCTTCCGCCGCGTGCGCGGCACCTTCACCGTGCCGCTCTTCATGACCAGCGCGACACCGCCCGCGACCTTCAACCTCGACGCCGGCGGCGTGCCGCGCCAGAACAGCGCCACCCCGTTCACGACGGCACCGTTCACCATCACCATCCCGCGCATCGCCGTCGAAGGCGGTACACCCCTGCCGAGCCGTCCGGTGGTCTACGGCCACGGTTTGCTGGGCAGCGGTGAGGGCGAGGTGACCGCCGGCAATCTGCAGACCTTGTCGGACCGCTTCAACTTCATCCTCGGCGCCACCGACTGGATCGGCTTGTCGGAAAACGACTTCAACAACACCTTGCGCATCGTCAACGACCTCTCCAATTTCAATCAGCTCGCCGACCGGCTGCAGCAAGCGTTCCTGAACTTCATCCTGCTGGGCCGCTTGATGACCGCACCGAACGGGCTCGTCGCGCACCCGGCTTTCCAATTCGGCGGCGTGCCCATCATCGACACGACTGAGCTGTACTACTACGGCATCAGCCAGGGTGGGGTGGAAGGCGGCGCCTACTTGGCGCTGTCGCCCGACATCACGCGCGGCGTGCTCGGCGTCGGCGCGGCGAACTACAGCACCCTGCTCCAGCGTAGCGTCGACTTCGGGCAGTTCGGCTTCGTGCTCAATCAGCGCTACCGCGACGAGCTCGACCGCGCCCTGATCTATCCGCTGATCCAACAGCTGTGGGACCGGGGCGAACCGCAGGGCTACCTGTCGCATCTGCTCGCCGACCCGCTGCCGGGCACACCGGCCAAGACGATCCTGATGCAGATCGGCCTGCACGACGCGCAGGTGCCGAACATCGGCAGCGAGATCGAAGCGCGCAGCCTCGGCATTCCGGCCGTCGCGCCGTCGGTGCTGCCGCTGTTCGGCGTGCCCGAGATGGCGGCGCCGTTCGACGGCTCGGCGTTCGTGCCCTACGACGTCAACGCCACCGTGGAGCCGCTGACCAACACGCCGCCGGCGAACGACAACGGCGTCCACGAAGCGATCCGCCGCCTCGACGCCGCGCAGCAGCAGATCGATACCTTCCTGCGCCCCGACGGCAGGGTCGAGAACTTCTGCTCGGGCCCGTGCTTCTTCACCAACGTCCCGAACGTCGACATGCGGTGAGCGCCGTCAGTCTGCGCGCAGCCGCAGGAGCGGCACGCGCGCGTCGATCGCCGGCAGCACGTCGTGCGCCGTCGGCGCGAAGTAGGCATCGATGCGCGTCAGCGCGTCGACTACGTCGAGGCCCAACAGCACGGGCCGCTGCGCCGCAACACGGCGGAGCTTCGCCAATCCCTCGACCGAGAGCAGGCGGGCACCGGCAAGCACACCCAGGTGCGTCTTGAGCAACGCCGCCGCGATCTGAATCAGACCCTGCAGCAGCAACGCCGGCGGCGATTGCCGCGGCGCCGCCGCCCACAACCCTTCCCAGGCCTCGTGCGCTTCCCAGAAGTAGAAGCGGTTGAACAAGTCGACCCCGTACAACCAGTCATCGAGGTCACGCCACTCGTCGGGCACCCACTGGCCGGGCCGTCGCGGCGTCGCGGACGCCATGTAGGAATGGCCGCGCGCATCGCGCGTCGGATGCGGCTCGACCCTGGGCACGTAGCGGTACGTTGGGAATGGACGCGCCGAGTAGCGGCGCACGCCGCGCTCGCCGGGATCCGGTAGCGCGCCGCTCATTCCGTGACCTCGCGCGGCAAACGCAGGCCGCGTGGCGTCGCCAATCGCTCCACACCGGCGAGCAGCCCATCGACAAGAATCGCCAGCAGCGCGGCCGGCAGCGCCCCGGATAGGATGAGGTTGACGTCGGTGACGGTGAGGCCGGTAACGATTGGATCACCCAGCCCGCCGGCCCCGATGAACGCCGCCAGCGTCGCCGTGCCAATGTTGATCACCGTCGACGTGCGTACGCCGGCGAGGATCACCGGCGCCGCCAGCGGCAGCTCGACTTCCATTAGCAGCTGCCCCGCGGTCATCCCCAACCCGCGGCCTACCTCGGTGATGCGCTGGTCGATGCCGCGGATGCCGGTGACCGTGTTGCGGAGAATCGGCAGCAACCCGTACAGGAACAGCGCGGCGATCGCGGTCTTCGCACCGATGCCGAACAGCGGCAGCATGAACGCCAAGAGCGCGATCGACGGGACCGTCTGCAGGACACCGGCGATACCCAGCGCCGTCGTTGCCAGGCGGGGACGGCGACTCGCCGCGATGCCCAGCGGGATGGCGACGAGGCAGGCAAGCACCTCGGCACTGCCGGTCAAGACGAGATGCCAGCCGGTGAGCGCCGCCGTGATCGCGCGCCGCTGCCACAACGTCCCGAGCAGTGAGCGCTCGCGCACGGCAACGTCGATCCGCTGGTGCGTCAGCCCCAACTCGTTGAGAAAGCTCGATGCCACCTCGGCGGGGCTGCGGCCCTCGCCTTCGACCTGGTGGTTCAACCGCCGCATCGTCTCGTCATCAATGCGCCCGGCCAGCAACCCGAGCGCATCGAGCGCCGTAGGCAAGCGCGCCAGCAGCGCGCGTCGCACCAACGGCGCCCCTTCGTAGGGCGGAAAGAAGTGCTTGTCGTCGCGCAACACCACCAGGTCTTGCGTGACGATCTTGGCGTCGGTCGAGTACCCGTCCGACACGTCGATCGCACCCTCGGCAAGCGCCCGATAGGCTAGGTCGTGTTCCATCCCGACCAACGACGCCACTTGCAGGCCGTAGGCACGCCGCAAGGCGTCCATCCCATCCTTGCGTTCCAGGAACTCGTGCGACATCCCGTAGCGCAGCGACTGCCGCGCCAGCTCGCTGATGGTGCTGACCTGAAGCTGCGCCGCCTGCACGCGCCGCATCATCAGGACGTATGTATTATTGAACCCGAACGGCGCCAGCCACACCAGGTCGTACCGTTGCGCGAACGTATCGCTGACGCGGGCAAAGGCTTCAGCGGCGCTGTGAACCGGCGTCGCGTCGGCGAGGACGTCGCGCAAGCCGGTACCGGTGTACTCGGCGTAGACGTCGATGCTGCCGGTCCGCAACGCGTCGAAGGCCACCTGCGTGCCGGCGAGGTTGAAGCGACGCTCGATGCGCGCACCGGCGTGCGTCTCCAGCAACTGCGCCATCAACTCGGCGAGCACGGTGCCCTCGGTGAAATTCTTGGCACCGACGACGAGCGGCGGCGGGTCCGGGTCGGCAACTGCGGGCAAACACCACACGGCGAGGCTGAGAAATGTCACACAGGCGAGGCCCGGCAGCCGACGACCACCGATCGTGGCCCAGCGAGAGTCGTCTTCACGGTTCCCCTTTGCATGCGTCATCGATCCATCCCAAGAAAGCTCGTCACAAAGTCGCTCGCCGGCGCGGCACGGATCTCCGCGGGTGAGCCGACTTGGACGATCCGCCCTTCGGCGAGCACGGCGACGCGGTCGGCCAGCAGGAAGGCTTCTTCGACGTCGTGCGTCACCAGGACGACCGTCTTGCGCAGGCGCCGCTCCAACGCCAGGAACTCGCGTTGCAGGCGGCGTCGGGTCAGCGGATCGAGCGCGCCGAACGGCTCGTCCATGAGAATGATCGGCGGGTCCGCCGCCAGCGCCCGGGCGAGCCCGACGCGCTGGCGCTGCCCGCCGCTCAGCTCCGCCGGATAGCGCGCCGCGTAGGTCGCGAAGTCGAGCCCGACCAACGCAAACAACTCGTCGGCACGCTGCCGGCGCCGCAGCGGCGGCCAACCCAGCAAGCGGGGGACAACCCCGACGTTCTCGACGGCCGTCAGGTGCGGAAACAGACCGGCTTCCTGCACGACGTACCCGATGCCGCGACGCAACGCGATGGCATCGACGGCCGCCACGTCCCGCCCGTCCACGAGCACGGTGCCCGCGGTCGGCACGACGAGCCGGTTGATCGCCTTCAGGGTCGTCGTCTTGCCGCAGCCCGACGGCCCGAGCAAGGCCATCGTCGTCGCCGCCGGCACCGTCAGGCTGACGCCGCGCAACGCCACGTGGCCGTCGGGGTAGACCTTGTGGATCTCGCGCAGCTCAATCATGCGACGGCGGCCACGCGCCCGGGTGGTATTCCCCTAGGTAGCGCATCGGGGTAATGTCCACCATCATCGTGATCGTCGCAAGCGCGACGCCGTCACTCGCGGCGTGCGTGGCGCAGGCCGTAAGCTCTCGTCGAGGGAGAAGCAGCATGAAAATGCGTCATCCTGCCACTGCCGAAGCCTACGCACCACCAGCAACGCATCAACGCGCCTGGCGTTCGTCGCCGACGGGTGTCGAGGGACGGCTGCGCATCGACGTGCATCGTCGATTGACCGCCGAGGACGGGCTTGCCCGTGATGTCCGCCTCGGTCTGGCGGCGGCCCCGAAGGCATTGCCACCAAAATATTTCTACGATGACTACGGATCGCGCCTGTTCGACGCGATCTGCGACCTGCCCGAGTATTATCTGACCCGCACGGAACAGTCGCTGCTGGAGCGCGTTGCCGACGACGTCATCGCCACCGCCCAGCCCGCCGAGCTGGTCGAGTTCGGCAGTGGCGCGTCGCGCAAAACGCGCCTCTTGCTCGATGCCGTGCAGCGCGCCGGTCGCCGCCTGCGCTACCTTCCCTTCGATGTCAGCGAGGGCATGCTGCGCCATGCCGCGTACAGCCTGCTGCGCGAATACGATGCCCTGCACGTGCACGCCGTGGTCGGCGACTACGAGTGTGATCTCGATCGGCTGCCGCGCGGCGCGCACCGACTCGTGCTGTTCCTCGGGAGCACCATCGGCAACTTTACGCCCGCCGCCACGGCGAGCTTCCTGACCGGCTTGCGGCGGCAACTCACGCCTGGTGAGCACTTCCTGTTGGGTGTCGATCTCGTCAAGCCCGTCGAGGTCCTCGAGGCGGCATACAACGACAGCGCCGGTGTCACCGCGGAGTTCAACCGCAACGTCTTGCGGGTCATCAATCGCGCGCTGGGCGCGGACTTCGTGCCGGAGCGGTTCCAGCACGTCGCCTTCTTCGACCCGCAGCGCGCGCAGATCGAAATGCATCTGCGCGCCGCGGCGGCGCATACCGTTCACGTCCGCGCACTCGGCATGCAGATACCGTTCCGCGCCGGCGAGACGATCCATACCGAGATCAGCCGCAAGTTCACCCGCGCTCAGGTGACCACCATGCTCCGCGATGCCAGCTTCGAGCTGGTGCGCTGGTACGCGGCGCCGAACGACTACTTCGGCCTGGCGTTGGCGCACGCCGTCTGATTCAGCCGCCGCGCAGACGCGAGTCGGATGCGCTGTCGGCGATGGCGAGGGCGCGTCGGGCCAGCGCCTCGGCGCTGCGGCTCATGCCGGCAAACCCGTCGCCCAACGTCTTGCCTTGCAGGTAGCGGGCGTAGATCCCTTCACTGATCACCGCGAGTTTGTAGAGTGCCAGGATTTGATAAAAGTCGATGTGTTCGAGATCACGCCGGCTCGCTCGTGCATACTCGGCGATGATCTCGGCACGCGTGAAGAACCCGGGGAGCGCCGTGAACGGCGCCACCGTCCCGACGCCGGCGGCCGCCGGCGGATCGCCGGCTTCGGTCCAGTAGATGAGCGTGTAGCCGAGATCGGCGAGCGGGTCGCCCAGCGTTGCCATCTCCCAATCGAAGATGGCGACGACACGACCGGGATCGGCGGGGTCGAGGGCCATGTTGCCGAGACGGTAGTCGCCGTGGACAATGGTCGGCGCCGGCGACGGCGGGAGCGCGGCGCGCAGGCGCCGGATGAGCTCGTCGATCTCCGGCAACTCGCCGGTTGTCGAGCGTCCCCACTGCTCCGACCAGCGCCGCACTTGACGCTCGAGATAGCCGTCCGGCCGGCCGAAGCCCTCGAGGCCGACCCGGCGGTAGTCGACCGCGTGCAAACGCACCAACGTTTCGACCAGAGCGTGACAGATCCGCTGGCGCTCGCCGCCCGTGTCGGCGTAGCCGGACGGCAGGTCGGTGGCGAGCACCACGCCGGGTCGATACTCCATCACGTAGAAGGGCATCTCGTTGACGGCGGCATCCTCGCACAGCGCTAGCGGACGCGGCACCGGCACATCGGTATCGGCCAGGGCAGCGAGCACGCGGTACTCGCGCGCCATATCGTGGGCCGTCGGCAGCACGTGCCCGAGCGGCGGCCGGCGCAACACCCACTCGCGGCCGCCGCCGCGCACCAGGTAGGTGAGATTCGAGCGGCCGCCGCTGATCAGGCTGAAGTTCAGCGCGCAGTCGCCGCCCGGCACGTGGGTGCGGAAGAAATGCGCCACGTTATCGGCGTGGATTCCGGTGGGTTGGCTCATTGCAGCTGGCGCGCACTGTTCCACGGCGGGGTGCGCTCAAGCAAGAGATGATGGGCGCCACCTGGCCTGATGCCTCATGAAAATGAGAAACCGGAAGCCGGAAACTGGAAATGGGAAACCGGGCACTCACCAGCGGGGAGCGCTTTCGGTTCTCCATTTCGAGTTTCCGGTTTTCTGTTTGCGGTTTCTCATTCGTCCTAGGATCCCCTGGAAGACATCACGGCTTACTCGCTGCCATTTTACATCGCCCCAGCGGCACGCTACTCAGCCCGGGAGGAGTATCGGGTGCAATGTGCGAGCTGCTGGGGATGAACTGCAACGTGCCGACGGACATCTTGTTCTCGTTCCGCGGTTTCAGCCGGCGCGGTGGCGCCACCGGGCCGCATGCCGACGGCTGGGGCATCGCCTTCTATGAGCAGCACGGCTGTCGGCTGTTCCACGACCCGGCGCCGTCGGCGCGCAGCCCGATGGCGCAGTTCATTCAGAACTTCCCGATCAAGAGCAAGAACGTCATCGCGCACATCCGCAAGGCGCGCGCCGGCAGCGTCTGCGTCGAGAACACCCATCCCTTTCATCGCGAGCTGTGGGGCCGCTCGTGGGTCTTCGCCCACAACGGACTGCTGCGCGGCGTCAAGCGACGACCGCTGAAGTGGTATCAACCGATCGGCACGACCGATTCGGAACACGCCTTCTGCTTCATGTTGAATCACATCCGACGCGAATTTCGCCAACCACCCACGCTCAGTCGTCTGAGCGCCTTTCTCCGCAGGCTCGCCGACGACCTGGCGGAGCTCGGCGAATTCAACTTCCTCCTCTCCGACTCGCGCGCCCTCTTCGGCCATTGCTCGACGAAGCTCGCCTACGTCGAACGCAAGGCGCCGTTCGCGCGCGCCGCGCTGGCGGACGATGACCTGGAAGTCGACTTCAGTCAGGTCACGACGCCGCGCGACCGCGTGCTGGTCGTCGCCACGACGCCGCTGACCCGCAACGAGCAGTGGCAGACGATCGCGCCCGACACGTTGCAGATGTTCGTCGACGGCAAGGCAAGCTAGCCTCCTCCCCCACACTCCTCCGCTCACGGAAATGTTCGCACAGGAGGGAACTCTGACGCCCTCCTCTATTGCCACTTCCGCCACTTCCAGCAACGGAGGAGGGTTGGGGTGGAGGCGCTTCCCGCGGCAGTACGTTTCGCTATGCTACGGCGCCGCCGGCGACAGGATGCTGAAGCCCAGGCGGCCGGCGATGGTAAACGGCTTTCCCCAGTTGCCGAACTTGAGCCGCGGCACGGTCGCCGCTGCCGCCTGCGCCAGGGACGCGTCGCCGGTCAGGCGCGCCACGTATGCCGCGGCGGGGACGAAGCGCGCGTCGAGCTTGGCGCCGTGCGCCTTGACCGTCGCGGCGTAGCGCACCAGCCACTCCTTCAGCTCCGCGTCCTGCGTCACCGCGTGCGTATCGCACAGCGCCTCGGCGAGGATGCCCATCTTCCAGTCCGCGATCTTGTCGGGTGGGTGCGCCGACATTCCCTTGCGCGCGTACTCCGTCGCCGCGGTCTTGTATCGAGCCTCGCCGGTCGCCTCGTAGACCGCCACCAGGGCGATCTGCGGCCAACCGGACTGGCGTGGATTGCCGGGCAGCGAGAGGCCGCGCAGCCGGTTGACGAGGAAGTCGGCGATGCCGCGCGCCGCGTCGAGACCGCGGTCGTCGCCGGTGAGGTAGTAGTAGGAGAGCAGCCCCTCCGTCCACGTATGCCCGAGATCGACGCCGCCGAGGTCGAAGGCGAAGTGCAGCGGGTTCTTCGGATGGTTCATGCCCACCCAACTCGGGCGCAGATTCTGGAAGTAGATGCGGTCGACGTCCATGAAGTGGCGGGCCGACGCCACCATCCCGTCGTAGTAGGCCGGCTCGCCGCTGGCGGCGTAGCCAAGCGCCAGCACCTGGGTCATGTCGTACTCGAGGTTGCCCCAGGCGTCGCAACCCTTGGTGGTGTCGTGATAGCCGGGAAAGTTCCAGTCACCCCAGTTGAGCATCCCGTAGAAGCCGGTGCGCGGGCGCTCCTGGGCCGGTTCGGGACAGCGCACGTGTCCGCTGTCGTCCCAACGTTCGGTATCGGCGTGCGCCAGGTAGCGGAGGTGGGCGGCATGCAACTCGCGCAAGAAGCCGCTGGTCGCGGCATCCGGCGCCAGGCTGTGGGGCAGCGCGCCGCTGGCAACCACCCAGGATGGATCGAGGCGGACCGGCAGCGGTTGGGCAATGGCGGCGAGCAGGGTCGGGCTGGGCGCCGTCTTGTCGTGAAACAGCACCACGATCTCGTGCGTCTTCGCCGCACCCATGCCGATCTTCGCGGGCGGCGCCTCGGGGGCCCACAGGTTGTACGTGAGGCCGGTGGCGCGCAGCTGCAGGCTCTGCGGGTACTCCTGCCAGAAGTAGCGCGCCGCCACGGCGACGCCGTGGGTGGCGTCGCGCAGATCCGCCCATCCTTCGGCACGGCCGGTGACGCGCGCCTCGCCCGCCTCGAAGGCCTCGTTGTCCGCTTGCACCAGCGTGAAGCCCGGCGCTGGCAGCGTCCCCTCGAACGCCTTCCCCTTCTCGCGTCCGACACGGTAGGTGGGCGGACCGTCGAACTTCATCGGCATCTCGACACCGATCTGGCGCACCACGCTGTAGGTCTCCGGACTCTGCTGCTCGAAGGTGTGGAGGATGCGGACGAAGGGTTGTCCGGCAAAGGCGTCGATGCGCACAACGTAGTGAAAGCTGGCGGCGTAGCGCCCGCGTAACTCGATGCGTGCTCGCAGTGGACCGGCCTCGGTCACCGTGACGGTCGGCGCTGCCGCATCGGCACGCTTGCCGTCGACGTTGAAGAACGACACCAGCGGACCGCCGAGCATCGGCGTGCCGTGCAGGCGGACGTCGGCGAGCACGGCGAAGCGGTTCTTGGGCACCGAGAACTGCAGCGGCCCGGTCTCGACCTCGAGGTGATCGCCTGCGTCGCGCACCTTGACGGTCTGGGTCGGGGCGGCAGGTGTGCCGACGTCGAAGCGGAAGCGATGACTCTGCTTGGCCTTTACGTCCGCCTGCCAGTCGAGCAGCGCCCAGCGCACGCTGCCGTCGGGCCAGCGGCTGAGCACGCGCGTCTGCACGGGGATCGGCGTGCTGCCGTCGCTCAGGGTCAGATGCGCGGCGTCCGGCAGCTTGCCGCGCGGGAACGGCACCCCGGTCGACAGCGGCCAGCGGCTGCGCGTCAGACCGAGCGTCTCACGCATCTCCAAGCTGGGCTGAGGCGCCGTGCCGGCAGCGGCGGCGAACGGAACAGCGGCGGGCTTGGTCCGCGCCCAGCTACATCCGGCCATCAGCGTACCGTGCAGCGACATCACGGCAGCCATGATGAGATAGCGGACCCAGACCGCAGCGGCGCGGTCTTGTCGTCCTTCCCGTGTGCGCACGAAAGGCCAATCCGGTGCAGTCACTCTCGAGCCGGGAGCAGTTCCTCAACGGCGACCGTCGCATCCGCAAAGGCGCGCGGCGCAACCCGCTCCCCGCGTCCTACCTCGCGGCTCACCTCGTAGTTGCGTGCCGCGGAGTTCGGCTCCTGAAACACCTCAAGGCAGTCGTCGCGGAGGTTAATGATCCACACCTCGGGAATGCCGGCCGCAGCGTAGATGCGTGTCTTGGTGATGCGATCCTGAGCAAGGGAGGTGTCGGCAACCTCGACGACGAGGAGTGCCGTGGTGGGATGGGCTCTATCGTAATCAGACGCTCTGCCGGGAACCACGGCGATATCGGGCTCGGGCACCGAGAATTGCCCGAGCATGAGGGGCATCTGTATACGAATCGTAGCACGGTCACCGACGACTCGGCTGAGCGCCCGCAGGCTGCGGCTCGTTCCCGCCGCGTGGCGCGGGCTCTGCGGTGCCATCGCAACAACCACCCCCTCAAGCAGCTCGATTTTGTCCTCAGGGTGCAACACGCCCTCGGCAACTAGCCCGAAGTAGCGCTCCTGTGTCAGCCGGGGATCGCCGGCCTCCACCGGCGACGGCGTCGACTCCGACATGCTCGGGAGCTTACCACCGACGCCGTCACTTCAACAAGGCGGCAGGGTAACCAACCATTCCACACGCACTGGACACAGCTTCGCCGAGCGTGCTACAGCGCTGCAAACACTTTTCCCAGGGAGTGTACGCAATGACGGACGAGGAATTGTTGGAGAAGGTCAAATCGCTCCCGGTCTCCGGTGGCAAGGGCCGCCCGCTGTCGCTCGAAGAACTCGTGATGATCCAGCCGGGACTGGCACGCATCATGCCGGAGATTGGTGCGCGCACGTGGAAGCTGTACTACGCCGCCAAGGCGGAGAACTGGCCGCTCGCGAGCTTCCAATTCAAGGAGATCAAGAGTCTGATGGAGCTCGGCGCCCTCACGCGGCCGAAACACGAGGATGCCCTCAACCAGTTCATGGAAGAGAATTGGAAGCCCCTGCAGGACGCCATCAACAAGAAGGACTTCCGCGCCTTCGAAGACGCCTTCAACAAGTCGATCGAGGCCGCCAACGCCTATCACGAGCTGAAGGAGAAGCCGTACATCGTTTGGAAGCTGCCCGACACACCGCCGCCGGATCTCGACTTGCGGCCGCGCAAGAAGTCCTGACCGGGAACGCGCAGCCGTGACGCAGACACTCACACGCCGACAAATCTTGCGCTGGGGGCTTGTCGGCGGTGCCGCGCTGACGCTTCCCGCAAGCTTGGTCGGGTGCGGCGACGACGATCAACTCGGCGGCCTGCCGACGCCGTCGCCGCTTCCCACCACGACGCCCACGGCCGTCCCGCGCTTTCTGAGTGCGGATGAGCGCCGCGTGGTGCAGGCAATCACCGGGCGCGTCATCCCAACCGACGACCTGCCGGGCGCTCTCGAAGCCGACGCGGTGGAGTACATCGATCGCTTGCTGTCGTTCGTGCCCGACGTCGATTCGCCCGGCAACGTCTACGGTGGCGGCCCGTTCAGCAACCGCAACCCGTTTCCCGATCCGACCACCGGCGCACCATCCACCAACTTTCCGGCAAACAGCTTCCCGCAGTTTCTGCCGCTGACGCGGCTGCAGCTCCTGAGCTGGCGCGTGCACCTCCTGGGCAGCGCCAACGTTCCGGGCGGTGACTTCAACGACGCGACCCTCGGGCCGGTGACCGGCATCCGCGATCAGTACCGCACCGGCATCGCCGCGCTGCAGGCCGAGAGCATGCAGATGTTCGGCGGCGCGTTCGATACGCTGACGCCACCCCAACAAGACGCCGTCCTCGCGGCGAGCGACGCCGGATTCGTCGGCTTGGTCACCGATCACACCCTCGAAGGGATGTTCAGCGCGCCGGAGTACGGCGGCAACCGCAACCTGGTCGGCTGGACCCTCATCCAGTACGACGGCGACAGCCAACCGCTCGGCTACGCCATCTTCGACGAGACGACCATGAGCTACAACGAACGTTCCGACAAGCCGACGTCGATGGCCAACCCGAACGAAGACTTCGCGGGCGTCGACAGCACCACGCAGCGGTTCCTGCGCGCCTTGGTGCGGGTGGCCAATCCCGGCACCCCACATTTCCCATGAGCTTGCCGTCAACCGTGCCGGGCGTGCTCGGCAACACCAGCCTGAGCAGCTTCGACGTCATCATCATCGGCAGCGGCGCCGGCGGCTCGATGGCGGCGCGGACGCTGACCGTCGGCGGCGACAAGAAGGTGCTCATCCTCGAAGCCGGCCCCAACTACTTCGTCGGGCTCGACGATCCGGCGCTCGGGAAGCCGGTGCCGCTGTTCAGCAACGACGAGCTCAAGCTGAGCGTGCGCGAGCTCATCGATCAGGACCCGTTCCTCGAACCGCGGACGTTCCGCACTCAGGAAAGCGAGACGGCACAGCTCACCGACGACGTGAACACCCTGCCGCGCAACGTCGGCGGTGCGGCAGTGCACGCCGACATGAAGTATCCGCGCTTCAACGCCGTCGACTTTCACCTCGCGACCGAGCTGCAATCGAACGGACGAATCTACCCGGACACCAACTTCGCCGACTGGCCGGTCTCGTACGACGAGTTGGAACCGTTCTACGGGGAAGCCGAGCGCCTGACGGGGGTCCAGGGCGTACGCGGGGCCAACCCGTTCGAGTCGGCCCGCAGCAGCGACTTCGTCATGCCTCCGGGCCTACCGATGTACGTAGCAGAGGTGCTCAGCGCCGGGGCCGCGGCGGCGCAGAACGGTTACCACCCGTTCCCGTACCCGTCGGCGGTCAACTCCCGCCCCTACCGCGGTCGTCCCGCCTGTGTCGACTGCGGCTTCTGCAGCGGCTACGGCTGCCCGAACAACTCCAAGTGCTCGCCGGCGGTGACCACCTTGCGCGAGGCACTACTCACCGGCAACTGCCAGCTGCGGTTCAACTGCATGGCCACCAAGCTGCTGCACGCCGACGGCAAGCACGTCACCGGCGTCGAGTACATGGACGGCGACGGCAAGCTCCGACAGGCGACGGCCGATCAGTACATCGTCGCCGCCAGCGCCATCGAGAGCGCCCGTCTCTGCCTGCTGTCGGGCATCGGCAACGACATGGTTGGCCGCAACCTGATGTTCCATTTTCAGACCATTGCCATCGGCATCTACAAGCAGCGCCTTCACGGCGAGCGGGGGCGTTCGGTCACGCACGGCATCGCCGATTTTCGCGGCGTGTTGCCCGGCGGCGAGGCCATCGATCTGGACAAGCGGCTCGGCGGGATCATCGAGTTTGGCACCAACTCCGAAGCCATCAGCGAAGCAAAGAACAGCGTGCAGGCGCTGGCGCTCACCAAGGTGACGGGCATCAATCTGGGCCTCAAGCAGTTGCTCCTCAACAGCCCGCTGCGGGCGCGCCTGGCCGCCCTGGAAATGCAGGCCGAGGATGCGCCCCAGCTCACCAACCGAATCGACCTGGACCCGCAACTGCGCGATGTCTTCGGGCTGCCGGTGCCGCGCATCACCTACAGCAACAGCGGCTTCGAGCTCGATGCACGCGCGTTCTACATGCAGAAGATGCTCGACATCCATCGCGCCGCCGGCGCGGATTACGGCTTCATCGCGCCGATCGACAGCCCGTCGCAATCGCGTCACATCATGGGCACCTTGCGGATGGGCACCGAATCCGAGTCCTCTGTGTGCGATGCCTTCGGGAAGTTTCACGACGTCGACAACCTGTACTGCACTGACGGCGGTGTCTTCGTCACCTCGTCGGGCTACAACCCGACGCTCACCATCATCACCCTCGCCTTGCGCGCCGCGGCCAATCTGGTGTCGCCGGGTCACCCCGAGCGGGTCATCGGGCGCTGACGGTGTGGGCTCGCGACCGTCAGCGATCAGCCTTCAGCCGGAGCGTACGGATCGCCTGCGGACTCCGCAGCTGACCGCCGAATGCTGACCGCTGAGCGCTGCTCCAGATCTGCAGCAAAAATTGACTCGTCGCGGCTGGTACGCTACACGTTGGGGCGAGGATGGAAACCCGCCCGCGGGCAAGCGGGTTTTTTTTGCCCGCGGCACTGACCTACCGGTTAAGGACGTGATGCACGCCTACCTCTCCCTGGGATCGCTCATCCAGTTTGCCATCGGACTCGGTATCGTCGTGTCGGTGGTGTTCTATTGCATCGGCTACTACGGAGCGCTCGACTTCTTTCGGAAGAGCCGACGCGACCGCGCGCCGGCGCCGAACGACGCCGACCTGCCAGGGGTCACCATCCTCAAGCCGCTCAAAGGCCTGGATGTCGACCTCTACGACAACCTGTCGACCTTTTGCCGGCAGGACTATCCCAAGTATCAGATCGTCTTCGGCGTCGCCGACGCGGACGACCGGGCCATCCAAGTCGTCCGCCGCCTGCAGGTCTACTATCCCAACGTCCGCATCGACCTGGTCATCGACGGGCGCATCTACGGCACGAATTACAAGATCAGCAACCTCCACAACATGTATCAAGTGGCGCGCCACGAGATCATCGTGATCGCCGACAGCGACATCCGCGTACGCAGCGACTACCTGCGGCGCATCGTCCCGCCGTTGAACGATCCGACCGTCGGCGTGGTCACCTGCCTGTACCGCGCCGTCAATACCGGTGGTCTACCAACGCTGGTGGAGTCGTTGTTCATCAATACCGACTTTGCGCCGATGGTGCTGTTGGCCGGCGTCGTCGAGAAGCCGACCTATGCGTTCGGAGCGACCATGGCGCTGCGCCGCTCGACCCTCGACGAGATCGGCGGCTTCCTGCCACTCGCCAACTACCTGGCGGACGACTACTACCTCGGGCATCGGGTCGCCGCCCGCGGCTATCGTTTGGCGCTGTCGGATCTGGTGGTCGAGACGGTGCTGGCCGTCGGCAGCTGGAAACGGCTGATCGATCATCAACTGCGCTGGGCGCGCACCTATCGCAACTGCCGACCGGGTGGATACGTCGCCTCGATCGTCACGCATGGCACGCTGTGGGCAACGCTCAATCTCCTCTACCAACACGGCAGCCCGGGAGCGTGCTTGATCGCCGCCGGTGTGTACGGCGCGCGCATCGTCCTAGCGAGCGTGGTTGCGAACCGCTACCTGCACGCGCCGTTGCGCTGGCAGGAGGCGCTGCTGGTGCCGCTCAAGGACCTGTTCGTCTCGGCGGTCTGGGTGCTGTGCTTCATGGGCAACACCGTCCATTGGAGCGGCCACGAGTTCCAGGTGCTGAAGGACGGGCAGATGGTGCGGCTCTCCCCATCAACGCCGGCACTCCCGGTAGGCGAGCCGGCCGTGGAGCCCATCCGCTATCGCACCCCGGTCTCCAGCGAGCGCGATCAGCACGCGGCGTCTCTCTAAGACCCGCTTCAGTCTCCAGCGAGGCGGGCCCGAGCTCGCGCCAGCTCGAGGTCGCCGAGCCCGACATCCGGCCGGCGGTCGAACAGGGCATCGAGTGGGTCGCGCATGTCGTCGACGTATCCCAGCGCGTAGGCGCCGCGCGCGTAGCCCATCAGACGCAGCAGCGGTTCCGGCAACTCCCGCGCGATGTCGGCGGGCACCGAGAGAAACTGGTTCTCCTCCTGGCGCAGCCAGCTCACCGAATAGGTGATGTTGATCCCGAAGCGGGTCGTCGCGGACGTATTGGCGCCGCCACCGTGGTACAGCGCGCCGGTATAGAAGAGCACCGACCCGGCGGGCATCTCCGCCGCTTCGGCGTCGGCGTGGGTCAGGGTCAGGCGGTCCGCCAGGCGATGACTACCCGGGACCACCCGTGTCGCGCCGTTGGCGGCGGTGAAATCCGTCATCGCCCAGATGGTATTGCACTGCACCTCGTAGCCCGCCGGGAACGGGAAGAAATCGAAGGCCCACTGATCGCGATGGATCGGCTGCCCGGGTTCGCCGGGGCCGATGGCGATCACCTGCGTCAGGTGGAGCTGGAAGCTGGTGACGTGCTGCAACACCGTCCCGGCGGTCGCCAGGACGAGGGGTTGCATCACCAATTCGCGGCAGGTCGGCGAGCGAGCGATCAGCGCCCCGGTCCGACGCGTCCGACGCCCGGAGAACTCGTCCGGCCCGAATGGGGTGGCGTCGAGATAGGGCTGGAGCTCCGAGCGCAGGCACTCCAAGACACTGATCGGCACCAGCCGCTCGACGACGGCGCAGCCGTCGGTGTGCAGCGCGGCAGCGATCTCAGCCGCAGCGGCGGTCGCGGCAAAGCGGGGAATGGGCATCGGCATCCTCCTGACTCAAGCGCGCGTGCACCATAGTCCAAGACCGCGGTGCGGCGGAAGAGGGGCGTTCTCGCGTCGAGCAGCGGCCGAGTCGCCGGCCCTGTCGATTCATAATTTGCTCGTTCGACTACGAGTGAGGCCAGCAGCGGCCCACGGGAGGTGCACGATGAAGTTCATGCTCATGATGATGACGGACGAGAAGGCGGAGACGGCCCTATCCAACGACGCGATCGACAACATCGTCGCCCAGCACCTGGCGGTCAGCGCCGATCTCCGTGCGGCTGGCAAGCTGGTGCATGCAAATCGTCTCAGCTTCAGCGATGCGGCCACCACGATCCGTATGCATGACGGCAAGCCCGTGGTGCTCGACGGCCCGTTCGCCGAGAGCAAGGAGGTGCTCGGCGGATTCTACTTGATCGACGTCGCATCCAAGGAGGAGGCGATCGAGTGGGCGAAGCGGCTGCCGCTGCGCGAGGTCGGCGCGATCGAGGTGCGGCCGGCCAGAACCGGCGCGCAATGGCGCGGAACGCCGCGCGGTGGCCCGCAGTTCATGGTGCTGTTCGTCGCGAACCCGGCGCAGCCGTTGTCGCGCGCCGCGGTGTTCGATGCCATCGACGCGCACTACGAGCTCAGCCTCGACCTGGCGGCGCAAGGCAAGTTCGTCAGCTCGCGCGCCCTCGAGCCCAACGTCGCCGCAACGACGGTCCGCTACCGGGGAGGCAAGCACGTGGTGCTCGACGGGCCATTCGCGGAGACGAAAGAGTTCGTCGCCGGCTACTTCGTCATTGCCTGCGACTCCAAGACCGAAGCCCTCGAGTGGGCGCGTGACCTGATGGCCGGCAGCAACGCATGCGAGATCCGGCCAGTCTGGGCACGACCGCAGCCGTGATGCGGTCGGTGTTCGGTTCCGGCCGAAGCACCGCGGTGTGCGACGATTTGCTCGCCGCAACATCACGGGGTATAGGTCGCCCCGATACGGCGGGGGGGAGCGGCCGGTTCCATGACACCTGAGTTTGACGTCGGCATCGTCGGCGGGGGGCCCGCTGGGGCGGCGGCAGCCGCATACTTGGGCGGGCCGGCAGCCGGTGCGTGGTTTTCGAACGCGACCCGACGCGCCCTTGGCACTCGCGGCTCGGCACCTTGACCGCAGACGCATTCGAGCCGGGATGCTGAAGGGCGCCGACCAACGCCATGCGAGAAGGAGAGGGATGACGATGGGACCCAATCGCGGCCCGTTTCTCACGGTGATGGCCGTGCTCTTCGGCTTACTCACCGTCTCGAACTGCACCAAGGCCATCCAGTACGTGAACAACCCGGCCGTCGGCGGCATCGTCATCTTCGGCGTACGCTTCGAGAGCGTGGTGTCAAACGCCCTCCTGGGGCCGGTGATGGGCATAGTGGTCGGCGCGTATGCCTACGGCCTGTGGAAGCTCAAGCCGTGGGTCGCGCCGCTGTCGATCGCCTACGCCTTCTACGTGCCGCTGAACCTCGTGCTGTTCTGGTACCGTCAGACCGGTCCCGAGGTGCCGCCGCTGGCCTTCCTCTTGGTGTACCTGGCGATCGCCTTCACCGGATCCATCGGCACGGCGCTCTACCTCGCCTACCACCGCGACAAGCTGATCGCACAATCCTAGAACGAGTCACAGCCCGAGCTTGCGCGCGATGATGGTGCGCTGGATCTCCGATGTCCCGGAGTACAGCGTGCCGCCGACCGCGTCGCGCAGCTGGCGCTCGAATTGGTAGTCGGTGGTGAAGCCGTAGCCGCCGTGGATCTGCACGGCGTCGAGACACGACTGGACGAAGGCCTCCGACACGTAGAGCTTGGCCAGTGCCGCCTCCAGCTCGGCGTTCTTGCCGTGCTGCTTGAGCCAGCCGATGCGGTAGACCAACGGCCGCGCCGTCTCCAAACGCAGCTTCATGTCGACGATGCGATTGGCCACCGATTGGAACTTCCCGA
>Ga0335082_10001773_pt1 | contig 23053 bp, 17 predicted proteins | sample Lox_Sample_41_FD_206718 | JGI IMG/M metagenome (GOLD analysis project Ga0335082, IMG submission 206718) | Soil microbial communities from Loxahatchee National Wildlife Refuge, Florida, United States - Lox_Sample_4.1 | ecosystem: Environmental > Terrestrial > Soil > Wetlands | place: USA...
GTTTCACCCGGCTCTTGTGGGCCATCCGGCGGCGGGCTCTGATCCACGCATGCTTTGTAGACAATCGGAGTGGCGTAGTAAAATGCGGGTCTCGATTCCGACTGTCCCGATTGGCCCGAGGACTTGCCTCCTCGAGCCTTCAGGGAGTCGGCGTCGCGATCGACCCCGCCGGGGCGGCGTGCCGGTGCCCACGCACCCCTGGGAGATTTGCGTGCAGAGCTACGTCAGGCTGACGGCTAGGGCCACAGCCTTTGCGCATCCAAGGCTTCGAGCAACTCGCCGACCGGCAACCGGTCGGCACCTGACACAGCATACGGCGCACGATTGACGGCTAGATTCCCCATGTCTTGCACCAGTGAAGGTTAGCGGTCTGACGTCGTTCGGAATGGGTTATGCTTGCACCACACCGGACTGGGGCTGAGATGTTGTGAGATGTGCCGCTCGCTTCACATCGCCGGTGCTGGGAACCAGCTGGGGCCGGGCTCGATCGGCTTGACCGCCGGGCTGTCCGTCTACCGCGCCTTGCGCTCCGCAAGCGGCGCGGCAATCCCAACTCTGCAGGAGGGGAGCTGAGCAGATGGGAAGCGGGTCCCGCAAGGCCCCCGAGGCAGCCTCGGCAGGGCCGAGAAGAATCTTGGTGATCGACGATGATCGCGACATGGTGCGCATCGTTCGATACATACTCAGAGATGCCGGTTACACCGTGATCTACGCCTACACCGGTGCGGACGGCATACGGAAGGCACGAACCGAAAAGCCCGATCTGGTGCTGACCGATCTGGCTATGCCCAATGTGAGCGGGCTCGACGTGGTCGATACGCTCCACGAGCGCCCTGAAACCCGGGATATTCCAATTCTGGCCATCACCGGGCTCACCGCGGAGAGTATCGGGCAAGCTGCACAGCAGCTCGGTTGCGCGGACCATGTCTTGAAACCCTTCACCGCTGAGCAACTCCTTCAGCGTATCCAGCGGTGCTTCGATTTGGCCTCGGAAAACACGCCAGACACCCGACCCGTAGCCGCGTCACAGCCAGGCGAGCTGCGCCTCCGAACCTGACCCCGGAAGAGAGTGACCACCCGCGCGGGAGGCGGCTTGAGACCTCGGGCCTCCGGCCTCAGGAAACGATTCCGGATCCGAGCCTGAAGTCTGTTGTGGCAGGGCTTCAGGCTTCAGGCCCCAGACTTCGGGTAGGAAGGCCCTGAATCCCGAAGTCTGAAGCCTGAAGTCCGAGGCCCGACGCCTAACTGCTCGCGGTGTGCAAGCGGCACGGTTGACGTAACTCCGGGGAGACATCCCAACTCCTCAGGATGCCGTCCCAGCTTCCTGACACCAGGCGATCCCCGTTTGCGCTCATTGCCACGGCGGTTACCAACCCGTCGGGCGCCTGGATCGTACGCAGACAACGACCGGTGGCTACCTCCCACAGGCGAACCGTGCCATCCCAGCCGCCTGATGCTGCCCAGACCGCGTCGGCACTCAAGGACGCTGCAGCGACCAAGGCACGGTGACCCGAGAGCACACGCAGGCATCGCCCGCTGTGACGGTCCCACACCCGCAGCGTTGCATCCCAGCTCGCGGACAGGACTAGCTCACCGTCCGTACTCATGCACACGCCGGAAACGAAGTTGGTGTGGCCGGTAAAGGTTTGGACGCAAGACCCCGTTTCAACATCCCACAAATGGACAAGGTGGTCGTCCCCGCCGGACAGGGCGTACCGTCCATCGACGCTCAAGAAAACCGATTTGATGGCGGCCGTATGCCCCTCGAATACGCGCAAGCATTCGCCGCTGCGGGTATCCCACAGTTGCATCGTCAATCCCTCGGTGTCCTCGCTGCTCTTCTGCGCGGCCCACAGCAGCAAATGGCCCTCTGGACTCACGGCAAGCGAAGCGATCCGGCCGGACTCACCTGCGAATACCCGCTGGCAGGCGCCGCTTGCCACATCCCAGACGCGAATCGTTCCGTCATCACCGCCAGTGAGGGCTGCCCGCCCGTCCGCACTCAGGACCACGGCGGCCACCCCGCCGCGATGCCCCTTGAGGACTTGCAAGCATTGCCCGGTCGAGACGTCCCAAACCGTCGCAGTTGAATCGTCACAGGCGGCCAGCGCAATCTTGCCGTCCGCACTCATGGCTGCGGCTGAAATGACCCCGGAGTGCTGCCCAGCCAGCGCAGCCCCTTCCATGCTCCAGCTGCACAGCCGCACGCGTTCGAGCCCCTGGATCACTTCGACTGCACCAGGTCGCTCGTGTAGTGCCTGCTGGAGAGACGCTTCCGCCGATGCGAGGTCGCCGCGTTCGAGGTGAGCCAATCCGAGCAACCAGCGCAGCTTCCAGCTCTCGCTGCGCGGCAACACGGTTTCCTCGAGTTGCTGCGTGAGCACTTCATCGGTCATCGTGGACTGCCGCCAGCGCGTCACGGCGCGGTTGAACAGCGAGTCCAGATGCTGCGGATCGAGTTCCAGAGCCGCTTCCCACGCGCGCTCGGCGTCTGCCGATTTGCCGCCATACACGGCAGTCACGGCGGTTGCATTCAACCGGTCGGCCGCCGTCAACTCAGAGGAAGCGCTCACGTGGGCGGCGCGGAAGGCCATTTCGTAGATCGCTGACAACTCGCCGCGGATTTCCGCGACGCGCGACGGGCGGCTTGCCGCATCCCACGCAACGCACCGCTGCAGGAGAACCGCGACCCTCGTACGTGCGTCGTCCTCGCCCAGGTGGAGTTCTGGCTTTGCCTGCGGCGCGTCACCTGAGGTGCTGTCATACGGGCGAACGCCGCCGAACACCTCCCACAGACACACTCCCAGCGCGAATACGTCACCTGACACCGCCATAACCGTCGGTTGCCGCCAGCGTTCGGGGGCAACGTACGGCGCCGCCCGCAGCATCGCAGTCAGCGCGTACGCTTCGCTGCTATCGCGCTCAGATCTCGCCCCGCGTATGCTCGTTGGACGGTCCCGCGCTGTGCCGGACAGCGGCAGTCCGAAATCCAGGAGCTTGGGCACACCTCCACGGGCGATCATGATGTTCTCCGGTGTGCAGGCGCCGTGTGCGATGCCGCGCGCGTGCGCGTGCTCGAGCGCGTGGCACACCTGGATGGCCACTTCGAGACCGTGCCGCAAGCGGTCTTGCGGTTCGCCTGCCAACCACGCGCGTAGGGTTTCTCCTTCCACGAACTCTGCGAGAATCAACGGCACGTCGTCCAGGGAATGGGTGTGAAAGCAAGTTACGATGTTGGGGTGCACCCCGAGCGCGATCCACTGCTCGGCGCGGTCCGCGAACTGCCGCCGAGCGCCGGCAGTCGAGACGAGCTGCGGGTCGGGAACGCGCAATGCGAGGTCGATGTTCCAGTGCTGGTGATGGACCAAATAGACGGAGCTGATGTCGCCTGCTGCAACCAGTCGCAGCACTTCGTACGTGTCGGCGATCCGCTGACCCGGGGCGATCGTGGCCAGCACTTTGCCTGTCTGCTGATCGGAAGTAGGCGAGCTTGCGGATGGGAGGTTCTCTGCCGCATCCACGCGGCCCTGTTTGGCAGGCGAAGCGACTTCGCGGATGTCGACGGGTGCGCGCCGGCGCGGATGGACATCGAACGCCAAGTAGACATGCATCCACTCCAAGGCACGATCCCAAAACAGCAGAATCCGCTCGCGGAGTGGAAGTTTGGCCTGCGAGGCAGGCTGAGAGGCTTCAGACATGTCTCGAAATTACCACGGGCGATCCACGCTTGCACATTCGCCTGTGCCACGCCGTCGTCGCGGTTCACATCACAGCGCCGGGCGGGCGAGTGCGGCCTGCAACAACGCGCGCACGTCGACACGTGCACGCAGCCGCGCGCACAGCAGGAACGTGCCGACCAGCTTGCGGTTCAAGAACACCGCATCGGGTGGCGGCAGCCGGAACCCACCGGTGCGGAAGGCCAGATCGAGGCCGACGTCCCGGACACGCACGGGCAGCTTTGACGCCCCAAAGTCGTACACGCCACGGTGACGGAACGGCTCGCAGCCGACGAGGAACAGGTCGACGAACGCGTTCCGCACCTCGGTCACTGTGTCCGCCCGCAGGAAGCCGATCCCCTGCAGCGCTTCCTGGAGTGCGGCGCGGTCGCTATTGGCCGCCGCCTCGAAAGCACGCGCGTATCCATGCGCGAACCGCGGCGGGATGTCCCGACTGCCGCCGAAGTCGAGCAGCGCCACCTGTCCCGTCGCCGGCAGGAACAGGTAGTTCGCAAAGTTGGGGTCGCTCTGCACGAAGCGGAACTCGAAGAGCTCACGCAGTACCAGCCGATAGAGCAGCGTACCGATGTGGTCGCGCAAGCGCTGCGGATACGTGTCTTGGGCAAGCGTTTCGAGCAGCACACCGTCGATGAAATCCATCGCCAGGATGCGCGCGGTGGTGAAGTCGTCGTGCACGCGCGGTACGATCAGATCCGGCTCGTCGGCAACCAGGATGCGGTAGCGGCGCTGAAAATCCGCCTCGATGTAGTAATCGGTCTCGCGGCGGAGCTGCCGCTTGGCCTCGGCGAGCAGATCGGAGAAGTCGACGTCGCGTGGCAGCACGTGGGTCAGGCGCAGGATGGCGGCGACGTTCTGGATGTCGCTGTCGATGCTGTGCGCCACGCCGGGATACTGGATCTTGAGGGCAAGCTGGCGCCCGTCGGCGGCGGTGGCACGGTGCACCTGGCCGATCGAAGCCGCCGCCACCGGGGCAACGTCGAAGTCACGCAAGCGCCCCTCCCACCCCGCGCCAAACGCCTGGCCCAGAACGCGACGCAGCTGCGCCTGCGGCATGGCGTCGGCCTCGGCCCGTAGAATGGCCAGGGCGCGGGTGACCTCGGGCGGCAAGATGTCTGCTCCTTGCAGCGACAACATCTGGCCGACCTTCATCGCGGCGCCCCGCAGTCCCGACAGTCGCCGCGCAAGGCGCTGGGCGTTCGCCTCCGTGAGCATCAGGCTGTGAGCGGCTGGGCTCCCGGCGATGCGGCGCACGCCCTCGGCGACGGCCCCGAGAGCGACCTCGCCGGCGAGCCAGCCGAAACGGGCGAGCCGTTCGATGCGGCCGGCGGGCACGCGTGACCGCCGCAGTGAGCGCGTTGGACGTGTCATCGAGGTCAGCCGACCACTTTCACGACCGACTGAACTCTTCGGGCCGCGCCGCCGCCTTGTTCCAGCGCCACAGGCGGCCGCTGCGGTCGGCACCCTCGCCGGTGATCGCGAAGTAGACGAAGTAGGCGTTCTTCGCCAGCGGCACCCACGTCCCGACGTTGAAATAGGTGCCGCCGTTGGATAGCTGCCACTGTCCCGCTTGGTGCGAGTGACCGAAGACCACGTACGGCACGTTGAAGTGCTGCGCGATGCGGTCTGCAACGCCGCGCAGGTTTTCGTAGTCCAAGATGCGGCGCGCCCGCCGCGCGCCGACGACAACAAGAACGGCACCCGCCGCCGCAGCAACACCCGCGGCGGGCAGACTGAGACGGAGGGGGTACGCGGCCAGCAGGTAGACCAGGATGACCAGCAGCAGGCCGCCACAGGCGAACAGATCGATGCCGAGAAAGCGTAGCGCCAGCGACACGCTGCGCATTACCGGCGTGGCGTGCAGCGCATGCACCGCGGCGGTGCTGCCGGGCGGCAGGCCGAGGCGTGCGTCCGCGTCCGCGAGGCGGCGCTCGTGTTCCGCACGCACGCTGCGCTCCGCGTCGGGATCCGGACGGCCGCTCTTTGCCAGGATGCGGCGGACCATACCGGCATACAGCCGCAGCGCTCGCGGGATGAATGCCCAGTGGCCGCGCAAGACCCACAGGAAATACTCGCTGGCCGACCGGATGTTCTCCACGGCCATCGCGTCCAGCAGCTTGATCTGGTTGGCGAAGTAGCGGATCGACAGATCCGATATCGAGTTCTCGATGCACGTCGGCCGCGCCGGCACCACCGGGTTGAGGAAGTACTCGAAGGCACAAAACCGATCGTACTGGCAGCCGTGCTCGACGTAGAGCATATCCGGCACGTACCAGAACCACGGCGCGAACTGCAGCCGCTGCGCCACCGCCTCCTTCATCGCCAAGTAGCCGACGTCCGCGGGATGGTGCTCGGCAATGAGCCGCTGGAAGTGCTCCTGCACTTCGGGCCAGATCATCTCCGTGTCGTGGTTGCCGCGCAAGACAATGACGTGATTGCCCTCGGCGATGAAGCGCGCCAGGCTCAGCAGCAGCTGCGGATGGCTGCTGCGCAGGATGCGGTCGAGCTTCCAGCGCGACTTGTCCGCCTCCGTACCCGGGCCATAGCGTGCCTCGCCCTTCGAAAAGGTAGCGCCGCGCAGAAATGGATGGCTCGGTTCAGGCAAGTCGGTGACGTAGCGGAACTCGATGAAATCACCGTCAATGATCAGCGTCCACGGCCGGGTCGACGCGCGGTGCAGGCGGTAGTAGCGCAGAAGGTCAGCGAACTCCGCATCGAAGTGATACAGCCCCTCGGTCGGATTGTTGAAACCGCCGCGCAAGTGCAGGTCGCTGACCACCAGGTAGTTGGTGTCGGGCAGTGTCGAGATAGCAGTGATCGGGGCGTTCACGTGTGAGTTTTAGATGCCTTGGCGCGGCGAGTAAACCGCGCGAGAAACGATCGGTGACGACGGGTGAGCCTTGACCCGACGCAAGACGTCTTGCCCGCACGCTGCTACGGCAGCTAGAGAGAGCCATCCCGATTGGAAGGAGAATCCGATGTCACAGGAACCGCAAGAGCTGGACCTGGAGAAGCTCAGAGCATTCGTGAAGCACGTCTTCGACTTCCTCAGCGGCGCGGTGGTGTCGGGGATGATCTATCTCGGAGACCGGCTCGGTCTGTACACGGCGTTGCGCGCTGCCGGCAGCGTCACCAGTGAGGAGTTGGCGCAGCAGACCGGGCTCCACGAGCGCTGGGTACGGGAATGGCTGCGCAGCCAGGCCGCCGCGCAGCTGGTGGAGTACAAAGGCGACGGCCGCTTTGGGCTGTCGCTCGAAGCGCAGTTCGTGCTGGCCGAGGAAAACAGCCCGGCGTTTGCGGCCGGTGGTTTCCACTCGTTGCCCCAGCAGTTCGCTGTGCTCGAGCGGCTGCCGGAGGCCTTCCGCACGGGGATCGGCCTCCCCTACGACGCCTTCGGGGCAGAAGGCGCCGTCGGCATCGAACGCTTCCTGGCACCGTGGTTCCGCACGTTCCTCGTGCCGATGGTGCTACCGGCGTTGGAGGGGGTCGTCGCCAAGCTGCAAGCCGGCGCGAAGGTCGCCGACGTCGGGTGCGGCGCCGGCCTGGCCCTGTTGGAGGTGGCAAAGGCCTATCCGCACTCGGAGTGCCACGGCTACGACATCTCGAAGCACGCCATCGAACGCGCCCGTGGCAACGCCGCGCAAGCGGGCGTCGCCAACATCACCTTCCACGACGCCAGCGGCGACCGTTTGCCCGCCGACGGCAGCTTCGACTTCATCACCAGCTTCGACTGCATTCACGACATGACCCATCCCGACGAAGTCATGCGCGCCATCCGCCAGGCGTTGAAGCCGGACGGCACGTGGCTGGTCGCCGACATCAACGCCAAGCCGACGTTCGAGGAGAACCTGGCGCGCAACCCGATGGTCGCGATGATGTACAGCATCTCCGTATTGAGCTGCATGTCGTCGGCGCTTTCGGTTCCCGGCGGTGCCGGCCTGGGCACGCTCGGCTTTAGCGAGCCTGTCGCACGCAAGATGACGGCGGCCGCCGGCTTCACGCGCTTCAAACGCCACAACTTCGACAACCCGGTGAATGCGTACTACGAGGTGCGGCCCTGAGGGGCTTCGGACCTCAGGCTTCGGGGTACGGAAGCAGTTTCCTGGGGTCCGAAGGTCTGAAGGCTACTCCGAATTCGCCACGCGACGCTGCGCGTTCAGCGCAGGCTTCACGAGCGATGAGATACGCGGCGCTGCGCGCGCCGTCTACGACTTCAGCGGCTCGCCCTTGGCGTTCTTCTCGCGCAGCAACTGGATGAGGTGATCGGGGTTGCTGCCGCTGAGAATTTCCTGGAACTGCGAGCGGAAGTTTGCCACCAGGCTCACTCCTTCGATGATCACGTCGATCACCTGCCAGGAATCGTCCTGCTTGCGCAGCCGGTAGTCGACCAGAATGTCCGCGGCGCTCGGGCGGACAATCTTCGTCTTCACCGTCCAGTCGCCGTTCGACTCCTGGCGATCACCCGTGATCACGGCGCGCTCGTTGTTGTACGTCTCCACGTTGCGGCCGTACGTGACCGACAGATGGCGCTTGAACTCCTCGACGAAGTCATGCTGCTGCGCCGGCGACAGCTGCTTCCAGTTGCGCGCCAGCACCAGCTTCGACAACGTGGTGAAGTCGAAGTGGGCGTAGACGATCTGTTCGATCTGGGCGCGCTTCTGGTCCGATGCCAAGTTCTTGTTGGCGAGCACGGCAACCACCGCGTCGGCCGTCTGCTGCACCACCGCCGTCGGGCCGTCGGCCGACGCCGCGTTGGCGCTGCGTACAGACCCAATGCAGAGCAGCAACGCAACCGAAAGACCGAACAAGTAGGAGCTGCTCTCCCGCCGTCTCACCGGCGGATCCTGACCGCATCGTGCTCGCTGCTCATCCATCGCGCCTTACTCCACGATCTCCTTGTCGAGGTTGTAGAGATCCTCTGACTCTTCCTTCGTTGTCGCAGCGCCGTCGTTCACCAGCGACTTGCGACGTTGAATATAGGCGTTCCGCACCGCAGTATAATAATCCAGCGACGCCGCCTTCGCTTCTTCCACCTGCTTGAGATACAGCGAGCGCGTGTTGACCACATCGACGGCGCGGGCGCTGATGGTGTAGATGAAGTCGACGAACCACGGGTACACCGCCATGAACCCGTCGGGCACCAACCCAACCCCGTCGCGCACATCGGATGGTCCCAGTATCGGCAGCACCAAATACGGACCGGGCGGGACGCCCCAATACCCCAGCGTCTGGCCGAAATCCTCGTTGTGCGCTTCCAGGCCCCAATCGCTGGCCGGGTCGAAGAAGCCGGCGACGCCGACCGTCGTGTTGACCACGAAGCGGCCGACATCGGACGCCGCATTCTTGAACTTTGCTTGCATGAGGTTGTTGCCGGCGACGATGGGGAAGCGCAGGTTGTCGAAGAAGTTCGCGATCGACTTCTGCACACGACTGGGCAGCACCTTGTCCCACACCGTTGCCACCGGCACCAGCACGTAGGTATCCACGTGGTCGTTGAACCAAAACATGCCGCGGTTGAATCCCTCGATCGGGTCGCTGTCCGCGTGACCGTCCTCCGTCGCTCCAGCCGGAGCACACACGAGACCGAGGAGGGCAAGCACGAATACCAGGACCGTTGCTCGCGAGGGACGCACAATCGTCACAGGTTCACTCCGACTTCTGCACGTCCGTGTTGTGGATCAGCTTGCCGATCAAGCGTTCCAAGATTACGGCCGACTCGGTCATGGTGATCTCGTCCCCCGACTTGAGGTACTTGTCCTCCCCGCCGAGCTGCAACGAGATGTAGCGGTCACCCAGCAACCCCGCGGTCACGATCGACGCCGCCGTATCGACGGGGAGCTGCAGGTTGTGATCGAGGTCCATTTCCACTCGCGCGCGGAAATTCTTGTCGAGCCCGATGGAATCCACCTGCCCCACCTTGACGCCCGAGATCACCACCGGCGCGCGCGCTTTGAGACCGCCGGTCTGGTCGAATGACGCGTACACGATCAAGCCCCGGTCGCGCCGCAGAGAGAACCCACCGACGTTCATCGACAGGTAGGCAATGGCTCCCAAGCCGGCGAGCACGAAGAGGCCGACGACGAAGTCGCGGGCGGGCGAACGGCTCATCAGATTACACTCCCCACAAGGCGGTGATGAAGTAGTCGAAGATCAGCACCGAGACCGATGCGACCACCACCGTCGAGGTCGTCGCCGCACTCACGCCGGCGGAGGTGGGCGCGCAGGTGTAGCCACGATAGGTCGCGATCAGCCCGACCAGTACGCCGAACACCAACGCCTTCAGGAGGCTGCCGACGACATCGTCGTAGTAATCGACTGCGTTCTGCAGACTGGAAACGTACGTCCCGCCGTCGACGCCCATGAGCACCACGCCGACCAGGTACCCCCCACCCAGGCCGAAGACGATGAACAGCGCCGACAAGAGCGGCATCACGCACACCATCGCGAAGGTCTTGGGCATCACGACGAGGTGAATCGGATTGATCGACATCATGCGCAAGCCGTCGAGCTGCTCGGTGGCAACCATGGTACCGATCTCGGCGGTGGTTGCCGAGCCGGCACGCCCCGTCGCCAGCAGCGCCGTGAGCACTGGGCCCAGCTCGCGGATGAGACTCAGGCCGACCACCGCGCCGAGCGACTGCTCGGCGCCGAAGCGTACCAAGGTGTTGTATCCTTGCAGGCCGAGCACCATGCCGACGGCCAGACCGCAAACGCAGATGATGACTAGAGACAACACGCCGAGGTTGAAGAGCTCCGACACGAAAATCCGCACACGACTAGGCGGCGTCAGCGCGGCACGCACGACAGATGCAGCGAAGAGGGCGATGCGGCCGAGGTGGACGATGAACTGGAGAACCCCTGCGCCGAGATCCTGCACCAGCGTGATCATGGCGCCGTGGACCTGTGCCGCACGTTTCCGGCGTAGGCGGGCGGCTCGATGGACTCGTCGACCTCCTCGTTCAAGAAACCGGCGATGCGCCCGTCCGAACTCTGGCACAGCTCCGCGGGCGAGCCCGACACGGCACGGTCGCCGAGGAGCAGCACGACCTGGTCGGCCATGCGCATCGTCGATGGGATGTGATGCGACGACACCAGCATAGTCACCCCGAGCTGCCGGTTGATGCGGCGCAGCAAGGCCTCGATGCGTTTCACCGAAATCGGGTCGAGCCCTGAGAACGGTTCGTCGCAGAGCAGGATCTCCGGCTTGCGGACGATGGCGCGAGCCAGTGCAGCGCGCCGGATCATGCCGCCGGAGAGTTGCCCGGGGAGCAACTCGTCGACGTCGGACAAGCCGACTGCTGCGAGCTGGCGGTGCACCTCGGTGGCGATCTCACTCTCACTCATCGACGTATGCTCGCGCAACGGAAACGCCAGATTATCGAAGATCGTCAGCGAATCCAGTAGCGCGCCGCCCTGGAACATCATGCCGAGCTTGCGACGCACCGCGTACATCTGGGTCTCGGACAGCTGGCTGATGTCCTCGCCGGCGACGACGATACGGCCACGTTGCGGCCGCACCAGCCCGCCGATCAGCCGCAGGATGGTGGTCTTCCCGGACCCGCTGCCGCCGAGAATGACGGAGATCTTGCCCTGCGCGAAGCGGCACGAGAACGCACGCAGCACGTGCCGGTCCTCGAACGCCATGTCGACATCGGAGAAGACGACCGGAGCGTCGTCCACGGAAGCGACCGTCACGCCCAACCGCCTTCTCGCCGTGCCCCCGCAGCGAACATGGAGAAGAAGCTATCTGCGCGGGGGGTCGACAGCAAGCCAAACTTTGGCGAGCGTGCATGGAGAGGCTGCACCAGAACCGTGCGAGACGACCGACAACAGACTGGCAGAAAACAGACTCAAAGATCAGGCGTAGGGTGCGTTCCACGCACCATTTTCCTGGCGCGCCGGGTTGGACGCGGCGTCACGCGGCATACCGGATGACTTCGAGTTCGGCCGCCCCAACCACATTGGCAAGAATCTCGTCGACGCGGCTCATCACCACGTCCTCCAGAAGGTACTCGGTGCAGTTCCCGCACTGAAGCACGGGCAGACTCTTGAGAATGACAATCGTATGGTCGGTCCTCTTGAAGGGCAGATCGCTCACGACCGTGTTCATCCTGGCTCCGCAGACTGTACACTTCATTGGGGCGCTCTCCTCGTCCTCAAGTCGTCCTCCCACTCCTCTGGACTTGATCGGTAGGCGGTGACCACTCTCACATTATCGCCCTCGACGTCGGTTGCAAACAAGACGTGAATCGCATCGCCAGCCAGTCGTGCCAGTACCAGGTAGCTGGGGAGGTACTTGTCGTCCGGGTACGACTCGAGGATTTCGTAGGAGTCGACGGCATCGAGAATGCTCTGGCGCGGAACGAAACGACCCAGCAGCCGGAGGTTCACGTGATACGTCCACAGGAGTCGACGACCGCGAACAGATGCCTGGATGAAGGCAAGCGGATCGTCGGGTAAGGTCCTACTAGGCGGCTCCACATCCGATCATCTACCCCGTCATCGCGAAAGCGTCCAACGGCACGCGCATCAGCTGCGCGCGCGCTTCTTACGCGTCGGCTGGATGCGCTTGTTAACCGGCGCCGCAGATGTCAACACCAGATTCAATGCGTGTCGAAGTCATTGTAGGGCGCTTCGAGCGAAATGGTTACGTAGATTTCCAAGAGTGCCTGCCTAATAGGATCAGGTTCGTCGACGAATCTGATCTGCATCCGACGAATGCGCTCTTTGGCTAATTGAAACGCCGCCCGAAACTGCAAATCCGCCAAAAGCTTTTTGCGCGATCCCTTCGATGAATACGAGGGCTTCGTGTTGCCAGTCTGTTCGCGCGCGAGCTTGAAAGCGAACGGGGCGTCTTCCGCCGAACTGCTGTGATAGCGGAGACGATCCCGAAGTCGTTTCGACCGGCCCACGTACAGATGCGAAGCGCCCTCAGAGAAGAGATAGATGCCGGAGCTCGGGATGTTCTTGGGCAGATCACGGAGCGTCCATCCTGTCAGCCTATCGCGCAAGGTTGCTACCTCCGAGATCGCTACGCTTCGTGCGGCCATCCCACAACCTTTCACTCGCGCGAGTGTATCGCGGCTTGCGCAACCCTTGCAAGATCTTGCAGCGTATCTCCGGTATCGTGGTAAAGTGGCGTCTGCGATTCTGGGAGCTGCGACGCATTCTCGCCGCCACGCGCATGCAGAGCCGGACCGATGAGACGTGTGGGAAAGACACGGTGCACAGAGTGCACCCTACACAAGCCGCAGGACTGCGAAGACCGCGGGACACAGCGGATTGTCATCCAGTAGGGTGCGTTCCACGCACCATTTTCCATCGCTCGCCAAACGCGGACCAACGACGCCGCAAGGCGCGCGTGCCGCCAGTCCACGAGGGTCACGCTCCTGAGCCCCCTTGGTGGGCTTTCAACGACTCAGCCGTGGAATTTGATTCCACGGCGCCGCGCTGGCACGAACACCGGCTCAAGACCGGAGTGCAGTCAAGTTGGGAGAAGATGGTGCACGGAGTGCGCCCTACAACAATCAGGCCCAACCGCCACACGTGATTCAAACCCCTTAGGGTGCGTCATACGAACGCGGGCACTCCTACCGATACCGCCGCCAAGTCCAGTAGCCCGGCCGCCGTCTGTGGTGCTTGATGGCGAGGACCAGAATCCTCTCCTCCGCGCTCCGGTACACTACGTCGTACGGAAACCGCGGCACTCGTCTCTTTCGGTCCTTGCGGCCAAGAGGGGCACCTGCCTCCGGAAACTCGCCGATCTTGTCGCAGACCTCTTCGACCACGCGAATGAAACGAAACCCAAGGCCCCCACGCCGCTGCTCGTATACCCGGGCCGCCTCGATCATCTCCGCGGTGGCTTGGCGATGGAGATCGACCGGCTTCACCGCAGCGCGTCTCGGGCGCGCTGAAACGCAACGGCGGCTCCCTCCACCGCCGACGGATCCTTGACAGCCTCTTGGTACCGCCGCTCAGCTTCGTCGACCCATGCCAGTTCGAGTTCGGCGTCGGTCTCTTCACCGAGGCTCGCCGCGAGACGCGTGACCAACTGTGCACGTTCTGCCGCAGGCAGGTCAAGCGCTGCCTTTTCGATGTCTTCCAGTTTGGATGCCATGTCGATCTCCAATTCCCAATTCGCAGTCAGCGTACCACAGGCCGCCGTGCGCATCTAACTTGCTGGGCGACTGTAGACTGCCAGCCGAAGTCGCCAACGCCTGCAACATCTTGCCAACCTATCACGCCAGGGAGCCACCTCCGAGATTGTTACGCTTCGTGCGCCATCTCAAGCTTGCACGCTCCGCGGAGTGTATCGCGGCCCACGCAACCCTTGCAAGATCTTGCAGCGTATCTCCGGTATCGCGGTCAAGTAGCGTCAGCGACCCGGGGAGCTGCGATTCGTCTTCGCCTCGGCCCGCATGGAGTGTCGGACCGATGAGGCGCGTCGGAAAGAGACGGTGCACAGAGTGCACCCTACACAAACCGCAGGACTGCGAAGACCGCGGGACACGGCGGATTGTCATCCCGTAGGATGCGTTTCCACGCACCATTTTTTCGTCGCTCGCCAAACGCAGACCAACGACGCCGTAAGGCCCGCGTGCCGCCAGTCCGCGAGGGCCACGCTCCTGAGCCCCCTTGGTGGGCTTTCAACGACTCAGCCGTGGAATTTGATTCCACGGCGCCGCCACCGGCACGAACGCCGGCTCAAGACCGGAGTGAGGAGGCGTGTCGCCCCGCGAAGGTGCGCGCAGCGCACCCTACACATCTCACGGGTTTCTGGTATGCGGTGAGCACAGCGTGGGGGCAAACACACGATGCGCATGCAAGGCCACGGGGTGATGTCGATCTACCAGGTGGGCGCACTCGCCACCCTACTGTGGTTGGCCTGCGCAACCGCCGCATCGGCCGTCGACTCCGCCGGTGCGCGTGTCATCCAGTTCACACCACAGGCCACGGTCAAGCAGGTCCGCCAGGTCACCGCTCGCTTCTCGGACCCCATGGTGCCGCTTGGTGATCCGCGCAGCGCCGTCAACCCATTCGAGATTGATTGCGCTGAGAAAGGTACCGCACGCTGGGTCGACAGCCGCAACTGGGCGTACGAGTTCAGCCGCGACCTACCCGGCGGCGTGCGTTGCACGTTCCGCCTGCGTGCCGGCTTGAAGACGCTGAAGGGTAAGGCCGTGGGCGGCACGCGCAGCTTCACTTTCTCCACCGGCGGCCCGGCAGTGCTGCGCTCGGAACCGTTCGAAGGCAACGAGTCGATCGAGGAGGACCAGGCATTCGTGTTGTCGCTCGATGCCGAACCGACGGAGGCGTCCGTGCTCGCCCATGCCTGGTTCCGCATCGCCGGCATTCCCGAACGCGTCGGCGTGCGCTTGGTCACCGGCGAGACTCGCGAAGCGATCCTCAAGACCTTCTGGCGCGGCTCGCTCACCGGCCCGATCGTCGTTCTGCAGTCGCGCCAGCGCTTTCCGAACGACGCCAAGGTGAGCCTCGTCTGGGGCAAGGACATCGCGGCAGCGACCGGCGTCGCCACCGAGCGTGACCAGGTGCTCGACTTCACCACCCGCAAGGCGTTCACCGCACAGTTCTACTGCCAGCGTGAGAATGCCGCTGCCGACTGTATCCCGCTGACGTCGATGAGCGTGTCCTTCTCCGCACCGGTGAAGTGGGAGCAGGCCAGCCAGATCAGCCTGATCGGAGCAGACGGGAGGCGCTGGCCCGCCGAGGCGAAGACCGACGAGCCCAAGACCCCCGACCTCTTCATCAGCCGCGTGGACTTCAAAGGACCATTTCCCGAATCGGCGAGCTTCCGCATCGAGTTGCCGGCCGATCTGCACGACGAGGCTGGCCGCTCGCTTGTCAATGCAGCTGAATACCCGCTCACCGTGAAGACCGCACCGCTCCCGCCGCTGGCCAAGTTCTCGTCACGCTTCGGCATCATCGAATCGAAGGCAGGCGAACCGGTGCTGCCGGTGACGCTGCGCAACCTCGAACCCGAGGTGCAGGGAAAGACCGGCACCGTCACCGGCACCGTCACCCGCATTCCCCCGGAACGCTTCGACGACATCATGCCGTGGCTGCGCAAAGTGAACCTCGCGCGCCGCATGGCCTCGGTCTTCAGCCCCGACAAGCCGCCGAGCAACGCGACACCGGGCGCCCAGCCGACCGCTTTGCCCGCGTTGCCGGTGAAGTCGTTCACTTTGCCGAAGCCCAATGGAGCCAAGGCATTCGAGGTCGTCGGTATCCCGCTCGGTACACCCGGCCTGTACGTCGTCGAGCTGTCGAGCCCGCGCCTCGGCGCAGCGTTGCTCGGCAAGGACCAACCGATGTACGTGCCGACCGCCGCGCTGGTAACCAACTTGTCCGTCCACTTCAAATGGGGCGACGAGAACTCGCTGGTGTGGGTCACCACGCTCGAAGACGCCCAACCCGTGGGTAGCGCGCACGTCACCATTCAAGATTGCGAGGGAAAGGTCGTCTGGAAGGGCGACACCGATGCGCAAGGGATCGCACGCGCGACGGGTCTGCCGGCACGCGACGCCTTGCCGCGCTGCTCCGCGACGTACAACCCAGGCGATGAGTCGCAACGCGATGACTATGACGACAGCGGCCAGACCCGCTCGCTGAACGCCCTCGATGAAGGGCTGTTCGTCACGGCGCAGACCGGCGACGACCTCAGCTTCGTCCACTCGGGGTGGAACCAGGGCATCGAGCCGTGGCGCTTTCAGCTGCCGTCGGAGAGCTGGCAAGGACCGCTGCAGGTGCACACGATCTTCGATCGCCCGCTGTTCCGCGCCGGAGAGACGGTGCATATGAAGCACATCCTGCGGCTCCGCAGCCTCGACGGCTTTGCGCTCGTTCCGGAGGCAGACCGACCTACCGCAGTCACCATCCAGCACCTGGGCAGCAACGAGAAGTACGACCTGCCGCTCACATGGGACGCGGCGGGCAGCGCCGAGAATACCTGGCCGATCCCCAAGGAGGCCAAGCTCGGGAGTTATCAGGTCGTGTTCAGCCGCACCGGTGCGCAGCTGTGGCGCAACCGGTGGACGTCCGGGACCTTCCGCGTCGAGGAGTTTCGCGTGCCGCTCATGAAGGGCAGCGTGCGCTTGCCCACCGATCCGCAAGTTGCCGCGACGGAAATCCCGGTCGATGTCAGCGTCCAGTATCTCGCCGGTGGCAGCGCTGCCAACCTACCCCTCCTGTTGCGTGCCCAGATCCGACCCGCGACGTTCCGTGCGCCCGACGAGTTCGAGCACTTCACCTTCGGCAACGGCGGGGTGCAGGAGGGCATCGTGCGGCAGGGCGTTCCCGACGACGAGCAGAGCGCCGAAACAAAGCCCGCGGTCCATCAACGACAGGAGCTAACCCTAGACGCCGCCGGTACGGCGCGCACCAAGATCACCCAGCTGCCAGCGGCGGCCACGCTGCGCGAATTGCTTGCCGAAGCGGAGTTCCGCGATCCGAACGGCGAAGTGCAGACGGTGTCGTCGACGGTGCCGTTGTGGCCCGCGAAACGCCTCGCCGGCATCGAGGCTGAAGAGTGGGCCGGGTCGAAGGACCACGTCGAAGCCAAGGTGGCCGTGGTCGATACGGCGCGCCGGCCGGTCGTCGGCGCGCCGGTACGCGTCGAGGTGCGGCAGCGCAAAGCGTACTCGCATCGCAAGCGCCTGGTCGGCGGATTCTATGCGTACGAGAACGTCGAAGAGATCGGCCCCATTCTGAGCACTCTGTGCGAAGGAACGACCAACACCGCCGGCTGGTTCCTGTGCGGCGGGAAGCCGCCAGCGGACGGCAACCTCATCTTGCTGGCCTCCACCACGGACGACGCCGGGCATACGAGCACGGCGCACACCGATCTGTGGGTCTCCGGCTCGGGCGACGAATGGTTCAGCGCCGAGGATAGCGACCGCATCGACCTCTTGCCGGAGAAGCAGCGTTACGAGCCCGGCGACACGGCACGCCTTCAGGTGCGCATGCCGTTCCGCGAAGCGACGGCGCTCGTCAGCTCTGAACGTGAAGGCATCCTCGACGCCACCGTGATGCACCTCTCGGGAAAGGATCCCGTCGTCGAAGTTCCGGTGAAGGACGCGTACGCACCAAACATGTTCATCTCGGTGTTCGTCGTGCGCGGGCGCGTGGGCGACGTGCAACCCACGGCGATGGTCGACCTGGGCAAGCCGGCTTTCAAGCTGGGCATCGCCGAAATCCGCGTCGGCTGGCGCGGGCACGAGCTGAAGGTCGCAGTTACAACCGACCGGCCCGTCTACCACGTACGGGAGCATGCCGCGGTACAGATCGCCGTCCGTACCGCAGACGGCACAGCACCGCCCGCCGGGAGCGAGGTCGCTGTGGCCGCCGTAGACGAGGGCCTACTCGAGCTGCAACCGAACAAGAGCTGGGACCTGCTCGAAGCGATGATGGGGCGGCGCGGCTACGGCGTGCGCACGGCGACGGCGCAGATGCAGGTGGTGGGCAAGCGGCATTTCGGACTCAAGGCTGTGCCGCAAGGCGGCGGGGGCGGGCGGCAGGCGACGCGCGAGCTGTTCGACACGCTGCTGCTCTGGCAGGCGCGTGTCGCCCTCGACGCCAACGGCAACGCCGCCGTTGACGTGCCGCTCAACGACTCACTCACCAGCTTCCGCATCGCTGCCGTGGCGACCGGCGGCGTCGGGCACTTCGGTACCGGTACGACGTCGATCCGCTCGACACAGGATCTGATGCTGCTCTCCGGCTTGGCGCCGCTGGTCCGCGAAGGCGATCAGTTCCCTGCACAGTTCACGGTACGCGACACGACCGAGCGCACGATGAAGGTGTCGATCAGCGGCCAAGCCAGCGGTCTACCCGCGCCGTTTGTTCCGCAAGCCATTGACCTCTCGCCAGGCGAGGCCAAGGTCGTCAGCTGGGACGTCACGGTGCCGGTAGGCGTTGATACGCTGGCGTACGAAGTCGAGGCGCGCGACGCCGGCGGCGCGACCGACCGCCTGCGCGTCACGCAACAAGTTCGGCCGACGGTCCCCGTGCGCACGTTCCAGGCAACGCTGGTGCAGCTCGACAAGCCCATACGTCAGCCGGTCGAGCGCCCGGCAGGCGCACTGCCCGGCCGCGGCGGTGTGGACCTGCGTCTGGCGCCGTCGCTCACCAGCGGCCTCGACGGCGTGCGCGACTGGATGCGCGGCTATCTCTACACCTGTCTCGAGCAGCGTGTGTCACGTGCCGTCGCGCTCAATGACGAGGCGCTGTGGCGCGACATCGCCGCGGCCTTACCTTCGTACACCGATGGCGACGGCTTGCTGAAGTACTTCCCCACCATGGCGGCGGGCAGTGAGGTGTTGACGGCATACGTCCTGGCGATCACCAACGAGGCCGGCTTGGCGCTACCGCCCGACGTGCAGGAGAAAATGACGAGCGGTTTGACCAAGTTCGTCGACGGCGCGATTGTTCGGCAGCCCGTGCTGCGGACCACCGATCTGCCGATCCGCAAGCTGGCGGCCATCGAGGCGCTTGCGCGTGTCGGCAAAGCGCCGCCGGCGATGCTCGGCAGCGTCGCCATCGAACCGAACCTCTGGCCGACATCCGCCGTGCTCGACTGGTGGAGCATCCTGCAGCGCGTGCCGGGCATCCTACAGCGCGACGCGCGCCGCCACGAAACGGAGCAGATCATCCGCTCGCGCCTCAATCTGCAAGGCACCACCATGGGGTTCTCGTCCACCGACAGCCTGTGGTGGCTGATGGTGTGTCCAGATACCGATGCTGTGCGCATGTTGCTGGACGCGCTGCCGGCGGACGCATGGCGCGAAGACATGCCCCGTCTACTGCGGGGCGCGCTGGGGCGCCAGCAGCGCGGGCATTGGGACTGTACGGTGACCAACGCCTGGGGCACGCTGGCGGTGCGCAAGTTCGCGCAGGCATTTGAAGCCACGCAAGTTAGTGGCTCCGTCACCGCAACCCTCGGCGGCAGCGTGCAGCAGGTGGTGTGGGCGCAGCCGCCGGCAGACCTGAGTCTGAGTTTCGCCTGGCCGGCGACGCGTGCGGAGTTGGCGTTGACACCGGCGGGAACCGGCGCGCCGTGGGCCACGATCCAAGCGCGCGCCGCGATCCCGCTCAAGGCGCCGCTGTCGAGCGGCTATCAGATCACCAAGACGATGACGCCCATCGAACCGAAGACAGCAGGCGTGCTGCGCCGCGGCGATCAGCTGCGTGTGCATCTCGAGGTCGAGGCGCAGAGCGACATGACCTGGGTGGTCGTCAACGATCCGATTCCCGCCGGCGCGTCGCATCTCGGCACCGGTCTGGGGCGCGACTCGCAGATCGCGACCCAAACCGAAACGCAGTCAGAAGAGGTCTGGCCGGCGTTCCAGGAACGCGCCTTCGAAGCGTATCGCGCCTACTACGAGTTTGTCCCGAAGGGAAAGTTCGTCGCCGAGTACACCATCCGCCTCAATCAGAGCGGCCGCTTCGAGTTGCCGGCGACGCGCGTCGAAGCGCTCTACGCACCGGAAATGTTCGGCGAGCTGCCGAACGCAGCGATGGAGGTGGCGCCGTGATCCATCGCGCCGCCTGCCTTGCTGTCGTTCTGGTCGTGCCACTCGGGTGCGCGTCTTCCACAAATCCGCAATCCGCAATCCGCAATCCGCAATTCCCCACCTTCGCCGAGGTGCGCGCCTCCTACCAACCCTCCGACATCGCACTCCTCGACCGGCACGGCGCGGTGATTCACGAGATCCGCGTCGACACGCGGCGCCGGCGGCTGGCGTGGACGCCGCTTGCCGACACATCGCCCGCGCTGCAGGCGGCGGTGCTTGCCTCCGAGGATCGGCGTTTCTACGCACACCACGGTGTCGATGTGCGCGCGGTGCTTGGCGCAGCGCTGCAGCTCCTGCGCGGCGGACCGCGCCGTGGCGCCAGCACGCTTTCGATGCAGCTCGCCACCCAGCTCGACCCGCAACTGCAGCAGCGCCGCAACGGCTGGCGAGCGCTGGCCCAGAAATGGCGTCAGATGCAACGCGCCTGGGCGCTCGAACAACGCTGGTCGAAGGCGGAGATCTTTGAAGCCTATCTCAACCTGGTCACCTTCCGCGGCGAACTGCAGGGAGTGGCGGCGGCCACACACGTCCTGTTCGGCAAGGTGCCACACGGCGTCACCGAGGCCGAAGCGCTGGTGCTCGCCGTCTTGCTGCGGGCACCTAACGCCGACCCGGCGAGCGTCATCCGGCGCGCCGCGGCGCTGCGCGCGGCAGTTGGTGACGGCGCGACACAACGCGAGCTCATGGCGGCCGTCACCCAGGCGCTGGGCGCGCCGCCGGGAACCGGACCGCGCGTGGCGCTCGCGGCGCACGCGGCGCACGAGCTGCTGCATAGCGCGGCACCGACGGCGCCTGTCGAGTCTACACTCGACGCTCCTCTGCAGCGCGTCGCGACGGACGTGTTGCGACGCCATCTGCTGGCGCTGCGTGAACGTTGGGTGCATGACGGCGCGGTCCTCGTTGCCGACAATGTCAGCGGCGACGTGCTGGCCTACGTCGGCGGCGGCGACGATCTGTCCAGTGCACGCTACGTCGACGGCATCCGTGCGCGCCGCCAGGCAGGCTCGGCGCTCAAGCCGTTCCTCTACGGTCTGGCGCTGCAGCAACGGCTGCTGACGCCCGCATCGCTCATCGAAGACACACCGCTCGAAATCCCCGTCGTCGGCGGACTCTACCGGCCGCAAGACTACGACGAGCAGTTTCGCGGCTTGGTGACGGTGCGCACCGCGCTGTCCGCATCGTTGAACATCCCCGCCGTGCGCACGCTGCAGCTCGTTGGCGCAGAGACGTTCGTGCAACAGCTGCGGCGGCTCGGGTTCAAGGGGTTGGTCGAGTCAGGCAATTACTACGGCCCTTCTCTGGCGCTCGGCTCCGCCGACGTGAGCCTCTGGGAGATGGTCAATGCCTACCGCACCCTGGCGAATGGCGGTGCGTGGAGTCCACTCCGACTACAGCGGCCCGCCACTCCAGCAGGCGACGGACAGCGGCTGTACTCGGACGCAACCGCGTTCCTCATCTCGAGCATCCTCGCCGATCGCGACAGCCGCAGTGTCACCTTCGGCCTGGAAAACCCGCTGGCGACGCGCTTCTGGAGCGCGGTAAAGACGGGCACGAGCAAGGAGATGCGCGACAACTGGTGCATCGGCTACTCGCGCCGCTACACCGTCGGCGTCTGGGTGGGCAACTTCTCGGGTCAGCCGATGCGCGACGTGAGCGGGGTGTCGGGCGCGGCGCCGGTGTGGCACGAGGTGATGAACTGGCTGCATCGTGACACGCCGAGCGCGCCACCCGGACCACCAGCCGGCGTCCACTCCGAGACCGTGGCCTTCGCAGGCGGTGTCGAGCTCGCACGCGCGGAGTGGTTCAAAGATGGCACGCAGCCCGGAAGCGCGGCGCCAGCGCTGGCAGGAAGCCATCCGCACATCGTGGCGCCGGCACCTGGAACGATCATCGCGCTCGACCCGGACATCCCAGCAGCACGCCAGCGGGTCGCCCTTGAAGCACAACTGAGCGGCACGCGGGCGCGTTGGGCGCTCGACGGCGCCGAACTCGGCAGTGCCGACAGGCTGCTGCTCTGGCCGCCACAACGCGGCCGCCACACGCTGCAACTCGTCGACGACCGCCAGCAAGTGCTCGACGCCGTCACCTTCGTAGTGCGCGGCGCATTGTAAACATGGACACCGCCACCAACACCGTCACCACCCTCGCTCAACGCATCGCCGCTCGGCTCGGGCAGATCGATGGGGTCATTGCGGTCGTGCTCGGTGGTTCATGGGCGCGCGGAACGGCGCGGCCGGACTCGGACGTTGATCTCGGCATCTACTATCAACCTGCGCATCCTCCGTCGCTCGCCGCGCTGCGGCAGCTGGCTCAGGAAATCGATGACCGCCGTCTGCCGGACCTGGTCACGGACTTCGGCGAGTGGGGACCGTGGATCAACGGCGGCGCGTGGCTGCAGCTCGCTGGCGTCCACGTCGACTGGTTGTTCCGCGATCTCGACCGCGTTGCGCACACCATCGACGAGTGCCGCGCCGGCCGGCCGACGTGCGACTACCAGATCGGTCACCCACACGGCTTCCACAACCACATGTACATGGGTGAAGTGCACGTCTGTCGTCCGCTTCACGACCCCCGCGGCACGTTGGCGCAGCTCAAGACACTGGCCGCCGTGTATCCACCGGCGCTCAAGCAAGCGCTGATCAACAAGTATCTTTTCGAGGCACAGTTCTCCCTCGACATCGCCCGCAAGCCGGCGCAGCGTGGCGACGCGGCGTACGTTGCCGGTTGCTT
>Ga0335082_10001774_pt1 | contig 23051 bp, 22 predicted proteins | sample Lox_Sample_41_FD_206718 | JGI IMG/M metagenome (GOLD analysis project Ga0335082, IMG submission 206718) | Soil microbial communities from Loxahatchee National Wildlife Refuge, Florida, United States - Lox_Sample_4.1 | ecosystem: Environmental > Terrestrial > Soil > Wetlands | place: USA...
AGTCGAAGCTCGGAACGAAAAATGTAGCGGAGTCCGAAACCGGAAGCCCACTCGGGGTCGCAGACGCCACTGCTCCGCGACAAGCACCTGCGTTGCACCAAAAGGGCAAGAAAAGGGCAAAGTGGTTTTTCGGGGCGCACAGCGCCTCAAACGAAATTTTCAAGTGATTGAATTTAAAGGGAGAATTGGTCGGGGCGAGTGGATTCGAACCACCGACCTCCTGGTCCCGAATCAGGGGTACCCCGCTATCTCCTTGAATACAGAGCGAATATTTTCGTGTAAAACTTCAATTTAAGTACCAAAGGTACACTCGTGGGTGGGCAGTTGGGTGGGTCGTTTTCGATGTTTCCGGGTCGCCTGGCATAACGTCCGGCGTTTGGCTCCGACACCCGGCACGGTTGTTGAAGAAGCCCTCTGGATAAAATGCTCGGATATCATGTACGCCCGCAGCCCACGTCCAAAACCCGCAGGCTCAGCACTGGGGACAAAGATCCGGGAGTGTTTGACAGCTGCAATTGAAAGCTGGCGCAATCTTGATCGGCACTCGGGCCCTTTAAGTGCGGCCTAAAGGAAGGTCCAATTCGCGTCGAATGTGGGGCTCTGTATCAAAAGCTTTCTCAACTCACGTCGGGGCCAGGCTAGGCGACCACGTATGTGGATCTCATGCTGATTTGCAGGTATCTGGAACGCATTTTGCGGCACGCGGCGTGCGTAGCGGATCGGGCAGCGGATGCGGCTCCGCTGGCGTACGCTTGATAATCGCGAACGAACACTTGAGGAGCGATGCGGATCCAAGCGAGCGCATTTGGACTCCAAACCGGAGGAATAAAGGGCGAGCGTTCTCGATTTCGTTCTTCGGTTCGGAGCTGCGCTCCTCATGGACGCACTGCTCGGCGTCGCGGCGGCTCGTTTCAATATCGAGATAAGATTCGATTCCGCCGACCAATCGTTTCAGGGCTTCTAGAGTTTGCCCGGTCCTCTCACTCTAGTAATGAAGTCCGCCATCGCCGCCGCCATCTCGTCGGGGCTGTCTTCCTCTAGTAACTTTCGGCCTTTGACCGTAACTTCGGTCTGGTTAGGCCAGCGGCGGATGATCTCACGGAGGCGGCCCCGGGCAAGCGTCCCTGGCTCACCGTTGATGAACAATTTAGGCACATCGCTTTGGGCTAACCAGCTACAATTCCTGCTGACAACCTCAGCGGTCTCGGCGGGCTCGCCGTCGATCGGAAGACTTCGCGGCCACGACAGCATCGGCCGGCGGTCTTCACCCGAGTTGCGGAAAGGCGAGCGGTAATGATTCAACTCCTCGTTGGTGAGCTGCCGGATCACCGCTTGCGGCAGAATCTTTTCAATGAATATGTTCTCTTGCAAGACCATTCGCTCCCCCTCCGGCGAACGGAGCGTTTTGAACAGAGGGTGGCCATACTGAGGGATATCCGACCAGAACAGAGGCGCGGCGATCGCTTCCATGTGAACGATACCTTGAACACGCTGGCTATTTTGCCTGGCCCAATCAAACCCGAGTACTGCGCCCCAATCGTCCAGGACGAGCACTACTCGATTCCCGAGATTCAACTGATCCCACAAATCGAAAAGATAGTTCCGGTGAGTGGCGAGGCGATAGCGTTCCGGCCCCAGCGACGGGTCGAGCTTGTCCGAGCCACCCATACCGATGAGATCGCAGGCGATGAGACGGCCCATTCCTTCCAAATGCGGCATGACGTTTCGCCATAAATATGACGATACCGGCTGGCCGTGCTGAAATACGATCGCGTCGCCCTTGCCTTCGTCAATGTAGGCCATTCGGCTGCCTTTGACTTCGCGGTACTTAAACTCGGCATACGGCTTACTTCCAATCATTGTTTCTCCTATGCCTCAACGGGGTTTGGACGAAACGAGTTCGTAACGCGCCCGCAGCAGCGGCCGGAATGCCGCGCGGCAGGACCAGGCGAGGAAGATCTCAAGCCCCGTCACGAGCGCCGCCAGACAAATTTCCGCGCCAGACGAGGGAACGAAAAAGTGCATAACAGCGATGTTCACGATAATCGGCGCCAAAATCGTTAGTGCAAGGGGCACGAAGCGCCCTGTCAACAATGCGGCGCCAGTGAACAAGTAGGTCACGAACAACAGCGGGAATAAGTAGCGGCTCGCCACCAGCCCGTCGATGAACACTGCTGCCGCGCCCCGCGCCGGTGGGAGCGGGAACAGCTGCAGGAGCCCGTTCAACCCGAAGCCGAAGAACACGAGCCCCAGCAGAACGCGCGCCGCCCTGGTAGCTTTAGATTCCACGGGTCTGCCTCTCCGGACGAATGCTTACCAACGGGTTGTATGCAGCTCGTACGAAGTGGCTGGAGTGAACTCTCCGGCTACGGCACGCTCGTGCACTTCCCAAGCCGACGTGCCTGCCTTGCGCGCCGCGACCATCTTCTCGGGATCGACATTGATGTGCACCTGAGCAGGCAAAGCCCTCAACTGTTCGGTAACCGTCCAGTCGTTCGCAAAATTGTTCGTGTTCAGCTCAATGATGTTCCCGTCGGGATCCTCATAATAAATTGCCGTCTGAAAGAACTGGTCCGCAGCCCACAGGGGCTCCATGCCCAGCTTTTTGAGCCGAACATAGGTTCCGAGCAGATCGTCAAGTGACTCGTATTCAAAAGCGATGTGTTGCACCCGCGCATGGCGGTTTCTGTCGTTATCGATCGAGACGTCGGGTGCCTCAAAGAAGGAGAGCCGATGATTGACCTCATCATTCGTGGCAAACGCCACCGTCTTGAATGGTGAGCCGGCTGGCGCTTTGACGCGGTTATGAACAAAGAGCCCGAGCACTTCGCGGTACCACTCGAGCATGGCGTCCAGGTTGGCTGTCGTCAGCCCGCAATGCTGCAGCGTCGGATGGATGGTGATCTCGGTATTCATTTGACTTCTCCTGTTTGTTTTGAAGGTCTATCGTTTACATCTGCTCGCGGTGAACAAAAGCAGGAGCGTTGCCAAACTTACGACGCCGCAAATCCTACATTCTCAAGGTGGACTCGCGATCGGCTTTGACAACAGATTGCCCGTTTGCTGGCACATGCTATTTCTCCGTTCACTTGCCATGGGTAGCCTCGTTACTGATTCAGCTCTTTTCAACCGAGGAGCAGTACCGCCGGCTGTTTGACACTAACGTGCTGGGCGCCATGCTTACCATCCAACAAGCACTCAAATACTTCGGGCCAAACGGTGGCAGCATAATCAACATCAGCTCTGTAGCCAGCGTCAGCCCGACACCTGGCTCCGGAGTCTACGCTGCCACAAAAGCCGCAGTGAACACTCTGACTACTGTACTGGGGATGGAATTGGGGGGCGGAAGATTCGAGTGAACGCCATTGCGCCCGGTCCTGTGGATACGGAGGGTACGCGCGGAGTTGGGCTGATCGGCAACGAGGTCGAAAAGCAGCTCGTTGCGCAAACTCTCCTGGGCCGGCTTGGGCAGTCGGCGGATATCGGCCGGATTGCCGTCTTTTTGGCCTCTGACGATGCAGGGTGGGTAAGCGGCGCATGGATCAGGGCCTCGGGAGGGTTGCAGTAATCTAACTCCATTCGCGAGCAGCGCGAAAAAGTTCTGAGTCTCCAAAATCGAAGGGCTGCTTGAACGAGAGGTGAATGAGCATGCATATAACGATCGTAGGAGCTAGCGATACGTACGCGCTAGGTTTCGCCAGTTGGGCGGTAGCGGCCGGGCACCAGGTGACTATTGTCGGACCGAGCCGCGGTCAAGCCGAGGCATTCGCGAAGAAGATCAATGCTGCGAGGGCGACCGGTCCGCATGATCCGATCGTGGACAATGTGATCTTCCTCGCCATACCTTACAACTGCGTCCTTGATGCGCGAGATTTTTACGGCAGCCAGCTCGACAGGAAAATCGTAGTCGACCTAACAACGCCAATCAATCCCGGGACATTTGAACGTATCCACACGGAAGCGGGGTCAGTGGCACAGGAGATAACACGGGCGCGACCCGGCGCGAGGGTCGTAAAGGCCTTCAATCCCCGGTTCATAGGCACGCTCGGGGCGGAGCAAGGCTCGACTCAACACACACGTGACCTGGCTGGCGACGATGTCTAGGCGAAGCATCTCATCGCGCAGCTTTTCGACGAGGGCGGTGCGCCCGATCGATGCGGGTCCCTTGCGGCGTGCGCGAGAGCTGGAGGCCGTCGGCTATCTCAGTGTTGTAACGCGCCTCTCTTTGGCGGCGGATTTTGTCGCCGGTTAGTGAGAGGTTAGATCCTCTCTCGCGGTCGAGAGGACTCGAAGTGATGCAGAAGGTCGGAGCCCAGGGACAGCTCATCCCGATACAGAGGCGAGCGCCGCTTGTCACGGTTCGTCCGGCGATTCCCGGTTCGTTCTCCGGAGCATTGGTATTAGGAGAACACCGCAGACCGCATAGAGCACTGCAGCGCATAGAAGCTCGCGACGCATTCCGAATACATCAGCCAGCCGTGCGATCGCCAACGCCGCGAATGGCGCCACACCGGTAAAGGCCAGCGAGTAGAGACTCATCACGCGACCCCGGAGCGCGTCCGGGACACTCTCCTGAACCATGGTCGAGGCAACCCCGAGGGTGCTGGAGATGCCGAATGAGAGGATCGCTACCGCCGCTACAGACAGGGCCAAATAGCGAGACCAGGCCAGCGCGGAAAGGGTGAGGGCGATCACGAAGAGCGCGGTCGTAATCCACCCGATGCGGAACCCGCGCGGGAGGGCAAGGAGAAATATGGCCCCCAGGAACGCGCCAGCGCCTGAGAAGGCCATCATCAAGCCGAGTCCGCCCGGCCCGATTTGCAGCACGTGCTTCGCATAGAACGGCATCAGGGTCGCCGCGTTCGGGAATACGAACATCGTGGTGATGGCGGTGAGCCCTAAGAGCGCCAGGATATGCGGACGCTCACGGACGTAGCCCACCCCTTCCGCTATGGAGAACCGCATGTGTGCCGTCGCGCCACCCTTTGCCGCCCTCGGCCGTATCATTAGCAGGCTACCGATTACGGCGAGGAAGCTGGCCCCGTTCGCAAAGAATGCGGCCGCCATTCCCCACCGGGCCACGAACCAGGAGGCGATTGCCGGGCCGATAATGCGAGAGCCGTGGAAGGTCGCTTGGTTGAGCGCGATCGCCTGGTGCAGATCCTCCTTTTCGACGAGTTGAGGAAAGAAGGACTGGTACGCCGGCAGGTCGTAGGCTGTGGCGAGGCCGAGCAGGGCTGCAATCGACCAGACGTGCCAGAGCCGGAGATGACCTGCCTGGATAAGCACGCCCATCAGGACGGCGAGTACGGCCAGCACAGACTGCGTGACAAGCAGTATCCGGCGCCGCTCCATGCGATCTGCGGCGGCCCCGCCGAAAGGCGTCATGATCAGGATAGGAATCGAGGCCGCGAAGTTGACCGACGCGAGCGCGAATGCTGACGCGGCCAGAGTGGTGACAACCCAGCCCTGAGCGAACTGCTGCATCCAGGTCCCGGTCTGTGAAATCGCCTGTCCGCTCCAGAATAGGGCGAACTCGCGGTTCCGCAGCGCCCGGAGAGCATTTCCCGGCTTTCTCCTGCCTGGCACCGCTGCCCCAACTGCGGGACCGAGGCGGGCGTGTCCGGGATCCCCGGCTCCGTGTTCCGGTTGTTGATGTGGCCGGTCGCCTGTCGTCGTGGAACTCATCGTTTACTCACCTGTCGCAATGGCCGCGCGCTGCGCTGATGCCGTGGTTTGTTCCCGCGCTTATAGGTCGCCGAGCGGAAATAAGATTCAGAAGCTTGTGGCCGGATCATACGGCTTGGCTGGAGCGAACTCTGCGGCCATAGCACGCTCGTGTATTTCCCACGGGGACGCTCCGGCCTTTCGAGCCGCCACTAGTTTGTCCGGATCGATCTGGGCGGGCCTTCCGGCTTCTCCCTCCCTAAGATATTCCGTTGCAGTCCAGGGACTGTCGTAGTTGTAGAAGAATATTTCGACGACGTTCCGGTCAGGGTCCTCATAATACAGGGATATTCCCGGCCCGTGATCGGCGGCCCAAAGCAGCGGAATCCCGAGGCTCTTCAGACGGACATAGGTTCCCAATAGATCGTCGAGAGTCGTGCATTCGAACGCGACATGCTGTAGCCCCGTGTGGTGGCGCCTTTCGGGATCGACCGTCGCTTTGGGTATTTCAAAGAACACGATCCGATGATCCATCTCATCGTTGCTGATGAACGCAAACGCTGAAAAGGGCGGGCCCTGATGCGTCATGCGTGCGATCGCCGGAATCTTCGAGCGATGGTTGACGGTCATGCCGAGGACCTTTCGGTACCATTCGACCATCGGGTCCAGGTCGGCTGTAATCAGCCCATAGTGATGCAGTTTCGGATGGACAATTGTTTGGGTATTCATCGATTTTCCTCTCCTTTAACAAGGCGCCTGGTCGGGTGGCATGCCGCAACTTCGGCGATCAACGCAGAGATTTCAATGCCGGTCGCGCGGAGGATTGCTCCGTGTTCGTGCATCAAAGCGAGCAGCGTCCGCCCAGCAGCATCGACGCCGGTGACCTCGTTCAGATCAACTTCAATCGGTTTGCCCGACCGCAGCACCGAGCGCCAGACATTCTCTGTTTCCGTAACCCACGGCCCAGCGAGCTTGCCTGAGAGGTTCAAGCGCCAGGTCGCGCTCTCTTCATGAACCGTGATCCGTAGCATTCCGTTTCCTGCCGTAAAGAAACGCAAGCCGTGAACCAATCGCTAAGTGCTTCCAATCCAATAGGTTCGTTGCCAGCGGAAGGCCTCTATGCCAGGATATGAACCAGCGGGGTGCCAGGAAGTTGGCGGATCAAAAGTCGCGTAGGCGCTCTCACCCATGTGCCTCAACCCGAGGTACTCTGACATAAGCTAGGAAAGGATTTCTATGCCATCCGGAGCGAATGCTCCCGAAACAGCGCCGTCGCGCGACGACGCCAACGGCCGTTACCAAGCGCTCGTGCGCGCTGGGGACCGATTGAAACTTCTTCTTGAGATCACGAACCGCCTTGTCTCCAAGCTCGATTTGCCTGACCTCCTTCGCGAGATATCGGCCAACATTCGCCGTGTCCTGGACTGCAACGTCGTCGGAGTCAGGCTTCCCGATCCGGAAACGGGCGAATTAGGCGTGACGGCAATCGATAGCAAATCAGAATTAGCTCCCGGCCTGAAAGCCTCGGTTGTGATGACGTCCGTAGAAACTGTATTTCGAACGGGCAAAGTTGCCAAACTCACTAGAGAAGACATTGCCGCTGATCCGGCCATCGCGGCCGGGGGAACCAAATCGCTCTGCATGCTCCCGCTCATCAGCCATGAACGTGTGCTGGGAGTGCTCGGCCTCGGTTCGGTTCGAGAAAATGCTTTCAGCGACGACGATCTGAGTTTCTTGAGCCAAGTTGCGAACCAGATCGCGCTTGCGGTGGAGAACGCCCTCGCTTACGGTGAGATATCTCAACTCAAAGACCGGCTGGCGCGCGAGAACGTATATCTCGAATCAGAAATACGCGCTGAACTTCATTTTGACGAGATCGTCGGGAACAGCAAAGCCCTGCAGCATGTACTCGCCGAAGTTGAGACGGTGGCTCCCACGGACTCGACAGTGATGATCATTGGAGAGACGGGGACCGGGAAAGAGTTGATTGCCCGAGCGGTCCACAACCTCAGCTCGCGCAAGGCAAACGCGTTCGTGAAATTGAATTGCGCAGCGATTCCCACTGGCTTGCTGGAAAGCGAACTATTCGGTCATGAAAAGGGGGCCTTCACCGGCGCGATATCACAGCGCATTGGCCGATTCGAGCTGGCGCACCGTGGAACCATTTTCCTCGACGAAATCGGCGAGATTCCTCTCGAACTGCAACCCAAGCTTCTGCGCGTACTTCAGGAGCGCGAGTTCGAGCGTCTCGGCAGCACGCGGACATTGCGGAGTGACGCGCGGTTAATCGCAGCGACAAATCGCGATTTGAAGGCGATGGTTGCCGAACAGAAGTTCCGATCCGATCTGTACTACAGGTTGAACGTTTTCCCCATCAGAGTTCCGCCATTGCGCGATCGCAAGGAGGACATCCCAGTTCTGGTCCGGCACTTCGCCCAGGAGTTCAGCCGTAGGAATAATCGTGCAATCGAGACGATCCCATCCGAGGCGATGGAGGCGCTAATCCGCTATCCCTGGCCGGGCAATATTCGGGAACTTCAGAATGTGATCGAGCGAGCTGTTATCGTTTCCCGAGGTCCGGTGCTCACGATACCGCTCTCCGAACTCGATGCTGATGCCGCGCCAAAAGCGGATACCCGCAGCAACGAAAGTCTTCAAGACACTCTTAACGAGACCGAGCGCGCACAGATCCTGCGTGCATTGGAAGAAGCGAATTGGGTAATCTCGGGGCCAAAGGGAGCAGCTGCCCGGCTTGGGATGAAGCGGTCGACCCTCCAACTTCGGATGCAGAAGTTGGGTATTCGAGTCGCGCGGGCAGCGGTTCGCGATCAGAAATAGATGCAAGACCCGTTTCTCGCGAACGATCCCAAGCACTATCCAAGCAGCTGGCAGTCGGCAGCCAGGATTCTGGCAAAGTCGCGACCAGCCTGCTGATCGCGCACCCCTGAAACTTATTCTTTCGAATAAGATCCGAAAACAAGGCAGTTGGTTCTCCCGGTGCTTTCTTCTAAAGCAGATTGTCAGTTCGACAACGCATCGGAGGAGAACCGAACATGCCCTACACGATTTTGCACGTTGAAAGCAGTCCCCTGGGCGAGCGTTCCGTATCGCGGAAGTTGGCCGCAAAAGTACTCGTGGAACTCAAGGCCAAGCATCCCGACAGCAAGATCATCGAACGAGATCTTGCCACGGATCCTTTCCCACATCTGAACGGACTTACGGTTGGAGCGTTCTTTATCCCACCGGAACAGCGGAATGAGATGCTTTCGCAGGCCGTCAAACTCTCCGATCAAGCCGTCGACGAGCTCTTGGCGGCGGACGTCATCGTCATCGGGGCGCCAATGCACAATTTCGGTATCCCATCCTCTTTGAAAGCCTGGATCGATCACATCGTTCGCACCGGACGAACCGTTCGCTACACAGAGTGGGGGCCAGAGGGGTTGGTCCCATCAGGCAAAAGAGTCATCATTGCTTCGGCGCGCGGCGGATTTTATTCGGATGGGCCCATGAAGGCACTGGATTATCAGGAGAGCTATCTGAAGGCCGTTTTGGAATTTATCGGCCTCACCGATATTACGTTCGTGCGCGCCGAAGGCTTCGGGAGGAGTCCGGAAGCCGAACACGCCGCCCTCCAACTCGCTGAAGCCCAGGTAGCCGGCGCAGTCCAGGCAGCGTGATTTAGAGGAAACGGCTTCGAAGTTCTATGCGCGGAGTTCGCGTCCAGCAGCGTTCACAAACAAGCCGTGAAGCTGCCACATCATCTGGAGTTTTGCGTCTCTTCCTCAGTCGCCGTTTACGAAGCTGGCAGGTGCCAGGATTCTGGTGGCGTGTACAGCGATGGCGCCAGGGTGTTCGGCTGCAAGGCTTTGGAGAACAGGCCAAATGCGATTGGCTACGCGGATGCCCTTTCTGAAGCCGTAGACGAGGCAACGTCCGATGGTTCGAGTTCATTACTCCGGTAACGATATCGAGAGGCACTGGGTTCCTCTCGGTCAATTGGCCGGTCCATGGGTTGAGGAACGGCGCTCGTGCTGGGATGACGGCGGCACGCGCATGCGGCGTGCGCATTCCATTATCGATCTGCAAGATGCGATTTCCATCGACCACGCTCCGGGCGCGCTGACTGACGAAATGCATGCTGCTGGCGTGGGATTCATCGCATCCGAATTGGCAAGCAAGGGTCGGTTGTCGAATTTGAAACGGCACCAAAAGCATCTGCCGCGGTCTTCGAAGGTACCGCGGCAGCTCGAGGAGGGAACAAATGAATAGGGCACCTATCTACCGGATCGCGGGCATTACCGCAGTTCTGCTGTCTGGCGCCGGGTATCTGGCGATAACGAGCCGTGCTCGCACGACCGCGCAAGCCGGTGGGCCACCCCCGCCGGAGGTTGTGACTGCGGCTGTTGAGCAGCGCGATCTGCCTATCCAGCGCGAATGGGTCGGCACGCTGAATGGACTCGTGAACGCCGCGATCAATGCGGAAGTTACCGGATATCTTCTGCGGCAGGACTACAGCGAAGGCTCGTTCGTCCACAAAGGACAATTGCTATTCGAGATCGATCCGCGGCCATTTCAGGCTGCCGTAGACCAGGCTGAGGGACAACTCGCTCAATCGCGGGCGCAGCTAACACAGGCTCAGGCGGGTCTCGTCCAGGCGCAGGCACAGCTCGCGACCGCCGAGGCGAATCAACGCAAATCACAATTGGACGAGGAAAAATACATGCCGCTCGTCAAGGACCAGGCCGTTACCCAGCAGGACCTGGATAACGCGGTCGAGACCAATAAGGCCAACAAAGCATCGGTGGCCGCGGCGAAAGCTCAGGTGGAGACCTCGAAGGCGCAGATCGAGGCCGCGCGAGCTGGTGTACAAGCAGCAGAAGCCGCGCTGGAAACGGCAAAGGTGAACCTCGGCTTCACCAGGCTGACATCACTGATAGATGGCATCGCCGGGGCTGCGACGGTCCAGGTCGGGAACCTGGTCACTCCTTCAAGCGCCGCCGTCACGACGGTCTCTACGCTCGATCCGATCAAAGCGGTGTTCACCGTCAGTGAGCAGGAGTATCTCACCTTGGCGCGCGCCGACGCCCTGCATCATTTGCAGTTGAAGCTGGTCCTTGCCGATGGAACCACGCATCCGCATGACGGCCGATTCTCGTTTGCCGATCGTCAGGTTGACCAAAACACCGGCGCAATCCAGATGACGGCCGTGTTTCCGAACCCCGGCAATATCTTGCGCCCCGGCCAGTACGCGATGGTGCGTGCGGTGACGGGCGAGAACAAAGGCGCTTTACTTGTGCCGCAGCCCGCGGTGAGTGAACTTCAAGGCGGTTACGAAGTGATGGTCCTTCGTCCTGACAATCACGTCGCAACCCGGCCGGTCCAGGTCGGAGAGCGCGTCGGCACGATGTGGGTCATCAGTAATGGACTGAAGCCCGGCGAACGTGTCGTCGTCGAGGGCCAGCAGAAGCTCCGTTCAGGCATGCAGGTTCAGCCGAAGCCGTTTCAGGCAGTTAACGACGCGAGCTAACGAAAGGAGACGAGACCGATGTCTAATTTCTTTATCAGACGGCCCATCGTGGCGATGGTCATCGCCATTCTCACGGTTATCGTCGGCGTGGTGATGACAGTGACCTTGCCGGTGGCGCAGTTCCCCAATATCGCACCGCCCGAAATCCGGCTGCAGGCGACCTATGTCGGCGCGGACGCGAAGGCTCTGGAGCAGGCGGTCGCAACGCCAATTGAGCAGCAGATCAACGGTGTCGACAATCTGGACTACATGTATTCGGTAAGCGCGACGAACAGTTCGACAACGACGCTCTTCACAGACTTCGATCTCAAAACCGACCCCAACATGGATCTGATTCTCACGCAGTCGCGCGAGCAACTCGCCGCCGGCCAGCTCCCGGCTGAGGTGAATAACTATGGCGTGACCATCAAAAAATCGACCACCGCTCCGCTCATGCTCATCGCCCTCTATTCTCCGCACGGCAGTCGAGACGCCACGTTTCTCTCCAACTATGCGTACATCAATCTGAACGACCCTGTCGCACGCTCGTATGGAGTTGGCCAGACCCAGGTCTTTGGAGCGGGCCAGTATGCGATGAGACTTTGGGTTAAACCGGATCAGCTGGCGAAACTGAACATCACCGTGCCGGACATCGTGAGCGCCATTCAAGCGCAGAACACGGTGAACCCCGCGGGTCAGGTGGGGGGTGAACCCGCGCCTGGCAATCAGCAGTTTACTTACGCGGTACTGGCTCAGGGTCGTCTGACGACGCCGGAGGAATTCGGAAACGTAGTTCTCCGCGAGGCCTCGAACGGCGGAATTGTTCGAGTAAAAGATGTCGCTCGCGTGGAACTGGGCGCGCAGAACTACAGCACATACAGCCGGCTCAACGGCAAGCCCAGCGCCACCATCGCCGTCTACCAGTTGCCCGGATCGAACGCCGTTCAGACCGCCGCCGGGGTGCGCAAGCTGATGGCGAAGATGAAGCAGCGTTTTCCTGAAGATGTTGATTACGTCATCTCCCTCGACCAGACGCTGCCGGTTACCGAGGGCATTAAGGAAATCCTGGAAACTCTGGTCATCGCGATCATTCTGGTGATCCTGGTGGTCTACCTATTCCTGCAGGACTGGCGATCGACGCTCATCCCAATGCTGGCAGTGCCCGTCTCGCTGATCGGTACGTTTATTTTGTTCCCGATCTTCGGCTTTTCAATCAACACACTTTCGATGCTCGGACTCGTGCTGGCCATCGGTCTCGTCGTAGACGACGCGATCGTGGTCGTGGAAGGAGTGCAGCGCCACATCGAGGAGGGGCTGGAGCCCAAAGACGCGGCTCGCAAGGCGATGGAAGAACTGTCCGGCCCAGTTGTCGGCATCGCGCTGGTCTTGGCGTCAGTCTTCGTACCGACTGCGTTCATCCCCGGCATCACCGGAAGGCTCTATCAGCAATTCGCGTTGACCATCGCGATCTCGGTGCTGCTCTCGGCCTTCAATGCGCTCACGCTGAGCCCCGCCCTGGCCGGATTGTTGTTGAGAGCAGAGCCAGCGGGCGCTCATCGCAGCGGACCGCTGGGGAAATTCTTCGGCTTCTTCAATCGCTATTGGGAACGCGCCACCGAAGGATTTGTCCGTTGGTCCCACGTTGCGATACGCAAGGGCGCTATCGTGATGGTCCTGCTTGTCGTTTGCGGCCTTGCCGGGGTCTTCTTTGCAGGGCGGCTCCCTTCGAGCTTCCTGCCCGACGAAGACCAGGGCTACATGTTTGCCAGTATGCAGCTTCCCGTAGCCTCCTCAATGGAACGTACCAGTGAGGCCGGATCTCAAGTCGAGAAGATTCTCCTCAGCACTCCCGGCGTCGAATACGCGACGACCGTGATCGGCTTTAACCTGCTGAGTTCCGCGCAGACGACCTACAACGGATTCTTCTTCGTCACTTTTAAACCATGGGAGGATCGCAAAACCAGAGATCAGCAGTTTCAAGCGATCAAAGACCGCCTGAATCATCAGCTTGGCGGGCTTCCGGCGGGAGTCGTTTTCGGCTTCTCGCCACCTGCCATTCCTGGAGTCGGCACCTCGGGGGGCTTTCAGTTTGTGCTGGAAGACCGGGCCGGCAAGGAACCACAGTTCCTGGCCAATAATCTGAACAAATTTCTCGCGGCAGCGCGCAAGCGTCCGGAAATCGGCAGTATTAGCACCACATTTCTGCCCAGCGTGCCACAGCGATTTCTCCAGGTGGACCGCGATAAGGCGCTGAAGCAGGGGGTCGGGCTCACCGACGTTTACCAGACCATTCAGGCCTACATGGGCGGCCTTTTCATTAACTACTTCAATGATTTCGGACGCACCTGGCAGGTTTATGTGGAGGCCGAGGCTCCTTACCGGTCGAATACGGATAGCCTTGGAAAATTCTACGTCCGCAACAGTCAGGGCCAGGCGGTGCCGTTAGCGGCTCTGGCGAAATTCGAGACGCGCACCGGGCCTGAGTTCACGATGCGCTACAACGAGTACCGCGCGGCTCAGATCAATGGCAGCGCAGCGTCCGGCTATAGCTCCGACCAGGCGACGGCAGCCCTAGAAGAAGTCTTTCGCCAGACGATGCCGGCAGAGATGGGCTTCGATTACATGGGGATGTCGTATCAGGAGCAGAAAGCGCGCCAGGGAGTTTCCTCGTGGGTGATTTTCGGATTTGCTCTGGTGTTTGTGTTTCTGGTGCTGGCGGCGCTTTATGAAAGCTGGTCCCTGCCCTTCAGCGTATTGTTGAGCACGCCGGTAGCAGTCTTTGGCGCCGTTGCGATTCTTTGGCTGCGCCGCGTGTTGTTGGCTGCGTTCGCGCCAGCCTACATGGTGCAGCTTGAAAACGACGTTTATCTCCAGATCGGCCTCGTCATGCTGATCGGGCTGGGCGCGAAGAATTCGATTCTGATCGTTGCCTTTTCCAAAGAGCTCTATGAAAAGGGCACGCCTCTGGTTGAGGCCGCGCTACAGGCGGCGAGAATCCGCTTCCGGCCGCTCATGATGACAGCGCTCGCTTTCATCGTCGGCTGCATACCGTTGTGGATTGCATCCGGCGCTGGTTCGATAGCGCGCCAGATCATCGGCACCACGGTGATTGGGGGTATGTTGGCGGAGACTTTCATCGGCAGATTTTTCGTTCCCGCCATCTTTGTAGTGGTCGAGAAATTGTCGGGGGCAAGGGCCGCCGGCATGGAACCTTTGCCTGCAACCGCTCAAGGAGACTGATATGAGAGCTCCATACTTTGCAACTGCAACAGCCGCGCTGCTTCTTGCGGGATGCACGGTCGGACCGAACTATCATCGGCCACAAGTGGCCGTCCCGGCAAGCTTTCGAGCGCCCGAGCCGCTGTCACAGCCCGAGGCTGCTTCGTTTGCAGACCTGAAGTGGTTCGATGTGTTCCGCGATCCGCAACTCCAGGACCTGATCAAAACCGCATTGGCAAGTAATTACGATCTGCGGGACGCCGTGGCGCGGGTCGATGAAGCGCGCGCCAATCTCGGAATCACGCGCTCCAACCAGATCCCGCAACTAAGCGCCTCGGGGTCAATGAACTACACGCGTATTTCGCGGGGATCGTTTTCTATCCCGAGCTCTATCCCCATAAACCAGGACATCAACTACGGAGCGGCCGGTCTCAACCTGCTGTCTTTCCAGATCGATCTCTGGGGACAGCTCCGCCGCGCGACCGAGGCAGCGCGCGCTAATCTGCTCAATGCCGACTGGAACCGCAAAGCGGTAATCACCACTGTAGTCAGCCAAGTGGCGGCCGATTACTTTCAGTTGCTCGAACTGGACTCCGAGCTCGAGATCTCGAAACGTGCCTTGGAGACGCGCCGGGAGTCCCTTAGGCTGACGCAGGAACGGCAAGTCCACGGCCTCGCCACGCTGCTGGATGTTCGTCAAGCCGAGCAATTAGTCGATAGCGCTGCGGAGAGTATTCCGCAGCTTCAGCAGCAAATGGAACAGACCGAAGACCAGATCTCGCTGCTGCTTGGGAAGAGCCCCGAGAGCTTTGAGAGAGGACGCCACTTTAGCGAAGAGTTTTTCCCGCCGGATGTACCCGCTGGCTTGCCCTCGGCTCTGCTTGAGCGCCGTCCCGACATCCGAGGGGCCGAGCAGGCGCTCATCGCGGCCAACGCGAATATCGGCGTCGCCAAGGCGGCGTACTTTCCCCAGATCAGTTTGACTGGCTCAATCGGAGGCCAAAGCTCGAAGCTCGCCAATCTCTTTTCCGGACCGAACGGAACATGGAGCTTCGTCCCCCAGGTCACGCAGCCGATCTTTACCGCCGGCCGCCTGAAAAACAACGTGCGGCTGGCGGAAGCCCAGCGCCAGGACGCGCAAATCGCGTATGAGAAATCGATCCAGACGGCTTTCCAGCAGGTTTCCGACTCGCTAATCGCGCACCAGCGCACGCGCGAGAGCCGCGTGGAGCAGGAGAAACTCGTAACCGCGCTCGCAGACCGCAAGCGCCTAGCATACCGTCGCTATGAGGGCGGCGTGGACACGCAACTGAACGCGCTCGACGCGGACCGCGATCTCTTGTCGGCCGAGTTGACGCTCGCGCAACTCCATTACTCGGAATTAGTGAGCGTTGTCCAGCTCTATCAAGCTCTGGGCGGGGGCTGGCAGTGACCCAGTTCGACTATTACATCCACGACGAGTCCGACGCGGTACGCATCGAAATTACCGGCCCTCTATCAGGGCCACACGTCATGAGTCTCGATCAAGCTTGGCAGACCGTCTGTTCTGTTCTAAATGGCCGCAACCTCGTAATCGATCTTGTGTCTGTTGGGGACGCGGATCAAGATGGCCGCGACCTTCTTCTCGCATGGCATCGCGTGGGCGCCCGAATCATCACGCGATCATTGGAATCCCGTTTGTTAGTTGAAGGCATCTTAGGCGTACGCGTCGCAATGCCGGCAGCGACACAGGGTTGGCGGCAGCGGCTGAAGCACTACCTCCGAGGCTCGACCACCGCTGCCAGTAAACGGGCAGAAGTCACTAAACATAGCACCGGCCTTTTAGCCGCGAAGGACGTAACTCTATGACGTTTTATAGCGTTATCAATCTCGTTGCGACGGAATCGGGCGTGCGTCAGTTCGTCCCGAATGAACATGGTCAAGAACTCTGTGCACGAAAAATCGGAATCTGAACTAATCGCTGAATCCCGGAATGGACATGGCGAGGCGATGGCCGAGCTGTTTCGTCGTCACTATCCTTCCTCCGTCGCTGTAGCGCGCCGAATGTTGCCGGCACAAGAGGACTTCTTGGATGCGGTTCAGTCGGCTTATCTTTCCGCGTTTCAGAATTTCAATTCATTCCGCGGTGATGCGAGTTTCAAAACCTGGGTGACACGAATTGTGCTGAACCATTGTCTGATGTGCCTTCGCGAGCCGCGTCGTCACAGGGTAGTGATGAGCTTGGACGATCCAGGCTTTGGCGGCAATCCGCCAGTGGTTCCCGAGCACGCACCAACGCCGGAGGACCTTGCGTTACGAAGCGAGATCAGTCGAGCGGTGGCAGAGGCGGCTGCCAGGCTGCCTAAGCCTCTAAGTGACGTCTTCACTCGCTGCGGTCTTTCCGGACTTTCGATCCGAGACGCGGCTCAAGCACTTGGACTAACCGTCGCGGCAACGAAGACCCGCTTGTTTCGAGCTCGCGCCCTCATGCGGCAGAGACTTCAGACGGTGTTCGACAGTGATATCACGCCCCGTGCATCGAGTCGCTTTGCGGCCGTGAGGGCAAGATGATCCGCGGCGGAGCACAAGTGAACCAAATCGGAATGGGCTTGCGTGAGCCGATGCACGAATGGGCCGTCATCTTGGCGGGGGGCGACGGAACGCGGCTCCAAGAACTCAGCTACAAGTTCTCCGGAGACCGCCGCCCGAAACAGTTCTGCGCATTCTTTGGGGGGAAAAGTCTGCTGACCCACACTCGGGAGCGGCTTGAGCCTCTGTTCTTGGAAGAGCACACAATATTCGTACTCAGTGGCGCACACGAAACATATTACTGGGGCGAGTTGTCCGACGTACGTCCGAGCCAACAGTTAGTGCAACCTTCCAATCGCGGCACCGCTCCCGCCATCGCCTTCTCCGTGCTCGAAATCTTGCAGAGGGATCCTGGCGCGACGATCGCTTTCTTTCCATCAGATCACCACTATGCCGAATCCTCCATTTTTCATGGGACTGTCGATCGCGCGTTGCGCCTGGCTAAGAATCACGAGGATCGAGTTCTGATTGTGGGCGCGCCAGCCAGTTATCCGGAAGTGGAGTACGGATGGATTCAGCCCGGCCCCACGCTGATCGAGTGCCTGTCAAATCCACTTCAACTCGTGTCGCGATTCTGGGAGAAGCCCAGCCTTGCGACCGCGCGCGCGCTGCAAAGGAGCGGGTGCTTGTGGAATACTTTCGTCACGATTGGATCTGCTGACGCTTTCTTGCAACTTCTCGCAGCAACTGTGCCTGACGTGATTCAGGCGATTTGCACAGGACTCTCCGATTCCGCGCTCGGCCGAATTTATTCCGAACTTGAGCCGGGGGATTTTTCGAAGGATGTTTTGTCAGCGGCACCGGAGCGTCTTCTGGTGCTGCGAGACGGACCATCGGGCTGGACTGATTTTGGAAGCCCACAGCGAGCGATGAACGTGCTCGGAGCGTTGGCTGCTTCTTAGTGGTCGAACTAAGCCTCAATCAGAACAGCAGCCGAGGCGTCTTTGAAAAGGGAGAAGAAAATGACACTTAGAGCCAGATATCAGCCGTCTACACGCTGCCGTCGGTCAGGACCTGGCGCGCGACGCGAATACCGAGCTTCCGCATCCGGAGCTGAAGCGTTGAGCGCTTCATTCCAAGCCGAGCAGCCGCTCCGTTTGGTCCCGCAATGACCCAGTTTACTTGTTCCAGAGCGCGCAGGATCTGAGTCCGTTCGGTTTCGTCGAGCAAGTCTCGGAGAGTTTCTTTGCTCCCTGCTGTGCGTTTCGGCGTGACCTCAGTTTCGAGTTCAGAAATCGGCACGGTGAGCACGTTGCCCTCGGTCAGAATCACCCCGCGTTCGACGACATTCTGCAGCTCCCGGATATTTCCAGGCCACGGATACCGCATCAACGCCTCCATCGCGTGCTTGGAAATGTTCGAAACGTTCTTACGCATGCTTTCGCTGAACTTCCGCACGAAAACCGCCACGAGCACCGGAATATCGTCCGTGCGCATACGTAACGGCGGAAGCGCAATGGGAAACACGTTGAGGCGATAGTACAAGTCCATCCGGAACTGATTCTGCGCGACCATTCCGGCGAGATCCCGATTTGTCGCGGCGATGACACGCACGTCGACCTTCCGACTATGCGTACTGCCCAGGCGCTCGAACTCCTGCTCTTGCAGCACCCGAAGTAATTTCGCCTGCAACGGCAGGGGAATGTCGCCGATCTCGTCAAGGAACAGCGTTCCGCCGTTCGCCGCCTCGAATCTGCCTACTCTCTGAGAAAGCGCGCCGGTGAATGCGCCTTTTTCGTGGCCGAAGAGTTCGCTCTCGAGGAGGCCCTCGGGAATTGCCGCGCAGTTCAATTTGACGAACGGGCGGCCGCGGCGTTCGCTGTGTGTGTGGATTGCATTCGCGATGAGTTCCTTGCCGGTACCAGTTTCTCCTTCGATGAGAACCGTGGAGCCGGTAGGGGCGACAGTCCGGACCTGCTCCAATACTTGCCGGAGCGTCTGGCTTGAGCCGATAATGCCTTCGAACTGGTTACACCATTCAGTGCGCCGCCAAATTTTGAGTTGCTCGTCGATGTCAATATACGATTCGAACGGTGGGTACGCCCTCTCGCTACTCCGCAAGTTCGGAATAGAGCCGAAATCGATTACTGCTGCGCTTGCCATATTGCCCTCCCTCTGAAGCTGATTCTGCTCCCGGCTGCGTTTTACCGAAACACTATATAGGCGAACCGCAAAATGGCTGAATGTGTCGAAATCGGCTTACACCTTTTGGGGGAATCGAAAACCCCTTTAAGGCTCTGGAAGGGCGATGTGCTTCCTGCCGTAGAGGCGGGCATCAACGGACCACGCTCCGGGTCCGATCATCGCCAGGGTTGAGGCAAGGATGGCCAACACAACCGGAATTCCTGAAGTCGAGGGTGCAGATAGAGCGATCGAGGTTTCGATCGCGGCCGCGACGATTCCAGCAACGGGCGTCCACAAACCGGCAATCAGCAGAATGCCGGCCAGCGCTCCGATACTCTGCTGGACGGCAAAGCCGCAGACCGGTGTCGCGCGCAGGCATGCGAAATCGCAGTAGACTAGGGCAGCGCCGACCAGAAGCCGCTGAATGAGAAGGCCTCTACCAGGCCAACCTTCCGCGAAGCTCGAAAACAGACGTTGCACACGGTCCCGTTAATAGGGTACGAGACCTCGTCATCGGATCGAAACGTTCAAAATTGGGAATGCGGGTTCACTCTTTTAGGGGATCTGAAGTTCGATAATTCCGCGCTGCAGACCGATAGTGACGGCGTGCGTGCGATCGTTTGCTCCCAGCTTGCCCAAAATGCGGGCAACATGGCTTTTCACCGTCTCCTCGGTGATCGAAAGTTGAGCGGCGATCTCTTTGTTCGCGTTTCCTCGGGCGATCAGTCGAAGAACATCAATTTCGCGGGCGCTCAATTCCTCTTCGCCCGCGTGCCCGGCTACTTCGGCTGCTACTTCGGGCGGAACTCGCTTCTGTCCGGCATGCACCGCGCGGATGGTCTCCACCAGATCCGTATGCACGCTGCCCTTGAGTAGGTAAGCCCGTGCGCCCGCTCGGAGCGCGCGCACCACCTGGACGTCCCCGGTGTACGTCGTAAGGACGATGATCCGCGCGTTCGGGAATTCACTGCGAATGCCGATCATCGCTTCGATGCCGCTCATATCCGACATTTGCAGATCCATGAGCGTAATGTCCGGCCGGTGTCGCCGATATTGCTCGACAGCCTCCCGCCCGGTCGACGCCTGCGCGACCAACTCCATATCGGGTTGGGCGTTGACCAGCGAAGCTACCCCGTGGCGAAGAAGAGCATGGTCGTCGGCCACGAGAACGCGGATCGTTCTGGTTTCGTTGCTCACGAACTCGCCCTCTTTCTCCCAAGTAGCCATGACCATCTCTCCTTGTGGTTTGCCTGGTAGGCGATCGATGCCGGGATGGTCAGCTGCACTTCCGTGCCCGCTTCGATTTCGCTCCAGAAATCCAATCGGGCGCCGATGCGTTTCGCCCGTTCGCGCATCCCCGCGAGTCCCCAATGCCCATCACGCCCGCCTCCCTTAAGGATTTGCGGGTCGATGCCTTTTCCGTCATCGCGGACAAGCACGCAAAGCTGTCGCGGCTCGTACCGAATCTCAGCTTCGATCTGGCTTGCGTGTGCGTGCCGGAAAGCATTCCGCAGCAGTTCGCGGGCTATCCGGTAAATCTCATCCTGGACGAGTGGCTTCAATGGCTGCCGCTCTCCTTCCACAACCACCCGGAAGCGCACCGCGGGCTCTTTCGATTCCTGAGAGAGCGACAGATCCTGACCCGTCAGAGTGAACAACTGTTCCAAGTCGCCCTGATCCGCCGGTTGAGACCGTAACTCCTGAATTGCGCCCCGACCCTCGGTAATCGCCCCGGCCGCCATGGTGATCGCATCATCGAGGTTTTGAGCCGCCTGCGCGGGGCGTCGCGAGAAAAGGTCGCGGGCGGCTTGCATTTGGATAAGCGAAGCCTGGAAGCTCTGAAGCAAGGTGTCATGCAACTCGCGGGCGACCCGCAGGCGCTCTTCAATGCGCGCTTCGGTCGCCATGTTGAACTGCCTATGCAGTTGCCGGATACGGAGCTGGTAGGCTGCCCACACCAGTCCCGAAAACGCGAGCGCACACAGCCCGTAAAACCAACTTGTTTGGTAAAAGTGTGGCTTGAGCATGAAGCGAACGGTGGCTCCCTCAAGATTCCAAACGCCGTAGCTATTCGCCGCACTGACGCGGAATGTGTATTCCCCCGGAGCCATGTTCGTGTAGTGAGCTGTACGCTGCGTGCCGGCGTCTACCCAGGCCTTATCGTAAGGTTCCAGCCGGTACCTAAAGCGCTGTTTTTCTGGAGCCGATAAGCTGAGAGCCGTGAAGGCGAAATCGAAAGTGTTGTTACCCGGCGCCAGCGAAGTCCAGCCCTGGCGCCCGATTGCCAGTTGATTTGCCCGTGCCTCTTCCAGCACGACGGGCGGAGGAGGGGGATCAGGAATCGCGGGGTCGATTTCCACAACGCCTCTGTTGGTCGGAAACCATAATCGCCCGTCACGTGCCTTCCAGCCTGCGAGTGGGACGCCCTGTTCGCATTCGAGTGTTTTCATGCCCTCGGCGATCCCGAACGAGACGGACGAGATGGAAGAGATTTTCCCATCCGCTACATCATTCAGCTCCTGGAGGTTCAGGCGAAAGATGCCCCGGTAGGACGTGACCCAGAGGTGGCCACGACCATCGTCCAGGCCTCCCCACAACAAGTTGTCGGGGAGGCCGTCCTTCGTTGTGATCACCTTTAACCTGCCATTGCGTAAACGGCATAGTCCTCCATTGGCCGTAGTGATCCAGAACGTCCCGCTCGAGTCCTCGTAAAGGCTAAGGGGCCTGGTTGGGAGACCTTGTTTTTGGTCGTAGACGACCGTTTTGCCGTCGCGCATGTAGACGAGCTTGCTGCCGCCGTGAGCCCATAACCCTCCCTCACTGTCCTCCTGAATCACAGACTGGTCCATCCCGGTGGGATCGAACACGCCGTTGTGAAACCAGAAGAGGCCGGTCCCCTCGCGCTGAATCTGCGCGCCGATCCATAGCGTGCCCCTCCGGTCTGGCAGAATCTCATAAACGTATAGTGCTTGAATGTTAAATCGGGTCGGCTCGCCGGAGCGCCACCGATACAGGCCGCCTGCTCCGCCGAACCATAGGTCGCCATCCTTTGTCTGGGAAATGGCCCGAATGTCGGCCAGCCGGGGAAACAAATGAAACTGATCTCCATCGAACCAGTAGAGTCGATCCCCTCCGAGCCAGACGCGGCCATCGCGATCCTGAAATACAGCGCGAAAGGTTGAATCTGATAGGCCCTCGTCTTTCGCGTACGCTGTCACGCGGGCTCGGCGGAAGCGAAACAGCCCGGTTGAGACTGTTCCAACCCATCGATTCCCCTCGCGATCTACCATCAGGCTACGCACATTGGGCAAAACGCGAACGTCGCTAGGTACGGGCAGCGCTTCCGGCGCACTGAGCTTGCCGTCCACAACTCGAAGCAGTCCCAAGGGTGTGAGCATCAGCAATTCTCCATCGGTGTCCGTCGCCATAGCGAGGACACCTCGCTTGGGATTTGGGAGAGCATCGAACGTGTCAACGCGATTTCCCGTCCACTGTGGCTGTTTGGTTCGTGGGAGTTCTACGTCGGCGAACATTCCATTGAGATATCGCACCACTCGATATTGATTCTCGAAAGCAACCCAAACGCTTCCGTCGCGAGCTTCGTGCGCCATGAAGCCACCCCGTGCGGTTGAAATGGAGCCATCCGCCCCGAATCGCATCACGTCCATGCTGGACCGGAACCATAAGCTGCCGTCTCGAGCTTGCATAAGGAACTCGCTAACTGGTTTTCCGCGATAGGTCGGGCAGACCTGTAGCTTGGCAGCCGCTCCATCGGCCGTATTGGGAAGAAAAGCTATGCCACCTAATGTATTGATCCAAAGGTTGCCTTGAACATCCTCGTGGATGGAATTGACGCCTCGGTTCGGCAACCCATCGCGCTCTGTGTATACGGTCGCCGCCCCGTTGTGCAAGCGGATTAGGCCGTCTTGGAGGCTGGCGATCCATAAGTCTCCGGCAGTGCTCGCGT
>Ga0335082_10001775_pt1 | contig 23044 bp, 19 predicted proteins | sample Lox_Sample_41_FD_206718 | JGI IMG/M metagenome (GOLD analysis project Ga0335082, IMG submission 206718) | Soil microbial communities from Loxahatchee National Wildlife Refuge, Florida, United States - Lox_Sample_4.1 | ecosystem: Environmental > Terrestrial > Soil > Wetlands | place: USA...
AGGGAGGCAGCGGAGCGAGAGCGCATGGCTTTCCTTTCCTCTCTTGGAAACGACGGCGCGGATTATAGATGCGGCTAGGAGCGGAGGACTATCGGATGCTCAAGGGCCCCAGCGACACGCCTCCCACGCCGTCACGGTTTGAAGAACCTAAAGGACTCCAAGGCTTCGCGGCCCCGGATTGTCACGATCGTTCGGTAGCGGGTTTCGCTCATGCTGCTGTAATCGACCGTCACTGTAGCGAGATCACCGAGTTCGCGACGAGCTATCTCCAGGCTGAAGTTGATCCCGGGCTCCAGGTACGGACAAGCGCGACCCTGTAGGGTCTTCCCTCCCGTTTCGATTGCCGCCTCAACTCTCAGCGCTGCACCTGTACCGACGTTCTTGACCTGAACCCTCGGGGCCGGATTCGATGAAACATCGCCGATTTCCTCGACGTCTGGCGGGACTGCCGCTGGCAACCCTTCGACGACGATACACGGCTTCTGCGAAGCCTCAGCCTGCTCGATCGCAGCTCTCTTGATAGCTGCTGTTTCTCCAACGTACCTCCTGACCTCCCGGAGCGTCAGGTAGAGGACATAGAGGGTCGCCCCGTTGATCAGCACACCCAAGCCGACCAGCGCGCCCTTCATCGAGCTTTCTCCCTTTCTTGCCGAATCATTGGCAGATCCGAGCCGCCTTTCCCTGGATCTCCTTTTCCCAACCCGAGACGAAGGCGTTTAACAGACTCTTGAACAGCTTCCCGTGATTCTGGATGCGAAGGTGGAGTAGCTCATGAACGATCACAACGTCGCGGAACCGCGGAGGTTGGCCGACCAGATCCGAGGCGAAATAGAGGCGGCCTGCCGGGGTACAGGACGCCCACTTTCTCCTCATGGGTTGAACGTAAACGCGCGCCGGCTCGACTCGAATTCGGACGGCCCAGCTAGCAACCTCGTCGAGGAGGCGCTGGCTACCTTTGGACCGGCGGTGGCGGCGCTTCACTTCCGACCGAGCGTGAGAAGTCGTTCCGCGAGCGGAACCCTCCGATCCTTGGCCAGCACGGGCAGCAGGACCTTGTAGAGCTTCGCCTTGAGTGCGCGGCGCTCCTTCACATTGGCGTCATAGTTTGGGAACTGGCCAAAGAGCCCGTTAATCTCGCCGGCGAGGCTTCGAGCTTCTGCCACCCCCTCCTGCTTGAGCAGCCAGAAGATGGCGAAGGCGGTGGGGTCGAGACCGGATTCGCTCTGTTGGCGACGCGCGTCGATCAACTCGGCAAGCAGCTTCTCTAGATCACTGAGGGCGTCCTGCGTCGTGACCTGGCGGTCTTCGAACGCGTCGAGGATCTTCTCGGCACGTTCTCCAATGGGGAAAAGGTGAGCCTGTCGGTCGTCCCCCTCGAAGACCCCACTCGAAATCGCTCTCCCAAGGTTGATAACGCGATTAGGGTCGGGCGGTTCCTTTCTGAGCGCTTCGAGTGTCGCCTCATCCAGTGGCACCGCTGGCAACGAAAAGCTGACGCCGGTCGTATCGGCCAGTTCGCGGACCAGCTTCTCGGTCTTCTTCGCCACATCGTAGATGGGCGTGCCCTGTTTCTTGAAGGCGCTCTGGACGATCAGGAAGAGCTGGCCCAGCCTGCCGTAGTCTTCGACAAAGGGCCGAAGAAACGAATCCGGCGAGAGAATCTCGTACAGGGTCTCGATCTCGTGATACAGGTCGAGGAATCGCTTGCGGCCCTCGGGATCCACGAAGAAGTCGATGACGCGCTCCACGGCCTTGTCGTCTGCCGGTCCCTGGCAGAGAGCGAGGTATGGCTCCGCCTCCTTCTTCATCAGCGCCGCAAAGCGCCCCTTGAGAACGTCGATGTTCTCGATGACCCCGCTGACCTCGTCGGAGTCGAAAGCGAGCGCCTTCTCGAGCTTCTCGAAAATCCCGACGAAATCCACGACGAGCCCCGCCGGCTTGGCTGGCTGCCCCTCAGCCTCATAAGGTCTGTTCACTCGGGCTATCGCCTGCAGGAGGGTGTGGTCCCGCATAGGCTTGTCGAGGTACATGCAGTAGAGAATCTCGGCATCGAAGCCGGTCAACAGCTTCTCCGTCACAATTAGGATCTCGGGCTTCTCGCCGGGCTTCAGGAATGCCTTCCGGACCGTCTTCTCGTCCTCCTCGCTGATTCGGTGCTTCTTGAGCAAGCCCTCGTCGTTGTGGGCTGAGGTGTACACGACACGGGAGAGGTCCGCCGGCATCCGGAGGTCAAGGGCTTCCTTGAAGAGAGCGCAGGCTTCCCGGTCCACGCCAACGAGGAATGCCTTGTACCCGAGCGGCTGCACGCTCTCGCGGAAATGCTTGACGACGAAATCAGCAACGGCCTCGATCCGCTTTTGTGCCTTGAGAAAGGTCTTGAGGTTGACGGCTTTGTCGAGGATTCGATTCAGGTCTTCGATGTCCGCGACACCTTCAGCCTCGGCAAGGCTCAAGAACTCGCGTTCGAGCTGTTCCCTCGGAACGAGGATCTCGTTGGGGGCCAGCGTGTAGTGGAGCTTCAGAGTCGTACCGTCCCCGACGGATTCACGGATCGAGTACTTGTCCAGGTAACCCTTCGGATCGTCTATTCCGAAGGTCTTGAACGTCCCTTGCCCGTAGGCTGTGCGGTCGATCGGCGTGCCCGTGAAACCGACCAGCGTTGCATGCGGAATCGCGCCGACCAAATAGTTGCCGAGGTCGCCCCCGGTCGTCCGGTGGGCCTCGTCCACGAGGACAAAGACGTTATCGCGCGTCACGAGATTGGCGTCCGCCCGGTCGAACTTGTGGATCATTGACACAATCAGGCCCCGGTACTCGGACCGAAGGAGATCGCGCAAGTCCTCTCTGCTCTCGGCGATACGAGCCGCAAGCCCGTAGGCCTTCAGATTGGAGAAGAGCTGGCTCTCGAGCTCGTTGCGGTCAACGAGCATGATGACGGTAGGGCTCTTGAACGCCGGGTCCTCCAGGATCTGCTCGGCCGCCGCGATCATCGTCAGCGTCTTGCCAGCCCCCTGGGTATGCCACACGAGTCCGCGCCGCTTCTCGGGATCGAGGGCTCGCTCAACTACCCGTTCCACCGCGCGCATCTGGTGCTGGCGCAAGATGATCTTTCGCAGCTCGTCGTCTCGCGTGAAGAAGACGATCCATCGATGGAGGAGCTTCAGAAACCGCTCGCGAGCGAAGAAGCGCTTGACCTTCTTCTCGAAGTTACCGGGCTCCTCGTCCTTCCAGTTGAAAAGGGCCTTCCGGTCCAGGTTCCAGGTTGGCGCGTAGAAGAAGTGGATGAGGTGCGTGATATCGAAGACCTGGGGGAACGCCATCAGCTCCGGCGTCTCCTCGTGGTAGCGGCGGATCTGCTTTACGCTCGTCTCCATTCCATCAGCCTTTGTCGCCGCCTTGGTCTCGACGAGGGCAACCGGGATGCCGTTGATGAGGAAGACGACGTCCGCCCGATTCGTGAACCGCCCGTTCGTGTATTCCCACTCGTCCGTGACGTGGAAAACATTGTTCGCCGCGTGCTCGAAGTCGATCACAACGACGTTCCGGTGTCGTTTCTCCGCCTCGACGAAAACCGTCCTATCGGCGCGCAGCCAGGCCAGCACCTCCGCGTTTCCCTCGATGTTGGTCCTGACCCCCTCGATCCGATCGATCACCGAATCCACGTTCTCGACCGTGATGACGCCCGGGTTCAGCTCGATCAGCTTCCTCCGAAGGACGTCCCGGAGGACCAGGCCGGACGCCCCGCGGCGAAGCGTAAGAGCATCCTCAGGTGACAGGTAGACCCACCCGATCTCGTTGGCGTAACCGACGAGCGGGCTTTGCACCGTGGCGCGCTCGGAGGCGAGGCTAGGCAACGGTCCCGCCTAGAATCTCCGCTATGTGGGCCGTGACCACCTTGTCCAGTGCGTTGGCGAATCGCGTGACGTCGGTGACAGAGCGCACGGCATAGGGCCGACTGATCGAGCGGAGTTTCCCGTGATACTTCTTGCTTTTATAGGCGTCGGCTTCGTGGACGATCTTGTGCCGGCGCTCGACATAGCCAACGAGATATTCCTTCGCTTCCGCTTTGCGTCGGAGCCGTAGTCTCTGGCGTTGTTCCTCCCAAAAGTCATCCAACGCAATTAGCTTAAGGGCTCTCTCGATTTCCCCCGGATCTTGAAAAGTTCTCTCCCTGACATGCTCGGCGACGAGTCTGCGAATCTCCTCGTCGGGCCTGCCGCGGCCTACCAGCCGCAGACACCTCTCAGGTGTGAGTGACGGTTTCAACGCCTCCAAGAGCTTGCCCGGCACATCTGCTTTGCCCTTTGCAAACGCCATGACGATTGCGGGAGCGTTTTCAACAACGACATCATGCAGATACGAGTCCAGCGAGGAAATAGCGAGGACGACGATCGCCCTCAACAGGTCATCCCCTTGCCGGGCGGGCCGCCGTGGCCAGCATCTCCGATGAATCTGAAGGAGTGTACGGCAGCGCTCTACGTTGCGCAGAAAAGATTCCCGCGCCTTCAAAGTTGCCTCGCCGCCGAAGCCAGAAGCCTCAAGCTGCCGCTGAGCAACCCTTCGAGCATCGCAGAGAAGCCAGATCTCAGCAGATCGAGTTTGCGTTCGGCCGAGACCAGGCTATCGCCGATAACTGAGACCACCCGCGCGATCGACAGCTGCTCATCGCGTTTCGGACGGGGCACCGAGAATCCGCGCAGGCGTGAAGCAGAGAGGTTGGGAATCGTCGTGCGATTTCCCTGGCCGCCGTAGAGCCGTCGCTGCAGAAATGCAACCTCCATCCAATACATGAAGAATTCTGGGAACACCTCTGCTGACCGGCTTCGCAGGCGGTGGAGATGATTCTGGAAGCTGAAAGCAGTCCCCGGAAGCGTCCACATCGCTGTCCGGCCGATCTCCCCTCCTTCGCAGACTAGGAGATCACCGGGTGTGAGCGAGAGCCGTTGAGCCTCCTGGGCGTCAAAGTCCATGGAATCGACCGTTGTCAGATCGACGCGACCCCAGAAGACGTTTGAGGTTCGAAGGAATGGCCGCGGACTTACGCCCCGCTGAGCTCTTTGCGAAAGCGCCTTACCCTGCTGCAAGTCGAACAGACCCCCGAGCTGAGCAACCTCCCAGCTCTCGGGAACCTCTCCGATTTCGGTCTCCTTGAGCGGCTCGCCACGGAGGCCCTCCCGGAAGAGCTTGGCCATCGTTGCAGCCCTCAACTCCTTGATCGTGGCGACGATCCGATCCTGCACTTTAACGGCGGCCTGAAGCTTTAAGAGCACGCTCGCGATGGCGAGCTGTTCAGGCAGGCCTGGCAGAGGAAGGACGATCCGACCGAGGGTCGAGCCGCTAATGCCGCCCTTGAGCTTTTCCCCCTTCGACGCCAGGACTTGCCGCCAGTAAAGATCTGATTGACAGAAGAAGTAGAGGAATTCAGGGTCGATCGCCGTCGCCCGCAGGCGGATTAGATAGGACGCAAATACGGCTTCAGGACAATCTCGGACGAGGAAACTCTTGCCAGTCGTCCCCCCGATTCTTGCTATCAGAAGATCGCCCGGCCGCAAACCGAGGCGACGGATGACGCTCTCCTCACACCGGCAATGCGGGACGGTCGCCCAGTTGACACCGCCATCTTGAATATCGGTTATCCGAATGAACTTCGGGCCGACATTCGCTCTTTGGGCGGACTCGGTGTACCCATACTCGGGCTTCTCGCATGTCTGCGCGATCGTGCTAGTACTCCAGTCCGAGGGCAGGGGCCCAAGGACACCGTTCTGGAGGTCCGAGGCTTCCGCAGAAAGAGCCGCTGAATTCACTGACGTGCCCCGAACCCAATCCTCGGCCGCGGCGGATGGGGTGGGGGCTCCATGAGCTGGCGGATGGCATCGAAGACTTCCCTGAACTTTGCGTCGTACTTCGATTCGAGCGCGTCGAGCCGCCGGGCGAGGTCGGCGTGGCTGACGACCATTCGCCGGAGCTGCACGAAGGCGCGCATGATCTCGATGTTGACCCGGATCGCACGCCGGCTTCGAAGAACGCTCGAGAGCATCGCGACGCCCTGCTCCGTAAACGCGTAGGGCGCAGCGCGGCGAATGCCGCCCCAGCTTGAGGTCACAATCTGTGATTTCAAGTTTCGGAACTCGTCCGCATCCAGTTGAAACATGAAATCGGCTGGAAAACGGTCGATATTGCGCTTTACTGCCTGTACGAGAGCCCGCGTCTCCACTCCATAGAGGTGGGCGAGGTCGGTGCTGAGCATCACGTTCTGGCCCCGGAGGACGAAGATGCGCTGCTCGATCGGCCCCGGCCTGGCGAGATCGGTCATTGCGCCTCCTCCTCCTCGGGCGTGGCCGCGGATTTGGTCTCAATGCCGCTTCCTCCCCAGCGATAGCCGAGACCGTTGAAGATCACCCTCAGGTCGCCGTCCAAGCGCCTGGCTTCGGACTCGAGGCCTGCCAGCTCGTCGAGGATGACCTGGATGTCGCGGTGCTCCACCGCTATCGCGGAGGCTACGTAGCGCGATGGCGAGAGGTTGAAATCGGCGAGATCTCCAACCGGAACTGACTTTAGAAGGCCTTCGACGTCGTTGCCCGCGTGGACGGCGTCAGCGATCTTGGAGATTCCGTCCTCGGGGATGTAGTTCTTGGGGCGCCCCTTCTCGAAGACGCCGCTGGCGTTTACAAAAACAATCCGACCAGCGCGCTCCTTGGGCTTTCGGCGGTTCAGCAGCAGGATCAGGCCGGCGGCCGGCGTGTTGTAGAAGAGGTTGTCCGGCAGGAGAATGACCGCCTCGACGAGGTCCTGCTCGACGAACCACCGGCGGATGACCTTCTCCTTGTTCTCCCCCTCATTGCCGCTGCCTCGGCTGGCGGCTCCTGTGTCGAGGACGACCGCCGCCCGGCCAGCCTCGTTCAGCGAGGCAACGACGTGCTGCAGCCAGGCCCAGTCGGCGCTCGAGGGCGGGGCAAATCCCCCGGTCGTGCCGAAGCGCTCGAAGGGGTCCTGCTCGTAGGTCGCCTGATCGAACGTCTTCTGGTTCCACATCGGGTTGGTGACGACGGCGTTGAAACGGCGCAGCCGAGCGCCGTCGAGATACTTGGGCGAAATCATCGTGTTGCCGCGGGCTATCTCGCCCTCCATGTCGTGGAGCACCATGTTCATCCGTGCGATGGCGAAGGATTCCCCGGTCAGTTCCTGGCCGAAAAGCTTCAACGGGCGGTCCACCTTGCCTTCTCGGCGAACGAGCTCCAACTCGCACTTGATCAGGAGGCCTCCCGAGCCGCAGCAGGGGTCGTAGATCTCCTCGCCCTGCTTGGGTTCGATCAGCCTGGCGATCAACCACCCGACCTCCTTGGGCGTGAAGAACTCGCCCGCGCTCTGGCCCTGGCCCTCGGCGAACTTCCGCAGGAGGTACTCGTAGGCTCGGCCCAGGAAGTCGGGCTCGACGTCGTTGAGACCAAGGCGGTAGCGCGGGTCCGACAGGATGTTGATGAGGCGCCGGAGGGCCTCGTCGCTGATTTCGCGCTCGCCGTTTCGCGTCTCGTTGTAGTCGCGGATGTCAATCACACCCACGAGCTTCGGGTTGGCCCGTGCGACGGCGCGCATGGCCATGGTGATCTGCTCACCGAGAGTCTTGGGCTTGCGGTCGGCCGGCCAGTCGAAGGATTCCCGTCCGCTGATCACGGGCCAGCGCGCTTCGGCCGGGATGAAGAAACGGACGAGCGAGTGGTCCTGTTCGACCATCTCCCGGGCCGTCTTCTCGTCACCGAAGTCCTCCGTCAGGCGCGCAAGCTCGTCGTCGAAGACGTCGGAGAGCCGTTTGATGAAGATGAGCGGCAGGATGTAGTCCTTGAACTTCGGCGCGTCCTTCTCGCCGCGGATCGAACATGCGGCTCGCCAGAGGAGGCTCTCCATCTCCTTCGTGTCGAGCTGGCGGCGTTCGGATTCCCCACCCTGAGTCGACTTTCGTGGGCGGCCGCGGCGAGACGGCGGCGCTGCGTAGGGGGTTGCTGCCTCGGAGAACAAGATGGCCGGATGCCCGAAGTGCCGCTCGTAGAGGTCATGATGGGCGGGTCCGAGCTTGCGGACGAACTTCTCCAGGGCGTCTTGCGCCGGGCCCGGAGGCTTCGACTTTCCTCTTTCCCAACGATTGATGGTCGGCAGCGAGACGTTGAGCTCGTTCGCGAGCTTGATTTGGGTCAGATTGAGGCGCGTGCGAATCGCTTGAAGCAGGCCCGGCAGGTCGTCCATGAGACGGGAATGAGACCAGAGCGTAGATTAATTGTCAAATGATAAATCGATGAGATGGCAAGATACACAGTATCTCTTTTGTTTTCAATTCTTAGCCGTTTGAATCTGCGTTACGACATCCCGTTATCGGGAGCGTGAACCGGGCCCGGTTGCGGAAAGCTCCTTCACGAGAGCCCGCGTGCGGGGATCGCCGGGTGCGAGAGCTTCCAGGCGGCGGAGGGCCTCGTTCGCGGATGCCGCGTCCCCCGCCCGGGCGCTGACGGTGACGAGCGCTTCGAGGAGGTTTCGGCTTCCCGTATGGCGCGCCGAGGCCGCCTTCAGGACCTCGACGGCCTTTTTGGGTTCACCCGCGGCGTCGAGGGCCATGCCGTAGACGTAGGCGTAGCGGGGATCATCCGGCGCCAGGTCGGCCGCGCGCTTCAATTCCGCCGCGGCCTCGGGAAGCCTCTTCAACCGCACGAGCGTCAGGCCGAGCGCGTGATGGACTCCGGGGTCCTTCGGCGAGGCCGCGAGCCCCTGCCGCAGCGCCTTCTCGCCCTCCGTGTCGCGGCTCTGGACGCGGTAGAGATCTGAGAGGTTGACGTAAGCGGCCCCGAAGGCGGGCAGCAGCTTGACGGCCGTTCGGTACTCCGCCTCGGCGCCGGAGAGGTTGCCCTGCTCGGCGAAAAGAGCTCCCAGGGTGGTGTGCGCCTCGGCCCGGTCGGCGTCTACCTGCTGGGACGCCACCCACTCGGAGAGGGCCGCCTCGAAGGCGCCGCGATCCGACGAGGTCATCAGCGCCTTCGGCACGGAGACGAGGGAGCGCGCCGCGTCGATCCGCACCGTGCGGACGGGATCGGCGAGGAGCGCCGCGAGCTGCGCCATCCTCTCGCGCGGCTCGAGCGTCGCCGAGGCGGCGATGGCGCCGCGGCGGACGTAGGGATCGGGATCGCGCAGAGCGGCTTCGATCAGGCTCGCGGGAGCGGCGCCGTTGTCGGGGCCAAAGAGAGTGAGCGCCGTGCCCCGGACGATGGGGGGCTTGCCGGCATCGCCGGCCAGCTTCGCCAGGGCTTCCCCGGCGCCGGCGAGGACCTCGCGGCCGGCATGGATCGCCTCGCCGTAGTGGGGCTCGGCGCGGCGCCTGCTTCCCCACCACTTGAGCGCCGCCTCGGAAGCCCATTGCGGCGACCGGTTCGCGTGGCAGCCGTTGCAGGCGTTGGGCGTGCCGATCGAGACGGTCAGGTCCGGGCGCGGTATGCGGAAGCTGTGGTCGTGGCGGGCGTGCACGACCATGTAGTTGCGCGTGGGCATGTGGCAGGAGGTGCAGCTCGCGCCCTTCGATGCCGCCTTGTGGAAGTGGTGCGCGGGCGTGTCGAACCTTTCGGGCTGGTGGCACAGCGCGCAGACCCGGTCGGCCGAGACGGGGACCTTGAGATCGTGCGGATTGTGGCAGTCCGAGCAGGAGACGCCGCTTGCGTACATCTTGCTCTGCAGGAACGACTCGTACTCGTAGACCTCGTCCTCGATCTGGCCGTCTGCCCGGTAGAGGCCCTGCTCGAGAAACACCGGCCGGTGCGTGTCGGCGAGCGGCCGGCCGTAAACGTAGTCGGCCGCCACGACCGAGCGGCGTGCGTGGCAGCGGCCGCAGGTCTCGACCTCGGCGCGCGAGGTGCGCGGGACGCTGCGTCTTGCGCTGCCCTTCTGCGGGTCGAAGATCCAGGAGGCCCTGGCGGGATCCCCGAGGGCGAAGACCAGCCCCTCGTCCGCGTCGGAGGCCTTCCCCGCTTTGACGGCCTCGCCCCACGCGACGTGGCGCGAGCCCGGGCCGTGGCAGGCCTCGCAGGCAACGTCGATCTCCGAGTAGGTCGTCTCGTAGCGATCCTCCACCGGCCGATAGCCCTTCTTCACGTTGGTCGAGTGACACTCGGCGCACATGAAGTTCCAGTTCTGGTACGGCCCGGTCCAGTGCAGAGGATCGGCGTGGGAGACCTCCTCCTTCGGATAGAGGTGGAACCAGCGCTGGCCTCCCTCGGCGGCCGGCCGCGCGTCCCAGCAGACGTTCAAGGCCTGGTAGCGGCCGCCGGGGAAGGCGATCAGGTACTGCTGCAGAGGGTAGACCCCGAACGTGTAGGCGATCTCGAAATCGTTGAGCTTCCCGTCCGGACCGTCGGTGCGAGCGAAGTACTTGCCGCCGCGAACGAAGAACGTGGACGTGACGCCAAAGTGCGTGAAGCTCACGTTGCGGAAGTTGCCGATGACCGTCTTCTCGTTGGCCGGCTGCATCGCGAGGTCGTGGTGCGATCCCCTCCACCGCCTCGTCTCTTCGGCGTGGCACTTTTCGCACGCCGCACCGCCCACGAAGCTCGCGGCGGCGGGCTGCCCGGCGGCCTTCGCAGGCTGCGAGACGGCGGCCGCCGGTTCCGGCGCTCGACGGCACGCCGAGGCCGGCGCCGACAGGATCACCGCGACGATCAAAAGGTGCGTCGCAGGGACGCCCCGCGTCCTCATGCGGCCACTGGTGAGGTACAGTCGCTCGCGCAAGAGCGAAAGAGTAGACCACATCGAAAGGGGGACCAGAATGACACGGATTTTCTCCTCGCTGCTCGCCCTCGCAGCAGCGATTGTTCTGCCGGCCGCCGTGGAGGCGCAGCAGAAAAAGCCCAACATCGTCATCATCTGGGGCGACGACATCGGCCAGTCCGACATCAGCGCCTACTCGATGGGTCTGATGGGCTTTCACACGCCCAACATCGACCGCGTCGCCAGAGAGGGCATCATCTTCACCGACTACTATGCCGAGCAGAGCTGCACGGCCGGCCGGGCGTCGTTTGTCACCGGCCAGTCCGGCCTGCGCACGGGCCTCACCAAGGTCGGCCTTCCGGGCGCGACGGTCGGCCTGCAGAAGGAAGACCCGACGGTCGCCGAGCTCCTCAGGGCGCAGGGCTATGCCACGGGCCAGTTCGGCAAGAACCACCTGGGCGACCGCAACGAGTACCTGCCCACGGTTCACGGCTTCGACGAGTTCTACGGCAACCTCTACCACTTGAACGCGGAAGAGGAGCCGGAGCTGCCGGACTACCCGAAAGACCCGGCGTTCCGCGCCCGGTTCGGTCCCCGCGGAGTGCTCGACTGCAAGGCCTCGGTCACGGACGATGCGACCGTGGAGCCGCAGTTCGGGAAGATCGGCAAGCAGGTCTGCAAGGACACCGGCCCGCTGACCAAAAAGCGCATGGAAACGATCGACGACGACATCGCCAATCGGGCCGTGGATTTCATCAAGCGGCAGAATGCCGCGGGCAAGCCGGTCTTCGTCTGGGTGAACTTCACCCACATGCACTTCCGCACCCACACCAAGCCCGAGAGCCTCGGCCAGTCGGGGCGCTGGCAGAGCCCCTACCACGACACGATGATCGACCACGACAGGAACGTGGGCACGGTCCTCAAGGCGCTGGACGATCTCAAGATCGCGGACAACACGTTCGTCATGTATTCGACCGACAACGGCCCGCACATGAATTCCTGGCCGGATGGAGCGATAACGCCGTTCCGCAACGAGAAGAACTCGAACTGGGAAGGGGCCTACCGGGTGCCGGCGATGTTCCGCTGGCCGGGCCACATCAAGCCCGGCACCGTGTCCAACGAGATCGTCTCTCACCTCGACATGCTGCCCACCCTCGTGGCCCTCGCCGGCGACACGCAGGTGAAAGAGAAGCTCCTCAAGGGCTACAAGGTCGGCGACATGACCTACAAGGTTCACCTCGACGGCGACAACCTCGTCCCCTACCTGACCGGCCAGGTTGCAAAGGGCCCGCGGGAATCGTTCTTTTACATCAACGACGACCAGCAGCTGACCGGGCTCCGCTACGACAACTGGAAGCTCGTCTTCATGGAGCAGCGGACCCCGGGGACAATGCGGATCTGGGCCGAGCCCTTCGTCAGCTTGCGGGTGCCGAAAATCTTCAACCTTCGTACGGACCCGTACGAGCGCGCCGACATCACGTCGAACACGTACTACGACTGGTTGATCGACCACGCCTACATCTTCGTTCCCGCCCAGGCTTACGTGGGCCAGTTCCTCATGACCTTGAAGGACTACCCGCCGAGGCAGAAGGCGGCCAGCTTCAACATGGATGATGTCTTCGCGAAGCTGAAGGACAGCGGCGGCTCGAAGTAGCGCGATCGTCGGCGGGGCACCTTGGTGGAAGGGCCCCGCCGCTGATCCGGTAGCGACTACTTCGGTCCTTGTTCGACCCAATCGAGACGGATCGTCTGCATGTTGCGCAGATGCGCCCCGTCCGCGGTGGCGAGCCCGTTCTGGCTCATGAGGGTCTTGAGCTCGTCCACATAGGCCTGGCCGCGCTCCGAGTAGTGGATGAGCGTCGGCACCAGGGCAGCGCCTGAGACCGGCAGGTTGTTCCGCCGCAGCTCGGCGCGCTTTACGCGAAGGTCCTGATAGGCACGCTGCGTGTTGAGATTGAGGGCATACCCGTAGGCGCAGGCTCCCGTGCTGTCGAACGCCGCTACTCGCTGATCTCCGACGCTTTCCGTCCGCTGCTCGGTCGGCTTGAGGCCCTTTCCCCAGGACCACTGTCCGAACAGAGAGTTGCCTTCCGCGGCGAAGCGAGAGGTTCCCCAGCCGCTCTCGGCGGCGGCCTGGGCGAGAGAGAGAGACGGCGGGACCACGTCCACGCGCAACAGGAGTTCGGTGTACTGGCTGGCCGGGAGCCGGTCTCCCGAAAGGCCGGTCAGCTTGTACCGCGCGGCGAGCGCCGCGAGCCATTTCTGATCTTCGGCGCTCACGTCCGCGCCTCGCGAGAGCCGCCCCGTGATCTCCGTGGCACGCCCCCGGTCCTCCAGGATGAACTCGTTGACCTTCAGCACGATCGGAAGAATGAGCCGGAAGAAAACTTTCTTCTTGTCCGCGACCGCCGCCGCCCTGGCGTTGACGCGCCACTTCGCCGTGACAGTCGCGAGATAGACCGGCGGCACCTCGAGGTTGCCGGCGCGCCAGGCCTCGGCGGTGTAACCGAGCCGGTCGAACAGGGCGAGGATGTCCTTGTAGTCGCGATACGCCACGCGCTCCTCCGGAGCCTTCGGCTGCGCCACCACCGGCACGGCCAGGAGCAGGGCCGCGAATCCAGCGGCAAGGGCGATGAGTCTCTTCATGGGTCGCCTACTGCCCCGAGAATACCTGACGCCGCCTTCGCGATGTGATGCCCGAGACGCCGTGCGATTCACGGTTCACTCCGGGTGTGCCAGACTGCCGATTTCAAGGAACCGGAGGATTGTCATGAAGAAGTTTCTACGGCGCACGGTCCTGGGCGGATTGTTCCTGGTTCTGCCCGTGATCTTGATCCTGATCGAGCTCAAGCACGTGGATGCATCGATTCGGACTGCCATGGGACCGTTCGCCGCGGCGTTGCCCTTTGAGACCCGGGTCCCCGCGTTATGGGCCGTGCTGGCGCTGCTTCTGCTGTCGATCGTCGCCGGTCTGATCCTGCAGCTTCCGGCCGTGCAGAAGATGTACGCGTCGGTCACGGATTGGCTGGCCGGACGTTCTTCGGCTTTCGGGTTCCTGCGCGGCTTCGAGAAGAGCCTCCTGGAGAAGAACGGAAACAAGCCGCTCAGAGCCGCCCTTGTGGAGATGGACGACGGCTTGCTGGTCCCGGCCATCGTGGTGGAAGAGCTGGCCGAGGGGCGTTACGTCGTCTTCGTGCCGGCGGTGCCCAGCCCGAATCAAGGTTCCGTCTACATCTACCCGCGCGAGCGCGTCCACCTGATCGACGCGAGCGTTCGCCAGGTCACGAAATGTGTTGGCAGCTGGGGATTGGGCGCGGGGGAATTGGTCAGGATGATGCCAAAATCCGCGTAACCCGGCCCGGGCGGCCCGGCCTACCGACATGCTGCCCCGCGTCCGGTCCGAGGAGTGAATGAGCTGGGTAACGGTCATCTGGTCCATGGTCGCCTCGGCGTGCCTGACGCTGGCCGTCGTGCAGGGCCTCGTCTGGTGGCGCCGCCGGGAGGCGCTCGGGCATGCGCTCTTTGCGTTGTCGGCCGTGGGGACGGCGCTGCTGGCCGGGACCGAGCTCTGGGTCATGCGCTCCGAGACGCCCGGCGAGCTCGGTCGGGCGTTGCGCTGGCTCTTCGCCGCGGCCTGGCTCGTCAGCGTGGCGCTGGTCGGGTTCGCACGATTCCATCTCCGGGCCGGACGGCCGTGGCTTGCGTGGACCGCAGTCGGCGCGCGGACCGTGGTGTTGATTCTCAATTTTGCCCTTCCTCCGAATCTCGCCTACCGGGCGATCACGGGCGTGCGACGGATCCCCTTCCTCGGCGAGTCGGCCTCGGTCGCCGTCGGCGTTCCCAGTCCGTGGCTGCTGCTCGGCCAGGCGAGCCTGTTGCTGATCGTGATCTTCGCCGTGGATGCCACCCTCGCCGTCTGGCGGCGAGGGGACCATCGGCAGGCCGCCCTCGCGGGCGGAAGCATCGTGTTCTTCACCCTGGCGGGAACCTGTCAGTCCGTTCTCGTGTTCTGGGGCGTCGTTTCCTTGCCAAGCATGCCGAGCGTGTCCTTTCTGGCCATCGTCATTGCGGTGAGTTACGAGCTGAGCTACGACCTGTTCAAAGCCGCGGAAGTCGGCCGTAAGCTGCAGGTCAGCCAACAACAGCTGACACTGTCCCAGAGCGAGGCCCAAACGCTGTTGGACCGGCTCATCGTGGCGCAGGAGGACGAGCGGGCGCGACTGTCGCAGGAGATGCACGATGGCCTGAATCAGCGCCTGGCGCTCCTGGCCGTGGAGCTGGAGACACTCGGCCAGCAGCCGCCCGATGCGCCGGACCGGATCAAGAGCCACCTGGATGGCTTTGTCTCCACCGTGAAAGCGCTGTCGGCAGACGTGCACCGCATGGCACACGGGCTGCATCCCGCGAAGCTCGACCAATTGGGGCTTGCCGCAGCCACGAAGGCGCATTGCCGCGACACGGAGAAGGCTCATGCGATCGCAACCCCATGCGAGTGCCGCAACGTGCCTCGATGGCTGCCTCCGGACGTGGCCCTGTGTCTGTACCGCGTGACCCAGGAAGCGTTGCAAAACGTGGTCAAGCACAGCGGCGCGAGAACGGCGAGCGTCGATCTCGTGGGGGCAGACGGAGAGCTCTTCCTGAGCGTTTCAGACGACGGCAAGGGTTTCGACGTCGGAGCGGTCCCGGCCGCTACGGGCCTCGGACTCCTCAGCATGCGCGAGCGGGTGCGACTGGTCCACGGCCAGATTCAATGGCAGTCGCAGCCGGGCGCCGGCACGCGTGTGGCGGTGCGTGTCCCGCTGCCTCCGCCGGGGGCGAGCGAATGAGCGCCCGGCCGCGTGTGCTGCTGGCCGATGATCACGCCATGTTGCTGGAGGCGTTCACGCGGATGCTGTCCGCATCCTGCGAGGTCGTGGGAGCCGTCAGCGACGGGCGCGCATTGCTCGAGGCCGCGCCCGGGCTCAAGCCCGACGTGATCGTGCTCGACATCTCGATGCCACGGCTGAACGGCCTCGATGCGTGCCGGCAGCTCCAGCCGAAGCTGCCGGACACCCGGTGGGTGTTCCTCACGATGAGCCATGACGCGGACCTCGCACGGGAGGCATTCCGGCTGGGCGCGTCGGGGTTCCTTCTCAAGAGCTCGGCAGCCTCCGAGCTGTTCACGGCAATTCAGAAGGCAATGGCCGGCGAGCGCTACATCACGCCGCTGATCATGAACGACATGCCGGAAGGCGTCTTCCTGGACCAGCCGGCCCCCTCCCATCCCGACAAGCTCACCGACCGCGAGCGTGAAGTCCTGCAGCTGCTGGCGGAGGGGCGCACGATGAAGGAGGCCGCGGCCATCCTCAAAGTCACTCCGCGCACCGTCGCGTTCCACAAGTACGAGGTCATGAAACGCCTCGGCGTCACGACCGGCGCCGAGCTGGTCCAGTACGCCGTCAAGCTGGGTCTCGTCGGCCGGTAACCTGTCAGTTCTGACAGTCTGTCAGTTCTGCCAGTAGACCCTCGCCCGCGCAGGTGACTACCGTGCGCCTGACGGCCTCGACGAAAATTGTCGTCCCCGGCCGAAGGAGAACGATATGGGTTCGGACACCTTTCCCGGCAGCGTACCCAACACGTTTCGGCTCTAGCTCCAACGGGCCGCGCCTCCACGCATGATCGCGCTCGTCGTCGTCGCGTTCCAGGTGCTCGGGATCCTCTCCGCCGTTCACGCGATCATGACCACGCGGACCGAGCAGGGCACGATCGCGTGGGCGGTGTCCCTGATCACCTTTCCGTATGTGGCCGTGCCGGCCTACTGGGTTCTGGGACGGAGCCGCTTCCACGGCTATGTGAACGCCCGTCGGGGAAACCTCCAGGAAGTCGCCGGCGTCACGAAGGAGGCGGTGGCCGCGGTTGCTCCGTTCCGCACGCCGGAGGGGGAAATCGCGCCGGCCGGCCGCGCCGCCGCGGCCCTGGCGGGAATTCCGTTTCTCCGCGGCAACGCGGTGGATCTCCTGGTCGACGGGGACGCCACCTTCCAGAGCATCCTCCAGGGCATCGATTCCGCCCGGGAGTACGTCCTGGTCGAGTACTACATCGTCCACGACGACGAGATCGGCCGCGATCTCAAGAGCCACCTCATCGAGAGGGCCAGGGCGGGGGTTCGCGTGCGCTTTCTGTACGACGAGCTCGGCAGCCACGACCTCCCGCGCACCTATGGGGACGCGCTCCGCGCCGCGGGGATCGACGTTCACGAGTTCAATACCCGGAAAGGCCCGCAGAACCGATTCCAGCTCAATTTCCGGAATCATCGCAAAATCGTCGTGGTCGATGGCAAGGTTGCGTGGGTCGGCGGCCTCAACGTCGGCGACGAGTACCTCTCTCGGAACCTCAAGATCGGGCCCTGGCGGGACACCCATGTCCGCATCGAGGGCCCGGCCGCCCTCGGCGCGCAGCTTGCCTTCGCGGAAGACTGGCACTGGGCGGCCGGAGGCCGGCTCGACATCCGCTGGGATCCCGTCCCCTCGAAGGCCGGGAACGCTTTCGTGCTGATCGTGCCCTCGAGTCCCGCGGACATGCTTGAAACCGCGAACCTCATGTACATCCACGCCATCAACTCGGCGAAAGAGCGCGTGTGGATCGCGACTCCGTACTTCGTTCCCGACAAGCCCGTGACCGACGCCCTGCAACTGGCGGGGCTTCGCGGCGTCGACGTCCGCATTCTCATCCCGGACAAGTCCGACAATCCGATGGTGGGCCTGGCGGCCTACTCGTATCTCGACGACGCGTGCCTCACCGGTGCGAGGCTCTATCGCTACGGGGCCGGGTTCCTGCACGAGAAGGTCATGCTCGTGGACCACACGACCGCCACCGTGGGCACGGCCAACTTCGACAACCGCTCCTTCCGGCTGAACTTCGAGATCACCGCGGTGATCTCGAACGCGGCCTTTGCGGCAGACGTCGAGCGGATGTTCGAGACGGATTTCACCCGGTCGAGGGTCATGGACCCGGGCGAGTACGACCGCAAGCCGTGGTGGTTCCGGTTCGGAGCTCGCCTCGCCCGGCTGACCGGGCCGATTCAGTAGCAGCACAGGGAGGGAGCATGGGGAAGAAATCCGCAAAAAGGCTCGCCGGAAAGCCCATCGCGGCGAAGCAGGCCCCTGATCTCAAGCCGGGCAAGTACGCCGACGGAACGCCGCTCGACGAGCTCCGGTACCTCGAGTGCAAGCTCACCTTGAGACCGAACCATTTCACGTCGCGCCAGAGCCTGTTCGACTTCGCCCGGCTCATCCGTCGCCCTGCCGCCAGGCACGAGATCGATTTCTCGAGCAAGGGGTTCGCGGATGCGCCGCTACAGATCCGCGAAGTCCTGTTCATGGACACGGCGGACAACCGCCTCTACGGCAACGCTTTCATCCTCCGACGCCGCATCCCCTACGTGGAGGGGTTCCCCACCGGAGACCCGGAGATCGTGTTCAAGTTCCGGCACCCGAATCCGCAAACGGCGGCGGAAGTGGACGCGCGCCCGCAAATCGTCGGCGACTACCGCATCAAGTTCAAGGCCGAGGCCCTGCCGCTCAAGAACGAGCTCGGTGGAACCCGGCTGCTTTTCTCGCACAACGCGCAGTTCCCATTGAGCCACGCGCTCGGAAACAACCTGCAAGGGGGCGACCCGCTTTCGATGGCTTCGATGATCCGTGTGTTTCCGCCGCTCCAGGCAGTCAAGGCCTCCCCGGACGAGAAGCTCGAGCTGGTGAGCGACACGATCGTCGAGGAAGTGCTGCAGGACGTCGGCATCCTGGACTTCGGGGAGGGCATCTCCGCCAGGGCCAACGTCGCGCTCTGGCGGGTGCGGGGCGATCACCGGCCGCTCATCGGCGAATTTGCTTTCGAGATCAAGTTCAAGCGGCGGGAAGAACTGAAGGAAAAGGCGATGGCTCGCGCCCAGGCGTTCTTCGTCGCGCTGCAGCTGGCCGCGAAGGACTGGATCTCCCTGGGCGCAACGAAGACAGGCGTCGTCTACCGGCTGAAGGGCAACCCGCCCCAGGCCCACGAGTGAGCCCGGCCGTCTTCGACTCGCACGTCCACACTCCTCGGCGGGCAGCCCGCCACCTGTCAATTCTGACAGTCTGTCAGTTCTGCCAGTAGACCCTCGCCCGCGCAGGTGAATACCGTGCACCTGGAGCGTAGCTTTCATCGACAACCATGCAGTACACAAGCGAGTGCTATTGGCCGACGATCAGCCGCCGATGCTGGCACACATTGCGCGTGTCCTCGGTCAGACCTACGACATCGTCGGCTCGGTGGGCGACGGGTTGTCCCTGCTGGAATCCGCTACCCGGCTGGATCCGGACGTGATCGTGTCGGACATCAGCATGCCCGGACTCGACGGGTTCGGCGCGGCGCGCAGTCTCAAGAAATCGGGCTGTCGCAGCCGGTTTGTGTTCGTCACGGTGCACGAGGATCCCGACTTCGCCCGGGAAGCGATGGCCCTGGGGGCGCACGGGTACGTCGTGAAGTCGCGGCTGGCCTCTGACCTCTTGAGCGCGGTTGATGAGGCCGTGGCCGGAGGCAAATTCGTGTCGCCGACCGTGAAGATGTGAGGTTTCGGCACCAGCTGGAGCGGAAGCATCATGACGTAGCGAACGGTCCGGGGTAACTTGGAAATGAATGAGGACAGTTGCTTATCAGGCCCGTGTGACGGCGTTTCGCCGGGCGGTCGAATGATTGAGCGCCCTTCAGCACACGAAGGAGACTCAGAGTAGCGCGAGGAGGAACCCATGTACGGATTCAAAGCATTCGTGTTCAACGGCAAGAGGACGGCCGGGAAGGCCTTCGACACTCTCGAGGACCACACGCCGGTCTATGCATGGATCGATGACGCCGCGGTGGTGTCGCGGAGCAAGCTCGGCATCATCCGCATTCACAGTACGTGGGCGCAGGACGACAGCGCCGTCGGCGCCGGAACAGGTCTCGGTGCCTTGACCGGTGCCCTGCTCGGGACGCTGCTCGGGCCGGGCGGCGCGCTGGCCGGCGCCGCGATGGGCGGCTCCATGGGCGCCCTGTTCGGCGTCGCCGACGAGGTCGCCTTCGACGACCCGCGGCTGGACGACTTCGCAGCCTCGCTCGCCAAGGACACCTCGGCGTTGATTCTGGTGGCCGAGCTGCCGATGCTCGCCGACTTCACCTCGGCGGTCGCCCCCTTCGGCGGGAAGGTCATCGAGACCAACCTCGACGAGAACGACGTCAAGAAGCTGAGGAAGGCCCTCAAGCTGCAAGCGCCCGCGGCCACCCGCTAACTCGATCCCGGGGGGGTGGCTGAGTGGCCACCCCCCAGCCGGCCGAGCCCGCATGGCGGGAGCGGCCATTCAAGAAGGAGAATGAAAGTGAAAACTCACACGCTCTGGATGACGGCAGCCTGCGTGGCCGGCTGCCTCGGTCTGGCCACCGCGACCCTGGCCCAGGCGCCCCCGGCCTCGCCAAAGGGCGAGGCCATCGTGGCGTCGGTGTCCGTCACGGCGACCGTCACGAAGATCAATCAAGACACTCGCAAGATCACGGTCAAGGCCGATGACGGTCAGAAGTACAGCTTCGTGGCCGACCCGGCGGTGCAGAACTTCTCGCAGGTGAAGAAGGGCGACGTCGTCACGGTCACCTACACGGAGGCGCTGGTCTACGAGGTCAAGAAGGGCGGCAAGGCCAGCTCCGACGCGGTGGCGGGCGCGGTGGCGGCCCCTCTGGGCGCGAAGCCCGCGGGCGTTATCGCGGGGCAGGCGACGGTGACGGTGAAGATCACGGCGATCGACCCCTCTGTGCCCTCGGTCACGTTTGCGACGGCGGACGGCGACACACAGACCTACAAGTTGAAGGATCCCGCGAAGCTCCAGGGGGTGAAGGTGGGCGACACGGTCGAGGTCACGTACACCGAGGCGCTCGCCCTCAAGGTCGAAGCCAAGCCGAAGAAGTAGTTTCGGACCCGGGCTTCGCAGGCCCGGTCAACAGATAAGGAGGAGCGAATGGAGAACATCAAGGCGGCGATCGGCGACTGGACCCAGCAGGTCAAGAGCAACGCGGGCTGGGTCGTGGCGCTGGGCGTCGTGACGATCGTCGCCGGTTTCCTGTCCATGGGATACCCCTGGGCCAGCGGCCTCGGAGTCACGGTCGTCATCGGGATCGTCATGGTGATCGCGGGTGTTGCCAGAACCGTCGCCGCCTTCCACGCCGGTTCGTTCGGCCAGGGCGCCCTCGCGTTCCTCGGCGCCATCCTCACGTTCGTCGGCGGCGTCATCCTCGTGGCCCGGCCCAACCTCGGCCTGGCGAGCCTGACCCTGCTGCTCGGGGGTTACCTGCTGGTGGACGGAATCTCCGGCGCCGTCCTTGCCTTCCACGTGAAGCCCGTGAAGGGGTGGGGCTGGATGCTCTTCAGCGCCGTCATGGGCGTTCTCCTGGGAATCCTGCTGCTCTGGGAGTGGCCGCTTTCCGGGGTCTGGGCCATCGGAACGCTCGTCGGCATCAACCTGGTCTTCAGCGGTTTCTCCATGGTCTCGATCGGATCGGCGGCGAAGAAAGTGGCGGGCGCTATCGCTCCGACGAAGTAGGCCCACCAGGCAGCAGGTCGCCTCGTGGCGATAACTCAGGAAATAGGAGGGAACAGGATGTCTAAACCCGGGTATCGAATGGCTCTGTCAGCGTTGCTCGTTCTGGCGGTCTGCGTGCCCGCGCTGGGCCAGGCGTCGGCCAAGAAGCCCAACATCGTCGTCATCTTCGGTGACGACATCGGCATGTGGAACGTCGGCGCCTACACGCACGGGATGATGGGCAAGACGCCGAACATCGACAGCATCGCCAAGCAGGGCGCGCTGTTCACCGATCAGTACGCCCAGCCCAGCTGCACCGCGGGCCGCGCGGCGTTCCTCACCGGGCAGCTTCCTGTTCGCACCGGCATGACGACCGTCGGCCTGCCCGGTGCGGCCCGCGGCATCCAGAAGAGCGACCCGACGCTGGCGGAGGTGCTCAAGTCGCGCGGCTATGCCACCGCGCAGTTCGGCAAGAACCACCTGGGCGACCGCAACGAGTTCCTGCCCACCGTGCACGGCTTCGACGAGTGGTTCGGCAACCTCTACCACCTGAACGCGGAAGAGGAGCCCGAGCAGCTCGACTACTTCAAGAATCCGGCGCTGAAGGAGAAGTTCGCTCCGCGCGGCGTTCTCCACGCCTGGGCGACGACGGTCGACGACCCGACCACCGACCCGAGGTTTGGCCGCGTCGGCAAGCAGAAGATCGAGAACACCGGCCCGCTGACTCGCAAGCGCATGGAGACCTTCGACCAGGAAGTGACCGACGAGACCCTGAAGTACCTGGACCGGGTCGGCAAGGGCGACAAGCCCTTCTTCGTCTGGTTCAACACCACCGCCATCCATGTCTGGTCGCATCCTCAGAACAAGTACCTGCAGCAGGCGGTCGACGAGGGGCGCGCCGAGCAGGACGTGGTGCGCGCGAAGATGCTCGAGCACGACGCGCAGGTCGGCTCGATCCTTAAGAAGATCAAGGACCTCGGACTCGAGGACAACACGATCGTCATCTACACCACCGACAACGGCAACGAGTTGATCTTCTGGCCCGACGGCGGCTATGCGCCGTTCCGCGGCGAGAAGGGCACGACCTGGGAAGGCGGCTTTCGCGCGCCGCTGCTGGTCCGCTGGCCCGGCAAGATCCCGGCAGGCCAGGAGCTGAACGGCATCCAGTGCCACGAAGACCTGTTCGTCACGCTGGCCGCCGCGGCCGGTCTGCCCGACTTGAAGGCCGACCTGCTCAAAGGCTACACCATGAACGGCACGTCCTACAAGGTGCATCTGGACGGCTACAACAACCTCGACTACTGGATGGGCAAGACCGACAAGTCGGCGCGCCGCGAAGTCTTCTACTACGACGAGACCGACCTGATGGCGATCCGCGTGGACGCGTGGAAGCTGCACATCGGCGTCAAGCACAACGGCAGTTGGTTCGACGAGAAGTCGTACCCCAGCGTGCCGTACGTCGTGAACCTTCTGATGGACCCGATGGAGAAGATGACGCCCGATTCGCACGAGTTCGCCTATGAGGGCCAGAAGTTCTTCGCGCAGAAGATGTGGGTCGGCAGCGGCGCCGGGCCGGTCATCGCCGCGCACCTGAAGAGCCTGCAGGAGTTTCCGCCGAGCCAGGGCGCCGACACCTTCAGCATGAAGAAGGCGATCGAGAACGTGATGAAGAAGCTGGAGAACCCCAACGCCAGCAGCAACTAGAAACGGGAAACGAGAGCGGGGCGCTGACGCGAGGGCAGCGCCCC
>Ga0335082_10001776_pt1 | contig 23032 bp, 20 predicted proteins | sample Lox_Sample_41_FD_206718 | JGI IMG/M metagenome (GOLD analysis project Ga0335082, IMG submission 206718) | Soil microbial communities from Loxahatchee National Wildlife Refuge, Florida, United States - Lox_Sample_4.1 | ecosystem: Environmental > Terrestrial > Soil > Wetlands | place: USA...
CGGCGATCTCGATCGGGATCCCGGCCGCCGTGGGTGCGGCGATCCTCCGCCACGGCCTCTACGACATCGACGTCGTGATCCGCAAGACGATCGTCGTCGCCGCGATCGCGGTGGTGTTCGTCCTGATCTACGCCCTCGTCGTCGGCGGCATCGGCGCGCTCGTGCAGAGCTCGAGCAACACCGCGCTGTCGTTCGTGGCCGCCGCCATCGTCGCCGTGTTGTTCCAGCCGCTGCTGTCGCGGGCGCGGCGGTTCGCGGATCTCGTGGTGTACGGGAAGCGGGCGACGCCCTACGAGGTGCTCGCCGAGTTCTCCGGCGTCATGGCCGGTATGCGTTCGAGCGACGTGGTCCTGGACGAGATGGCTCGCGTCGTGGGCGAGGGAGCCGGCGCGACGACGGCTGAGGTGTGGCTGCGGCTCGAGCGAGAGCTGCACCTCGCCGCCGTATGGCCCGGACCGACACCGCGACCGGCGCCTGTGTTGCCGTTGACCGGCCCGGAGCTGCCGCCGATCCCCGCCGAGGTGGTCGTGCCCGTCCTGCAGCAGGAAGAGCTGCTGGGTGCGCTCACGCTGTCGATGCCCCCGTCCGAGCCCGCGACGGAGGCGACCCGGACCTTGCTCGCCGACCTGGGCAGCCAGGCGGGTCTCGTGCTGCGGAACGTTCGCTTGATCGAAGAGCTCCGTGCGTCTCGCAAGCGGCTCGTGACGGCGCAGGACGAGGAGCGGCGGCGTCTGGAGCGGAACATCCACGACGGCGCGCAGCAGCAGCTGATCGCGCTCGGCCTCCGGCTCCGCCTGGCCGCCGGCACGGTCGAGACCGATCCCGCGGCCACGAAACAGGCGCTCGCCGACCTGTCGACGGCGACGCAGGAGGCGCTCGACGACCTGCGCGACCTGGCGCGCGGGATCTACCCGCCGTTGCTGGCCGACCGTGGGCTGACGGCCGCGCTCGAGTCGCAGGCCAAGAAGTCGCCGATCGATGTGCGGGTCTCCTCGGACGGGACGGGCCGCTACGCGCAGGAGGTCGAGGCGGCCGTCTACTTCTGTTCGCTCGAGGCGATGCAGAACGTCGCGAAGTACGCGAACGCACGATCGGCGGTGGTCTCCCTCTCGCAGGAGGATGGTGTCCTCTCGTTCGCCGTGACGGACGACGGCGCCGGCTTCGACCCGAGCGAGATCGGGTACGGAACCGGACTGCAGGGGATGGCCGACCGTCTGTCGGCGCTCGGCGGTTCGCTCGAGGTCACGTCGGCGCCCGGGGCCGGCACGACCGTGACCGGGCACCTTCCCGTGGCCTGAGCCCGGCGCGGATGCGCCGGGGACGGACGGTGGCGGAGGCGGCGTGATTCGAACACGCGAGGGGTGGATTAGACCCCTAACCGCTTTCGAGGCGGTCCCGTTCGTCCGCTCCGGCACGCCTCCGCCGGCGAGTCTAGCAAGAGGCCCTCGGGTGGCTCGGGTCGCGGCGACGTGCCACGATGTGCGCCGGGAGGATCGAGTGGACGAACAGACGCTGGCGGACCTGCCGCTGTTCAGCACCCTGTCGAAGAAGGAGCGGAAGCGCGTCGCGCGCTGGGCCGACGAGGTGGACATCGCGGAGGGGTACCACCTACTGAACGAGGGCGCGTTCCCGTACGAGTTCTACGTGATCCTCGAAGGAGACGTGGCCGTGACGAGGGACGGCGAGACGCTCGCGACGCTCGGGCGCGGCGACATCGTCGGCGAGATCGCGCTCCTCGAGCACGAACGTCGGACGGCGACGGTCGTCGCGGCGTCGCCGGTCCGAGTGGCCGTCATGACCCGGCCGAGCTTCGACGAGATGCGCGCGGAGATGCCGGACGTGGCGTCCCGGATCGAGGAGACGGCGCGCGCCAGGCTCAGCCGCTGACGCGCCGTTCCCGGAAGAAGTCGCGCAGCAGGTCCCCGCACGCCTCGGCCAGCACGCCCCCGGTCAGCTCGGGTGCATGGTTCAGCCGCGGATCGCGGACGAGGTCGCCGAGCGAGCCCGCGAACCCGGCCTTCGGATCCGCCGCCCCGAACACCACCCGGTCGAGGCGTGCGAGGACCATCGCGCCCGCGCACATCGCGCATGGCTCGAGCGTCACGTAGAGGGTGCATCCCTCGAGCCGCCACGTCCCCGACGCCCGGGACGCGTCGCGGAGCGCGAGGATCTCGGCATGCGCGGTCGGATCCTGCCGGAGCTCGCGTTCGTTGCCGGCGGCGGCGATCTCGTCGTCGCCGCGCACGATCACGCACCCGATCGGAACGTCGCCGTGCGCCTCCGCGGTCCGCGCCACCTCCAGCGCGCGGCCCATCCGATCGTCGTCAGTACGCATCGATCTCGAGGAGGCGCTCGTCGCTGATCCCGAAGTGGTGCGCGACCTCGTGCGCGACGGTCCGCGCGACCTGCCGCCGCACCCGGCGCTCGTCGGTCCCCGCGACCCGCATGATCGTCGCGCGGTAGAGCGTGATCGTGTCGGGCAGGACGTTCGTGTAGCCGGCGCCGCGCCGCGACAACGGGATGCCGTGGTACAGGCCGAGCAATCCGGGCTGGCCGGGCGGCGGCACGTCCTCGACCAGCACCTCCACGTTGTCCATCGCGTCCAGGACCCACGCGGGCAACCCGTCGATCGCGTCGGCGACGAGCTCTTCGAACCTGCTGCGCGTGATGGACATCTCCGGCCAGCGTAGCCGGTGGCTTCCGGTACATTCGCCCCATGCCGGGCGCGCTCCGCACGGACCTCTACGAGCTCAACATGGCGGTGAGCTACCTGCGGCGCGACATGACCGGCTCGGCGACCTTCAGCCTGTTCGTGCGGGGGGTCCCGAAACAGCGCGGCTTCCTCGTCGCCGCCGGACTGGAGCGATGCCTCGACCACCTCGAGGGGTTCTCGTTCGCGCAGGAGGATCTGGCCTACCTCGGCTCGATAGGGTTCGACGAACGCGCGCTGGAGGACCTCGCGCCGCTGCGGTTCGACGGCGACGTCTGGGCGATGCCCGAGGGGACGATCGTGCACGGCGGCGAGCCGATCATGGAGGTCAGCGCCTCGATCCCGGTGGCGCAGCTGGTCGAGAGCTTCCTGCTGAACCAGGTCACGCTCCACACCACGATCGCCTCGAAGGCGGCGCGGTACGTCATCGCCGCCGACGGGAAAGGGCTCGTCGACTTCGCGCTCCGGCGGACGCACGGCGTCGAGGCGGCGGCCGCCGTCGCGCGCGTGTCCGCGATCGTCGGCTTCGCGGCGACCTCGAACGTCGACGCCGCGCGTCAGCTCGGCCTCCCGGTCGCCGGCACGATGGCGCATTCCTTCGTCGAGGCGTTCGACTCCGAGGAAGAGGCGTTCCGCGCGTTCGCGAAGGACCACCCGGCCCGCACGACGTTCCTCGTGGACACCTACGACACGCCGAACGGGGTCCGCAACGCGATCGCGATCGCCCGCGAGCTGGGGATCTCGGACGGGATCGGCGTGCGCCTGGACAGCGGCAACCTCGATCAGCTGGCGCGCGAGGCGCGCGCGATCCTGGACGAAGCGGGATTCCCGAACGCGCGCATCTTCGCCAGCGGTGGGCTTGACGAGCACGAGGTCGCCGAGCTGGTGCGCGGCGGCGCGCCGGTGGATGCGTTCGGCATCGGCACGCAGCTCGGGGTCTCGGCCGACGCGCCTTACGTCGATACCGTCTACAAGCTGGTGGAGTACGACGGCAGGCCGGCGATGAAGCTGTCGGCCGCGAAAGCGACCGCGCCCGGCCCCAAGCAGGTCTGGCGGCACGAGGGCGAGGACGACGTGCTGGCGCTGCGCGACGAGGCCGAACCAGGCCCGGGCTGGCGCCACTTGCTGGAACCGGTGATGCGGGACGGCCGGCGTCTGCAGCCCGATCCGTCGATCGCACGGATGCGTGAACGGTTCCGGTCCGATCTGGAGCGTCTGCCGGCGAAGGCGAAACGGCTCGCCCACGCCGAACACGTGGGCGTGCGGCACTCCGACGCGCTGACCGCGCTCACGCGCGAGACGACCGAGGACGCGCTGCTGCGGGCGGGCATCCGCGAACGCCGCGGCAGCGACTGATCAGGCGGTCGGGAGCCAGTCCGGCCGCAACGCTTCGAACGCGTCGATCTCGGCCGTGTGGCGCATCGTGAGGCCGATGTCGTCGAGCCCCTCCAGCAACCGCCATCGCGTGAACTGCTCCATGTCGAACACCTCGTCGATCCCGGGGGCGCGCACCATCAGCGCGTCTAGGTCGACCACGATCGTGGTGGTGGGGTCGTCGAGCACCGCGTCCATCAGCGCGCGGACCGACTCCTCGCGGAGCTCGACCGGGAGCAGGCCGATCTTCAGGCAGTTGTTGCGGAAGATGTCCGCGAAGCTCGGCGCCACGACCGCCCGGAACCCGTGGTCCTCGATCGCCCACGGCGCGTGCTCGCGGCTCGAGCCGCACCCGAAGTTCGCGCCCGCAAGGAGGATCGTGGCGCCGTCGAACCGATGGTCGTTCAGCACGAAGTCCGGGTCCTTGCGCCATTCGTCGAACAGGTACGCGCCGAAGCCGGTCCGCTCGATCCGCTTCAGGTACTGGGCCGGGATGATCTGATCCGTGTCGACGTCGGCGCGATCCAGCGGCAGGGCCGTCCCTTCGATCCGCACGACCGGTTCCATCTCAGAGATCCTCCGGGGTCGTGAAGTGCCCGGCGATCGCGGTGGCGGCCGCCACGCGCGGGCTGACCAGATGCGTGCGGCCGCCCTTGCCCTGCCGTCCCTCGAAGTTGCGGTTCGACGTGGACGCGGATCGGTCGCCGGGTCCGAGGATGTCCGGGTTCATGCCGAGGCACATGGAGCAGCCCGCGCCGCGCCACTCGAACCCGGCGTCCGTGAAGACCCGGTCGAGCCCTTCGCGCTCCGCGTCCAGCTTCACGGCGACGGACCCCGGCACGACCAGCGCGCGGAGTCCCTCGGCCACCCTTCGCCCACGCACCACTTCGGCCGCGACCCGCAGATCCTCGAGCCGCGAGTTCGTGCACGAGCCGATGAAGATCGTGTCCGGTCGGACCTCGCGGATCGCCGTGCCGGGCTCGAGCGCCATGTACCGGAGCGCGCGTTCGGCCGCTTCGCGCTTCGCCGGCTCCAGCGTGGCCGGGTCCGGCACGACACCGTCGATCGTGACCGACTGCGCCGGGTTCGTGCCCCAGCTCACGTACGGGCGCAGGCTCGACGCGTCGATCGCGACCTCCGCGTCGAAGACCGCGTCGTCGTCCGAGCGGAGCGTGCGCCAGTGGTCCACGGCGGCTTCCCACGCGGCCTGACGGGGCGCGTGCGGCCGGCCCTCCACGTAGGCGAACGTCGTGTCGTCGGGCGCGACCATGCCGGCGCGCGCACCGCCTTCGATCGACATGTTGCAGACCGTCATCCGGCCTTCCATCGACAGCGCTCGGATCACCGGACCGCGGTACTCGATCACGTGCCCGGCGCCGCCGCCCGTCCCGATCGTCGCGATGATCGCCAGGATGATGTCCTTCGCACTGCAATCCGCGGGGAGATCTCCCTCGACCGTCACGGCCATCCACTTCGGCTTGGACTGGGGAAGGGTCTGGGTGGCGAGGACGTGCTCCACCTCGGAGGTCCCGATCCCGATCGCGAGGGCGCCGAACGCGCCGTGCGTGGACGTGTGCGAATCGCCGCAGACGATCGTCATGCCCGGTTGCGTGTAGCCCATCTCCGGCCCGATCACGTGCACGATCCCCTGTCCCGCGCCGCCCCACGGGTACAGCGTGATGTCGAACTCCTCCGCGTTGCGTCGGAGCGCCTCCATCTGGCGCGCACTGATCCCGTCCGTGACGGGACCGTCCGTCGTGGGGACGTTGTGATCCATCGTCGCCACGGTGAGATCGCGGCGCCGGACCCTCCGGCCGCTCAGGCGGAGCCCGTCGAAGGCCTGCGGGCTCGTCACCTCGTGGACGAGATGCAGATCGACGTACAGCAGGTCGGGCTCGCCATCCGCCCGACGGACGACGTGCTCTTCCCAAACCTTCTCCGCGAGCGTCCTGCCCATCCCCGGCCTTCCTCGACGGTGTGTGCAGAGTTCCATATAATGGAACTGTGAGTCCGGTATATGGAATATCGGGGGGAGCGTAGCAGAGGGATGGCAACCGTGCGTACCCGGGTCGGGGTCCTGGATCGGTGCGTCGCGATCCTCCGCGCCGTCGAAGCCGGCCACCGATCGTTCGCCGCGATCGCGGCCGCGACGGGCCTCACCCGCCCCACGGCGCACCGGTTGCTCCGCTCCCTCGAGCAACACGGCCTCGTGCTCCAGGCCGACGGCGTCGGGTACGTGCTCGGTCCGGGGCTGCTCGGTCTCGCGGCGGCCGCTCGCGCGGACCTGCCGCTCCGCGAGCTCGCACGGCCGTCCCTCGAACGGCTCGCGGCCGCCACCGGCGAGAGCGCGCAGCTGTACATCCGCGACGGCGACCGACGGATCTGCGTCGACGCGGTCGACTCCGATCAGGAGCTCCGCACGATCGTGGACGTCGGCGCGGCCTTGCCCCTGACGAAGGGATCGGCCGGGAAGGTCCTGCTCGCCTGGTCCACGAAGGACGCGCTCACGGACCCGCTCGCGGCGCACCTCGCCGCGGTGCGTCGGCGCGGCTGGGCGGAGAGCCACGGTGAGCGCGAAACCGGCGTCGCATCGATCAGCGCGCCGGTGCTGGGACCCGATGGCGAGATCCTCGCCGCGGTCTCGGTCTCCGCGCCGGAGAGCCGGCTGGGGCCGGCCCGGGTCCGCCGCGCGGCGCCGGCGGTCACCCGCGCGGCGCGAGACGTGGAGCGCGCGCTGGCGGGCGATCGGGACACCGGAGACCGCTGAACGCGGCTACCAGGCGTAGGCCTCGGGCGCGGAGCCTCCCGGCCCGGGGAAGATCTCATCGAGCCTGCGGAGCACGTCCTCCGAGAGCTTGATCGTCATCGCTCGCATCGAGCCGAGCAGCTGTTCCTCGGTGCGGGGACCGATGATCGGTGCCGTCACCGCCGGCTGGTGCAGCAGCCACGCGAGCGCGACGTCGGCCGGTCGCTCCCCCAGCTCCTTGCAGAGCGCCTCCCACCGTTCGAGCTGCAGCCGGTTGATCTCGATCTCCTCCAGCATGTACCCCTGCGAGCGGCGCCCTTCCGTCACCTTCTCGAGTGCGCCCGAAAGCAGACCGCCGGCGAGCGGACTGTACGGGATCATGCCCATGCCGTATTCGGCGATCGCGGGGATCACCTCGAGCTCCACCGTCCGCTCGAGCAGGTTGTAGATCGACTGCTCCGTCGCGAGGCCCAGCGAGTGTCGCCAGTTCGCGATCTCGTTCGCGCGCGCGATGTGCCAGCCGGCGAAGTTCGACGAGCCGACGTAGAGGATCTTCCCCTGGAGCTTCAGCTGATCCATGGCCTCCCAGATCTCGTCCCACCACGCGGCACGGTCGATGTGGTGCATCTGATAGAGGTCGATGCGGTCCGTCTGGAGCCGATCCAGCGACGCTTCGCACTGGTGGATGATCGAATACTTCGACAGCCGCGATTCGTTCGGCCAATCTCCCATGGTGCCGAACACCTTCGTGGCGAGCACCACCTCGTCACGGCGATGGCTCCCCTTCGCGAACCAGCGCCCGATGATCTCCTCCGTCGCGCCGACGCCGAGATGGCGCCCATACACGTTCGCGGTGTCGAAGAAGTTCACGCCGTGCGCGAGCGCCGCGTCCATGATCGTGTGGCTGTCGGCCTCGGGGGTGTGCGGCCCGAAGTTCATCGTGCCGAGGCACACGCGGCTCACGACGAGACCGAGGTGTCCGACATGGGTGTACTCCATGCGACCGAGTCTACGGCGCGCCCGCGTACCCTTCGCGCATGGAGCCAACGCCGGCCGGCCCGGCCCCATGGAGGGATGTCTTCCGCGGGGCGCGAGGGCGCCTGGTGGTGGGGTTGGTGCTGCTCGAAACCCTCGTCGCCGTGCACATCCTGGTCGTCGCGGCGGTCATGCCGTCGGTCCTGCGCGACCTCGGACACCTGCCTCTGTATGGGTGGAGCTTCACGGCCGCCGCGCTCGCGCAGTTCGGCGCGATCCCGGTGGCGGGCGCTGCGGTCGACCGCTTCGGGCCCCGTCGCGTGCTGCCGATCGTGGCGACGGTCTACCTGACCGGGTTGCTGGTCTCCGCGCTGGCCCCCACGATGCAGGTCCTGATCGTCGGGCGGTTCCTCCAGGGAGCGGCGGGCGGCGCGGGGTACGCGCTCTCGTTGGGCGCCGTGGCGAAGACCCTCCCGGTGGAGATCCGTCCGCGCGTCCTCGCGCTCCTCGCAACCGCGTGGCTGTTGCCCGGGTTGCTCGGACCCCCCCTCGGCGCCTTGCTGGCCAGCACGGTCGGTTGGCGATGGGCCTTCATCGTGCCGATCCCGTTGCTGGTCGTCGCCGTCGTCCTCGTCCTCCCGGTGTTGAGCGACATCGGCGATCCGGACGCGCCGCGGCCGCCGGTCCTTCGACCCATCGTCCTGATGTTCGGCGCAGCGCTCCTGCTCGTCGGGCTGAGCGGAACGTCGGCTCGGTCGGTCGCGCTGGTCCTGGTCGGTGGGATCGTGACGGTGGTGGCGCTCCGCGGCATCGTGCCGGCGGGCACGTTCCTCGCGCGCCGCGGCGTGCCGGCGGCCGCGCTCGCGGCGTTCCTGCTCTCCGCCGCGTTCGTCGCCGCCGATTCCTACACGCCCTTGATGCTGACGAACATCCGCGGCACATCGGTCCTCGCGGCCGGGCTGGCGCTGACGGTTGCGGCGATCACGTGGCCGGCCGGTTCCTGGTGGCAATCGCGCCAGGCGGGCCGGATGCGGGCGGGGACGCTGGTCATCCTCGGCGACGCGATGTTGATCACCGGCGTCACCGCCCTCGCCGCGGTGCTCGGGGGCGGGCCGCTGGCCCTCGCGTACGTCGGTTGGGCGATCGCCGGCTTCGGGATGGGCGTCGCCTACCCGACGGTTCCCCTCGCCGTGATGGCGAGGGCCGAAGCCGGTCGCGAGGCCGCCGAGCTTTCGCCGACGCTCCTGATGGACATGCTGGGCATCGCCGCCGGCGCCGGGTTCGGTGGCGCCGCGATCGCGTTCGCCGCCTCCTCGGACGCGACGCTGCGCAGCGGGATCGCGGGTGCGTTCGCGGTCGCGCTGCTGGCGTCGCTCATCCTGCTGGGGGTCGGCGCCAGGATCGACCCGTCGCGGTGATGGATGCGCTGAGCGTCTACGCAGGGGGCGCGGAAGCGTCGGCGAGCCGCCCGTCGCGTTCGGGCGCCAAGGCCCCCGGGATGAACATCGCGGCGATCGTCACGGCCGCCCCCAGCAGGCCGGCGAGGATGAGCGTCTGGTCGGTGCCGATCCAGTTGGCGAGCGGACCGACGACCGCGAAGGAGAGCGGCAGCCCCGCGATCGAGATCATCCAGTCGAGGCTCATGACCCGCCCGAGGAACCGCCCCGGCACGAGTCGTTGGAGCATCGTGTACCAAAGGACGATCAGCAGCGAGATCGAGCCCTCCGCCACGAAGGCCACGATCAGCCCCTGCCACACGGCCGTGATCAGCCCGAACCCCGCGGTCATCAGCATCCCGAGCGCCCACGCCAGGTACATCAGCGTGAGCGGTCGGCGGCCGATGGATCCGCGTTGGGCGGCGAAGATCCCCACCAGCACGGATCCGAGACCGCCGGCCGCGAAGACCAGGGCGAGGTCGACCCCGCTGCCCGACAGGTCGTTGCTGATCACGTAGGGCATCAGCGTCTCCCACGGTCCCCACACACAGAAGAGGCTCACGGTCGCGGCACCCAGCGCGACAACGATCCACGTCTGGCTCCGGACGTACGCGATCCCCTCCTTGATCTGCGGCACCAGCGACTCGTGGGCCGCCGCCTCGGAGGGCTTCCTCGCGTGCATCAGGAGGATGCACACGGCCGACGCACCGAACGTGAGCGAGTCGAAGACGAACGCCCACCCCGTCCCGAACGCGAGCAACAGCCCTCCGATCAGGGGGCCTACGATCGTCATGGCGAAGGGCCGGACGACCTGCCCGACCGAGTTGGCCTCCACCAGGACGTCGTCGGGCACGATCGACGGGATGATCGACGAGAACGCCGGACCGAAGAGCGCCTGGCCGCTGCCATAGAAGATGACCAGGCCGACGAGGATCGGGATCGTGATCTGATCGGCGAGCGTCAAGATCCCAACCGCCAGGATGCTGCACAGGCGGAGGAGGTCCCCGGCGATCATCAGATGGCGCCGATCCATCCGGTCGGACAGCGCTCCGCTCGCGAGCAGGAGCAGCAGCTGGGGGAGCGACCAGGCGACGCCGACCGCGGCGAAGGCCGCCGGCGACCCGCTGAGGTCCTGGTAGACGAGCCAGGCGACGGCGACGTAGTACGTGCCGTCGCCGATCATCGAGATCGTCTGGCCGATCCACAGGAGACGGAAGTCGCGGTGGCGCATCGGGCGGAGCAGCCCGATGCGATCCGTCACATCCCGCGGCTCGGCCATGGACCGAGCGTATTCGAGTCCAACGGCGACGGCTGGCTCACCGAGAGAGAGGACGGGTGCTAGGAGGGCTTCGCTGCGGCGTCCGGCGCGAGGAGGGGGAAGTAGCGCCAGGCAGCCTGTCTGATCAGATGGAACATGACCTCGGGGGTGATCTCCGCATCGGGCTCGTCGAGTTCCGGTGGGAGTTCGAGCCCGAGTTCCTTGGCGTGCTCCACGATCCCCGGTCCCATGGCCTTGCCGAGTGCGCTCAGCCCCTCGTTGAAGGCCGCTTCGTCGAGGTGCCACGCCGGAACCGGAAGGGCGGCGAAGGTCGCCCAGGTTGACGGGTCCCGCGGCTGCTCGAGCGTGAACAGGTCGTCGAAGGTTCGGGCTGCGGCGTCACGTTGGGTCAACGCATCTCCGAGGTTCCAGCTCTTCCGCAAGGTGGCGATCAAGGAGGTGTGCCGATACTCGTCGTTGAACACGGAACCCTCCGGGACCCACGGAGAGACGAGGATCGCCGGAACGCGGTACCCGGATCGGTCGAACGTGAACCCGAACTCTCCGGCCGGTCCGTCCGGATCGGGTGGCGGGACGGCTCCCGGCGGGACGTGATCGTACGTTCCGCCCGGCTCATCCCAGCCGATCAGCAGGGCCGTGTTCCAGACGTTGGTGCCCGACGCCGACGTGCCGGATCGGTAGGCGTTGAAGATGCGCTCCAAGAAGGCCTCGCCGGCCAGCGTCGAGGACGGCGGGTCGAGCGGATCGACATCGAGGGAAGGGCCGAACGAGCGCCCGAAGGCCGGATGATAGTCGCCGTGTCCGCTGATCATGTTCGGCTCGATGAGCGAGAAGTCGGGCAGGGTTCCCGCGGCAGCGTCTCGCTCGAACTCGGCGAACGGCACCACGTTCGTCGCCAGCCGATCCTTCAGGCGCGAGTAGTGGATGATGCCGTGGAACGACAAGGCCATCGGCTCCATCACGTAGATCTTCCACGTCTTCCCGTGTTGCTCGAGTCGTTCGAAGATCGTCTCGGCGTCGTTCTTCGTGAACCACTTCTTCACCGGGGCGTTCACGACGATCCCGGACGACGTCGCGGCGGTCCAGAAAGACCGGTTCATGAACGTCTGCGACGGCACCTCGGAGAACCAGTGGTCGAAGACCCCGAACGCACGGGCGATCCCGTTCAGCACCGGGAGCTGCTCCGGGGTGAACCCCGTCATGATGTGCGCGTACTCCTCGTAGGTCGGCTGGCGGCCCATCTCGCCGGTGAACGTGCTGATGTAGTCCGTGACGAACCCGTCCATCGTCGGCGTCGCACCCTGCTGCGGCGCGTTCCACGGCGTGGTCATTCCCTCACCGATCTTGAAGCGGTTGTGCTCGTCGAGGACGTCGAACAGCTGCGTGTTCGTGTGGTACCACTCCTCGCCCGAGTCGGGGTTCGGCGAGTCCATATCCGTCGCGACCGTGTACGGAACGACCTTCTTCTCGGCGTCGTGCTCGGCCCAGTCCGGGATCGGGTTGCTCAACCCCTTCCCGATCACGCCCTCGAAGGTCTTGCCATCATCGGGGCCATACAGATGCCCGAGCACGTTGTCGAGCGAACGGTTCTCGAACAGAACCACGATCACGTGGTCGAGGGCGTTGTCGCGCGTTCGATCGCTCATCATCGAACCTCCTCAGTGGCGGGTGGGGTCGAGCTTACGCAGCCGCCGAAGAGCATGAGAAGAGGCCCATCCCGTAGCAGATCCGGATACAGGCTGTTCGCGCGGACCCGTCGTTCACTCCGGTCGAGTGACGTGCGCGCCGGGAGGGAGTCGAACCCCCAACCTTCTGATCCGTAGTCAGATGCTCTATCCATTGAGCTACCGGCGCCGGAACGCGAAGTTTAACAGTGGGCCTCCAGCGGCCTCCGGGGGCACCCGTGGACCCCTCCGAGAGGGGTCCTTCGGCCCGGGTTCGGCCACGAGCGCGGCGCTAGCGTCGCCTCGTACGAACGAGGAGGCGAACGCGATGTACGGCCACCTGATGCGCACCCGCTTCACCGTCGAGCAGGTCGCGGCGGTCGCCGCGGTGCTCGAGATCGACCTCGAGGACGAGGCGTTCACGCTGGACGACCTCCGCCGAGGCATGGACGTCGAGCTGGAGCACGGCTCACGCGATCCCCGGACGAACATCACCAACGACGACCCCGTCCTGACGGGGAAGATCGCGCTGGCGCACCTGCGGGAGATGCCCGACTACTACACGCGCCTGGACGTGATGGAGCACGGGGCCTGATGTTCGCTCGGTACTTCGTCGAGCTGCAGCTCCCGTTCGAGCGGGTACAGGCTGCGTTGACCCGGTCGCCCGAGGAGTGGCTCCCGGGCATCGCCCGCCGGGCGGACGACACGAGCCAGGCGCTCCTGACCGAAGTGGGCTTCGGCGCTCGCGAGCGGATCGACCGGACGGTCGCGATCCGGTTCGGGGAGCCGGTCACGATGCCGACGAAGGCCATCCTGCCGATGCACTGGGAGGATCGGAGCGCCGGCGGCCTCTTCCCGTCGATGGACGCCGATCTGGAGGTGGCGCCGATCGGACCGAGCCGCACACAGCTCGCGATCAGCGCCCGGTACCGCCCGCCGCTCGGCGCGCTCGGTCGCATGATCGATCGGGCCGTCCTGCACCGCGTGGCCGAGGCGACGCTCAAGGACTTCGTCGACGGCATCGCCGCCGCCCTGACGGCGGGATCGGCCGTCTAGCCTCCCGGCGCACCGACCGGCAGGGGGTGGCGCCGTGACCATCGCGACGCCAGCTTCTGGATCCGGCGGTGACGTGGTGGAAGCGCGATCGCCAAAGGTGCGCGTTTCCCTCGGCGGACGCGGAAGAACCACCACTTGCCGAGCTCGGCCAACGTCAGGTACGCGACCACGAACACGAGGACGATGACCAGGAACGACGCCGGCGGCGGCGTGAAGCCGAACGCGTGCGCCAACGGCCGGATGTACGGGATCACGACGGCGGCTACCGCACACGAGAGGGTCATCACCAGCTGGGTCCGGCTGGGACGGCTCCGGAAGAACGGCACGCGGCGCGTGCGGATCACGAAGATCACGAACGTCTGCGTGGCGAGCGACTCCACGAACCACCCGGTCTGGAACAGCGACGGTCCGGCGTGGAACACGCGCAACATCACGGCGAACGTAGCGAAGTCGAACAGCGAGCTGATCGGCCCGAAGAACATCATGAATCGGCGGATCGAATGGGTGTCCCAGTGCGCGGGACGCTCCAACATCTCGGGATCCACCCGGTCGGTCGGGATCGTGGTCTGGCTCGTGTCGTAGAGCAGGTTGTTCAGCAGGATCTGGCTCGGCAGCATCGGCAGGAACGACAGGAAGGCGGAGGCCACCGCCGCGCTGAACATGTTCCCGAAGTTCGAGGAGGTGGCCATCAAGATGTACTTGATCGTGTTCGCGAAGACGCGGCGGCCCTCCATGACCCCGTCCGCGAGCGTGCCCAGATCCTTGCGCAGCAGCAGGATGTCGGCGGCGTCCTTGGCGACGTCCGTCGCCGAATCGACGCTGATCCCGACGTCCGCGTCGTGCAACGCCACCGCATCGTTCACCCCGTCACCCAGGTAGCCGACGTCGAGGCCCCGGGTGCGCGCGGCCCGGATGACCCGTGACTTCTGCTCCGGCGTCACTCGCGCGAAGATCGTGGTTGCGTCGATCGCCGACGCGAGCTCATCGTCGGACAGGCCGTCCATCTGGGCGCCGTCGAGCATCCCTTGGACTTCGACGTCGAGATCGCTGCAGACCTTGCCGGCGACCCTGGCGTTGTCCCCCGTCACGATGCACACCGCGATGCCGAGGTCCTTCAGGCGCGCGAGGGAGACCGCCGCGTCCGCTTTCGGTGGATCCTCGAACGTGAGGAGGCCCGCGAACCCGAGGTCGTGCTCGTCGTCGGGGTCCACGCGCTCCAACCCGGCCGCCTCCTTCGTCGCGACCGCGACGACACGACGCCCGGCCTCGAACGCCCGATCGAGGATCGCGAGCGCTTCCGGCGCAACGTTGCGGCATGCGCGGAAGACGGACTCGGGCGCTCCTTTCGTGATGATCTGCCGACCGTCGGGCCCATCGACGAGCACGGACATCATCCGGCGCTCGTAATCGAACGCCGCCGCATCGATCCGCGCCATCGCCTCGACCGCGGTGCGCGGCAGGTTCGGCGCCAGCCACAGCGCCTGATCCAACGGGCTTCCCCCCGTCGGCACGCCGCCCTCGACCACGACGTCGCAACAGGCGAGACCGAGCACCAGGACGCGATCCGACGGCGCGCCCAGCGGATCGACCGCTCGGTCGAACGTGATCGTGCCTTCGGTGAGGGTTCCCGTCTTGTCGGTGAAGAGCACTTCGATGTTCCCGAAGTCCTCGATCGCCACCAGGCGGCGCACCAACACGCCCCGCTGCGCCATCCGTTTCGCGCCGACCGCCAGACTGATCGTGACGATGGCGGGAAGCAGCTCGGGGGTCAGCCCGACCGCGATCGCCAACGAGAACAGGACGGCATCGATGGGCGGCCGGCCGATCGCGACGTTGATCACGAAGATCGCGACCACGAGGACCGCGGTGATGCGAACGAGCAGCTTGCCGAATTCGCGGAGCCCTCGCTGGAACGACGTCTCCGGCTGTCGCTCCCCCAGTCGCACGGCGATCGCTCCGAACTCGGTGATCGCACCCGTGCGGACCACGACGGCTTTGGCCGTGCCGGATCGCACGATCGTGCCCATGAACGCGCACGGCGGCAGATCGATCGGTGAAGCAGGATCCTCGACCGGTTCGACGCGCTTCTCGGCTGGCATCGATTCTCCGGTCAGCACCGACTCGTCGACCGTGAAGCGGTCCACGGCCAGGAGGCGGACGTCGGCCGGCACGACGTTCCCGATCGACAGGAGGACCACGTCTCCGGGAACCAACCGCGTAACGTCGATGGTCGCCGGAGCACCGTCGCGGATCACGGTGGTCGTGTGATGGATCTGGTCGTGCAGCTCCTCGATGGCTTTCTCCGACCGGAACTCGTTGAAGAACCCGAGCCCCACGGACAGCACCACCATGAGCACGATGATGCCGGCGTCGGTCACCTGACCCGTGACGCCCGAGACGATGGCGGCGGCGACCAGCAGCGGGAGCAACGGATTGCGGAGCTGGTTCGTCAAGACGCGCCAGGCGCTCGCGCCGTGGCTCCGCAAGACGTTCGGACCGAAGCGAGCCAACCGGGACGTGACCTCCGCGGCTGGCAGGCCGCCGGGGCCCGAGCCCACCGCGGCGAGGGTAGCCTCAGCCGAGTTGCGAGCGGCCTCAACGAGCGAGAGACCCCCAGCGGTTGCGGTCGCACCCATCCACGATGAGGCTAGCGCGAGGCCATCTTCCGGATGGAAGGTCGGCGGTAGGCTCGCGTCATGTCGACCGAACGTCGGGACGGCGATCGCCGGCTGATCGATGCGGGGATGGCGCTCGCGTCCGAGCTGTCGCTCGAATCGGTCCTGCAGCGGATCGTCGAGCTCGCGGTCGAGCTCACCGGGGCCCGCTACGGAGCGCTCGGCGTGCTGGGTCCGGATGGTGCCTCGATCACCTCGTTCATCACCGTCGGCATCACCGACGAGGAGCGCGCGGCCCTCGGCGACCCCCCGACCGGGCACGGTCTCCTCGGAGCCCTGATCCACGATGCGCGCCCCATCCGGATACCCGACATCGCCGCCGACCCTCGATCGGTCGGGTTCCCGCCGCACCATCCGCCCATGCGATCGCTGCTCGGGGTCCCCATCGCGGGCCGGGGCAAGACCTTCGGCGACGTCTACCTCACCGACAAGCAGGGTGCGGAGGCGTTCGACGAGGAAGACGAACGGGTCCTGCTCGTGCTGGCGGCGCAGGCGGCGGTGGCCGTCGAGAACGCGCGACTGATCGACGAGGCCGAACGGAACGCGCGCGAGCTCCGTCGTCTCGAGGTGCTGGAGGACCGGGAGCGCATCGCGAAGGAGCTGCACGACGGCGTGATCCAGTCGCTGTTCGCGGTGGGCATGAGCCTGCAGGGCCTGGCGACGCGATCGGCCGATCCCGAGACACAGGAGCGACTGGACCTGGCCGTCGAGGACGTCGACCGCGCGATCCGCGACCTCCGGAACTACATCTTCGGACTGCGGCCGGGGATCCTCGCCGACCGCCAGCTGGACCAGGCGATCCGGGACCTGGCGACGGAGTTCGGCGAGCGCTCGGGGGTGATCACGGTGGTGGAGATCGACGGCGACGTGGCTGCGGCGCTCGCCTCTCTGGCAGGCGACGTCGTCCAGCTGGTGCGCGAGGCACTCTCGAACGTCGAGCGGCACGGGGCCGCCACCACGTGCCGGGTGACGCTGCGCGGCACCGACGACGGCGTCCTCCTCGAGGTCGACGACGACGGTCGCGGGTTCGACGTGGATCTTGCGACCTGGGGCATGGGGATCGAGAACCTCCGCGACCGGGTCGAGGCGCTGGGCGGCGCGTTCCGGATCGACAGCACCCCGGGCGAGGGGACGACCGTCCGGGTGATGCTCCCGGCCTGACCGTCCGCGCGGACCGGGACGGCTACCATCGGGAGCGAGATGCCGGCCAAGACCCCGCCGTTGCGCGTGATGCTCGTCGACGACCACGAGATCGTCCGTGACGGGATCCGCGCGATGCTCCAGCCCGAGGACGACATCGTGGTCGCGGCGCAGGCGGGGAGCGTCCGGGAAGCGATCGATGAGGCGAACCGCGCACGCCCGGATGTGATCGTGATGGACGTCCGCCTCGCCGACGGCAGCGGGATCGAGGCCACCCGGGAGATCCGGGCGACCCACCCCGAGATCAAGGTGCTGATGCTCACGTCGTTCGCCGACGACGAGGCGCTGTTCGCCTCGATCATGGCCGGCGCGAGCGGGTACGTCCTGAAGCAGGTTCGCTCCGGCGAGCTGCTCCGTGCGATCCGGGCGGTGGGAGCCGGCAACAGCCTGCTCGATCCGGCTGTGACCTCCGCCGTGCTCGACCGGCTGCGCAAGGGCAAGCACCTCCTGCGCGACGAGAAGCTCGCCCGTCTCTCGCCGCAGGAGGAGCGGATCTTGTCGCTCGTGGCGGACGGCAAGACGAACAAGCAGATCGGCGAGGAGCTCGGCCTCGCCGAGAAGACGGTGAAGAACTACCTGTCGAGCATCCTGTCGAAGCTCGAGGTCGCCCGTCGCGCGGAGGCCGCCGCGTACCTCGCCCGGCACACGACGACCCCGGGTTCCGTCGAGTGACGACGCGGAAGGGGCGGGTCCCTCCGACCCGCCCCTTCCGTTCTCCCAACCCGCCCGAGGTGGGTCAGGCGAGCTGGTGCTGTGCGGTGTGCTCGTCCTTGTCGAACAGCTCACCCTTCTGCCACGGCGTTCCGACCGCCGGCAGCACCCACCGGTCGAGGCCGTAGTAGCCCGCGTTCCTCCACGCGAGGATCAAGAAGACCTCCGCCATGAAGAACACCGGGTTCACGCCGGCCACCCCGGCGAGCCCGAAGGACACGCTCAGTAGCCCGGCGAAGAACGCCGCGATGCCCGTGAACAGACCCAGGATCAACGCGATCCCGATCGCGCACTCGCCGAGGGCGATGACCTTCGAGAACACGGCCGCGGGTCCCGGTTCACCGATCCACCGCAGGAACGAGGCGTACCACCCGTAGTTGACCGAGGAGTTCGCTCCCTGCGCCGCTCCGGAGAGCGCGTACTTCGTGAACCCCTGCAGCGGCGCCGCCGTCCGCAGCCACGACTCGGGCGTGTATGCGAAGTGCCAGGTCCAGATGTTCCCCTCGGTCCCGGTCACCTTGCCCCATCCCGCGTGCAGCCACGTGTACCCGATGTACACGCGCACGACCAGCCAGATCAACCCGGCCGCCGGCGAAGCGAAGAGCCACTTGGCGAACCTCGGCTCCTCGTAATCGATGTCCTGCTGCATCCTTCCCACCTCCCCTTTCCTGTCCACGAGAGCGAGTCTCCCCACGCCCCGTGACCATCGCAGCGGTCGGATGGCCCCCTCGCTGTGGGACCTCTGACCCCGCGGCGGGAGGCCCCCCGCGGCCACACTCGGTTCGGAGGGAGTGCCGGGGCGCCGACCGGTTGGAAGGAGGGATCGGTGATGCGCCTGAAACCCTCGTTCGAGCGTTGGTTCGGGCGGAACCGACGCATCGCGCTCCGATGGGACCGGCTGCCGAACCGGGTCCACCTCCGGCGCGGGATCCGTCGGCGTGGCCACCTTCCGAACGTCGTGCGACGCAAGACGGCGTCGTGATGGCCTCAGGAAGGTGAGCCGACCTGCTCGATGGATCCCGGCGCTTGCACCCGGATGCGCACATCGAGGACCACGGCGCGCTCGGGCGTCACGCTGACCGGATTGCAGTCCATCTCGACCACCGCCGGATGCGCCTCGACGAGCGCGCCGACCCGGAGGATCAGATCCTCGAGCGCGCCGATCGCGGTCTTGGGCGACCCCCGGAACCCATCGAGGAGCTGGTAGGTCGCGAGCGATCGCACCATCTCGGCCACGTCGACGTCCGACAACGGCGGCACCCGCACGGCGACGTCGCCGAGGAGCTCCGCCGTGACCCCTCCGGCGCCGCAGAGGACGACCGGGCCGAACGTCTCATCGTGCCCGACACCGACCAACATCTCGACCCCACCATCGACCTGCTCCTGCACGAGGAACCCCTCGTGCCGCTCGCCGATCTCGCGGAGGTGTCGCTGGAGCTGCTCCGCAGCGGCGGTGACCTCGGTGGCACCTCGCAGGCCCAGCCGGACCGCGCCCGCCTCCGTCTTGTGCAGGGGACCCAGCGCCTTGAGCGCGACCCTCCCCTTGATCCGGTCCGCCGCCGCGCCGGCCTCCTCCGGCGTCCCGACACGTTCCGACGCCGCGAGGCCGATCCCGTAGTGATCGAGCAACCGCTCCGCATCGGCCACGTCGAGCCAGCCGCCTCCTGCGTCGAGGGCGTGCGCGAGCAGGGCCGCCGCGGCATCCGGATGGACGTCGTCGAAGGACGGAACGGTGCCCCGTTCACGTTCCCGCCATGCCCCAAGCCCGGCGACCTGCGCCAACGCGATCGCGGCCTGCTCCGGATAGGGGAACGACGGCACCCGCGACGGCCCGGTGCTGAGCGCGTCGGGCATCCCACGGGCCGACAGGAACGATGTGACGGCGGGGATCGATCCATCCAGCTCGGCGATCGCCGTGCGGATGTGCTCGGTCACGGAAGCCGCGACGGTCTCGAGCGGCGGGATGTAGATCACGATGAGCGCGTCGACCTCGCCCGAATCGGCGACGGCGTGGATGGCGCGTGCGTAGTCCTCGCCGCCGGCCGACGCGATCATGTCGACCGGGTTCGCGAGCGAGGCCTCCACGGGCAGGAACCGTCGGAGCGCATCCTGCGTCTGCGGCGAGAACGTCGTCACCGACAGCCCGCGCGCCTCCGCCGCGTCGGCGCAGAGGATGCCGAGGCCTCCCGCGTTCGTCACGATCCCGACCCGTTTGCCCTTGGGGAGTGGCTGATTGCCGAGGAGCATCGCCACGTCGAGCATCTCCTCGAGCGTGTCCGTCCGGATCACGCCCGTCTGGTGGAACACGGCGTCGACGACGGCATCCGACGCGCGCAGGATCGCTCCGGTGTGCGACGACGTCGCCCGGAGGCCGGCCACGCTGCGGCCGCTCTTCACCGCGACGATCGGTTTGCGTTCGGCCATCCGGCGAGCGATCCGGGCGAAGCGGCGCGGGTTCCCGAACGATTCGAGGTACAGGAGCACGACGTCGGTGCCGGGGTCCCGTTCCCAGTAGCAGAGGAGATCGTTGCCGGAGACATCGGCCTTGTTCCCGACCGACACGAAGCTCGACAGGCCGAGGCCGAGCCTCGCGGTCTGCTCCATCACCGCGATCCCGAGCGCTCCCGACTGCGACATGAACCCGACGTGACCGGGGAGCAACCACGACGACGCGAACGTGCCGTTCAGCATCACCTCGGGATCCGCGTTCGCGATCCCCATGCAATTCGGACCGATCATCCGCATCCCGTACCGGCGGCATATGTCCATGAGCTCCCGCTCGCGGCCGACCCCCTCGGCCCCGGTCTCGGAGAAGCCGGCCGAGATGATCACGACCCCCCGCACGCCCTTGTCACCGCAGGTGCGGAGCACCTCCGGAACGAGATCCGCCGGGACGCACACGAACGCGACGTCGACCGGGCCGGGGATGTCCAGGATCGATCCGTAGCTCTGCACCCCATGGATCGATCCCGCACGCGGGTTCACCGGATACGCGACGCCGGTGAAGCCGGTCGTGATCAGGTTCCGGAACAGCCGGCTCCCGATCGACGCCGGATCTCGCGACGCGCCGATCACCGCGACCGACGACGGCTTCAGGAACGCCTTCACCGCGTTGTGCGCCGCCTCGGCCGCTCGCTCCTCGAACACCTCCGCCGCGTCGTCCGTGAGCGACGTCGGGAACTCGACGTCGATCATCCCGGGCGTTGCCCGGATCAACGGATCGAAGCCGCTCTCGCGGAAGACGGAGATCATCCGGTGGTTCTCCGGTCGAACGTAGGCCACGAGCGTGCCGATCCCGGCGGCCGACGCGAGCTGCGCGATCCTGCCGATCAAGATCGAGCCGAGGCCCTTCCCCTGGAGCCCGTCGGCCACGCTCAGGCTGACCTCCGCGCGACCGGCGTCCAGACGGAAGTACTGCGATCCGCCGACCACCGACCCCTCTTCGCCGCCCTGGAACGCCAGGAGGGTGCGATGGTCGTCGGTCGTTCCCGCGACGATCGATGCCCCCGTGGCCCCCACGTCCAGGGTTTGGCTCCCGAACCGGAGCATCCTCGTTTGGTCGGACAGCCCCAGGAGGTAATCCTCGACCCCGACGAGGTCCTCACCACGCGCCGGGCGGATGCGGACCGTGGTGCCGTCCCGCAGTAGCGCGTCCTCGCTCCGGTCGGCTCCGTGCAGACCCATCGTGGTCATGCTATCCACGGCAGCCGGCGCGGGTCATCGAACGACCAACACCGGGCACTCGGCGAGGTGCACCACTTTGTGGGCCACGCTCCCCAGGATCAGGCCCTGCCAGTCGGACAACCCCCGGGTTCCCATCACGATCAACGAGGCGCCGGTCGACCCGGCCGCATCGATGATCTCGTGCGCGACGGTGCCGGTGATCGGGACCCGCTCGTCGCCGGTCGCTGCGATGCCTCGATCCTTCAGCTCCCGAACCACCCGGTCGACCAATTCCGCACCCGGTCCATCCTGCGTCAAGGTCGGATCGATGTCATAGGCCCACGACATGGGGATCTCCTGCACGTGGATCACCGTGACATCCGCTTGGAACCGCTCCGCGATCTCCGCCGCGGCCGCGGCGGCTCGCTCCGAGTACGCGGAGCCGTCCACCGCCAACACGATCCGCTCGAACATGGCCCGCCACCTCCTACATCTAGCGTGTCGCGGATCGAGACGGTTGCAGGGGGCCACCCGGCCCTGACCTCGCGGGCCTCTGCGGGCCGTCGTCGACGGCTCAGGCGGGTCGGGCTTGGCGCTTGGCGACGAAGCGGAAGCCGAGCGCCGGCAAGACGAACGTCAGCAACCATAGCCACTGCGCCTGCTTCGGGTATCCGGCGCGCGCCACCGGTATCGAGGCGAGGAAGATCAGGGGAACGATCAAGCCCCGGAAGACGTAGTAGCGGGCGATCAGGCGCGGCAGCGGGATCGTGAAACGTCGGAACATCACGACGTACCAGACGAGCGCGGTGGAGGCCGCCCCGGTTGCCGCGACACAGACGGCGTAGAAGACGGTCGCCTGCTTGTTCGCTCCGTTGTCGCCGAGCACGGCGCTTGGATAGGGCAGGAACGCGATGAAGAACAGCAGGACGAGGTTCAGCAACAGCACCCCATAGTCGTATCGGGTGACGACGCGGAACAGGCGATGGTGCGCGAGCCAATACAGGGCGATCACCCAGAAGCTGATGAAGTAGGCGATGAACTTGCCGGTGTCCTCTTCCTTGAGGAACTTCGCGATGTCGACGCCGCTCGGGGGCCGCGGGATCGCCAGGACGAGCAGCGTCATCGCGATCGCGAAGACCGCGTCGGAGAAGAAGATCAACCTGTCGAGCGCGGCGGCGCCGATCTCTGGCGCGTCGATGCCGGCGTCCTGCTCCGGCTCTCGGTCGGCGTCCCCCGCGTCCAACGACCGGAGCCTACCCCCGGCCGCTCAGTCGAACAGCGTCTCCCCGACGAAGCCGCCGGGCTGCGCGCCGGGCGGCACCGCGAAGATCCCGCTGCCGACGTGCTTGATGTACTCGTTCAGCGCGTCGGAGGACGCGAGCCGGTGCTGCAGCGGCACGAACTGCGTCCGAGGGTCGCGCTGGAAGCAGATGAAGAACAACCCGGCATCCAGCTGGCCGGTGACCGGATCGATCCCGTCGGTGAACGAGTACCCGCGTCGCAGGATCGACACGCCGTCGTTCGTCGACGGGGCGGCCAGCCG
>Ga0335082_10001778_pt1 | contig 23023 bp, 20 predicted proteins | sample Lox_Sample_41_FD_206718 | JGI IMG/M metagenome (GOLD analysis project Ga0335082, IMG submission 206718) | Soil microbial communities from Loxahatchee National Wildlife Refuge, Florida, United States - Lox_Sample_4.1 | ecosystem: Environmental > Terrestrial > Soil > Wetlands | place: USA...
CGCTCGAGTCCATAACAAGCGGCCTCTCCCCAGGGGCGGCGCTCATCGCCGCGGGCGTGACCGAGCCCGGCGAGCCGCTCCAGGCCATGCTGCGCGCCCACCTCAAGGCGCTGCTCTCGCGCTGCGTGGGCGCGAAGGAGGGGCGCTGGCGCTTCCACCCCGGCGACGAGTTCGCCTCGCGGGTGCAGATGCCGGAGATCCTGCCGCTCCAGGCCATCCTGGAGGGCGCGCGCGCCGCCATCCCGGTCCGGCACTTCGCCGACGCGCTCAAGGCCGTCAACGACGCCTACCCGGTCCGCACCGGCGACTTCCAGCAGATCCTCCCCGCCAGCGGCCTGGGGACCGCCGACCTCCGCTTCGCGCTCTCGCTCGACGGCCGCACCCGGACCCGCGAGGTCCTCGATGCCCGGCCGGCGGAGCTGAAGGAGGCCATCTCGCTCCTCTGGTTCCTCTCGATGGTGGGTGCGGTGATCTTCCACGAGACCTCCGAGGCGGGCGCCGAGCCCCACGGCAAGGCGCTCCCGCGGAGGCGAAAGCCGCTCCCGGTGGAGCGGGCGGACGCGCTCCGGCAGGCCGCCCTGCAGATCCTGCCCGGCACCTACTTCCACGCGCTGGGCGTGGACATCGCCGCGGGCGCCGACGAGATCGAGCGCGCCTACCACGAGGTGGCGAGCCGGTTCCACCCGGACGGCTTCGCGGAGTACGAGGTCGGCGACCTCGCCGATCTGCTCGCCTCGGTGCAGGACAAGGTGACGGCGGCGCACCGGGTGCTCACCAACGAGGAGAAGCGCCGCGCCTACCTCTCCTTCCTGCTCCTGCGCTTCGAGCTGACGGGCCTGCGGCGTCCCGGCATCGACGTGGACGCCGAGGTGGCGCTGCGCCGCGGCGAGCGCGCCCTGCGCGACCGCCGCAACGCCGAGGCGGTGACGGCGCTGCGCGAGGCGGCGGAGCGGAATCCCCGCGAGCCGGAGTACCTCGCCATGCTCGCCTTCGCGGAGCTGTTCGACCCGGTGCTCCCGGCGGCCGACCGTGCCCAGGCCGCGCGGCGCACCGCGAAGAAGGCGCTCGCGCTCGAGCCGGAGCACGTCCGGGCGATGGCGACCCTCGCGCTCGCCGAGGAGGCGCTCGGCGGGGTCGCCGAGGCGCGCCGCCTCATGCTCGACACGCTGCGCGCGCACCCGGAGAGCGCCGTCGCCAGGCAGGTGCTCCACCGGCTGAACCGGGTGAAGGCGTGACCGCGGACGCAGGTGCGGGCCGCCGCGGGCGGCTCGCCGGCGCGATCGTGCCTGCCGCCGCGGCCGCGGTCGCGTTCGCCGCCTGCCTGCGGCGGATCTCCGACCCAGACTACTGGACGCACCTCGCGCTGGGCCGCGCCTTCGTCGCGGCCGGGACGGTCCGGATCGCGGAGCCGTTCCTGGCCGGCTCCCCCTCCGCGCCGGCTTCCGGCGGCAGCCTGCTCGCCCTCCCGGAATCCTGGGGGTTCCAGGTGGCGCTGTACGCGCTCCGCTCTGCGACGGGCGACGCGGGCGTCTCCATCGCGGTGGCCCTCCTGGCCGCGGCGGTCGCCGCGCTCCTGAGCCTGGCCGGAGGCGCGCCCGCCACCGCCGGCCCGGCCGATCGCTCGGGAGAGGGCCATCCCGCCCGGCCCGCGGTCCCGCCGTCGCGCTCGCCCGCTCGCGGCGCGCTGATCCTCGCGCTCGTGGTCGGCGCCATCGGCGTGGCGCGGTTCCGGTTCGTCCCGCGGCCCGAGGTGCCGGCCGACGTGCTCCTCGCCGCCGCGCTGGTCCTCGCCGCCTGGTGGGCGCGGGCTCCGCGGCCGGCGCTGCTCGTCGCCCTCGCCGCGGCCATCGCCCTCTGGATCCCCGTCCACCCCACCTGGGCGCTCGGGGCGGCCCTCGCCGTGGCGCACCTGGCCTTGCTCCCGCCGCCGGGCACGTGGCGCGCGCGTCTCGCCCGGCACCCGCGCCTCCTGCCGGCCGCGGCCGCCGGCGCCCTGCTCCTCGCGACCGTCCCGGCGGCCCGGTTCGCCCTGCGCGTCCTCGCGGCGTGGCGCTCGGGGCAGATCTCCGGGATCACCGAGATGCTCCCGACCTGGGAGTTCCCGGAGATCGCGTGGCCGCTCGCGGGCTACTCCGCCCTCGCGGGGGCGCTGGCCTGGGGTGCGCCGGCGGGGCGCTGGCGCCGGCTCGCGCTCCTCGCGGTGGCGATCGCGCCCGGCGTGGCGGTGGTGCGCAACGCGGCGTTCTCCGCGATCGCGGCGGTCCCGGCGGCGGCGGCGGGGCTGGCGTCGCGCGCCTCGATCCCGTCCGTCCCGCCCCGTCCGTGGCGCACCCGCGCCGCGATCGGCCTGGCCGCCGCGGTCTGCGCGCTCCTCCTCGGGGGCGCGCTCCGGGACCGCGACCCGCCACCGGGCCTCGGGGTGGACTGGTCGGTCTTCCCGCGCGACGCGGCGGCGTTCGTGCGCGACGCGCACCTCCCGGAGCCGATCTTCGACTTCCTCGACCTGGGCGGCTACCTCGACTTCGCCTGGAACGGCGCGCCGCGCACCTGGCTCGACGGCCGCGTGGGCTCGCCCCAGCGCGTCGCGGACCACGACGCCTTCGTCTCGGCGGCCGATCCCGAGGGCGTCCTCGCCCGGAACGGCTTCCGGACGCTGGTGGTGCAGGCCCTCTACACCTACGACGGCGCGCCGGTGCAGGTGGTGCCCTGGCTCCTCTCCCGTCCGGAGTGGAAGCTCGTCCGCGCCAGCGACGCCCTGGTCTTCGTGCGGGAGCCCCTGCCGCCCGGGGTGGCGGAGCTGCCGCGCGGCGACGCCTGGCGCCACGTGCTGGCGCAGGCCGACCTGGCGGCGGAGCGGGGCGCCTCGCACGCCGGGTACACGCGCGCCGTCGCGCTCCTCCAGCTCGGCGAGCGCCCGGCGGCGGCGCGGGCGTGGGACCGGGCCGTGCGGACCGAGCCGCGGCTCGCCGGCCGCTACGCGGCCGTGGGCGCCGTGATCGGCGCGGTCCCCTAGCGTTCAGGCGGCCTGCGCCGGCGCCGCGAGCGCGCGCCGGGCGATCCCCGCCAGCGCGGCCACGAAGTCCGGGCGCGTCCCCAGCGCCGGGACGCGCAGGTACCTCCGCGCGCCGGCCTTCTCGGCGGCGTCCCGCGCGAGGATGTCGATGTCGTAGAGGGTCTCCAGGTGCTCGGAGACGAAGGCGACCGGAACGGCGACGACGGTCCTGCCGCGGGCGTGCTCCGCCAGGAACCGGACGGTGTCCGGCCCCAGCCATCTCGCCGGTCCGACGCGGCTCTGGTACGTGACGCGCCACGCGCCGTCGGGGACGCCGGCCCGCCGCGCCGTCTCGCGCGACGTGACCTCCACGTAGCCCGGGTACGGATCGCCCTTGCGCACCTGGCTCATGGGGAGCCCGTGCGCGCTGAACACCACCAGGAGATCGCCGCGCTCGCCCGCGGGCACCTGCGCCAGGGTCTCGCGGAGCGCTGCGGCGGAGGCGTCGAGGTAGGCGGCGTCGTCGTGCCAGGTGCAGACCTCGGCGAGCGGGCGGTCCTTCGGCCAGCGGCGGCGCAGCTCGAGGAGCGAGGAGCGCGTGGTCGCGTTCGCCCACTGCGGGTAGAGCGGCAGCGCCAGGGCCCGGTCGGCGCCCCGCGCCAGCGCCTCGCGCACGCCCTCCTCGGTGCTGGGGTGGCCGCAGCGCATGGCCAGGTGGCAGGAGAACCCCGGGCCGAGCGCCGCCTCCAGGGCGCGCGCCTGCGCCTCGGTCCCCTCCACCAGCGGCGACTTCCCGCCGATGAGCGCGTACTTCTCCGCGGACGACGGCGCGCGGAAGTGGCTCACCAGCCGGGCGAAGAGCGGCCGCAGCGGGCCGAAGGGCGCCGCGACCACCAGCGGGTCCGAGAACAGCTCGTAGAGGTAGGGCTCCACCTCGTCGAGGCTGCGGGGTCCGCCCAGGTTCATGAGGAAGACGGCGGTGTGGGACATCGTCGACCCTCGGAACGCGAACCCAACCTCGACCCCGACCGCGACCCCGACCCCCTACACCGTCCTCGAGAACTGCCTCTTCCCGCCTTCCCGCTTGAGGTAGGCGTCGAAGAGCATCGCCACGTTGCGGACCAGGAGCTGCCCGAGCGGCGTGACGCGCAGCACGTCGCCGTCGAGCGTCACCAGCCCGTCGCCGGCGAGCTCCTGGACGCCCTCCTTCAGGTTGGCCTCGATCGCCGCCCGGGCCGGCGCGCCGAACTTCGCCGCCACCTCGCGCAGGTCGAGCCGCAAAAGGCACATCACGCGGTTGATGACGAAGCGGCGCATCACGTCGTCCTCCGAGACGCTGGCACCGCGCTCGACGGGGATGACGCCCGCCTCCACCTTGTCGCCCCAGTCCTTGAGCTTGTGGGCGTTCTGGGCGTAGGCGCCGCCGATGTCCGCGATCGACGTCATGCCGAAGGCGACGGTGTCGCCCGCCGGACGGACGGTGTAGCCCTGGAAGTTGCGGGTGAGCCAGCCCCCGTCCTGCGCGCGGGCCAGCTCGTCCGACTCGAGGGCGAAGTGATCGAGGCCGATGAGCCGGTAGCCCGCGCGCGTGAACGCCTCGACGGCGCCGAGGAAGAGCTCGACGCGCTGCTCGGTCTTGGGGAGCGCCTCCTGCGGGAGCAGGCGCTGGTGGGGCTTCGACCAGGGGACGTAGGCGAACCCGAACACGGCCAGGCGATCGGGGTGGATGGCGAGGATCCGCTGGAGCGTGCTCTTCCAGGTCTCCGGCGTCTGGTAGGGGAGGCCGTAGATGAGGTCGAGGTTCACGCCCTTGAAGCCGCTGTCGCGGGCCGCCTTCACCAGATCCGCGGTCTCCTTCTCGCCCTGGATGCGCCCCACCACCTCCTGGACCTTGGCGTCGAAGTCCTGCACGCCCATCGAGATCCGGTTGAAGCCGAGCCGCGCCAGCAGCTCGATCTGCGACCTGGTGGTGATGGCCGGATCGATCTCGATCGCCTTCTCGGCGTCGGGGGTGAACTGGAAGTGACGCGCGAGGATGGCGTGGCAGCGCTCGAGCTGCTTCTCGTCGAGGAAGGTGGGCGTGCCGCCGCCCCAGTGGAGCTGCGAGACGGAGCGGCGCCTCGGCAGCCGGGCGGCGACGAGGGCGACCTCCTTCTCCAGCAGGTCGAGGTAGGCGTCGGCGCGGGTGCGGTCGTGGGTGGCGACCACGTTGCAGCCGCAGAACCGGCACATCTCGCGGCAGAACGGCAGGTGGACGTAGACCGAGAGCGGCCCGCCCTCCGCGTCGGCGCGGGCGAGGTGCTCGAGGTAGCGGTCCGGCCCGAAGGCCTCGGTCCACTCGGGCGCGGTGGGATAGCTCGTGTAGCGCGGCCCGGGGCGGTCGTACTTCTTGATGAGGTCCCAGGATGGGATCTGGATCACGGCTGCGTCCTCACTTCCAGGTGAAGGCCTGCACCGCCTCCACCACCGCCTTCACGTTCTCGGTCGGCGTGCCCACCTGGATGCCGTGGCCGAGGTTGAAGATGTAACCGGGCCTCGGTCCGGCCGCCCGGACCAGGTCCACGGCGCGCTTCACCGCCACGTCACGGGGGCCGAGGAGGAGCGTCGAGTCGTAGTTGCCCTGGACCGCGGCGCCCCCGGCGCGCGCCCGCGCCTCGGCGATGGGGATGCGCCAGTCCACGGAGAGGACGTCGTACCCGAGCTGCGCCATCCTCTCCAGATGTGCGGTGGTGCCGGTGGAGAAGAGGACGGAGGGGACGTTCGTCCGGCGCACCGCCGCGGCGATGCGGGCGAGGTACGGGAAGCTGAACTCCTCCAGGTCCTCGCGCGCCAGCTCGCCGAGCCAGCTCTCGAAGACCTGCGCCGCGTGCGCGCCGGCCGCGACCTGCTCCTCGATCTGGACGATGGCTGCCCGCGTCAGCTTCTCGAAGAGTGCATGCGCGGCCGCCGGATCGGCGTAGAGCATGGTCTTGAGCCGGGTGAAGCCCTGGCTCCCGCCCTCCACCGCGTAGCTCGCGACGGTGAACGGGCCGCCCACGAAGCCGATGAGCGGCACGCGGCCGGCGAGCGCCGCGTTGATGGCGCGGATGCCGTCGAGGACGTAGGGCAGGTCCTTGGTGGGATCGGGGACCCGCAGCGCCTCCACGTCGGCGCGGGTGCGGACCGGGTTCGCGATCTTCGGCCCGCCGTCGCCCTTCCCCTTCTCTCCCTTCTCGAACGACAGCTCGAGGCCCATCGCCGGCAGGTGGACGAGGATGTCGGAGAAGAGGATGGCGGCGTCGAACCCGAACTCGTCGATGGGCGCCGCCGTGACCTTCGCGATCAGCTCGGGCGAGCGGCACAGCTCGAGGAAGGAGACCTTCTCGCGGACCGCGCGGTAGGACGGCTGGTAGCGGCCGGCCTGGCGCATCATCCAGACGGGCGTGCGATCGACGGGCCGCTGGCGGCACGCCTCGAGGAATCGGTGGGGGGTTCCGGACATGGGGGGTCGCATTCTAGTCCAGGAGGGGGCGGGAAAGAATGCTGACTCCGCGACCGACCTCGACCTCGACCTCGACCTCGACCGCGACCCCGACCGCGACCCCGACCCCGACCCCGACCGCGACCTCGACCCCGACCCCGACCTCGACCCCGACCTCGAAGCGCCCGTTTCATCCAGGGACGAGGACCTCCGGCCCGCCTGCCGTCGGCTCCACCATCTTCGTGAGGAACTGGCGGGAGACCGTGACGTGCAGGCGCGACAGGTCCGAGGTGAGCGGAACCGCCTCGTCGCGCCGCTCCGGAGCGGAGAGCTGGAGCTCCGGGCGGGGGCTCGCGGCCGCGTCGAGTTCAACCGGTTGAACCGAATCCTGGGTCCTTTCACCCAAAGTCTGTCGCAGATCTTGCACGTTCAACTCCGCCGGGACCGACGAAGGGGCGCGGACCGTAGCAACGATAGTGCGCTGTGGAACCACCTCGGCGGGCCGGATCTCAGCCGCCACCGCGGCCGCGTCACGCCTGGAGCAGCGGAAGAAGCGCGGCAGCACCTCCTGCCGGTTCTCGGGCGTGAGCAGCTTCGCGAGCTCGACGATGCTCGTGATGCACAAGCGGCCGTCCCGCAGGGGCGCCTCGATCTCCGGGAATGCCTGGAGGAGGTTGGCCGCGACCTTCCGGTAGTGGGCGGCGCCCTTCGAGAGCCCGAGCTCCCGGTGGAGGAAGTGGAACACCGAGGCGTAGCCGAGGTCGAGCCAGAGCCGCTGCCGGTCGAAGTCGGCGAGGGCGACGAGGAAATCGGCCATGGCGCCGTGCTCCCTGGCGAGCAGGTCGGCGAGGCGGGTGGAGAGGTCGCGTGCGTTCGTCATGCACGCACTGTCTCATACGTTTTCGAGCCCTCGCCAAGCGCACGCATTTGCTCGCTGGCGCGAAATCCGGGAGGGGAGCTCTTCCCTCCCTGGGACGCGAGCCGGAGCCTCGGGAAGGCGCGTCGGAGGCCGCGAGAGCGCACTTCGCGGAGGAGGCGTGCGCCGCCACGCGAGGCAGCCGGTAATCGTGTCAAGCGCGGCGTGCACGCACTCCAAGTGGTATACACCCATAGTGAATAACGTTCGGTGCGGCGCGCGCGCCTCGGCCGTCTCTCGCGCGCAGCGAACATGCTGGCCGATCTTGCCGAGACGCATCCCGCGCGCGGTCACGCCGCGCAGCCGGCCCCGCTCTCGAGCCGCTCGGCACGCGCGACGAACGGGGACGGCTCCTGGCTCGCTCCGGGCGGCAGCCCGGTCTGGGCTGCCTCACTGCCCCGCAGCCAAAAGGAATTCAGCGCCGACGAAGAGAAGAGTCCAGGCGAGGAGCCACCAGTTGCGCACCTCGCCGGCGCGCATTCCCCCGATGCGCTCGTCGGCCCACCCCCACTTCGCGTCCGAGAACCTGGCGCCGGTCCTCTCTGCTCGTCGCGCGCCGGCGAACCGGGCGAGCGCCACCATCCCGATCGGACCGAGGAGGACCACAGCGATGGCGATCATCTCACGCCAGGTCATTTTTCGGTCAGTGCACCGATCCCAGGTGTACGTGCAGTATATCCGTCGGAACCCGTCGGGGCGACCGTCACCTCACCGCCCGCACCCCCAGCACCACCCCCACCCCCACGAACGCGATCCCGTACACCAGCAGCAGCGCCGACATCACCCGCGCGGCCGTCCCCCGCATCTCGCGCCCGCGGACGACGGCGATCCCGCGGCGCAGCCCGGACAGCCCGCGCGCGGCGACGAAGAACCCGGGCACGCCCAGGAGCAGCGCCGCGGAGAGGAGGACGAAGCGCGCCACCTCCGCCCTCACCCGCCCAGCGCCGCGACCGCGGCGGCCGCGGTCGCACCCGCGATGCGCACGGTCTTGCGGCGCCCGGTCTCGCCCCGCACGATCGCCACGTCCGCCTTCCGCACGCCCAGCGCGTCCGCGAGGAACGCGGCCAGCGCGGCGTTGGCCTCGCCGTCCACCGGCGGCGCGGCGAGCTGGACCTTGAGGCGGCCGCCGTGCTCGCCGGCGGCGCGCGTGCGCGAGGCGCGCGGCTGGACCAGGAGCTCCAGCACCGCGACCCCGCCCTCGTCCCTGGCCCAGGCCGCCATCGCGACTCAGCGGAGGCCGAGGAGGACGATCCGCGCCCGGTCGGCCTTCTCGACCATCCGGTCGAGGTCCATGACCAGCGTCGCGCCCGCCTCGATGGCGAGGACCCGCCCCTTCACGGCGGCGAGGGCGTCCACCGTGTCCGGACCGACCGCGGGGAGGTCCAGGCGGCGGTCCTGCTGCGGCTTCACCGCCTTCACCACCACCGCGCCCTCCTTGGCCAGCTCGCCGCCGCGCCGGATGCAGGCGTCGGTGCCCTCCAGCGCCTCGACCGCGAGCGCGCAGCGGTCCTTCACCACCACCGTCTGGCCGAGATCGAGCCGGCCGATGGCCCGCGCCAGCTCGAGGCCGTAGCGCGCGTCGGCCAGCTCCTCGTCGCTCGGGCGGTGCTTGCCGAGGACGCCCTCGGGCGCGAGCCGGTCGGCGAGGTAGGGGGTGGGATCGAGGACCGGCAGGCCCAGCTCGTCCATGGTCGAGGCGACGGCGCGCAGCAGGTTGTCGTCGGACCGGACGGCGACCTTGGCGAGGACCTTCAGCCCGAGGCCGTCGAGCATCGCGTCGCGGAAGAAGCGCGCCTTGGCGATGCCCCCGAGCAGCACCACGCCCTCCACGCCTCCCGTCTTGAGGGCCTGCGCGATCTTCCCGAACTGGCCGAGCTTCACCCAGGTGCACGCCTCGACGAGCTGCTCCAGGGCCGGGTCGGTCTGGTGGACGTGGGCGGCGGCCACCACCCGGTGACCGGCGCGCCGCGCGCTCTCCGCGAAGAGGATCGGGAACCGCCCGCCGCCCGCGATGAGGCCGATGGTCGCCATGCCGAGCTCCCGCCGCCCGCGCGGCGGGCCTAGCGGGTGATCCCCCGCTGCGAGCCCTTCAGGAACGAGACCAGGTGCGCGATCTCCGGGTGCGTCCCCAGCTCCGCCTCCAGCTGCGCGACGGCCTCGGCGAGCTGGAGGTTCGAGCGGAAGACGATCTTGTAGGCCTGCTTCACCCGCCCGACCTGGTCCTCGCTGAACCCGCCGCGCTGGAGCCCGATGACGTTCACCCCCGCCAGCTCGGCGCGCGCGCCGGAGGCGAAGCAGTAGGGCGGCACGTCCATCGACACCCCGGTCATCCCCGAGACGAAGGCGAACCGGCCGATGCGCGTGAACTGGTGCGCGGCGGAGAGGCCGCCGAAGTGGACGTGGTCCTCGACGATCACGTGCCCGGCGAAGGCGACCGAGTTGGCGATGATGGCGCCGTCGCCGATCTGGCAGTCGTGGCCCACGTGGCTCTGCGCCATGAAGAGCCCGCCGTTGCCGATGCGGGTGACCCCCCCGCCGCCCACCGTGCCGGTGTTGACGGTGGCGAACTCCCGGAACGTGTTCCGGTCCCCGACGACGAGCGTGGTCGGCTCGCCGCGGTACTTGAGGTCCTGCGGGATCTCGCCGATCACCGCGTGCGGGAAGATCAGGTTCCCCGCGCCGAGGGTGGTGTGCCCGGTGACGACCGCGTGGCTCTTCACCACGTTGCCCGGACCCATCTTCACGTTCGGACCGATCACCGCGAACGGGCCGATCTCGCAGCCCGGATCGAGCTGGGCGCCCTTGGCGACGTCCGCGGTGGGGTGGATGGCCATCGTTCGACCTCCTTCGCTACCGCTGCGTCTCCCGGTCCACCAGCATCGCCATCAGGTCCGCCTCCGCGACGGCCTGCCCGTCCACCTGGGCGAGGCCATTCATCTTCCAGACCGGCCCCTTCTTCTTCTCGAGGGCCACGACCAGCTCCAGGCGATCGCCGGGGACCACCGGCTTGCGGAAGCGCGCGCCGTCGATCCCCATCAGGTAGGTGAGCTTGTCGCGCGACTCCTCGGGCGTGAGCGACTTCACGGCGAGGAGGGCCCCGGCCTGGGCCAGCGCCTCCAGGATGAGGACGCCCGGCATCACCGGATGACCGGGGAAGTGGCCGACGAAGAAGGGCTCGTTCATCGTCACCGCCTTCCAGGCGACGATGCGCACGCCGGGCTCGAGCGCCACCACGCGGTCCACCAGGAGGAAGGGCGGCCGGTGCGGGAGGAGGCTCTGGATCGCCTCGATGTCGAGGACGGCGGCGGTCTTGGTGGCGTCGGCGCTCATCGGCCCTTCTCCTCGGCCGCGGCGCGGAGGCGCTCGACCTCCTTCTGCAGCGCGCGCAGCTCCTTGCGCATCTCGGTGAGGTGGTCGAGCGTCATCATGTTCCTGATCCCCTGGAGGTGGGGGCGCGCCGGCGCGCCGGCCACCGTCTCGCCGGCCTCGACGTCGTTGGTCAGGCCCGACTGCGCGGCGATCTTCACGCCGTCGCCGACGTGGAGATGGCCGGGGATGCCCACCTGCCCGCCCGCCACCACGCCCGTGCCGAGCCTGGTGGAGCCGGCGATCCCGACCTGGCCGCAGAGGATGCAGAGGGGCCCCACCTCGACGTTGTGGCCCACCTGGACCAGGTTGTCGATCTTGGTCCCCCGGCCGATGCGGGTGGTCCCCAGCGCGGCGCGGTCCACGGCGCTGTTGGCGCCCACCTCGACGTCGTCCTCGAGCACCACGTTCCCGATCTGGGGGATCTTGTAGTGGCGCGGGCCGCGGCCGTCGCCGGCGGGGTCGAAGGCGTAGCCGAAGCCGTCCGCGCCGATCACGCACCCGGGCTGGAGGATGACGCGGTCGCCCACCACGCACCCCTCGCGCACCACCACGTTGTGGTAGACGACGCAGTCGGCGCCGATGCGGACGCCCTCGCCGATCTGGGCACCCGGGAACAGGATGGTGCGGGGCCCGACCTCGGCGCCCGCCGCCACGGTGGCGAGCGGCATGAGCTGGGCGCTGGGGTGGATCCGCGCCGAGGGGTGCACCACCGCCTCGGGCGCCACCTCGGGCATCGGCTCGCGCGGCGGGTGGAAGAGCGTCGTGATCTTGGCGAAGGCGAGGTAGGCGTTGGCCACCCGCAGCACGGTGCGGCCCTCCGGGACCGCCTCGCCCGGCTCGACCACCACCGCGGCGGCGCGCGACGCCTCGAACGCCTTTCGGTACTTCTTGTTGGAGAGGAACGAGAGCTGCGCCGGGCCGGCGCCCTCCAGGGTCGCCACGCCCTCGATCCGGACCGCCCCGTCGCCCTGCACCTCGCCGCCGACGCGGGCTGCCAGCTCCGCGAGCGCGTACCCCACGGGCCCCTCCTACTTCTTCGCCGCGGCGGGAGCCGGCTTGGCCGGCGCGGCGTCCGGCTTCTTGGCGGCGGTGCCGCCGTGGCGGGCGTTGTACTTGCGGATCAGCTCGTTGGTGAGGTCGAGGGTGAGGTCCGCGTAGAGGAGGCCGGAGCCGTCCTTCTCGAAGACCATGGTGAGCCCCTCGGCCGCCGCGATCTCGCGGATGATGACGCCCATCTTCTCGACGATGCCGCCGGTCGCCTTCTGCTCGCGCTCGGAGAGGTCCTTCTGCAGCTGCATGAAGAGCTGCTGGGTCTCCATCACCTTGCGGTCCAGCTCCGCCTGCTTCGCCTGCTTGGCCTGGTCGGACATGAGGACCGCCTGCTTGTCCAGGTCGGCCTTGAGCCGCTTCAGCTCCTCCTGCTTCTCGTCGATGACCTTCTGCTTCTCGTCGAAGTCCTTCTTGAGCTGCGCCTTGGCGGCCTTCCCCTCGTCCACCTCGTTCATGGCGCGCTTGATGTCGACGAAGCCGAGCTTCACGTCTGCGCGGGCGGCGGGAGCGAGGGCCAGGGCGGCGGCGAGGGCGGCGGCGAGGCGGGATCGGGTCTTCATGGCGAGTCCTTGTGTAGCAGAGATCGGGTGATCAGAAGAAATTGCCGATCGTGAACTGGAAGTCGAGCGGCTGGTCGATGTAGTTGCCGAAGGCGTCCTTGCGCCGGTCGAGCGGGATCCCCCACTCGAAGCGGAGGGGGCCGATGGGGCTGAACCAGCGGAAGCCGAACCCGACCGACTTGTAGAGCGAGAGCGGCACCGCGGGATCGGAGTACTTGCCGGCGGCGAAGACGTTGCCGAAGTCCGCGAAGACCACCCCCCGGATCCCGGCCTTCTCCAGCAGCGGGAACTCGAGCTCCGTGTTCAGCACCAGCTCCTTGTTGCCGCCCACCGGCACGCCGATGAGCCGCCCGTCCGGGCGCGTGCCCACGTACTCCACCGGCGAGATGGAGAGGATCCGGTAGCCGCGGACGGTGTTGATCCCGCCGATGTAGTACAGCTCGGAGACGGGCACCGGGTGGTTCGCGTCCCAGTCCCGGATCACTCCCAGGGTCAGCTTGGCGCGCCCCACCAGCCCGCCGAAGAAGGGGCGGTAGCCGCGGACGTCGAGGGCGTAGCGCGTGAAGAGGTTCACGTTGGTGCCGAAGAGGAACTCGGGCGCGAGGAGCGGAGGGGCGAACTCCGCCGAGACCGAGGTGTACCAGCCGCTGGTGGGGAAGAGCCGGTTGTCGCGCCGGTCCCATTGCAGCGAGAGCCGGACCGAGCTGGTCGTCCCCGACTTGAAGCGGTTGGCGAGGTAGTACTGCGTCCCCGCCGACGCCACGCGTATGTACTCGTTGGTGTAGGTCGCGAAGACCCGCATGTCCTCCAGGTGCCTCGCGAACGGCCAATACTCCGCCAGGCCGTTCAGCTCGTAGCCCCAGGTCATCGAGCCGCCGATCGCCCGCCGCGTGAAGGTGGTGTAGAGCCCCTCGGTCGCATAGAGGTCGAAGGCGAAGGTCCACTTGGTGTCGAGGAAGTACGGCTCCACGAACTGGATCTGGCCGAGCTGGCGGATCGACGACCACTGCAGCTGGAGCGAGAGGGTCTGGCCCCACCCGAAGAAGTTGTTCTGGCTGACCTGGCCGGTGAGGATGAAGTTCTCGTAGGAGGAGAACCCCGCGCCGATCTGGAACGTTCCGGTGGCGCGCTCCTTCACCTCGACCGTCGCCACCACCAGGTCGGGCGAGCTGCCGGGCTTGGTGGTGATCTCCACCGTCTCGAAGAACCCGAGCGCGTTGACGCGCTGCTTGGAGACGCGCAGCCCGGTGCCGCTGTACCACTCGCCCTCGTAGATGCGCAGCTCGCGGCGGATCACCTTGTCGCGGGTCTTCTCGTTCCCGGTGATCTCGATCCGCTCGAACCGGACCTTCTGCCCGGGCTGCACCTCGAAGGTCACGTCGATGACGCGCTCCTCCTGGTGGAAGGCGGTGAGGGGGGTGACGTTGGCGTAGGCGTAGCCGAGGTCGCGGTACACGTCGCCCGCCGCGAACAGGTCCTTGCCCAGGCGCGAGCGCGAGAAGACCTGGCGCGTCTGCAGCTTCACCAGGCGCCTCAGCTGATCCTCCTCGCCGAGGAGCTGGCCGCCGAAGTCCACCTTGCCGACGGTGAACTGCTCGCCCTCCTCGATCGAGATCGAGACGAAGAGGAAGCGGCGATCCGGCGAGAGCGACACCGCGGGCTTCGCCACCTTCACGTTGACGTAGCCGCGGTCCATGTAGACCTCCTGGATCGCGGCGAGGTCGTGCTGGAACACGTCCTCCCGGTAGGTGCCGGCCGAGGTCATGAAGGAGAGGAGGCTCCCCTCCTGCGTGAGCATGGCGCCGGTGATGTCCGAGCTCGGCACCTTCCGGTTGCCGAGGAACCGGATCTCCTTCACCTGCACCTTGGCGCGCTCGTTGACGACGTAGGCGACGACCACCTGGTTGTCGCCCACGTCCTCGAGCCGGTAGCTCACCTCGGCGAGGTAGAAGCCCTTCTCGACGTACTTGTCCTGGATCTTCTTGACGTCCTTGCGCACCTGGACGAGGTCGAGCGGCTGGAACGCCTTCAGCTCGACGGTGTCCTTGAGGTCGTCCTTGGACAGCTCCTCGTTCCCCACGATCTTGGTCTCGCGGACGGTGGGCTTCTCCACCACGCGGTAGACCAGCACCGGCCGGTCGGGCGGACCCTCCTGCTCCACCGAGACGTCGGAGAAGAAGCCGAGCTTCATGAGGGCCCGGACGTCCTGGTCGATCTTCTTCGGATCGAGCGGCGCGCCCTTCTTCTGGGAGAGCGCCGCCCGGATGGCGTCCACCTCGACGCGGCGGTTGCCCTCCACCTTGACGTCCTGGACGACGGGCTCTCCGTCGGCGAGCGCCGGGGCGGCGGCAGCGACGAGGAGCGCCGCGACGACGGCCTGGACGACGGGCGGGAGGCGGGGCACGGAGTCGCGGAATCTAGTGCATGGCCGGGAAAACCTCAAAAGGAATCCGGCTGATCGTGCCGGGGGACCACTCGCTCCGGCGTGCTTCGCGCCGGGGCTCGCGCCACCCCCGGACCCCCGGCTCGCTCCGGGCCAGGCTCGTCCGCCTGGCCCTGCGCACGGACGGTTACACCCACCGCCCGGCGACGAGGCGGAGGCGCCGCGGGAGCGCGGCCGCGAGCCGCTCGTTGTGCGTCACCACCACCGCGGTGATCCCCAGGCGCGCGTTGAGGTCGGCGAGGAGGGCGTGGATCCCCTCCGCCGTCTGCGGGTCGAGGTTGCCGGTGGGCTCGTCGGCGAGGAGGAGGCGGGGCCGGAGGCACAGCGCGCGCGCCAGCGCCACCCGCTGCTGCTCGCCGCCGGACAGCTCTCCGGGCCGGTGGTCCATGCGATCGGCCAGCCCCACCGCCGCGAGCACCTCCTCTCCCCGCCGCCGCGCCTCCCCGCGGGCGATGCGGCGGATGAGGGCCGGCATCATCGCGTTCTCGAGCGCGGTGAACTCGGGGAGGAGGTGGTGGCTCTGGAAGACGAACCCGACCGTCCCGTTGCGGAAGGCGGCGAGCTCCTCCTCGCCGCGCTCGAAGACGTCCTCGCCGTCGAAGAGCACGCGCCCGCGCGTGGGGACGTCGAGGGTGCCGAGCACGTGGAGGAAGGTGCTCTTCCCGGCGCCCGACGGGCCGGTGAGCGCCACCAGGTCGCCGTCCGCGATCTCGAGGTCGAGCCCGCGGAGCACGTCGAGGTGCCGCCCGCCCATGAGGTAGGTCTTGCCCAGCCCCTCGACGCGGATGAAGGCGGCCACGGTCACTCGCTCCGCAGGCCGTCCACCGGGCGCAGCCGCGCCGCCTTGGTGGCCGGGTAGATGGTGGCGAGGTACGACAGCGCCAGGGCCGCGAGCGCCACCAGCGCGAACTGCCAGGGGTCGATCAGCACCGGCAGGTTGGAGATGTAGTAGACCTCCGGATCGAGCGGGATGCCGACCCTGTCCACCAGGAGGCAGGTCCCGAGCCCGAGCAGCAGCCCGAAGAGCGTGCCGACCGCGCCGATGATGATGCCCTCGGCCACGAAGATCTTCATGACGCTCGGCACCCCCGCGCCCATCGACTTGAGCACGGCGATCTCGCGGGTCTTCTCCAGCACCAGCATGATGAGCGTGGCGACGATGATGAAGCTCGCCACCAGCACGATGAAGCCCAGGATCACCGCCATCACCACCTTCTCCATCTGCAGCGCGGAGAAGAGGCTGCGGTTCATGTCGCTCCAGTCCTTGACGCGGTACGGATAGCCCTCGAGCGCGTGCAGCACCCGCGACATGATCGGCTTCGCGGCGTCCACGTCCCGCACCTTCACCTCGAGCCCGGTGACCCCGCCCGCGCCGAAGAACCGCTGCGCCTCCTCCAGGTCGATGTACGCGAACTTGGAGTCGAACTCGTACATCCCGCTGTAGAAGATCCCGGCCACCCGGAAGGCGCGGCTCCTGGGCTGCGGGCCGGCCGGGCCGAGGTCCCCGAAGGGCGAGAGCACGTTCACGGTGTCGCCCACGCTCACGCGCAGCGCGCTCCGCGCCAGCTCGCGGCCGATCACGATCCCGGGGAGCGCCCGGCCGGGCCGCGCCTCCTCCACGCCGGCGCCGTCCGGCTCCCCCTCGCGCAGCCGCCCGCTCCGCGCGATGCGGGCGGGATCGCGCAGCCAGGCGAGGTCGCCGTCCTCCACGCTCGCCGGCAGGTCCGTCACCGTCCCGATGGTGCGCGCGTCGATCCCCTTCACCACCGCACCGGTGAGGTTCTGGCCGGAGGAGACCATCACCTCGCCGTACAGGAACGGCGTCGCGCCGGTGACGCCCGGGACGGCCAGGACCTGCTCGCGCACCCGCGGCCAGCCCTCCAGCTCGTTCTGGCCGTAGGTCATGACGATGCCGTGCGACTGGTGCCCGAGGATCTTCCGCTTCAGATCTGCCTCGAAGCCGCTCATCACCGAGAGCACCACGGTGAGCGCCCACACCCCGATGGCGACGCCGCCGATGGAGATGAGCGTCATGAGCAAGGTCGCCGGCATGCGCTCGCGGGCGAACAGCTCGCCGCGCCGGTAGGCGCGCCGCTCCCGCGCATCGCGCCAGAGCGACCACCCCAGCATGAAGAGGAGCCCCGGGACCAGGCCGGTGACCACCAGGCCGAAGAGCGCGAGCAGGGTGCGGGGCGAGAGCTTGAGGTGGCTGCGCGCCACGAAGAGCTCGTAGGAGATGGACGGGTCGAGCCGGCCGGTCCCCACCGCCAGGTAGGCGAGCGTCGCGCCCACGAAGGCGGCGATGGCGGCGAGCGCACCGCTCCCCACCAGGCCGAGCGCGACGGCCAGCTTCCCGTGGAGCTGGATCGCGGCCTCGAGGCTGCTCGAGCCCGAGGGGAGCGCGAGGCGGACCGCGGCGATCGCCGAGAAGAGGAGCGCCGCAGCGGCGATCTCGTAGAAGGCGATGCGCCGGCCGGCGCGCGCCGCGACCGCGCCCAGCGCGGCGGCGAGCGCGAACCCGCCCAGCGCGGCCAGCCCCGCCGCGACGGACCCGCCCATGCCCATCCGGTCGGCGAGGAGCCGGTCGAGCCACAGCGCGGCCGGCGGCGCGCCGATGGTGGCGAGCAGCACCAGCAGGAACGTGGGAGCCGAGAAGACCGGCGGCGCGGGGTGGCCCGCCCCGTCGAGCGGGGCGCCGGGGCCCGGCGCGGCGCCCGGCCCGGCGGCGTCCGGAGTGGGCGCCGGTCGGGGTTGCGCGGAGCCGGTCGAGGTCGGATCGCGGATCGGGTGCCTCAGTCGCGGGTCTTGAGGAGCGGGAAGAGGATGACGTCGCGGATGGAGGGCGAGTCGGTGAGGAGCATGGTCACGCGATCGATGCCGATCCCCTCCCCCGCCGTGGGCGGCATCCCGTGCTCCAGGGCGCGGACGAAGTCCTCGTCGTAGGGCATCGCCTCCTCGTCCCCGGCCGCCCTGGCCTTCCGCTGCGCCTCGAACCGCCCCCGCTGGTCGAGCGGGTCGTTCAGCTCGCTGAAGGCGTTGGCGAGCTCCATCCCGGCGGCGAACAGCTCGAACCGGTCCACCAGGCGGGGGTCGGCGTCGCGGCGGCGCGAGAGCGGGCTCGTCTCCAGCGGGAAGTCCACCACGAAGGCGGGCCGGTCCGGGGGCAGCCTGGGCTCCCCGAACACCTCGAAGGCCACCGCCAGCACCTCGCCGGGCGACCTCTTCGCCGCCTGCTCCAGCTTCCAGGAATCCTCGGAGTCGTTCTCGCGCGACGCCGCGCGCGCCACCGCCTCGGCCAGTCCGCGGCCGGCGAGCGCGTCCTCGACGGAGAGCCCGAGCGCCCGCGCGGCCACCTCGACCATCGAGAGCCGCGGGTACGGGGGGGTGAAGTCGATCTGCTGCCCCTGGAACGTCACCTTCGCGGAGCCGGTCACCTCCACCGCGAGCGCGTGGAACAGCTCCTCGGTGAGGCGCATCAGGTCCTCGTGGGTGGCGAAGGCCTGGTAGAACTCGATGGAGGTGAACTCGGGGTTGTGGCGGCGGTCGATCCCCTCGTTGCGCCAGATCCGGCCGATCTCGTAGACGCGGTCGAGGCCGCCCACCACCAGCCGCTTGAGGTGCAGCTCCGTCGCGATGCGGAGCTTGAGATCGAGATCGAGCGTGTTGTGGTGCGTCTCGAAGGGCCGCGCCGCCGCGCCGCCGGCCTCCTCCGGCTTGTGCAGGGTGGGCGTCTCGACCTCCAGGTACCCGCGCGCGTCGAGGAAGCGGCGGATCCCGGAGACGATCCGGGCGCGCTTCACGAACACGCCGCGCACGCCCTCGGTGGCGATGAGGTCCAGGTACCGCTGCCGGTAGCGCTGCTCGACGTCGGTGAGCCCGTGCCACTTCTCCGGGAGGGGCCGGAGCGACTTGGTGAGGATGGTGAACGCCGACGCCTCCAGCGTCAGCTCGCCGGTCCGCGTGCGCGTCGCGGGGCCGGCGGCGGCGACGATGTCCCCCACGTCGAGGAGCTTGTAGATCTCGAAGGCGCGATCGCCGACCTTGTCCTTCTTCACCCAGACCTGGAGGTCGCCGGAGCGGTCGCGGACCTTGAGGAACGCGGCCTTTCCCATGCTGCGGTTCGCGACCACCCGGCCCGCGATCGACCACTCGCCCGGGTCCTGCTGGATCTGCTCCAGCGGCGCCTCGCCGTAGCGTGCCCGCAGGTCCTGGACGAGGTGACGGGGCGCGTGGCCGTTGCCGAACGGGTTCACGCCCAGGGCGCGCAGCGCATCGGCCTTCTTCATCCGCTGCGCGATGATCTCGCGCTCGGTCGCACCCAGGTCTTCGGCCATCGGGGGATTCTGGTCTCGCATCTCTCGGTATAGACGGGAGAAAGGGCTGGCGCAGGCTAGTCGGGCCGACGGCGTGCGTCAATCGTGGACGCTGGCGGCGCGGACGGCGACGCGCTCGCCACACGAGCCCCGGTGTCGCTCGGGCCTGGCTCGTCCACCTGGCCCCTCCGCTTCGTCGACGCGCCGGGCGCCCTTCGGGGGAACGCCCCCTGCGAGCGATCCCGCCCGCGGGGAGCGGCGTTACCGAGCGCGCCACCCAAGCCAGGAGGTCGCATGAAGCGCGTTCCGACGTTCGCCGCCGCCCTGCTCGTCTCCGCCACGACCGCGCTCGCCGCCGAGCAGCAGCCCGCGGAGGAGAACCCCATGGCCGCGTGGAAGCCCCCGAAGCTCGCGCACGAGTCCGATGACAAGAAGCAGATCACCGCGCTCTTCAAGGCCATGGAGGACGCCGGCAAGAAGGGCGACCTCGAGGCCGCCGCGGCGCTCATCGACTTCCCCGTCCTCATGATCACCGACGACTCCAAGGGCGAGGCGACGGGCGAGGCGTGGACGCGGGAGCAGTGGTCCCAGGTGATGGCCCCCTTCTACAAGAAGCCCATGGGGGGAACGGTGACGCACAAGCCGACCATCTTCGTCGTCACCGACTCGCTCGCGTCGGCCGGCGACGAGTGGAGTCACACCATGGGCAAGAACAAGATGAGCGGCCGCAGCGCCACGCTGTTCGTGCGCAAGGACGGCAAGTGGCTGGTGAAGGCGATGGTCGAGGGCGGCTGGGGCGACGCGATGAAGCAGCCCGCCCCCGGCGCCGCGGGCGAGGGCGGCGCCGCGCCCGGGACCCCGGCCGGCGGAGGGACGGGCGGCGCGGCCGGCAGCGGCCAGCCCCAGTAGTGGGCGGGGCGCAGGCGACGCTCCGCCCGCGCCGGACCCGCGGTAGAGTGGCGGCCCCATGGCCACCTCGAAGCCCGCCGGCAAGACCCTGCGCCACTTCACCGGCTCGACCTGGGAACCGAAGGTCGGCTACTGCCGGGCGCTGCGCACCGGCAACCTCGTCTACGTCTCGGGCACCGCCGCGTCGGCGCCGGGCGGGGGCATCGCCGCGCCGGGGGATCCCTACGGCCAGGCGAAGCGCTGCCTGGAGATCATCGCGGAGGCGCTGAAGGCGGTGGGCGCGGACGTCTCGCACGTGGTCCGCACCCGCATGTTCGTCGCCGACGCGAGCCGCTGGGAGGAGTTCGGCCGCGCGCACGGCGAGGTGTTCAGCGCCCACCCGCCCGCCATGGCGATGCTGGAGGTGAAGTTCGTGGACCCCGCGATGCTGGTCGAGATCGAGGCGGACGCGGTGGTGCCGGAGACGCGGCGCCGCCCGGCGCGGAGGACCGCCCGGCCGAAGGCGAGGAAGGCGAGGCGGCGGCGCTGACCGGCGGCCCTCCCCCTCACCTCGGCGCGTACACCCGGTAGTCGATCTCCGGGAAGAGGTTGTCCTTCGCCTCCGCGTGCGAGAGCCAGCCCGGGTCGATCTGGCCGGACCGCACCTGGTCGTGAAGCCGCGTGAAGCGGAGCACGTGCTCCTTGGTGCGCCGGATGGCGTAGTCCACCATCGTGCCGGTCTTCATGATGAAGGCCCAGTCGCTCGACTGCGCGAGCAGCAGCTCGCGGGCGGCCTGGTTGAGCGCGCGCCGCTCCAGGTCGGTCGGCGCCGCGTAGTCGCGGGCGAGGGCGATCATCCGCTCCGCCGCCTTGTGGAGGTGGCGGTAGACCCAGTCGTTCGACCCGTCCAGCCAAACGCCGGCGTACCCTCCCGCCCCCCAGGAGCAGAGCGGCGGGGTGGCGAGCTGCTGCTCCGGGTTCTCGCGCAGGTAGTCGCCGGGCGTCGCCATGCGGAACACGCGCTGGTCGAAGGCCACCTTGCGCACGAGCAGGTCGATGAACATCGGCCCCTCGTACCACCAGTGACCGTACAGCTCGGCGTCGTAGGGCGAGATCACCATGGGGCGCACGCCCCCCATGCGCGAGGACAGGTGCTCGATCTGCCGCTCGCGGTTGAACATGAAGTTCCCCGCGTGCTGCGCGGCCCGCTCGCGCGCCCGGCCCGGGTCGTAGGGCTCCTTGTGCGCGGTCTTCCCGGTGATCCGGAAGTACTTGATGCCCACGTTCTTCCGCTGGCCGGTGGGCTGGACGTAGTCCTTCACGTAGTCGAAGTCGAGATCCCAGCCCACGTCCCGGTAGAACTCGCGGTAGTCGCCGTCGCCCGGGTAGCCGGACTCGGCGCTCCACACCTGCATCGACGACTCGGGGTCGCGCCCGAACGCCGCCGGCCCGGTGGGCGTGTAGATGGGCGCGTACACGCCGTAGCGCGGCCGCGGCGTCGCGTCGGTGATGCCGTGGGTGTCCACGAAGAAGTAGCGGATGTTCTGCTCGGCCAGGAAGGCGTCGAGCCCGGGGTAGTAGCCGCACTCCGGCAGCCAGATGCCGGCAGGATCGCGCCCGAAGTGCCGGCGGTGGTGCGTCACCGCCACCGAGATCTGGGCGCGCACCGCCTCCGGGTACTGCTGCATGAGCGGCAGGAACCCGTGGGTCGCGCCGCAGGTCACGATCTCGAGCCCGCCCGCGTCCTCGACCCGCTTGAAGGCGCCCACCAGGTCGCGCCGGTAGCGGTCGTTGAAGAGGGTGCGCAGGTCGCGGAACTCGTGCTGGTAGTGGAGCGCCAGCCCGTGGAAGGTCGGGTCGTTCCGGGTGCGGTGGACCTCCTTGTCGGCCAGCTCGCAGAGCTTGTCGAGCCGGCGCGCGTAGCGGCTCATGAGGAGCTCGTCGCGGAGCATCGACACCAGCGGCGGCGTCATCGTCATCGAGACGCGGAACGCCACGCCCTCGTCGGTGAGCCGGTCGAAGATCCGGAGCAGCGGGAGGTAGGTCTCCGAGATCGCCTCGTAGAGCCAGTCTTCCTCCAGGAAGTCCTCGAACTCCGGGTGGCGCACGAACGGGAGGTGCGCGTGGAGGTGGAGGGCCACGTACCCGAGCACGTCGGCCATCTACCGGTCCCTCCGGCCACCCGGGCCAAAGGGCGAGGACGGCGACGAGGGGGCGGTCACCGGGGACGACGGGCGCCCGCCCATCCCTCCGGCGCTTCCTCCCCAGGTCGTCTGCCCGAAGCGCGACCAGTCGGACATGCGCGCCAGGAGCGCCCGCGCCTCGTCCGAGAACGGCCCGCCGGCGTGGCCCGGGCCGAGCAGCTGCCCCAGCGGCACGTTCCACGGCAGCCGGACGAAGCGGTCGTCCACGACGGGCGACGGGCCGACCGGCGGAAGCGCGACCTCGTTCGAGGCGCGGCCGACGAGCCGTTCGCGTCCGGCGCGGTCGAGCGCGTGGATCTCGGCGCGGTAGGTGCGCCCCGGCTCGAGCTCGTGGACGTAGTAGCCGCGCGCCTCGAGCGCGAAGTCGATGGTCCGCACCCGGTCCCAGCCGTCGCCGGCGCGCGCGAACACCCAGAGCTGGGACACGGGGTGGTCGAGCCCGCCGAACGCGGCCGTGAGCGTCGGCTGCGCAAAGTCCCAGTAGAGGAAGAGCGTCCGTGGATCACGGGGCAGCGCCATGAACGCGTCGTCTCCGTAGCTCCAGGGAAGGTCGCCGAGCCCCTCGTCGAAGCCGGACGGCCGCGGGCGCCGGGCGTCCTTCCGGCGTTCCGGCTCCTCGGTGTGGCGCGGCGGGGGCTCGGTCATGAGGTGCGGCGCCTCGCGGACGGCGTCCTCCCCGCGTACCCGGGCGACGAAGTAGCCCTCGGGATCCCCTCCCCCGGCCTCGTCCTCGGCGGCGCGCCGGAGCCGGGCGGCTGCCGCCGCGGCGCCACGGTCCGCCCCCCCCACCGCTGCGCGCCCGGCCTTGCGGGGCGGCGCCGGCTTCGC
>Ga0335082_10001780_pt1 | contig 23010 bp, 14 predicted proteins | sample Lox_Sample_41_FD_206718 | JGI IMG/M metagenome (GOLD analysis project Ga0335082, IMG submission 206718) | Soil microbial communities from Loxahatchee National Wildlife Refuge, Florida, United States - Lox_Sample_4.1 | ecosystem: Environmental > Terrestrial > Soil > Wetlands | place: USA...
CGGTTGCGCAGGATGGCGAACAGAGCTACAGCACCGAAGATGGCTACCGCGGATGTGGAAAGCGCTAGTCCAGCGTGGCTCAGGTTCGTGTTGCGTAATAGGAGGATCGCGGTGACGTAGTTGACGCCGATCGAGACCAGGCTGATGATCATCGGAGTGCGGGCGTCGTGCAAGGCGTAGAACGCTGGATTCAAAACCTTGAGCGCGGAATATCCGGCGAGGCCGACGGCATAGCAGGACAGCGCTAGGGCGGTTTGTTGGGTGTCGTGGGCGAGGAACTTGCCACCCTGGTATACCGCGCCGATCATGGTGTCACCTAGGACGATCAGGCCGATCGACGACGGCAGGGTGAGGAGGAATACCATGCCCAGGGATTTTGAGAGTGTGCGGCGGAATTCCTCGAAGTTGCCCGCGCCGGCGCTGCGGGAGATCGAGGGGAGCGTGGCGGAGGCGATGGCAACGCCGAACAGTCCGAGCGGGAGTTGCATGAAGCGGAACGCATAGCCGAGCCAGCTCACGGGGCCGTTGCCGGGAATGCGTGACGCGAAGTTGGTGTTGACCATCACGTTGATTTGCACGGCCGCGTTGCCGAGGATCGCCGGGCCCATCAAGGTGATGATGCGGCGGAGTCCGGGATGACTCCAGTCGAAGGCGGGGCGGAAGCGGAATCCTTCGGAGCGCAGCGATGGGATTTGCCAACACAACTGCAGCGCGCCGCCCAGCACGACGCCGATGGCCATGCCAGTGATTGGCTCGATGCCTAGCCAGGGCAACGAGAATCCAAAGGCGAGGCCGAAAACGATGGATCCGATATTGAAGAACGTCGACGCCATCGCCGGCACTGCGAAGCGATTGCAGGCGTTCAGCACTCCCATGGCCTGTGCAGCAAGCGCGACCAAGAGCAGGAACGGGAACATGATGCGCGTCATCTTCACGGCGAGTTCGAACTTGCCCGGGACCTGGTGAAAACCTTCTGCTAGAAGTCTGACTAGCGCCGGGCTGAAGATTACGCCAAGCGCGCAGAATACGCCGACGATCAGGATCAAAGCGGTGGCGACCAGATTGGATAGGACTGCCGCTTCCTTACGGCCTTTCTGCGCGAGCGTTTGGGTGAAGATGGGAACGAAGGCGGAAGAGAGAGCGCCTTCGGCGAAGAGATCGCGGGTCAGGTTGGGAATGCGGAAGCCGAGCAGGAAGGCATCGTAGACGAAACCCGCGCCGAAGAGCCGGGCCATCACCATTTCGCGCACCAGACCGGTGACGCGCGACATGGCGACGGCAATGGAGACGATCCCGGCCGACCGAACTACACTCTCAGCTTGCGCCGGTTGCTGAGTTTTCGTCTCCAATGAGTCCTTAGCCGGCAATCATGCTAAACCGCTCGCCAGTGCAGTGGTGTTTGCGGGCTTCGCGTCGCGCAAGCCGGAGGCTTACGCTACGGGCTGCCGTCCTCACGCGCCTAACTCCTCGAAGAAGTGTGCGATGGTCATGATGCCCTGGTAGTAGTTTTGTAAACGGTATTTTTCGTTGGGCGAGTGCAGGCCATCGTCGGGGAGACCGAAGCCCATCAGAATCGAGGGAATGCCGAGGTAGTTGGCGAAATCGCCCACGACCGGAATGGATCCGCCGCTGCGGGTGAACACGGTGGGCTGGCGGAGCATGTCGCTGAAGGCGCGGGCGGCAGTGCGGATTGCGGGATGATCCGGGTTCACCATCACAGCGGGGCCGGCGCTCAGGACACGCAGCTCAATGTTGATGCCCTGTGGCGCGTTGCTCTGGAGGAATTCACGGAAGGACTTTAGAATCTTGTCGGGACTTTGATTAGGCACCAGGCGGAAGCTCACCTTCGCGGTGGCCTTCGATGGGATTACCGTCTTTGCTCCAGCTCCTGTGAATCCGCCCGCGATGCCATGGACCTCAAACGTAGGGCGCGCCCAGATACGCTCCAACACAGAGTAGCCGGGCTCGCCAGACAGTGCGTTCGAACCCACTTCTTTCTTCAGGAAATCCGCCTCGCGGAACGGCAGCGATTTCCAGCTTTCTTTTTCGGCAGGCGCGGGGGCTGCGACGTCATCGTACATGCCGGGGACTTGGATGACGCCGTTCGCGTCTTTGCACTTGGCTAGCAGTTCGATCAGGCCGAAGACTGGATTCGGGGCTGCGCCACCATATAACCCGGAGTGGAGGTCGCGCGATGGGCCGGTGGCTTCGACCTCCATGTAAACTAGGCCGCGGAGGCCGATGCATAGCGTGGGCAGTCCTTCGGCATACAGTGCGGTGTCTGATACCAGCGCGACGTCAGCTTTCAACTTGGCGGGATTCGCGGCGACGAATTTCGTGATGGAAGCGCCGCCAACTTCTTCTTCGCCTTCGATAAGGAACTTCAAATTCACCGGCAAGGTTCCGTTGACTGCACGCAAGGCTTCGACCGCCTTGATGTGCATGTACATTTGCCCCTTGTCGTCGGCGGAACCGCGGGCGTAGATGTTGCCGTCGCGGACTGCAGGCTCGAACGGCGGATTGTGCCAAAGCTCAAGGGGATCGGGCGGTTGCACGTCGTAGTGGCCGTAGCAAAGAACTGTGGGCTTCCCCGGCGCATGCAGCCAGTCGCCGTAGACCAGCGGGTTGCCTGCGGTGGGGATCAGTTCGACATTCTCGATCCCGGCGTTTCGCAGACTGGCGGCTACGAATTGCGCGGCGCGCTGGATATCGCTCTTATGTTCGGGAAGTGTACTGATGCTCGGAATGCGCAGGAAGTCTTTCAGCTCTTCGAGCAAGCGTGGCTGGTTCTGTTCTACGAACGTATCGGTAGCCTGGGACATGGTGGGGTAAACACCATTATAGAGCCGGGCTGGGGCGGGACGATGACACCAAACGGTTAGGAGCCGGTGGGCAGCAAAGCGATGAGACTATCGAGATTTGGCCGAGAGCCTATCACCTTTATGTCGGATTTCTTGTTGAGGCGATTCTGACATAGAATGCAGTTGAATGTCGCCGGCGGGATGCCGGGGTGCCGCGACAGACTCTCCAAGGTCGACCGGATAGCGCTAAGAGCGGCGTCTTTACGCGCGCCTTCCGGCCACTGTTCGACGCTGTGAAGCCGGTTGTGTTCCGTCGCGAACCATTCACTCCGATTGATGTCCTGCATACGCTCCTACCTTGAGCAAGCTGCCTACCAAACGAGATGATCGGCGGAATCAGCAAGATTCATGAGTGTGGGCCATCCAGCGTTGGGACATGGTGGCAGAATTGTGCCAGTTTGGCCAGATTTAACCAGGGTCGCCGCTTCTTAGCGTAAGCGAGCGTACATCAACGCGTGGCGGTGACGGTCACTTTGGAAACAGTCCCTTGTCCGTTTATCGTCATCGGACCAAATAGACCGCCCGCAAATGTCCATCTCTTGGGCACAGGTATCCGATCTTGTTGGTTTTCGGGCAAAGGGGGCGCAAACCAGGCGGGCATGACGAAGTCGGAGACTTGGGTGAAGTCTCCATGATCGGGATCGATCGGATAGGTGTACCAGGCCACCGGGTCGCAGACCTCGACATACACGACATCAAATAACACGCCCGGCGAAGAGTCGGCGACGACGGAGGCGCGTCCCAGCCAAGGGTTGGCGAGCATCTCAAGGATCTCGTGGGAAAGGCCGGCTGATAATGGCCGCTCCGGCGTTGTATATACGGTGGCGAATGGCTTTCCGGCGGTGATGTCGAATCCGTGCTCGCTCTCTTTGAGCCCGCCCGGGATAGTGTCGAAGACCGAGACCAGCCACATGGTGCCGACGTCGGCATCCGATTGGACAAAGCGTACGTCGGCTCGCGTCAGCCACACGGGATAAAAATCGCGATCGATCTGGACCTGGACTGCGCCGACGATGGAGCGCAGTTGATCGTCAGAAATCGAAGTAGTGCGATTGCGTACCGCAATGCCGGGTGAAACGGCACAAGCGGGGTGCAGCGACAGCACCGCAAGCAACACGCCGAGTTTCATAATCGACGACGGACGCGGGGATAGTCGTCGTATGGAAACTTATCAGTACGGCGCGACTAGTACAATTCTCCGGATGGCCTAGCGACAAAGTACTAGGTTGAATGGATCGAGGGGACTAGATGACCGATGTTTGTGGGCAAAGCCGTTTGCTTGTGCGCCGCGAGTCCACTTCGCCACTTGTTCGCCCCCAGAAGTGCGGTTGTTTATGGTGAGGCCGGAATCCGAGCTTCAACAGGTTGGGATTGCAATGTTGAACGATTAAGTGAGCGGAATCGTGCGGCCTGGATTAATGAAACACATTTCCATACATTCTGCGGTAATTTGTGATACATTCTTGGACCATAGCATCAGAAGTCCCGTTTGATAACGCCTCGCGGATCGCACTGTTTAGGCGTTGGCGCGAGCGTTTAATTGGGTGGATGCCCGCAAAGAAAGGGGATATTTCATGGCCAGCCAACAGCGCCTCGTCGTTTGTCTCGACGGTACGTGGAACCAGCAGGACAGTTCCACGAATGTTCTTCATCACTTCAACCTCGTTCTTGAAGGCCCTGTACCGGGGGAGCAGGTTGTTCAGAAAAAATACTATCACCCTGGCGTTGGAACCGATGTCTTTGATCGGGTCACCGGCGGCGGTCTTGGCTTCGGACTCGAGAAGAACGTTCGGGATGCTTACAATTGGCTGGTGCAGAATTACCACGACGGCACAGACGAATTACCAGCAGACGAGATTTATATCTTCGGTTTTAGCCGCGGCGCATATACCGCGCGCTCGTTAGTCGGCTTCATCGCTCAGTGCGGATTGTTGCGTCGTGCCGCGCCCCTCACGGTTACCGAGCTTTGGGCAGACTACTGTATCCTCGGCCGGCAGAAGGAACAGCGAAAAAGCATGTGGGACAACCTATTTCGGAGAATCCCCTCGCGGATTCGGCCCATCACGGAACTTGCTCACGACCCGTGGCTCCGTCGTGCGACCGCGCCCATACATCCACCAGTCAACATGCGCGAGGAACTTCTAGTCCAGTGGTCGCGCCGGGTCCGCATTACGTACTTGGGGGTCTACGACACGGTTGGCGCCATCGGGTGGGATGCGTTGGCGATTCCGGGGCTCACCAGCCGACTCGCCTTACACAATAATATGAACCCCACTACGATTATTCAGCACTGCTGTCATGCACTCGCTATGGACGAACATCGCAGTAGTTTCAATCACACGCCGCTTCGGGCTTTCATCGGCAACGACTACTCCGAACAGGAACGGATGCGCGGCGCCGGTGACGATCAACAGATCGGTGAAGCTGCGGATCCAGCCGCCCAGCATTGGCAACGGACGATGGCGATGTGGAACCGCAAGATTGAGCAGCGCTGGTTTGTGGGCGCACATTCCAATATCGGCGGTGGATACGAGGATAACCGCCTGACCGAAACGCCGCTTTGCTGGATTCTCGATGGGGCGCGCACGGCTGGTCTAAAGAGCGAATCGGTGCAATTTGATCCTGAAGTAGCGCCGTGCGAGGAACAGCCTCGCGATTCCTTCGCGGAATTCGCGGCGCCGGTGTGGACCAAAATCCTCCGAGCCAAACGAAATTATCGGCTTATTGATCCGGAGGCCCAACTCCAAGCGAGCATTAAACGAAAAGACGGCAGTCGGCCGCAAGCGGGCTTTGCACTGCAGAACATCCATGAAACTGTAGACGAGTCGGTGTATCGCTATTGGGCCGCTGCCGGAATCCCGATGCCGCCAAACTTGCAAGCTTACGCCGAGCGGCAGAAATCGCGAGGCAAGGCTGTCAATACGGCTGGAATCCCGCCGAAACACGAATGGCTCGGGAAGAAATTGGGGGAGAACATCGCCATGATTGCATGGGCTGCGCTGGCTGCCACGGGATTGGCGCTTATCTATGGTCTTGTCGGGAAGCATCCCAGCGATTCTGTCGCGCTCTGGGTCGCTTGTGCGGTGGCCTTCTTCTTTCCCCTAGTGGATTGGCGTGAGAGCGCGGTCGGTTTTCGGCAAGCAATGGGCCGGGGAGGCCCGCGCACAAGTGCATTTCTCGATTCGATTTATTGGACGCGGGCTTTTGGGTTTGTCCTGTTTCTCTTCGGGGTAGTGTATTCCCTCGGTGCGCTTCTGGGGCTGGGCTGGCGCCATTACCCCGGCTCCATCACCGAGGCGACGCGCGCGTTCTTGCCGGTGCCTGTTTTCGCCGCCGCAGCAGTCGTACTTGCCAATCAACTTCGCTCCACAAGCGCGTGGATTTCGCTCATTCTTGCGCCGCCACTCACCGTGCTGGCCGGCGGTTTCGTGATCGCTGTTGGCAGGTTCGCCCACGGACTCTTTCCCTCCGTTTCGTGGCCCACGACCGAGATCGGTCCCGTTTCCACACCCGGAGTGCTGCTACTGTTGCAACTCTCATTCATTTACTTCTGGCGCGCTCGTGTCTGGGCCGCCGAACCGATGGGGAGAGCGAACCTGGACTCCATCGTTGAGCTTCAGAAATGCGTTAGTTGGAAAAAAGTCATGGAGGTGCTAAACAGCTGGCAAAGCATGTTGCAATGCCGCTGGGGGGACCCAAAACAAACGGGAGCGGCTGCGGCCAATCGTTTACACTGCGCGGTTCGCGAGTCGTTGTGGCGCGATATCATGGGCTTCATTCCGGTGTACTCAGGAGTGTTTCTCTTCGGGCTGTGGTTCGCCGCGACTTACTCACCGAATGTGTTCGATTTTCTGAATTGGCCGGGGGAAGGACTTGCCCTCTGGTGGATGATCCCTCTTGTCACGGCAGCCACCGATTACATCGAAGATGCCTGCCAACTCCGTTACGTCGCTGCTCACGAGCGCGGCAAAGCTCCCTCGGTGTTGTTGACGCCCTTCTCATTCTTGATGTCAACGATCAAGGGACTTGGCGTCTTATTCGCATTTCCGGCCACGGTCTTCTCGATTTTGGCCGGAACATGGGGCATCCGCGGCGAAGCGGACGACTGGCGGGCGAAGATCGCCATCCTCATTTCCACGGTGTTCGTGCTGATTGCCTTGATATACGTCATTGGTCTCGCGGTGCATGCTTTTACCCGCGGCAAACAACAACCGGTGACCAACGAAACGGACCTAGCGAAAGGCGCAAGCGCTTAGGACAATCCTAGGCAATCATGCGCGGCGATACGGGACCTCACGGGCGCGAGATCTTCCCCAAGATTGCAGGCTGGCGGGCGCCGGTTGCGGAGGGGATGTTGCCTGGGCGCGCCTGATGCGTTTGGTATGCGAGAACTGCGAACAGGATGGCTTCTTTCGAGTCTACGCCGATGCCGAATTCTTCTGAAGTTGTGACTCGAGGCTTTAGCAGGGAAGCTAACCGCTCCATCACGTATCCATTGTGAGCACCGCCACCGGAGACGATCACTTCGCGGGTATCGGGATAGTGGTCGATCGCATGGGTAATTGTTCGGACGGTTAATTCCGTGGCTGTCGCTACGTCGATGCCGGTCTTGGCTACGAAGTCCACGCCGTATTGCTCGCGGCCGCATGTTTTTGGCGGATCGCGGCGGTAGTAGGGATCGGCGAGCAGTTTTTCCAGAAGTCGCTGGTTCACTTTTCCGCCTCGGGCGCGTTCGCCATTGCGATCGAATGGGGGCGCGAGAGCGTCGATGACCATGTTGCCTGGGCCGGTGTCGAAGGCGATGACATCTTCTGGCCGGGCGCTTGCTGGGATTACGGTGATGTTAGCGATTCCACCTACGTTCAACGCAACGCGCGAAACGCCGGGCTTGCGGAACAGCTCGTAGTCGAGGTATGGCACGAGCGGCGCGCCTTTGCCACCGGCGGCGATGTCGCTGGGGCGAAAATCGGCGATGGTTTCGATACCGGTGCGTGCGGCGATCACCGCGGCTTCACCGATTTGTAGCGTGCTGGCGAGTTTACGGCCGAGGAACTCCACGGGCTCGCCTTCGTGGAAGATGGTTTGGCCGTGCGAGCCGATCAGCTCGATGGTCGCGAGCGGCACGCCGGTCTGCATCAAGGCCTCGGCGAACAGATCGCCGAGCAGGAAATTGAGTCTGGCGATGGTGGCTGTATGGGTTGTTGCGTTTGAGACGGAAAGGATCGCGTAGCGCACTTCGGCCGGGTACGGAACGGTTCTCGTCGCGACGACTTGGATCTTTTCAGTGATATCTACGACGGCGACATCGATGCCATCCGCCGAGGTGCCGCTGATCAGGCCCGCGACCCTCACGAGCGCTTCAACTCCTGTTGCAGCTCGTGGAGTAATTGTAGGGCCTCGATCGGGCGGAGTTCGTCGACGTGGAGATTGCGGATGCGATCAGCGATCTGGTAATTGACCGGTTCGAACATCTGGATCTGCATGGGCGCCGTGGACGTGCGGGGCGCTAGCTCCTCGGTGACGGCTTGCTCGGAGCGTTCATGCAAAGCGAGAATGTCGCGTGCGCGATCGATCACCGAGACCGGCAAGCCCGCCAACCGGGCGACTTCGATGCCGTAACTGCGGTCGGCAGAGCCGGGCTCCACTTTGCGAAGGAAGATCACCTGGTCGCCGGCCTCTTTGACGGAAACGTGCAGGTTGCGGACGCCGGGCATCTGATCGGCGAGCTCGGTCAGCTCGTGGTAGTGGGTCGCAAATAATGTGCGAGCGTGTATGCGCTGGTGAATGTGCTCGATGACGGCCCAGGCGAGCGCCAGGCCGTCATAGGTCGACGTACCTCGGCCGATTTCGTCCAGGACAACCAGGCTGTGGGCCGTCGCGGTGTTCAGGATGACGGCTGTTTCGGTCATTTCCACCATGAACGTCGAACGGCCACGTGCCAGATTGTCGGCGGCGCCGATACGTGTGAAGACGCGATCGACGATAGATAGGATCGCGGAATCCGCGGGCACGAACGAACCCATCTGGGCCAGGATGACGATGGCTGCGGCTTGGCGGAGGTATGTGGACTTGCCACCCATGTTCGGGCCGGTAATCACGGAAATGAACTGCGATTGGGTGTCGAAGTAAAGATCGTTGGGGATGAAGCGTGCCGCTTCTTTTTCTGTTAGTTTCTCGATCACCGGATGGCGGCCTGCTTGGATGCGGACCTCTCCGGAATCGGAGAAGTTCGGGCGCACGTAGCGGTTTTCGGCAGCGACCTGGGCAAGCGCGCAGGTAACGTCGAGTTCCGCGACTGCAGCAGCGGTCTGGCGGATGCGCGACGCGTGCTGCGCGGCGTACGAGCGCAGTTCCTGGAATATCTCGCGCTCGAGCGCCAGCATCTTTTCCTCGGCGTCCAGAATTTTGCTCTCGAGTTCCTTCAGCTCCGGCGTGGTGAAGCGTTCGGCGTTCACCAGGGTCTGCTTGCGTTCGTAGTCTGTGGGCGCGAGATGCAGGTTCGCCTTGGAGATTTCGATGTAGTAGCCGAAAACGTTGTTGAAGCGAACCTTGAGCGATTGGATGTTGGTCCGGCTCCGCTCGCGCAGTTCGATCTGAGCGATGTACTGGCGGCTATTGCGGCTGATATCACGCAGTTCATCCAATTCGGCGTGGTAGCCAGGACGAATTGTTCCACCGTCGGCGAGATTGGCCGGTGGCTCCTCCGCAATGGCGTTCAGGATGCGGTCGCGAACTTCGGGGACGTCATCTAATTCAGTCGAAATGTGCTGAAGCCTGGCGGATTTCAACGCTGTCGTGTGTTCTTTGAGCTTCGGAACGATCGCGAGAGATCGGCCGAGCGCCAACAGCTCGCGAGGGCCTGCAGTGCCGAGGGTTAGCTTTGCGAGCAGACGTTCTAAATCGAGCACGCTCGTGAGCAGCTTGCGGACTTCGGTCCGAGCGATAGTGGCGCGTTGAACTTCTTCGACCGCGTCGAGCCGGGCTTCGATCTCCTCGAGTTGGAGGCACGGGCGTAGCAGGCGATGGCGGAGTAACCGGCCGCCCATGCCCGTACCGGTCTGATCAAGAACATGGATCAGTGTCGATTCCTTGGTTTCACCGGCAAACAGGGGCTCCAGCAGTTCCAGATTGCGAACAGTCACCGCATCCAGAATCATCGAGTCGCTGCGGTCGTAACAGGATGGTTGATCGAGGTGATCGAGCGCCGATTTCTGCGTGTCGCGCAAATAATGCAGGATGGCTCCTGCGGCCGAGACAGCAAGCGGGCGATTCGCCAAACCGCAACCATCGAGCGTCAAGAGGTGGAAGTGTTCACGCAGAGCGCGATTCGCATAATCGAGGTGAAATACCCAATCTTCGAGGACGGTACTCAACGCGGAGACGCCGTTCATCGGCTCGGGAGTTAGGACTTCGCGAACATTCAGATTTTCGAGGACGGCGTTGACGTCAGCACCATCGAGTTCAGTAGCGCGGAATTCGCCGGTGGAGATGTCGACGTGCGCTAAGCCAGCCCGCGTGCCGTTGCGATAAACGGCGGCGAGGTAATTATTCTCATGCGAGCGTAGAAGCGATGATTCGGTGGCTGTGCCGGGCGTGACGACCCGCGTCACCTCGCGCTTCACCAGCTTTTTCCCGGCGCTGGCCTCCTCCATCTGATCGCAGATCGCCACCCGGTAGCCTTTTTGGATAAGCCGGGATAGGTAACCTTCTGCGGCGTGATAAGGCACGCCGCACATGGGGATCGCTTGGCCCTTTTCCTTGTTGCGGGAGGTCAGAGTGATTTCGAGTTCGCGCGCGGCGGTTACGGCGTCTTCATAGAACAATTCGTAGAAGTCACCCAGACGGAACATCAGCAAGGCGCTGGGAACCTGCTGCTTAATGGCGTGATACTGCCGCATGAGCGGCGTGGATTGGGACGCGGCTTCCGCCTTGTCCCCACCCAAATCAGGCATAGATTCCGCGCGTCTTCAAGGCGAAGGCCACGCGATCGATGGCCAGCATGTAGGAGGCAAGGCGATTGTGGACTTTGTGCTTCTCCGCATAGCCGACCACGTCCTTGAAGCTGTTGACCATGATCTCTTCCAGGCGGCCATTCACCAACTGCTCATTCCAGAAGTAGCCCTGGCGGTCCTGCACCCATTCGAAGTAGGAGACGGTTACGCCGCCGGCGTTGGCCAGGATGTCGGGCATCACGAAGATTTGCTTGTCGGCAAGGACTGCGTCGGCTTCCGAAGTCGTCGGGCCGTTCGCGCCTTCGCAGATGATCTTTGCCTTGATGCGGTCAGCATTGGCCGAGTTGATGACGTTCTCTTTCGCGGCGGGCAAAAGAACTTCGCAATCGAGGAAGAGGGCCTGGTTCTTATCGATGTCCTCGGCTTCGGAAAAGCCGGTAATTGAACCTGTCTCCTGGCGGTGTTTCATCAGGCCTTCGATATCCAGTCCATGGGGATTGAAAACGGCGCCGTCGTATTCGATAATGCAGACGATCTTAAACCCCGCCCGGGCCATTAACTTCGCGGCCATGCCGCCGACGTTACCGAATCCCTGCACCACGACGCGGGTGTTCGTGGGTTCGAGGCCAAAGCGCCGCAAGGCTTGCATGGTGACAATCATGCATCCACGCCCGGTGGCTTCGGGACGACCGCGAGAACCCCCTAAATCGAGAGGCTTGCCAGTAACCACGGCGGTAGACGTTTGGCGCTTGTGCATGGAGTAGGTGTCCATCATCCATGCCATCGTTTGGGCGTTGGTGTTGATGTCGGGCGCAGGCACGTCGCGCTCGGGGCCGATGATGTCCATGATTTCGGCGGTGTAGCGGCGGGTAATGCGTTCGAGCTCGCCTTCAGAAAGGTAATCGGGATTGCAGATGACGCCGCCTTTCCCGCCGCCGAAGGGAATGTTGACCACCGCACACTTCCAGGTCATCCAAGCGGCCAAGGCGCGCACTTCATCGAGCGTTACGTCCGGCGCGAAGCGAACTCCACCTTTCGAAGGGCCCCGAGCAATGGAGTGTTGCACGCGATAGCCGGTGAAAACTTCCAACCGTCCGTCGTCGAGTTGTACCGGAATGTTAACCGTTAGCTCGAGTTGCGCGGTTCGCAACACTTTGCAGAGACCCTCGTCCAGTCGTAAACGCTCGGCCGCTTCGTCGAAACGCGCGGCAGCGGACAGCCAAGGATTGATTTCCTTGTCGACAGACGGGGTCGCTTCGAGAATCATGGCATCGCCTCCGAATACATTGTAACTGGGTGGTGGGTTGTGGTTGTGGGCAGTGGGTTGTGGGTTAGTACGATTGTTGTAAAGCGCACAGACGATAAGATAGATGTAGTGGGTTGGATCCTTCATAGACTGCACTTTTTTCCGGGGCTGACGCTGGTATTGATCGGGCTCGGTATTTTGTATCAGATTTCTCGATGGCTGCCGGACCGGCAGCGGCGGAAGCCTTCGGTTCTGCTGGGAATCCTGGGCGCGGCGGGGCTGCTTGGCGCCGGTTATCTCCTGGAATTTCAGCGCGTGCTTCGATATTTTCCGGCGTCTTGGGCGACTTGGCTGGAATGCGGGGCCCTGATCGAAATCGTCTGCCTGACGGGGATATTCTTCGGGCTTCTGGTTTGGAGACGTGTGCCCGACTTTCAAGCACCTCGGCGGAGATTCTTGCAGGCAGTCGGCGCCGGACTCTGCGCTGCCCCTCTCGGCGCAGCGGGCTTCGGAATTGTGTCAAGGAATCGTTTTGAACTCTCCGAAGTCGCCGTACCGATACCAAATCTGCCCGAAGATCTCGATGGGCTACGGATCGTCCAAATCACCGACATTCATTTAAGCCCGTTCCTGAGCGAAACAGAGTTTTCCCGCGCGGTGGATATGGCTAACGAAACGCGCGCGAATCTTGCGCTGGTAACTGGAGATTTGATCAGCAGGCGCGGCGATCCGCTCGACGCGTGTCTGCGGCAACTCGCGCGTCTGCGGGCCGAAGCTGGAGTGCTGGGCTGCCTGGGCAATCACGAAGTGTATACGGGTACCGAACGATACGTCACCGAACACGGCCGCAAGATCGGAATCGACTTTCTGCGGCAGGAGTCGAAGGTGCTGAGGTTCGGGCATGCGAATATTAACTTCGTGGGCGTGGACTATCAGCAGTTTCAAAAGCCTTACCTTGAAGACGCGGAGCGGATGATCGTTCCCGGCGCTTTCAATGTGCTGCTTTCGCACAATCCCGACGTCTTTCCTGTAGCTGCCGGGCAAGGGTACGCGCTCACGATTGCGGGTCACACACATGGCGGGCAGGTGAATTTCGAGCTGTTGCACCAGAACGTGAACATCGCCCGGTATTTCACTCCCTATACTCGCGGCCTGTATCGGGAAGGCAATGCCTCGGTGTACGTGTCGAGCGGCCTGGGGACGATCGGTGTCCCCATCCGGATTGGCGCGCGCCCGGAGGTTTCTCTACTTCGCCTGTGCGCTATCTGATTCTGAGCGATATCCACGGAAACTGGGAGGCGCTCCAGTCCGTTCTCACGCACGCGCAATCCGGATACGACCGGATTGTCTGCTGCGGCGACCTGGTAGGCTACGGCGCAGATCCGGATGCGGTGACGGAGTGGGTCCGGGCAAACGTCGCTAGCGTGGTGCGCGGCAATCACGACAAAGCTTGCGCGGGTTTGGAGGATTTGGAGTGGTTCAATCCGGTGGCGCGTGAGTCCGTGCTGTGGACGCAGTCGGTGATGAAGCCTCAGAACATCGACTACCTACGCGACATGGCGCAAGGCCCGGAGCGCATCAACGGATTTCAAATCATGCATGGTTCGCCGCTCGACGAAGATGAGTATGTGGTGACGGAGCGGGATGTGGCGCAGGTGGCTCCGTATCTGGAATCGGCTGTTACTTTCTTCGGGCATACACACTTGCAAAGCGCGTTCCTCTGTCATCGCAATGGAGTGATGCGCATGCGGGCGGGCGACGAGGATACGGAAGCGGAGAGTCTTGCGTTAGAGAAAGATTGCAACTACTTCATCAATCCGGGGTCGGTTGGTCAGCCGCGCGATGGCGATCCTCGAGCGGGTTATGCGGTCTACGATCCGGAGACTTCCGTGGTGAGGCTGTGCCGGGCGGGGTACGATATCGCGGCGGCGCAGAAGAAGATCGTAGAGGCGGGGTTGCCGGAGATGCTGGCGATACGGTTGGAAGCGGGGTTGTGAGGGAGCCGCTCCCTACGGTCACGGCTCGGTTGTGGGTTGCAGGTTGTGGGTGGGGCTAGCGGCCGCGTGGACGTTCGGGGGCACGGCGGGCGCCTAGTAGGGTCCGGACCAGGATTTCGAGATCGAGTGACGGCGAGCACTGCGTCAGGTAGTAGATGTCGTACTCCATCGTCAGCAGTTCCTCGTGCAAGTCGCGTGTCCCGCGGGCATGCACTTGCGCCCAGCCGAAGAGCCCTGGTTTTACCGTCAGCTTGTGAGTGTAGAACGGGATCAGCGCCTGCATGCGAATTACAAACGTCATGCGCACAGGTTGAGGGCCGAATAGCGCCATTTCCCCACGCACGATGTTGATCAGTTGGGGGAGATTCGTCAGACGAAGCGCCTCGATAATCTTGCCGATCCAGGTTGTCTTGCCGGACTTGGCGTCACGCGTACGGAAGCGAAGCATCCAAAATGGGATGCCTTGGAAGCCGGCGCACTCGACGTGTTCGAAGATGGGGCCCGGTCCTGCCGCGAGCCGCGAGGCGATCCCGACGATTGCAAGCAGCGGAGATACGGTCACAAGAGCGGCGAGTCCAGCTAGATTTGAGTAGATGGTCTGCGCCGCCATGGCCAAGCGGTTGGCGCGAAATGCAGGGGACCAAACCAGTTCAGCCGGACGCAGGGTATCCATGCTGACGCGAAGAAACAGCCTTTGATACGTTGCGGCGGCATCTTGCAGTGTGATGCCGTCCAGCTTACACGCCAGCAGGAACCTGGGCGGAATACACTCGGCCCAGTTGCGGGTGTCGACTATGATTCGTCCGGGTCGCTGGGCTCGCACTACTGCTTCTGCTTCGGAGAAGCTGCCCAAGAGCGTGACACCGGCGGGGACGCGGGCCGGGTCGGACTCGATTGCGCCCAAGGGCCGGGGGCTCAGAGCCGCCGCGATGGTGTGGCCCATATCGCCGCAACCGACGAGCAAGACTCCGGTTCCCATAAGGCGCGGATAAAGCCAGGGATGGAGCGCGGCAAGCACGATTCCGGACGCCAGACTTCCGCCGGCGACAATCGGCAACGGAGTTGGGTCAAGTGCGCCGGCGTAGGCCAGTGTGGCCTGCATCAGCAAGCTCATGCCACCGCCGATGCACAATTGTTCGATGATTACGAACCCAGTCCATTGGTCGGCATCGCTCTCACGCCAGTGCCAGCCGATCCAAAAGACCAGCGCGCAAAGCAACGGGCCGGGGTCCAATTCGATGGCTGCGAGCAGCTCAAATGGGGAGAATGCGTAGCCGGCCACACCGAACCCCAGCAAGCAGATGGTGATTTCGATGACCGCGCGGAGGGGACTGGCTTTCCAGGAAGATTGACTCGGCTCAGCGAATTGCAAACTGCTCTCCCGCCGGACGTTTGGCGGAACAACTGCGCCGGACGGTCTCGGCAAACGCGGCGAGGTCGGGCTGCGGACCAGTATCCGTGGCGCCTTGAATTTCGAGCGATCCCGAATCGGCGAGCGATATCTGGAAGGTCCAAGCGGTCTCGCCCTCTGATAAAGTCAGTTCGCGGCGACCGTTGGGGTTGTTCCAGATGAGGCGTCGCCAGCCGGACTCACGGGCTGCTTCTGAGACCACATCCCACCATTGTTGTTCGGTGCGAGCTTTGGTGAAAGCTTTCTCCAACTGCTCGAGCCGTTGTTCTTCCTGCAGGGTTTGCTGCAAGCGAGCACCGAACAGTGCGCGTCCCGCAAGACGGAATTCCTTATCGCCTAACTGGCGCGCTCCGACTAGAGCCGCACCCACCGCCAGAACGATCAGGATATTTCCGTAGCGCGTCATCAGCGACGAGTTCAACAACAGTGCAAATCCGGCTGCGACCGCAGCCAGCAGGTACAGTATCAGCACGGTACTCCGCGGTGTAAGGCCGCGATCGAGCAGGCGGTGATGAATATGCGCGCGATCGGAGCCGAAAATCGGCTGGCGGCGCAAATAGCGGCGCACGACAGCGAGGAAAACGTCGAGGAGCGGAATCGATAGCGCGAGCAGGGGTACCAGGAGGCTCAGCAAAGTGGCGGTCTTCTGGGTCCAGATCATTCCGTAGCAGCCGAGCAGGAATCCGATCAGCAATGCGCCGGAGTCGCCCAGGAAAACGGTCGCCGGGCTGATGTTGTAACAAAGGAAGCCAAGCAGTGCGCCGGCCAGTGGAAGCGTGGCATGCGCCAGTGGAGCGTTGCCGTGAAGCATGGCTGCACCGAATAGCGCGAGGGTGGCCACCAAGCCCATCCCTGCGCACAAGCCATCCAAACCGTCGATCAAGTTCAGCGCGTTGGTCGCAAGGAGCAGCCAAAAAACCGTTAACGGCAGATTCAGCCACATGGGAAGCGAACTTCCCAGGAGCTCAATGCGCATGCCGCTGGCAAACACAAGTAAAGCGGCGGCCACCTGTCCGGCTAGCTTATATATGGGTTTGAGATCGAATAAATCGTCTGCTATGCCTGTGAAAAATACGAGCGTCGCACCGGGAATTAGCTTCCATGCAAGCGATCCGAAAGTTCCCAGGTCGGCAAAGGAGAGGAGCGATGCGCCATAAGCAATGGCGATGGGAATACCCCCCACACGAGGGATCGGATACCCGTGAACCTTACGAGGTCCAGGGCGGTCTACGATGTTGTAGGAACGGAAGATATCGCGCAGGATGGGGGTGAGAATCAAGGCCACGACAAAGGCCTTGATGCTGGCCCAAACCATCTCGTTCTGGAATAGTATCCTCACGGTCCCCTAATCCCCGAATCGGCCGCGGCGAACCCCCACTTTACGGCTGGACCTGGCGGGCGCCTGATTCATTCCAGGCCTCCTGAATGCGAGCCAATTTGGCACGATTCATTGAGTGCTCGACGGCGGCCCAAAGTCGATGGCCCTGCCGGCGCTGGATTTCACCGAGATAAATGGCTTCGCCAGTGTCGATTTCGACCAGCGCACCGAGCGGGAACTGGTCCGAATCAGCGAGGAGATCCAGTTCGACGTACCGGCCGCTCCAGGAGCGCTCCAGCGCCTTTTCGAAGCTACCCTCCGGCAAGCGGCGCAGGGCGACTTCGCTTTCTTGAGACATGTGCTTCCCATTCTAGCCAAGTGCATTATTGCCGCGCAGGGTAAGATAGGTCAAATATGCAAGCGCTTCGGAGCCTTTCGCACGAAGCGGATCGCCCGTGTTTTGCCATCTCACTCGGACGACCGCTTTCGTGATGCGCTGGCGCGGTCCATCGGAAATCGCATTTCGGGCCAAGCAGGAAGTATTGAATCTCAGTTTGCTCGTGAAGCCGCCGCAGTTGCGCGCTGAGCCGGCCCGCCAGAGCTTGTTTCCGGATGCGCATATCGTAGCCGAGAAGTTGCGCGCAACCAATGCCGCTGGCGGGATCATCGCGCTAGCAGAACAGATTCTCGCTCACCGGTTTCCGCTGCTCGGCGTGGAGATCGAAACAGGCCCGGACATCCGTTGGCGACGAGATTACCTAAGTCATCGTGAGACTGCAGCAGTCTACTTCCGCCGGATACCTTATCTCGATGTGCTTCGCGCGGGCGATCACAAGTTGATTTGGGAGTTGAATCGGCATCAGCATCTGGTCTTGCTGGCTCAAGCGTTTCGGCTGTCGGGTCGGGTTGATTTTCTGACTGAAATTGCGCGCCAGCTCGAGAGCTGGTTCGAGCAGAATCCGTTTCAGCGGGGGATCAATTGGGCAAGCGCGCTGGAGGTCGCGCTGCGGGCGTTGTCGTGGATCTGGGTGCTGCATTTGACGGGCGCGGAGCTCGATGCCGCGTTGAGGCGGAGATTGTTCGAAGGACTCTATTGCCATGGATTGCACTTGGCGACTAACCTGTCGATCTATTTCTCGCCCAACACGCACTTGCTCGGGGAAGCTGTAGCGTTACACGCACTCGGCCGCTTATTCGGAGGCGCGCCCGGGACGGAAGAATGGGAGTCAGCCGGAGCGCAGGTCGTCGTTCTGCAGATGGAACAGCAGGTGCGCGAAGACGGCAGCCATATCGAGCAGTCCAGTTACTACCACGTCTATGCGCTCGATATGTTTCTCTTTCATGCGGTTCTCACGAAGCCCGCCGAGGGATACAGAAACAAATTGATGCGGATGGCTGAATATCTCGATGCGCTGCTTGGCGACCGTAGATCGCTGCCGTTTCTCGGCGACGACGATGGTGGGAGATTCTTTCATCCCTACGGCCTGCGGGATCGATTCGGTCGAGCCACGCTGGCAACCTGTGGCGCGCTCCTCGATCGCCGGGAGTGGATCGGCGATCCCCAAGATCTGAACGAGCAGGCAACCTGGTGGCTGGGGCCGGAAGCGATTGGCCGATCCGGATTCCGAAAGCAAAAAGAATCGCGCTGGTTCCCGGGCGCCGGCATGGCGGTGATGGTGTCAGGAGATGCGCAGTGTCTTGTCGACGCAGGACCCTTCGGTCCTTTTCGAGCAGGCCACAGTCATGCGGACACCTTGAGCATCGTCGCACGGCGCGGGGATCAAGACCTGTTGATCGATCCGGGTACGTACACCTACGTCGGCGATACTGGATGGAGAAATATGTTCCGAGGAACGGCGGCGCACAATACGATCCGGCTGCAAGGAGTGGACCAGGCCGATCCCGCGGGACCGTTCGGTTGGCGCAACCCACCAGAGGTATCCATGAAGCAATGGCATACCGACGCGAAGCAGGATTACGTCGACGCCGAGTGCCGCTACCGGCGGCTTCGACATCGGCGGCGCGTCCTTTTCCTCAAACCGCAGTTCCTATTCATACTCGACGATTTGGAAGGCGATGAAATCGACGCCGAGCAGTTCTGGCACACCGGCGCGAGAATCGAAATGCTCACGCCGGGGTGTTTCGCATTGAGCGGTGGGGGGGCGCTGGTGCTGGCTTTATCGGGCGCCGCTGTCGATCTGACTGAGGCTGGGGAGTTCGGTTGGCGGTCGCCGGTATTGGGCGTCAAGGAGCCCACACCGGTGATCGTCTCGCGGCGGCGCGGCACACAGTCGCTTCGCTTCGGCGCGATGCTGGCGTTCTGTCCCCCCAAATCGCCGAGCGCGCTGGCCCTGAAAACCGCCGAAGATGACCTGCGCATGGATCTTACAGGCGAATGGAACGCGAGCGTGGTGTTCCCCGAATCGGGCTCGCCACTGGGCAGTACTTAGGTTCTGGGAGTACCTACCCTGGTCGGCTGGATCTAGCGTGCAGGCGTCGCATTGTAAAATCTGCCAGGGATTCAAAAATACTTGATGTCTGACAGGGCCTCGCTCTACGAATACTCTTTGTACGCCTCGATCATCCTGCTGAGCGGGATGGGTGTGGCTTCTCTTCCGAGCTATCTGGACGAAACGCCGGTGTCACCCGTCAACGCTTACACTGCGGCGATGTACCTGGCATTTCTCGGCTGGGCCTTTCATCAACTGCACAAGATTCATTGCAAGAAAACACCCGGGCGTGTTCAACCGCGACCCAGCCTCGTCGTTGACAATGGAAGCGTTCCAGAGCGAATGTTACATTCCCAGGACCCGGAGCGATCGTGGATGAATGGGTTGACTCTGGCGCAGCGATCGATCGTCAGGCTGATGGTAGCTCTAGGCGGCGAGGTCAAGTCAATCGAGCGGGCGGGACAAGTTCAAGAACCGCAGATTGAGCGGGAAGCAAAAGAAAAACCGGAAGCCGCATAGAGGTTCTGCGAGCGGCCTCCGGTTTTCATACCGAACCAGTCCAGGAGGATTTGGGTCTAGCTGCTCTCCCGCGCATGGCTCACTTCGTCCATGAAACAGGCCATTTCCTTCAGTAACAGTAACACCACTGGGTGACAGGTACAATTCCCTAGATGGAATAGTCAAAGCGGCTACGTGGTAGCTTGGCTACGACTAGTGGCTCTTTACCGGCTGTTAGACTGCTAGCGTGACTACGGTTCCGTCAGCGGAATCACGCTGTGTTTTATCGCCGCGTGAGCACCTTCGGTCAAAGCGATATTGAACCCGGCGACGGTCAGGACGCCGGTGCGCGATGAATTATTGGGATTGCTCGCGGCAAAGAATAATACCGTTCCGTTACCGGCTCCCGAACTTCCGGAAGTGACCGAAAGCCACGAGACATTGCTGGAGGCAGTCCACGAGCAACCTGCGGGCGAGAAAACGGAAATCGATCCATTGAAGCCGCCCGAGACTCCGGTGATTGCACCCACACTTACGCTGTAGGTGCACGTCAGGCCGGATTCCGTGATAGTGAATGCCACGCCGGAAACGGTGATCGTTCCGGTGCGGGCTGTGGCTCCGGTGTTCGCCGCAACGGAATAATTCACTGTCTTGTTTCCGCCTGCGCTCGAACCGCCGCTGGTAATCGCGATCCATGTAGAGTTGCTCGTGGCGGTCCACGATGCGTTCCCTGGTGTGGTCACGGTGAACGAGCCCTTACCACCGCTGGTGCTGTAACTCGCCGAAGTCGGACTCAAGGTCGCGGCCGGCGCGCCGGCCTGGGTTACGGTGACGGTCACGCCCGCAATGGTCAAGGAACTGGAACGGCTGGATGTAGCGCTGTTCGCCTGGACCGTGTAATTGACGCTTCCGTTCCCGCTGCCCGAGGTGGCGCCTGAGAAGGTGATCCAGTTTGCGCCGCTTGATGCTGTCCAGGGGCAGCCGCTCACCGTGCTGATGGTGGACGAGAAGCTGCCGCCTGAAGCCGGCGGAGCAACGGAGGTGGCGTTAAGTGAATACGTACACTTGGCCAGCACGGTTACCGCGAGAGGGACGCTGCGTGTGAGCCCGCCGCCAGTTGCTGTGACGTTGAGATTGTATGCGCCCGGCGTCATCGTAGCGCCTGCGTTCAGAGTGAGGGTACTGGAGCCGGAACCTGGCGCCGCGAACGTTGAGGGCGAGAAGCCCGCGGTCAAACCCGAAGGAAGCGGCGACGCCGAGAGAGTGACCGCGGAACTAAAACCTCCACTGACCGCGACCTGAGTTGTAACGGACGCCTTGGTCCCAACAACCCATGACAATGAGTTGGTCGACGCCGTCACCTGAAGATTCGGCGTTGGAACGCTGGTGTCGGACCAATGGTTGACCATGGTCCAGGCATCGACCGAACCGAGTCCGGAGGCAAGATCATATCCCGGACCTGCGGTGATACCGGTTTGTCCAGGAACAGAATTGTTGCCTGTCACGACGTCGTGGAAGACGGCTGCTCCCCCGGTGGACTGCTTGCCCGCCAATATGTAGAGAGCCGGATTGACGTTTCCCTGGCGTGCTCCGGTCTTCTGGCCCACCAGCCCCATGAGTCCGGCAAAGGAAGGAGCGCTGGCGGAAGTTCCGCCGGCGACGTAGAGCTTGCCCGTTACCGTGACCAGATAGCCGTCGTGAATGGCGGCGGAAAGCGAAACGTCGGGCACGTCACGATGGCCGTCGGCCGGCACACCAGCGCCGGTTTGCCAGGAAGGCTTGGGATACACTTGACTCGCGCCGCCACCGCCGGACCACAGCCCACTGCCGCCGGAAACATTGGCGCTTTCGTTCCAGATAGCCTCCGGAATGTAGCTGAGCGCGGATGCAAGTGTTTTGGAATCGTTGCTTGCCGACCAATAAAGGCTTGGTGTCGCGACATCGTTGAATTGGGTTCCTCCAACACAGGTGCTGTATGGAGGCGAGCATAGGCCGTTCACGCCGGCGCCGCCGCTCGCCTTTGCCGCTGAAGCGCTGTCACAGCCTGCCGCGCCGTTGTCGCCGGACGAGACCAGCACCGTGATCCCTTGCGATGCTGCCTGCTGCCACAGCGAGTTCCAGAATTGATTCGCGGATGTTCCCATGGCCGCTTCGCAATTGCCGAAGCTGAGACTCATCACGGGTGCGACGTTGTGATTGACAATGTACTGCGAAGAGAGCGCAATGCCATCGGACGAATTGGTGGAAGCAGAAAGCACGAATTGAATCGATGCATTCTTCGCCACTGCTCCGGACCACTCGACATCGAGCGTGGCTTCGAACTGCTCGTTGCTCGAAACGATCCCAGGATTCGCTCCATTCAAAATCACGGTTGGATTATTCGCCGGAAGGCCCACTGTGGAGCGAAAGCTCTGCACATCGGACATCTGGAAGTTGCTGCGTCCCGCAATGGCGATTGATTGTCCCGTTCCATCGAGCGCACTGTTGTAGAGCGAGGCGACATCATATATCGTGGCGAAATCTACCGGCGACATGTAGTGCGCCGCGCCGCTGGTGAAGTCAGGCGAAGAGATCGACAATGGTTCGATGGCCGTATGCATCGGCTTGGCGTGGAAGTCATGTAAGGAGACTATTCCGCCGACGACGCCCGCAAGCGCGCGGGGGATCTGAGGATCGGTGGCGTTCGCATAGTGCTGCTCGCCATTCACGTTGTATCTATGGATCGCCGTTCGAAAGGCAGATTCGACTTGCGAGGCAGTTCCGCTGAAAAGAATCACGCGACGTCCATCCGGTATCGGCTCGATATCGAAGCCATGGCTGCTCAGCCAGTTCACCACTTGATCGATGTCGTGCGCTGAAACGCCAAACAGGCTACCGAAGGTCTCGGGCGTCAGCCATTGATGATATTGCGGCGACTCGGGATCCTGCTGAGCCGCCAGCAAATCATCCAGCGCTTTTTGCTGCGTACCATCCGGCTGAAGTACGAGCATCATGCGGTCCAGACGATGTTGCGGCGAGGCCACACCGAGGTCGTATTCAGCTCGCGCGAGTGGATGGCGGTTTCCGGATCGGACCACACGAATCCGGTCATCGATGACGGCGGTGATACGGTTCGCCGGCTGGATGGCGCGCAGATCGACCGTGTGGCTGGTGGTTGCAGGTGTATCTTGCGCTTGCGCAATGGCGCTAACCAGCAAGATGGAAGACAACAGGAGAAGAGTAAATAAAGACCAACTATGGGGTTTCATCTTTGTATCGACACATCGACCCGGACCAA
>Ga0335082_10001783_pt1 | contig 22994 bp, 20 predicted proteins | sample Lox_Sample_41_FD_206718 | JGI IMG/M metagenome (GOLD analysis project Ga0335082, IMG submission 206718) | Soil microbial communities from Loxahatchee National Wildlife Refuge, Florida, United States - Lox_Sample_4.1 | ecosystem: Environmental > Terrestrial > Soil > Wetlands | place: USA...
CGGCTCGCGGACCGCGAGCTGGCCGTTCGACCGGCGGTAGACCGGCGCCGCATCCCAGAGGACCCGGCTGCCCGATTCCAGCTGGCTGCCCCCCTCCGTAGTGAGCCGTCCTCCGGCGACCAGCACCGGTCCGGTGATCCGGCCGGTCGAGCGAACGCGGAGATCGCCGTTGATGACCGTCAGAGATCCGTCGATCAGGCCCGCGACGTCCACGGTGCCGTGATAGACGGCCACTCGTCCGGTCAGCTTCCCGTCGGTCGGGACGTTCACGTCTCCTGTCAGTCGGAGGGCGCTCGAGTCGTTGTAGGCGGCCAGGAGGTCCCGCAGGACATCGGGGGGGAGTCCGCCACGCTGGGCCGTGTCGGGTGCGTTGGGGTCGATCACCACCACGCTGTCCTGCGCCCGCAACGTGGTGGCGAGCAACAGGAACACCCCCACGGCGGCCAGGCCGTGGCGAATGCCGCTCGATCTCACGATTCGCCTGCCATGCTCTTGAGCGAGAGCCGAAGTCGTTTGATCCGGCGGTAGAGGTTGGCCCGGTCGGTCCGGAGCAGTCGGGCCGCCTCGGCCACGTTCCCCGAGGCTTGGGCAAAGGCCCGAACGATCAGGGACCGCTCGTAATCGTCGAGAGTCTGGGTCAACGAGCGCGGCACCGGGAGTGCGAGCGGTGCCCGAGGGGAGGGAACCGGGGCCGCACGGGGCAGCGCGGCGACCACCTGTGCCGCATCCACGGTTTCCTCCCCGGTGATCGCCAGCCGCTCGATCAGGTTGGCCAGCTCGCGGATGTTCCCCGGCCAGGGATACCCGGCCATGACGGCGATGGCTTCTTCCGTGAACCGGGGCGGGCTCACCGGTCTGATTCGCTGCGCCAGATGGGTCACCAGATCGGGGAGATCCTCCAGGCGCTCCCGTAGCGGAGGGAGATGGATCGGAAAGATGTGGAGCCGGAAGAAGAGATCCTCCCGGAACCGCCCGGTGGCAACGGCCTGCTCCAGTGAGTGATTGGTTGCCGCGATGATGCGGACATTGACCGTCACCGAGCGCTCGGCGCCCACCCGTTGCAGCACGCCGCTCTCCAGCGTCCGCAGCAGCTTGGCCTGGGCCTCGAGTCCCAGGTCTCCGACCTCATCCAGAAACAGGGTCCCGCCATCCGCCAGCTCGAAGCGGCCGATCCGCCGCTCGACCGCCCCGGTAAATGCGCCTCTCTCGTGCCCGAACATCTCGGACTCGACCAGGTCCCGTGGGATGGCGGCGCAATTGACGGTCACGAACGGGGCCGAGCGTCGCCGGCTCTCGCGATGAATCGCGGCGGCAACCAGCTCCTTCCCCGTGCCCGATTCTCCCGTGATCAGGACCCGGGTATCGGTGGGTGCCACTCGGCGGATCTGCTCCCGCACCTGGCGCATCCCCGGTCCCGAGCCCACCAGCTCGTCTCGACTGTCGAGAGCGGCCCGAAGGGCCAGGTTCTGCGCTCGGGTGCGCTCGAACTTGAGCGCGCCGCGGAGCGCCACCAGCACCGCCTCGGGGCTCAACGGTTTCTCCAGGAATTGAAACGCCCCGCGCTGGGTCGCCCGCACCGCGTCGGACAGCTGCGCCTTGCCGCTCATCATGATCACCGGCGCCTGAATCCCTCGCTCGCGCAGGGTGCCCAGGACCTCGATGCCGTCCGGGCCGGGCGGCATCAGCAGATCGAGGAGCACGGCGTCCGGCTCGCTCCGCTCCGCGGCCAGGAGCGCGGCCGGCCCCGAAGCCGCCTCTACCGTCTCGAACCCCTCCGCATGGAGCAGGGCCGCGAGCATGCGGCGGATGTTGGCCTCGTCATCCACCAGGAGGACGCGCTCGCTCATGCCGGCAAACGCAGCTCGAAGGTGGCGCCGCCGCCCGGTGTCTCGGTGACCGACACGCTTCCCCCATGGGCTTCGAGGGTCTGGCGCACCATGGTGAGGCCCAGCCCCGTGCCCTCCGCCCGACTGGTGAAATAGGGCTCGAAGATCCGGTCGCGCAGATCGGGAGCGATTCCGGGACCGTGGTCCCGAATGGCTACCAGGACGCTGGAGTCCGCCTCCGGGCGCACCTCGACGTCGATCGCCCCGCGCCCGCCCATCGCTTCGACTGCGTTGCGGAGCACGTTGCTGAGGGCCCGGCGGAGGGGATCGTAGTAGCCGACTACATGGGGGGTATTGGGGCTGATGTCGAGCCGACAGGTGACCGCCGGAGGCACCGAGTGCTTGGCCAGCTCGGTGGCCAGCTCTCCCAGGTCCACTTCAGACGGAGGTCCCTGGGGCAGGCGGCCCAGCTCGGTGAACTCCTCAGCCAGCTGCTCGAGCCGGGCCGATTCGGCCCTCAGCACTTCGAGCGCCTCCTCCTGTCCCTCGGGGTTGGAGCGTCCCAGCTGGGCAATCGCCAGGCGAATCGGCGTGAGCGGATTCTTCATTTCATGCGCCACACGCCGGGCGACCTCGCGAAAGGTCCGTAACCGCTCCGCTTCCAGCTCCCGATCGTGGCCGGCCTCGATTTCATCGGCCATTCGCCGCAGGGCGTTGCGCAGCGCCGCGAACTCCGGTGCGCCGCGTCCCGCCTCCTCGGCGGGGAGCCGTTCTCCCTGACCGATCATGCCGGTCCAGCGCACCAGCTCGTCGATCGGCCGGCTCAGTTGGCGAGAGAGGTGGCCCCCCAGCCGGACCGAGGCGTAGAGCACCAGTCCGCCCAGCACCAGAATCACCACCGTCAGGCCGGCATAGTAGAAGCGGCTCGATGCCTCCGCGCGCTGGATCCGGCTCAGTGCCAAGTTCAACTCGCGCGTGTGCTCCCCCAGCGCCCGGCGCTCGCTGGCCGTCATCCGCGTGGTATCCAGCGTCTCGATCAGTACCCGCCCTGACGCCCCCAGCTCATCGAGCGCGGCGCGGCTCTGGCCGCCAGGGCCAGTGGCCCGGACGGTGAGGGCCCACCCCAGAATGGCGACCGCGGTCGGAATGGTGCCCAACGCGATCAAGACCAGGAGGATGCGGTGACGGAACGGGAAGGGCATCGTCCTCAACCTAGCGGGGGATGAGGGCCTTCGCCTGCCGGCGGAGAGACCACGCTGCGCAGGCTGACCCGGCCCAGTATCCCCCCAGCCACCAAGCCGACGGACCCGGCCAGCCACTCGGACCAATGCGCCACGGGCAGGCCGGTCAGTAGCGGCACGACCCCGAGGCAGATGATGGCGGTGGCAAACGGTATCACCGTGCTCGCGATACCGCGCTCGCCGCGGGCGCCCCAGTAGCCGAGGGCGAGCAGAAACCCAGCGACCCAGAACGCGGTTCCCAGGTAGGCCTCTTTGCCGAGGGCGTATTCAAAGGGGAGCAGGAAGGTCCATCCCCAGCTGGGGCTCATGCGGAGATCGAGCGAGCCGGTGTGGGAGCCCGCCTTTCCGCGGATCGAAATCCGACCCTCTCCCAGGTGAGCGAAGGCACGCAGCGTATCCCCTGGTTCCGCGGGGATCAGATTGGCCAGTCGGATGGCCGGACTGTGCAGCCCGTGGTCTCTCCCGATCAAGCGCGCCCGGAATACCAGATCGGTACCGTTCTGCCCCAGCACCAGCACCTCCGTCTGATGGTTGTCGAAGATGCTGAGGATCGAGGCCAGAAATTTCGTGGGTCCATGTGTCACGGCCGTGGCTCCGACCGTCACCCCGTCTTCCAACATGGATTGCCGCAAGGCCGGAGTCCCCGCAATCTCGTCGGAAGAGCGCAGCGCCAATCCGTTGACCGCTACCGAGAGCACGGTGCCGCGGAAGGTGTCCTCATAAACATCCTCGGGCGCCAACTGGCTGAACCAGCGAGTAGCTGGTAGGGAGGGCGAGAGGGCCCGCGCCGTTCCACCCCAGACCGCGACGCAGACTGCCGCCATGGCGAGCAGAAGCTGCCGCGCGGCCGGGGGAGCGGGAAGCAGAAATCGGGGCCATCCATCGGCGAGAAGAATGCCGAGGCCGCCGCCGAGGCTGTTGGTCACGACATCGCCCAGCGACGCATCGCGCCCCACAATGAACTTCCATTGGAGGAGTTCGATGGTGATGGTCGTGACGCAGACGATCAGCTGGGCTCGACGGGGCGAGAGCCCCGACCAGCGCAGGCCTAGTCCGAACGGGACGAACAGCAGGACATTCAGCAGAACATCGACCGTCCCGTACTCCCCGCAGACGAGGCACCACCAGGGCGTCCTGGCCACCTCGTTCACCGCTTCGGGGTGGGGGAACAGGGTGAGGGACCCTATGAACACGGCCCCCATGGCCGCGACCCAGAGGCCGGCCATGCGGGATGGCGCCCTCACTGGGAGGTCACCCTGGTCGACTCTGCCGCAGGGCTGAAGACCGAAGTCATCACACCCGGAGTCCTTTCCGGCCGCGGGAGTTGGTCAATGGGCCGTAACCCCTTAGAATGCAAGGCGATAGTTTGATGGCCCCGGATGGGGCTCGAGGCACGAGGGTTGCTTGACAGCGGGCGAAATGGAAACCGCCATCCAGAGCGTAATGCCCAATCCCCAGCCGGTCGCAGGCCAGCACCTCTTCACAGTGGATGTCGAAGAGTACTTCCAGGTCGTGGCACTCGAGCCGGTGGTGTCCCGTTCCCAGTGGGATTCCATGGCCTCTCGGGTGGAGGCCTCAGTGGATCGGGTCCTCGAGCTGCTGACCCGGCATGGCACCCTGGCGACCTTCTTCACCCTGGGCTGGGTGGGGAAAAGATACCCGCAGATCGTCCGCCGCATCGTCGGCGTCGGGCACGAGGTCGCCTCTCACGGCTGGTGGCACCGGCGCGTCACCAATCTGACCCCCTCCGAATTCCGTGAAGAGGTCAGGGACACCAAGGCGATGCTCGAGGACGTCAGCGGCCAGGCGGTCTACGGATTCCGGGCACCGAGCTTTTCGATCGTCCCCGGTGTCGAATGGGCGTTCGATGTACTACTGGAGGAGGGGTATCGCTATGACTCCAGCCTCTTCCCCATCCGCCGGCCCGACTACGGCTATCCGCTTGCGGAAACAGTCCCCCACCTGATTGCGCGGCCGTCAGGGACGCTTCTCGAGCTCCCCTTGGCGACGACCGAGTGGCTCGGGCTTCGTTTGCCGGCGGCGGGCGGCGGCTACCTCCGGCACCTCCCCTATGAGGTCACCGCCAGGGCCTTCCGAGATTACGGCGAGCGCGGCGTCTCCGGGACCTTCTACGTTCATCCCTGGGAGCTGGATCCGGGGCAGCCGCGCCTGGGTGGCCTCTCCTGGCCCACGCGGGTGCGGCACTACGGCGGTCTCGGCCGCACGCTGCCTCGGCTGGAACGGTTGCTCAGGGACTTCCGGTTCACCTCGGTGGCCTGCCGGTTCGGCGTTCGCTCCAACCTCGAAACCGACCAGCCCTGGGCGGATTTTCTCCCTGCATGACCCTGGGGATCGAGCAGTTCTCCGGTACCGCGGACGAGTGGGATAGCTTCGTTCGCGGACGGCCGGGGTGGACCCACTTCCATCTGTTCGCCTGGAAGCCTCTGATCGAATCGGTGTTCGGCCACCAGTGCCTCTACTTCGCGGCACGGGGTCCAGACGGCCGCCTGGCTGGCCTCTTGCCTCTGGTCCGGGTCAAGAGCCTGGCCTTCGGCCACTACCTGGTCTCGATGCCGTTCGTGAACTACGGTGGGCCCCTGGGCTCGGCCGAAGCGGTACAGGCGCTGGCGATGCACGCGGCGGAGCTGGCTCGGAAGGACGGGGTGAAGCTGCTGGAGCTCAGGAGCCGTACCGAGCTCCCGATCCCCCTCCCGGTTTCGCACCGCAAGATCACCGTGGTCCTCGACCTCCCCGCCGATAGCGAGAGTCTGAGCCGGCAACTCGGCGCCAAGCTGCGGAGTCAGATCAAACGGCCTCAGAAGGAAGGGGTGACGGTTCGCTTCGGTCGCGACCAGGTCGACCCCTTCTTCGAAGTCTTTTCCCGTCACATGCGCGATCTGGGTACGCCGACTCAACCTCGCGCGCTGTTCCGTGCGATCGCCGATACCTTCAGCGAGGATGCCTGGTTTGGCTGTGCCTGGCTGCGAGAGCGCCCCATCGCGGCGGGCGCGGGATTCCGGTGGGGCAGGGAGTTCGAGATGACCTGGGCCTCCGCCCTCACGGAACATCAGCGGATCGCCCCCAACATGCTGCTCTACTGGAGCTTCCTGGAGCGCGCCACCCAGGAGGGGCTCGCGCTCTTCAACTTCGGTCGCTGCACGCCGGGTGGCGGCACCCATCGCTTCAAGCGGCAGTGGGGATCCAGGGACGAGACGCTCTGGTGGTATCAGCAATCCCAACAGGTGGAAGCGGCGACTCCCTCGCCCGACGATTCGGCGTTCAGCTGGGGACCTCGCCTCTGGAAGCATCTGCCCCTCCGGGTGGCCAATGCGCTGGGGCCCACCATAGTTCGCGGGATACCATGAGCCTCGTTCGCGAGTTGCCGGTCTATTCGCCGCTCAGTGTCGGCGCTCTGGGATCCGGGCTGCGAGCCCTGGCTGGTGGTGGAGCCGGTGCACGGGCCCGGGTCGAGGACCTGATTCGTCGCGACTATGCGCCGAGCGGCCTGCTCCTGACCGATAGCGGCACCAGCGCCCTGGCCCTCGCTCTGCTGGGGGTGGCCGCGAAGTCCCAGCAGCAGAGCCCAGTCGCACTTCCGGCCTATTGCTGTTACGACATTGCCACCGCGGCCGACACTGCGGGTCTGCCGGTGCTGCTCTACGACCTCGATCCCCTCACCCTTGGACCCGACTGGGCCTCACTCGATCGGACCCTGGCGCGGGGCGCTCGTGCCGTCGTCGTGGCGCATCTGTTCGGTGTCCCGGTCGATCTCGATCGCACCCGATTGGCCTGCCGCAATTCAGGAGCGGTACTCGTCGAGGACGCGGCCCAGGGACCCGGTGGGCGGTGGCGGGACCGCCGGCTGGGAGTAACCGGCTCGCTCGGAATCCTGAGCTTCGGACGTGGGAAAGGGGTGACCGGTGGAGGTGGCGGAGCGCTGCTTGCCAACGACGCCGCCGGCCTGGAGTACATGGCCCGCGTAGAGGAGCGTATTGGGCCACGCGCTCGCGGCCTGGCCTCCTGGCTGTCCAGCGCGGCTCAGTGGGCCCTGGCTCGTCGCTCCGTCTACGGACTCCCGGCCTCGTTGCCATTCCTGGGATTGGGGGAGACCCGATACCGGCACCCGACTCCACCGTCCGGGATGCGAGCAGCCTGCGCCGGCATCCTTGCCCGCTCCTGGGCACTCGCGAAGAAGGAAAATCAGGCGCGGCGTGAGCGAGCCGCGCGGCTGTGCGCGCGTCTCGAGGCCAGGACGGAGCTGCGAGTACCGACGGTACCGGCTGGTGGAGAGGCTGGGTTTCTCCGTCTCCCGGTGGTGATGGGTGACCGGGCGGCGAAGGAGGTCAGCGGACTGCGCGACCTGGGTGTGATGCCGGGTTACCCCAGGGCGCTCTGCGACCTTCCCGGATTCGCCGAGCGGACGATCCAGACCGGCGAGGAATTTCCTGGAGCCCGGAGCCTGGCTCGGAGCCTCTTCACGCTCCCGAGCCACAGTCGGCTGAGCGAGGCGGCTCTGACGCGCATCGAGACCTGGATCGAACGCTGGGCCAAGGCCGGCGCCTCGGTCGTGATCTGATGGAAAACAAATCGGGAAGCCATGGCGGCTCCCCGACGTTGTTCTGGAGGTCGGTGGTGGCTAGAAGATCGTGTAGATGAACGGTGCCAGCACCGACCCCTTCGCGAAGATCAGCAGGGCTCCCACCATGACCATGATCAGAATGATGGGCATGAGCCAGAATTTCTTTCTCACGCTCATGAACGCCCAGAGTTCCTTGAACAGGCCCGCGTTGCTCATAGGGTCAATTCCTTAGAATTGGCGTTGAAGATCGCTGCGCCGTTCGGGACCTTCCGCCCGCGCGGCCCAGAACGTGGACCCTTCGGGTCGCACCAGGGAGTTGTGACCGAAGAGGCGTCGCACCAGGCCAACCGGCGCCAGCACGACAAAGTAGACCAGGCCCATAAAGATGGGCGTGGTGATCTTGGACAAGGCGTGGGCGAAGCCCATCCAGGCCCGGTGCACCGGGCCGAGCATCCCCGGGATCAGCAGGCCGGCGAGAAAGAGGACGCCGCCCAGCGACCAGAGGACCAGCGGCGCCACCGTGTGGCCCCGCCAGTGCGAGATGCCGCCGAAGAGCAGGAAGGCGCCGCCGACCACCAGGCCGAACTTGCGGCCCTCCGCGGGGCTCAGTCGAGCTGGAACTCCTGTTTCCAATCCTTGGTCTCCTTCCAGGCCGGTTGGGCTTCCTTCTCGAGGAGGAAGGGGCCCAGCACCAGGCAGTCGATGTGCGTCCGCATGAAACAGCGGTAGGCATCCTCGGGCGTGCACACGATCGGCTCTCCGCGAACATTGAACGAGGTATTGACCACCACCGGGCACCCGGTCTGGCGGTCGAACTCCTTGATCAGGTCGTAGTAGTCCGGATTGGTCTCGTGCTCCACGGTCTGCACCCGGGCCGAGTAGTCGATGTGGGTCACCGCCGGAATATCGGACCGCACGACGTTGAGCTGCTCGATGCCCCAAAGCCCCCGTTGCTCCCTGGTCATGGGGATCTGCCGCTCCTTCTTGACCGGAGCGACCAGCAGCATGTACGGGGAATCGCAGTCCATCTCGAAATAGTCCGACACCCGGTCGCGCAGCACGCTGGGGGCGAACGGCCGGAATCCCTCCCGGAACTTGATCTTGATGTTCATCTGCGCCTGCATGCGCGGGCTTCGCGGGTCGCCCAGGATGCTCCGGGAACCCAGGGCCCGCGGGCCGAACTCCATCCGGCCGTTGAACCAGCCCACCACCTTCTCCTGCGCCATGATCTCCGCCACCCGGCGGTGCAGGGCGCTGCGCTCCATCCGGGTGTAGACGGCGCCCACTGACTTGAGATAGCGCTCGATCTCCTCAGGAGAGTACTGGGGGCCGAGGTAGGCGCCCTTCATGGTGTCTTTGCAGTCCGGGCGGATCTGACGCGGTTTCTTGCAGTGGCGGTGCCAGATGAGCTGGGCCACCCCAAGGGCGCCACCCGCGTCACCCGAGGCGGGCTGAATCCAGATGTGCTTGAACGGCCCCTCGCGGAGCAGCTTGCCGTTACCTACGCAGTTGAGGGCCACGCCGCCGGCCAGGCAGAGATTGTCCAACCCGGTCTCGCGGTGGGCGGTGCGCGCCATCCGCATCATGATCTCCTCGGTCACCTCCTGTACCGACCGGGCGAGATCCATCTCCTTTTGAGTGAGCTTGCTTTCCGGCTCGCGAGGCGGACCGCCGAACAGCTTGTCGAACGCCCCGTTGGTCATGGTCAGGCCGGAGAGGTAATTGAAGTAGGCCTGATTGAGCGTGAAGGAGCCGTCCTCGCGGAGATTGACCAGCTCCTTGAGGATGACGTCCACGTACTTGGGCTCGCCGTAGGGCGCGAGTCCCATGACCTTGTATTCGCCCGAGTTGACCTTGAAGCCGGTGTAGTAAGTGAAAGCGGAGTAGAGCAGGCCCAGCGAGTCGGGCCAGCGCAGCTCCTTGATGATCTCGAGGTCGTCGCCCCGGCCCACTCCAATGGTGGCGGTGGCCCATTCACCTACGCCGTCCATCGTGAGAATCGCGGCATCCTTGAACGGGGAGGGGAAGAAGGCGCTCGCCGCGTGAGACTCATGGTGCTCGGCGTAGAGGATCTGGCCCTCGTAGCCCAGGGCCTCCTTGAGCTGCCGGTCCATGTACAATTTGTCCTTGATCCAGAGCGGACCGGCCAACAGGAACGACTTGAACCCCTTCGGCGCGACGCCGAGATAGGTCTCGAGGATCCGCTCGAACTTGAGGAGCGGCTTGTCGTAGAAGCCGACGTAGGTCAGATCCCTGGCAGAAATGCCGCCTTCGCGGAGGCAGTAGGCCACTGCCTCCTTCGGGAAATCGGGATCCCCCTTCTTGCGCGTGAACCGCTCCTCCTGTCCCGCGGCGATGATCTCGCCATCACGGAGCAGACACGCCGCGCTGTCGTGGTAGAAAGCAGAAATGCCCAGAATGTGCACTCGGATCCTCCGGCCCTGCTCTAAGGGTTCTGAGCCGGACTGCGGCAGCTGGAGTTCGTCGTAGCTGAGCGCAGGTCGGTCATCCCCCGAATCTGTGGCTGGCTTGCATCGGTCAGCTGCCAGGCCAAGGTCGCTATCTCATTGCAATTCAACGACTTCAGGGAAATAGATCGTCTGCCCAGTAGCGAGAGCATCGGTCCAATTCACGTTGCGGGCCATGGACCCCGTGGGTTGGGGTGCCCCCCCGCCTACTGGCCACGGACGAGACGGACCGCCAGTTGGCCCCATCGGTTGGCGCTGCCGACCCATCCACCCACCCGGATCCGTCCCGTGAGCCCTTGGAGCACCAGCGCCCTGGCGAATCGCAGGGGGCCGCCGGACCGGGCAGCGGCCAACAGGAGGTACGGGAAGGTCAGGTGGACGTCGGGTCGGAGGGCACATCCGGGTCTCAGGGTCACCGCTTGGTCGGTGACTTCAAGGTGGCATGGCGGCAGCCCATCGATGGTGAGGTCAACGCAGAACGCTTCACCGCGCAGGGCATTGCGAATGCGCCGGACCCCCAGCAGGCGATCGCCGAGTCGCCGGACTTTGTCCTCAAGGGGCCCTAGGCCAAGAATCTTGCGAAAGTCGGTGCTGATGGTTGGGGCGAAGATATAACCGAACTGACGGTGATAAAACTTCGCATTGAGTTCCAGCGAGGTGAATCCACCTCTGAGAATAACCCCTGAGGCTAGGAGTCTGCGGGACGCCAAGTCGTGGGCTGGCAGCGCGAGACCCATGCTTCGAAACTCCTGGAGGATGGCGAAGTCTCCTTCCACGCACATGGGTACTTCCAGCCCCTCTTCCAATCGAATCGGGAGGATAGCGCTGTGGAAGGAGGCCCCCATGCGCCCCTGGATGGAGATGACCATCACATCTTCCGGCTCAAAACCGGGGCGCCCGCTGTGCTTCCAGCGCCAAAGCTCCTGACTCCCCCATTTGTCGGCGAAGGAGGCGTTCAGCATCGAAGTAATCTCAGATTCGTCACCCGGTGCATAGGGGCGGACTTGGGCGTCCGGACGTAGGCCGGTTACCTCGGAAGTCTTGGTCCCCGGATGTTGTTCCATGTCGGAGGTCATTGGAGTAGTAGGGGTACGCGGACAGTAGAATTCATAGTCCAGTGACCGACTCGCCCCTCAAGGTCGAGAGCACCCAGCAAGAAGAGGACCACGCCTCGTGCTTTGGAGAACGGGAGGCCATTGGTTTCCGTTCCGCTCGCTTACACCAATGTTAAGTCTCTTGAAGGCGGTGGCCAGGAGGGACCCCGACTTATGAGGGATCGCCGGGGGGCCGTCCTTGGAGGCCTCCGATTACTTTGAAGATGATGGAAAGCCCATTCTCGACGGGAAAAGTGTGACCACCCGCGAACCTCTCGTGAGTGTGGTGGTGCCCGCGTACAATGCGGCGAGTACCGTGGAACGCGCTCTGGCGTCTATTTGGTGCCAACAGGTCCCGCTTGAGGCAATCATCGTCGATGATGGCAGTACGGACGACACGCGTCGGGTGGTCGAGCAGGTTGGCACGACCGATATGCGGCTCCTTTCCCTTGAGCAGAATTCCGGCGCCGCGGAAGCACGCAACCGAGCTATCCGACTCGCACGCGGGCGGTATGTTGCCTTCCTCGATGCGGACGACGAATGGCTTCCGGGCAAGCTGGAGCGTCAAGTCGAGGTCTTGGAGACATGCCCGGGGTGTTCCCTTGTTTCCTGCGATGTTGTGGTGCAGTGGTTGGACGGCCGAAGGACCAACTACCACGATACGGTACGGGTGACCGAGGGTAACCAAGCTTGGAAGGCGCTGCTCAGGGGCAATTTCATCCCCACCCCAACCGTAATGGTCCGTCGCGCAGACCTCCTGCGCCTTGGAGGCTTCAATCGGTCATTGCCATACGCCGAGGACCTGGACCTCTGGATCCGGCTTGCACTCGAAGGCGAGGTTAGGGTACTTCCGATGCCCCTGGCAGTTGTCCACGAACTGTCGAATAGCCTAACCAAGCGAGTTGCATTCGCTGACTTGCACCACACTTTGCCGATGGTGGAATCTCACGTCTCGTCCCTGGCGAGTCGGCTTACGTCCGCAGAACGGAGGGCTATTCTCGGTGCTCGCTACTTCGGGATCGGGTATCAGATGTTCCCGTACGGCGAGTACGGGGTAGCAAAGCGGCTGTTCGCTGCGTCGATCCGATGCCGTTATCGGGTTATGAAGAGCGCCTACTATCTAACCCGCTCGGTCGGTCCGTTTCGGCCCAGGCACCCCAAGAACGCCCCGCGAGTGGCGTCGGGGTAGCACCCCTGTTGTGGCGGACCATAGGTGCACTCGGCGCAACCCTGTCCCCAACTCTGGCTGCAGGTACCTTGCTCCGGGTCACCCGGCGCTCCGACGAGTGAGCGAGAGGAGGCCCTTGATCCGCAAGAGGTATCGCGCTATTGCCGATCGTGCTTCTTCAGGAATGAGTCCGAGCCGGTAGACCACGAGCATGTAGCCAAGCAAGATGATTCCGTGGAGTGGAATCGAAATCAGGAGCTTCTGGGCCGGCACCGCAATACCGAGTAGACAGCTGGCTGTGCCGACCGCGATGAGACGCAGTACTGGTGCCCAGTTGAACGTTATCGGCCAAAGGCGCATCGCTAACACGTATACCAGCACCCACTGGGTTGCAAATGCGGCGGCCGTCGCAAGCGCGGCGCCCATGCCGCCGAGCTTTGGAATCAGTAGCAGATATCCGATGAGGGATATTGCAGCGGCGCTCCACGACGTCAGTGTCACCACGCCAGTCCGTTCTCGGACGAATAGGCCGGTGTTGTGAAACGTAGTATAGGAGGCGAAGACATACGCCACGAGAAGAACCGGCACCATCTTGGCGGCCGGGAAGTAGTCTGGGGTGGCCGCAAGCTGAAGAAAATCACCGACAAAGAGCTGGATACCGACTGCGGCTGTGATGAGGAGAAGATTCAGATAGATGAACGCCTGAGAATAGATGGCGTCCCGGTCGGGACGCCGTGCAACTTCGAATCTGATTGGTCCCCATGCCATACTAAAGGGTTCGGAGCCGACGCTGACCAGCAAGAATCCGAACTGGTATGCGAAGGCGTAGAGCCCTACGGAAGTCGAGTCTGTCATGGCTTGCAGAAAATATCGATCCCCAAAGGTGTTGAAGAAGGCGGCCAATTGCGTTGCCACCAGAGGGAGGCCAAACGAAACGAGGGACCGCGCCGCTGGCGGTGAAAACCAGAGTCCGGTTTCCCTGATCTGATAGGCCCCGCCCCAGACTCCGAAGAGCACCGCGGTGGCAAGGCTGCTGATGAGAATACCCTTTGCCCCCAGGCCGAGTCGGGTCAAGAGGAAGATGTTCAGCGACAACTGAATCACGAGACGGATCGCGTTGGCAATCACGTATGTAGTGGAACGATCCTTGACTTGCAGGTAAGAGTTGGGCACCAAAGCCATGCCCTGGAACGCAAGCGTGACCGCCGCGATCCTGATGAGAGCTGTCTGGGCCTCGGTCTTGAAAACGAGTTGGGAGAGTGCCGGCGCCGCCACAAAGGCAGCTGCGGCAGTGACTGAGTAGGTGCTCGTTAGAAGCACCAGGGCAGTCGAAAGAACCTTGGCCTGTCGGGAAGGCTCTGGCTCCTTATGGTAGAAATGAAAGACCCCGCCAAGCAGCCGTGCGCCAGCAACGATTGAGATGACGTCGAGGGTCAGCTCCACCAGCTGGAGTACTCCATAATCCGCTGGCCGCAGGTAATGCGTGTACAGCGGCAGCATGATGAAGGAGATGGCTTTGCTCAAGAGGATGCCGGCGCCGTACAGAAGACTGTGCCGGCCGAGCCGGCTCATCCGGAACTCTTGGGGCATGAAGGAGATAATACCTCCAGACGTATGCACGCGCCGCGACCGTCAGGCCCTGGGACGAAACCCGGTCTGCCACTCCTCGCTGAGGCGCGTTGGAAAACTCACCCATGCTGGTCGGCCCGTCTAGGCCTCTGTAGTACCGCTGGCCCTCGAGAAATGCGCGAACGCTCCTAGCCCGGGTTACCCATCGAGCACCACATTCACGAAGAAAGACGACGAATGAAGAAGGTTCGATCCCTTGCACTACTGGGATATTACGGGAACGGCAATACGGGGGATGAGGCGCTCTTGATGAGCGTCCTGACGAATATCGAGGGATGGGAAGGCATAGGCGCCGTTACTGTACTGAGCGGGGATCCCGAAAGCACCAGGAGGCAGCACAAGAGTAACGCCGTCCATAACTACCTCCCTACATCCTTTCTCGAGCTGGTAATTGGTACACTCGGCAGGAATTGGCGTGCCTTCTTTCAATCGGTGGCTGCCTGTCTCCGCAGCGACACCGTCGTAGTGGGTGGAGGTGGGCTCTTCTTTGACCGGGAAGACCACAACCGTCATGTCGTGCGGCTGTTGCGTACTCTCCTCATCCTCGAGCGCCTTGGCAAAGAGATCTACATGATCGGCATAGGTGCCAATCGCTTCCATCACCGTGGGACGTCGGTTCTCTTCAGACAGGTAGTGAACCACCGGAACATGAAACTGATAGTCTGCCGCGACCCTGAAACCACCGAATTGCTGAAGGAATACTGTCAGGATACAGAAAAGGTTCACATGACAGATGATCTCGCCTTCGGCCTGTCCTCATCGTTGAAGGACACGTCGAGCCGCCATTTCAGAGATGTCTACCTCGATAGGGAGCGAGTCAATGTGGGCCTGGCGCTTTGCGGCCACAGCTTGAAGACAAATGCGCGATATGCGTCCGTAATCAGACAATCCGTGGCGCGGCTGGTGGAGCTTGGGTTCAATGTGATCGGCCTGCCTATGTCAGTCGGCATGGACGACGATCGAGAGGGAATGGGGCAGTGTCTCGAGGAGATGGTCAATCACGGACAGGTCCGGATCGTGAGGGAAGGCTATACGGTCGCGGAGAACATTGCCGCAATCGGGGCTCTGGATTGTGTGATCGCTGAAAGGCTTCACGCCAACATCCTTGCATTTGTTGCCGGGACGCCAGTTGTCGGGATCAGCTACGCGCCGAAGGTCAGATTGCTTTTCGAGGGCATCGGGAAGGAAGCCTGGCAAGCGCCAATCAGCAGCCTGACCCCCGAGTGGCTCGTGCGGACGGTTCAAGAATCGATCTTGAAAAAGTCGGAGATTCAGAGCGAGATCCGTCGCATTCTCGCCGAGAAGAGGGTCAGAGCGTTGCGGTCTTTCACCTTGCTGGCGGCCGCGATGTGACTTGAGCCTCCATGCTTGCCGCGATATCAGCGGCAACCCGATTCCAGGTGAAGTGCTGCAAGGCGCGGGAACGTCCTCGCTGGCCCATAGTGATCAAGCCCTCCCGGTTGTCGAGCCCGGCCAGGATGCGGTGCGCCAGAGTGGTGGGGTCATCTGGTGGCACCACCCAGCCGGTCTCGCCATCGACGATGATCTCGGGTATCGCAAACCGGTCTGTGCCGATGCAGGGTAACCCATGGAGCATGGCCTCTACGAAGACGATGCCAAAGGGTTCGAACCTGGAGGGCATGCAAAACAGGTCCGCGGACCGATACAGACTGGCCAAGCGGTCTTCTCCGCCGCTCACATCCTTCTGGATTGGCCCCAGCACTTCCACACCCGGCTCCCCGGCCAGTTCGGGGGCACAGCCTGCGATCCGGAACCTGATGCTCGGCAGTGTCCGGCGCGCCTCCCGAAAGGCTTCGAGGAGAATGGGCCCTCCCTTTCTGTCCCACTGACGCCCAACAAAAAGGATCGTCGGTGGTCCTTCCGGTACTTCTGAGCGCGGTACGACCCTCGTGAGGTCGAGGTTCGCCCCCGCATATACCGTGCGGACGCAGTCTGGGGCGATGCCGAAGTCATGGATGAAGGATTGTCGAAGATATTCGCTCATCGTGAAGATCATCGTCGCCCGCCGATAGACCGAGGACTCTCTCGACGCCATCGCCTCGATCTCCTTGGAGGTGAGATGGTTTACGTCTGCGTATGGACCGCCTTGGCTCGCCGTTCGCACGTTTGCATCGCAATAGACGAAGATGGGCGTGGCAGTATTGGCGGTCGCGTCGAAGGTCGCGCCGATCTGCAGGGCGACGTCCGGAGGCGGCTGGAGAGTGGTCAGGTGGGCGATGGCTCGCGCGCTCCTGGCCTGGAATCCGGTCTTGCCAAAATGATAGCGAGCCGCCCAGCGGCGGCGCCTGGGCGCCCAGCTCGTCGTAAGTGCGGCCCAGCGGGCAAGGGGAGATTCAGTAACGTCTCTTCCGTTGACGGTATGCCCCAGGGCCCGCAAGGCGAGCAACAGACTCCTCGAGGATTCCGACCAGGAGTCACGCGTCTCCGGATCACCCTCGGCCAGCATAAGGATCCGCATCTCTACTAGGCTCGAGCGGGGCCGGGCGAAGGGGGTTCGACCCCGGCATTGGGTGATGGGACGCGGGGGTGCCATTCCCTGTTGCGGAGCGCCACCAGAGGAATGGCCGCCCAGTTCAGCCGCGCGCGCAGGCTGGTGACCGAGTTACCTTCAGCCAGGCCGATCCGGGGGCAGGCAGCGAGGTTGCAGCGAGAGGTCGCCGCTCGACCTGTCAAGGAAAATCCTGCCGTCATCCCCGCGTTGTGCAGGGCAATCAAGGTCGTTCTCGAATAGAGCCCGTAGGGGTAGGCCAGGTAGGGCAGCACCCGGGGTAGCCGCTCACGAAGCCACCGCGCGCATTCGGAAATCTCCCATTCCTGCTCGCCCACAGTGAGAAGAGGCATCGCGGGATGGGAAACGGTATGGCAGCCGAAATCGATTAGTAGGGATTCGCCCAACCTGGCGAGCCCCGCTTCTCTCAAGGGATGGAGGGGAACCTCGTCGAGCCCCTTCTCGGCCTCAGCCAATGCCGCGTCCATGGCCGGACGGACCCGCCCAGCGGCGTTCTTGAGGACAGACGCGAGCACGAGATCGTCCGGTGTGCTGGCAGCTCCTGTGGCAGCGCGCAATGCCTGGTCCCTGATGTTCGGAGGAGCACCTCGCATCACCCATTCCAGGCGGTCCCACCAATATCGGGCGCCAGTCGCCGAATGTCCGGAAACGACGAAAACAGTCGCGGGGAGTGCGAGGCGCTCGAGGACGGGCAGGGCAAGGTCGAGCACACCGGTGTATGCATCGTCGAAGGTGATCGCGACGCAACGCCGGACGGAACGGCCTTCCGTGCGGCGCCGAACGAACTCCGCCAAGGGAACGACGGAGTAGCTCCCGGCCAGGAATTCCAGCTGCTTGCGGAAGGCCTCTGTACTTATGTGGATCGAGGGGAATAGGGGCGCTGGAGTCACTGCATGGTACGCCACGATTCCTCCGGTTCCTAACGTGCCCTCCAGCACGGCTATTGCGCGGGTCTGCGTCAGGTACTCGAGCAAGGGGCGGACGATCCTCATCGCCTTACGGCTTCCAACAGGGCGAGCATCCGCGCTACGTCGGCCTCCCAGTGATAGTTGTCAAGGATAGCCTGTCGCCCTCCCCGGGCCAGCCGGGAGCGCTCCACAGGGTCCTGGAGAGAGCGAAGGGCTGCCGCCAGGGCCACCGGGTCACGGTCCGCATAGACCCGGCCGGCATCGGCCGCGGTGACGATGCGAGCAGCCGGGGCAGCGTTGGATGTCACGACCACGAGACCAGCCGCCATGTAGTCGAAGAGTTTGTTGGGTACCGTCGTGTCCCAACTCTCGTCCTTCCAATGTGGCACCAGGCCAACGTGCGCCTTGGGCAGCATCTCCAGGGCGAGCTGATTGGGAAGCTGACCTGTGAACTCGACATCGCTTTGGTCGAGCCCAAGATGACGCGCCCGATCTCGAAAGACCTCGCTTTCGAGGCCGCCTCCGATGATCGTCAGATGAATCCGAAAATGCTCCTGCTTCAAGAGAGCCAAGGCCTCGAGAACCGTTTCAATGCCTCGTTGCGCTTCGATCAGGCCAAGATAGACAACCTGTAGGGGGCCCTCACCGTGAGTCGCCATCGGTCCGCTGAGACGGGAGAGAGGCGGCGTGTTGCTCACCACCGCGATTCGTTCCTTCCGCACTCCCTCCGCGATCAGGCGATCACGGGATTCCTCTACCATCACGAACACTCCCGCGACCCGTGACAACACCCAACCCTCCACTCGTCGCGCGAACGTCGGATTTCGGACCAGCCAATCGAGCGGGCGGGCACGGCCTGTGGCTCGGCGGGAGCGGAGCATCGCCGGATAGTTCTCCGCCATATCGAGTATGACCGGCCGGCCAAGATGCTCGCCGACGGCAATCGCCGCGGGAGCGAGGGGGAGATCTCGGCAGAGAATCAGGTCCGCCTCGAGACGCCGGGCGGTGCGCTCAATGGCCCGGAGCCAGCGCGGGTTGAAGAACGCGGGAAAGGTGGATGCGCTATCCAGCCATACTGGAGCCCATGGCCACGGTTCCAGACGATATATGGTGGCTTCTGGCAGCCTCTCGATGGCAGGTCGGCGGCCCCGGTTTCGCGCTACCATCCCCACATGGTGACCGTGCTGCGTAAGCGCTGCAGCCACCTTCTCGGCTCGTACGTCCCAAGGGTAGTCCCCGTCCCAGATCTTGCAGATGGATAGCCCACCCCGGGCGGGGCTTGGCAGCGGTCCAACACCTGGAGCAGATGGCACGATCAAAATGGAGCGACTCCATGAGTTAAGTTCTTGCTGGGCAATCTGTTCCAGGCATGGGGTGGGGCCGGGTTGCCGCCGGGGTCCTGCAAGATACTTGCCCCGGGGAGCGGGTTGTACCTTTCTGCTGGCTCTAGCCTTGTAGCCGGGCGGCTTCATCAACACCGACAATGACTGATTACGTCCGTCCCTTCACGCTGGCCGCGGTTGGAGACTTGCAACTCGGCGACTCCTCGATCTGCGTAGGCTTCGGCTTCTGCAGCCGGTTCGCCGACGTTGACCTCAATTCCGTGTTTGCGGACGCTGCTCCGAGGTGGGCCGGGGTCGACCTCATGTTCGGGAATCTGGAGACAACCTTGTCGAGCATCGGACTCATTCCCGATCGCTGGGATTCCGCGCAAATGCGCGGGCTATCCAGGTTCGGCCGGCAGCTCCGCCAGGCCGGCTTCACCGTGCTCAACGTGGCCAACAACCACGCCGTTCAGCACGGAACCGATGCCTTCCAGGAAACCGTGGGGATCCTTCGAGAAGCCGGCATCGCTCCCTGTGGCATCCGAGGAGGCGGCGACTGGTGCTCCGAGCCTGTCATCGTGACCGGCTCGTCAGGGTCGAAGCTTGGAGTGCTCGGATACTGTCATCGCCCTCGGCAGTATGGCACAGTCACTCCTCCGTACGCGGAAGGTTCACTCGATGCCATGCTGGCCGATGTGGCCAGGCTTCGCCCCATGGTTAATCATGTGGCGGTTTCGCTGCATTGGGGCGAGGAATTCGTCGCTTTGCCGTCACAGCAGGAAGTCCATCAGGCTCGTACCCTGATTGAGGGGGGAGCTTCCGTTATTCTGGGTCACCATCCTCACGTGCTGCGGCCAGTGGAGTGGTACCGAAGTGGGCTGATTGCATACAGTCTCGGCAACTTCGTCGGAGACATGGTTTGGCACGAGCCTCTGAGGAAGGGAGCCGTTCTCGGCTGCACGCTGGGCGATGGATGCGTCTTGCACGCCGAGCTTACGGAAACCTATGTGGACGCCGGCTTCATTCCGCGGATGCTGAGCCCATCCAGGCCGATCCGTGCCGACCTTCCGGGCCCGAACGGATTGGACGAGGCCAGCTACCAGGACGCCATTGGCAGGACGATCCGCGCCCAGCGGCGTGCCGCATACGGGTACGCGCTTCGGAATCTCGGCCGCTTTAGGCCTCGCTTGCTGGCGCAACTGGCGCGGGTGACCATCCAGAACAAGCTCGCCGCGATGGTGCCGGGAAGGGAGAATCCTGGCGAATGACGGCCCTCGCCACTCGGATCTATTTCACGTCACCCATCTGGCTGCAGAATCTCATGATCACGGCCTACGGCGTGCGGTTGCGTCGTCTCCGGTATGGGAGGGTACAACGAGACTCGCTCGCCAGCCTTCGGCTTTCCCAGTGGCTCCCAGGCGAGGAGCTGCAGGCCATTCAGTTGGGGGAATTGAACCGGGTTGTCAGCCTGGCCCGAAAGACGGTGCCTCTCTATCACGGCTGGCGGCTCCCGGACGCTTCTTTGGGGAGCTTGGATGAGATCCGGCACCTTCCGCTCCTGACCAAAGAACAGCTCCAGCAGCCGGCTGCCGTAGTCACCTCCAACCGGTTCAAAGGCGAGCGGCTTCAGCAAGTGCATACCGGCGGCACTACGGGAACGCCACTTACGATCTATTGTGACCGGTCGACATTGCAGCGGAACTACGCATTCTTCGGGCGGTTCCTCGAATGGGCTGGCGTGCGAGCCGGCGCGAAGGTGGCGACATTTGCGGGTCGGACTGTCGTACCTCCGAAACAGGATGCTCCGCCGTTCTGGCGACGAAATGCAGCCTCCAACACCCTGTTGTTCTCTTCGTACCATATCTCTCCCAGTACCGTGGCGGTCTATCTCGACCGGCTCGAGGCCTTCGCACCCGACTTGATCGACTCCTATCCGTCGAGCATTGAGCCGATCGCCCGTCACGCGCTGAGCAGGGGTGGAAGCTCCCTGCGACCGGCCGCGGTCATCGCTTCTTCCGAAACCCTCTCCCCATCGGTCCGTGAACTCATCGAGCGGGCCTTCCATACTCGCGTGTTCGATCATTATGGGGCGGCAGAGATGGCCGCCTTGGTGACCCAATGTGAGGCCGGCTCCTATCATGCTAATCCGGAATTCGGGATCGTAGAGGTCCTGCGAGATGGCCAACCGGTGGCGCCAGGGGAAACAGGGGACTTGGTAGCGACAGGGTTCATCAACCCGGTCATGCCATTGATCCGGTACGTGACGGGTGACACGGCGGTCCAGGGCGCCGAGCCGTGCCGCTGCGGCCGGGCGTTTCCGACACTGCTCGGCATCGAGGGTCGGCGGGACGATGTGCTGATCACTCCCGAGGGCCGCCGGATCGGGAGACTCGACCCAGTGTTCAAGGCCGTCTCCTCCATACATGAGACCCGGATCGTTCAGGACGCGCACGATCACGTTCGGGTCGAAATGGTGCTCCATGCCAATCTCGCGCCGGAGGAGGAGGCCGCTCTTCGGCGGGAGCTGAGCTACCGACTGGGACCCTCGATGAAAATGGACCTCGTACGCGTCGGTCGTCTTCCGCGGACCGCGCGTGGAAAGTTGCGGGCCGTGGTCAACGAGGTCGGAATCACTGCCCCCAGCATCCTGGACTGACGCCCCTCTGGAGATCAAGAGCCACATCCATGCTGAGACGTGCTGGCAGCTTCCTTCTGATCATCGCAATAACCTGCCTCTTGCTCGAGGGAGTGCTCCGGGCCGCACCATCGCTGATTCCGGCGGACGCCCTCAGGATCTTCAACCCCGTGGTACGCTCTCAGATCGCCAAGCGGGTTGGGTTGCTCTCCACCCTGAATGTGGAGTACCTGCCACGCGACGACGGCGGTCCCCCGCATCGCCTCTGGCGGTTCACTCCGGGTGCGAAGGTTTTTGGTCATACCATGGACGATACGGGATTCTGCAACCTTCCCCCTGCAGCCTATGCAGAGCACCGCTCATTCGACCTCATTACCGTCGGTGACTCCTTTACGTACTGCTGGATGGTGCCACCCGAGAGCACCTGGACGGCCCTGACTGGGGAAACCGTGGGGGTGAGCGTCTTCGACCTCGGAATCCCCGACATGGGGGTTCACGAATATGTCCAGTTTCTCAAGCAGTTCGCCCTGAGCAAGCACCCCGGCGTGGTGGCACTCTGTGTGTATGAGGGCAATGACCTGGGCGACGCGATCAAGGTGCAGGGGTACCGGGCCAGCTTCGGGCATGCCTCGCTCCAGGGACCGGGTGAGAGTGAGGAAGTGCAGCCCTCCATGGCCAGGCGGACATTCTATGCCCTGATGAACAGCCCGCCCGCGGAGTGGAGTTATGCGTTCAACCTCGGGTTGGCCCTGATTGGGTTGGGCGTTCAGCAGCTGACGGAGAAGCACGCCGACAGCGAGAACAACTTTCGGTATTCCATCCAGCTGAACGGGCGGACGGTTGCGATGAACTCAGTGAATGCCCATGCTGACGACTTGGCCAGGGCCCGAGATCTGGTTAAGGGTCAGGTGGGGCTCACCGTGTTCGACGATGCGATCAGGGAATTCGTCCGGCTAGGGGTCGAGACTGGCTTCGTCCCGCTCCTGATCTACATGCCCTCCGCCCATACGGCCTATGGTGCCTGCACGGTGTTCCAGGACCCAGGCGCCAAGGAAGCCCTCGATCGTGCGCACGAGGAACAGCTCGCGTACTTCCGCCGGATGGCGGAAGCATTGCATTACCGTTTGGTCGATCTCACCGACTCAATGCGCGAGGCAACCAGTGGCTGCCGTGAGCCCCGCCTCCTGTATCTCCCGAACGATCTCCACCTGACCACGTTCGGTCACTCCGTGGTGGCTAATCGGCTCGCGTCGGAGCTTCGAGATGCCGGATTGGTGCCCAGACGCTGAGCCCGTTCCACGGCCATTCTTGAGCCCATATCGATCAAGCTGACGATTCTTTCCAGCACCTCCGCTGTTGGGGCGCCTCGCTAGTCGAGGCCCCTGGTGGCAACGGCGCTCGCGGCCGGGCCTGAGCGATGAGGTTCTCCGCCCACGCCCGGCTTAGTGTTTGACCCACCACGTGAGGTCGTCGTAGAGGAGGTCGAAGCCGTAGGTGGTGCCGTTGATGATGTCGGGCCACATGAAGTGGGTGGTGTCCCAAGAGGAGATTTCGTCCACCTCCGTCAGGGTACACCAGACCTTGGTGCCCT
>Ga0335082_10001784_pt1 | contig 22989 bp, 23 predicted proteins | sample Lox_Sample_41_FD_206718 | JGI IMG/M metagenome (GOLD analysis project Ga0335082, IMG submission 206718) | Soil microbial communities from Loxahatchee National Wildlife Refuge, Florida, United States - Lox_Sample_4.1 | ecosystem: Environmental > Terrestrial > Soil > Wetlands | place: USA...
GCCTCGTGATATCCTTCCGCCTTCCGTCTATCCAAGGGGGATTCAGTGACACTCTCGCGTCGTGATTTCGTCAAGAATTCAGTTCTAGGAGCCGTTGCTGGCGGCGTTGCCGCCAATTCGATTCCGGCTGCCCTCGCCGAATCCGGCCAGCAGGGCCACGCTTCGCTGAACGACGTCAAGCGTCCCGTCATCATCTGTGCACAGAATGGCTACCCCTACGTTCAAGCCGCGTATGAGTTCCTCAAAGGCGGTGGGGACACGCTGGAAGCCGGCGTTCGAGTAGTCAAGGGACCCGAAGACGATCCCAACGACGACTCGGTCGGCCTCGGTGGCCTGCCCAACGAGGAAGGCGTCGTGGAACTCGATTCCTGCTGCATGCATGGTCCGACGCGCCGCGCGGGCTCCGTCGGCGGCGTGCGCAACATCAAGAACGTTTCTATGGCTGCCAAGGCCGTGATGGAGCACACCGGACACGTCATGCTTGTCGGCGAGGGGGCGGAGCGGTTCGCGGTGGCGATGGGCCTGCCCCGCGAGAATCTTCTTACGGATCGCTCCCGCAAGATCTGGCTGTTGTGGAAGCAATTCCACTCCGATCGCGACTGGTGGGGGCCGGGCATCGCCGACCCGCACTGGCATGGTCCATCTGCGGAGGGCAAGCCACAAGCCGACCTATGGCGCGACCGCATCGAAGAGTTACGCCAACGCGCTGAGAATCTCGGCATCGAGAAGGAATTCCAGCTGGCAGCCGTGCGCCGGGTCCTGTTCCCGCCGACAGGAACCATCCACTGCTCGGTTCTGAATGAGAAGGGAGAAATGTCGGGAATTACCACGACTAGCGGACTAGCCTTCAAACTGCCCGGCCGGTGCGGCGACTCGCCGATCATCGGCGCTGGGTGCTACACCGATCAGGACATAGGCTCCGCCGGGGCGACGGGCAGCGGAGAAGAGAACATCAAGGTCGCAGGCGCTCATACGATTGTCGAGAACATGCGGCACGGCATGTCCCCGCAGGAAGCCGGAGTGGACGCCCTCAAGCGCATCGTACATAACTACAACAACGACATGAACAAGTTGCGCTTCATGGATATGACCTATTACATTCTGCGCAAAGACGGCGCCTATGCCAGCGTCTGCCTGTGGGAGGGATACTCGGCGGGGCATCCGCACAAATTCGCGGTGCACGATGGCACACTGCGCTCCGAAGTGTCCACGCCTTTACTCAAGGGATATTCGCAGGAATGGCCGCCCTTCCCGCCGATCCCGGATGAGTTGAAGAAGGATTCGGAGTATTTGAAGTAGGGCTAACGACCAACGACGGGGTTCACGAGAACCGCACCTTGAAGTCCGGACTCTTCTCCAGATGAATGCTCTCCACGAACCGCACTTTTCCCGTCCGAAGAGTCATGATGACCGATGACGTTCGCGTCCCTTCGCCAAAGAAGCGCACGCCCTTCATCAGCGCGCCGTCCGTTACGCCGGTAGCGGCGAAGATCAACTGCTTGCCGGGCGCCAGATCTTCGGCTTCGTAGATGCGATTCTTATCTTTGATCCCCATGCGCTCCAGCCGCTCTTGCTGATCCGGCTTCACCACGAGGCGCCCGAGCATGTAGCCGTTGAGGCAGCGCACGGCAGCGGCCGTGATCACGCCTTCCGGCGCCCCTCCCGACCCCATGACCGCGTGTACTCCAGTGCCGATGACCGCAGCCGCGATGCCAGCCGACAGATCGCCATCGCCAATCAGCCGAATGCGCGCCCCGGCGGCTCGAATGTCGGAAATCAGCTTTTCATGACGCGGCCGGTCGAGCACCATCACCACCAGATCTTCCACATCGCGGTCGAGGCGCCGCGCGATGTTCTTGAGATTGTGCGATACGGGCGCATCCAGATACACCGCGTCCTTGCATGATGGGCCGACCACAATCTTCTCCATGTAGCAATCGGGGGCGTTCAGCAAGCCGCCGCGCTCGGAAGCTGCCAGCACAGTGATCGATCCGGGCGATCCGGTCGCGCAGAGGTTTGTTCCCTCGAGTGGATCGACCGCGATATCCACCTCAGGCACTTCCGTCCCATCCGGAAACTCGGCGCCGACTTTCTCGCCGATGTACAGCATGGGTGCTTCGTCGCGCTCGCCCTCGCCGATCACGATGGTCCCGCGCATGGGGATCGAGTCCATCGTCTTGCGCATCGCCTCCGTGGCGACTTGATCGCTGAGCTTTCGGTCACCCTGTCCCATGGTGTGGGCCGATGCAATTGCCGCCACCTCAACCACGCGCAGAAACCGCGCGGCCAGGTCGCTCTCGATGTTCTCCCCGTAGATGCGGGCCTTACCTTCCGGACGAGTCGTACCCATTCTGTCTCCCCTGAGCGATTTTGTAGTCACGCGCCGGGGTGAGACTATACCGTACTCGCGACAAGAATGAAAATCGGGATCCGCCGAATCGTTTTTGTTCATGCATCCCCGGATGTTCCATCCACACGTCGCCGTGGTATTCTCCTATCCCTGATTCGGAATCATTCCCATGCCTGACTCCCGCCCGCTGACATTCCTCTGCATCACCACCTACGAGAAGGGTCAGGAGTTCATGGGGGAGTGCAAACGCCAGGGATGCCGTGTGCTCCTGTTGACGGCCGAGAAACTCCGCAATGCGAGTTGGCCGCGCGAGAGCCTCGACGATACGTATTACCTGCCGGAAGAAATCCCCATCGCGGATATCGTGAAAGCCGTCACGCATCTGGCGCGCAATGAAAAGCTCGACCGCATCGTCGCGCTCGACGAATTCGACATGGAAACCGCGGCGACACTGCGCGAGCACCTGCGCATCTCGGGCATGGGGCTCACCACCATGCGCTACTTTCGCGACAAACTTGCCATGCGCATGCGGGCTCTCGATCGACACGTTCGCGTGCCCGACTTCGTGCCGGCCGTGAACCACGCCGACATTCAGTATTACCTCGATCACGTCCCCGGACCATGGGTGCTGAAGCCGCGACAGGAAGCCTCGGCGATCGGCATCAAGAAATTCAGCGCGGCTGCGGAATTGTGGCCACTGCTCGAACAACTCGGGGACAAGCAATCGACTTATCTCGTTGAGAAATTTGTTCCCGGCGATGTGTACCACGTCGACTCCGTTGTCTCGGAGAATCAGGTTGTATTCGCGAATGTGAGCAAGTACGGCAAGCCGCCCATGAACGTTGCCCATGGCGGAGTGTTCACGACGTATACCGTTGCACGGGGCAGTGAAGAGGACCAGGCGCTGCGCGCGATAAATATCGATTTGATTGCCGCATTAGGATTGCTTCGTGGCGTGGCTCACGCAGAGTTCATTCGCGCACACGCCGATGGTGAGTTTTATTTTCTGGAATGCGCGGCCCGGGTCGGCGGAGCCTACATCAACGAAATGGTTGAAACCGCGACGGGAATCAACCTGTGGCGCGAGTGGGCCAGGATCGAAATCTCCGGCGGCGATGGCAGCTACAAACTGCCTGCGGTGAGGGAAGACTATGCGGGAGTCATCCTGTCTTTGGCCCGGCAGGAAGACCCCGACACGTCCCGCTACAACGATCCCGAAGTGGACTACCGAATTAAGAAACATCATCACGCGGGACTGATCCTGAAGTCCTCCGATCCCAACCGGATTCCCAAACTCCTCGAGTACTACGCGCAGCGCTTTGCCGAAGAATTCATGGCCGTCGAGCCGCCCAAGGACAAGCCGACCGCCTGAACGTGTCTCCTCACGGTGAGCGCTCCTTTGCTACTATTTGCCCATGAACACAACGACTGAGTCTCCCGCAGTCTCCGAGCGCACCGGGCACGAGCGAAAAGAGCCGAGCTTCGTCTTTACAGAAAAACAGGTGACCGACAAAAGCGAACTCGCGCGTCGCTTTATCGACACGCGAACTCGCCTGAACGCCAACGTCGACAAAGCAAACAACTTTCTGGTCAAGCGCTACTACAACATCGACCACAACGCGTATCTGGAGGGCGGACTGCCAGCCAAGACGAAAGAGCTGATGGGATTAGTGGCGTCGGCCTGCCTGCGCTGCGACGACTGCATCTTCTACCACGCGATTCAGGCGTATCGTTTGGGTGTGCCGCGCGTCGAGCAGGAAGAATCGCTCAACGTCGCCCTGGTTGTCGGAGGCAGCATCGTAGTTCCGCATCTGAGGCGGGTCTACGAGTTGCTGGAAGAGTTGTACGCCTGAGGCGGTCCGCTTGCGCTACGGCCAATCCACATCGAGAGAGTAGATTTCATTGTTTCGAACGTTTCGGAGCATGATCACTTCGCCATCAGGAGTGAGCCCGAGCCATCCGGTCACACGGCTGTTCGCTAGGGTTCCATTAAGGTCCCCAAGCTTCTCGAACCGTCCGTCGGAGACTGAGATCCGCCCGAACCACCATCCGCCGAGACCGTTGTATTGATAGAAATAAATAAAGCGACTGTCTCGCGACCAAATTGGATCGTTCACATGATCAACAGGCAAATCCCTCCACTGCTTGGTCCGCACATCGTAAAGCATAAGATTCTCTGGCCTGGGGCCGGTATTCTTGATCGTCGTGGCGCAGATGTATTTGCCGTCGGGGGACCAACGGGTAGTCCACAGTCCTCTGGAGCCCGGTAGATCTGACAGGATTTCTCTTTCGATGTCGTAGACGTGAATCACGTTGGACCCGTCATCGAGACCGTTCTTTGGGGGCACATCTCCGAAAGCGATGAACTTTCCGTTGGCAGACCAGGTTGGCATGCCCTGGTCGCGATCGGTATTTGGGGCGATGGCTTTAGGCTCTCCGCCTGTAGCGGGAACAAGGTAGATCCTTGATCCAGAGTGCGGCAACTGCCCCCGAAAGGCGATCTTCTTTCCGTCCGGTGCAATGGCGAAACCACTGGGATGGGGAGTTAAGATCGGAGTGGATGCAATACCCTCGTTCAATGGATTGGGGCACATCACACCCACTACGTTTACTGCAGGCTGGTTTTGGCAGAGTAAGGGGCGAAGGAAGCAGTAAGTTGTGATCAGACAGTTTAGGGCTGCCTCGCCTCATTCAGAAGCGGGGCAAGCCCACTTATCTCTAGAGGGCCAACTAGTCGAAGAAAATTGCAAGAATAGAGAGTCCCTGCACGACCCGCGAAGAGGTCTTGACGTATTTACTGCGACGCCTGCTCCGTCCTTCGCAGGAAGAACATGATGAGGGAAACCAGGATCACCGCGATGCCACCACAAAGCTGAAATTTGTGGGGATTGCGGAGTTGTGACCATACGGTACTTGGAGGCCATGCTACAGTTGCGTCCGTCAAAGCTTTCGCGGACGCAAGAACGCCAAACAGAAACAGAACCGGGGATGCAGCGCGTCGTCCCTTCGGTGAAGCCATCGCAATCTCCTCTTTTTGTCGGCAGGCGCGCTAGAACGCGTCTATCCCGGTAACGCTCTGCCCAATGATGAGCGAGTGCACGTCATGCGTGCCCTCATACGTCTTCACCGACTCCAGGTTCATCAGGTGCCGCATGATCGGGTAATCGTCGGCGACACCGTTCGCGCCCAGAATGTCGCGCGAGATGCGAGCACACTCCAGCGCCATCCAGACGTTGTTCCGCTTCGCCATCGAGACATGCTGCGGTTCGACCTTGCCCGCATCCTTCAGTCTGCCAACCTGCAGAACTAGTAACTGTGCCTTGGTGATCTCGCTGATCATCCAGGTGAGTTTGTCCTGCACGAGCTGGTGCGACGCGATCGGCTGATCTCTCCACTGCTTGCGCAGAAGGGAATACTGCAGCGCGCAGTCATAGCAGGCCATTGCCGCTCCCACCGCTCCCCACGCGATGCCGTACCGCGCCTGATTGAGGCACATCAACGGCGACCGCAGTCCGCCGCTCTTCGGCAGCAGATTCGATTCCGGAACATGCACATCCTGCAACGACAGTCCCGAGGTTACCGACGCCCGCAACGACCACTTGCCGTGAATGTCGTCCGCTTTGAATCCCGGACGATCGGTCTCGACCAGGAAGCCGCGAACGCGATCATTCTCGTTCTCCACCTTCGCCCAGATGATGGCCACATCGGCAATCGTGCCCGAAGTGATCCACATCTTCTCGCCGTTGATGATGTATTCGTTGCCGACTTTGCGGGCTCGCGTCCGCATGCCGCCGGGGTTTGATCCGAAGTCGGGCTCCGTTAATCCGAAGCAGCCGAGTTTCTCGCCCTTCTGCATGGGTGGCAGCCAGGTCTCCTTCTGCTCGTCGCTGCCGAACTCATAAATCGGATACATGCACAGGCCGGACTGCACGCTGACAAAGCTGCGCACGCCCGAGTCGCCACGTTCCAGTTCCTGGGTCATCAGGCCGTATTCCACGTTGCCCATTCCAGCGCAGCCGTATCCCTTGAGCGAGGCGCCAAAGAATCCAAGGTCCGCCATCGGCTTCACCAGTTCCCGCGGGAACCGCCCGGCTCGATTGCACTCTTCGATGATCGGAATCAGATTGTCTTCGATGAACTGGCGGGTGGTGTCCCGGACGAGCTTCTCCTCGTCGGTCAGCAGGGAATCGTATTGCAAGAAGTCGACACCACGAAACTTGATGGCTGGCATGAAAGAATCTCCGATTCGGTGTAGTGGCGCCCCAGAGCCCGCATGAGGGATCAATTCAGCAGAGGCCGCCGCTGAACTGAACCGGGCATTCCCATGAGGGCAAACACATGACGGTAGCAGGGGGAGACGAGCCGGGTCAAACCCATCGCAAGTCGACGGACAGGGGCGCTTCCCTGTTCCTGACGGGAGATTGATTGTCCTTGCTAGTGCTCCAGAGCGATCAAGTGCGTGCTCGCAGGAACGACCAAAATGCTTTGGCCGGCGCCCAGGCCCGACTCCGGGCTTCCCACATATCCGGTTTCCCACGCCGAGATCGGATACCCCATGTTCTTGGAAAGCACGAGCTTCCCGGTGTCCCACTTGTAGCCCATCAGGAATCCCGAGGCCGTACCCACATACACGAAGCCGTTTACCACGATGGCTGGGGTGGAATAGGTATCATTCGTGGGAGCCGCACTCCAGATTGTGATGCCCGAGCTTGTGTCGACAGCCTTCAGCCCCGACGACTGCACATAGAATGCGGTGTGGTTGACGATGGCGGGCGCAAAGTCGGCGTCGAAGTTGCCGACCATCTGGCCGGTCACGGCGTTCAGGATGTCACCATTGTGGCCGTAGCTCATAGACCAGTCGCGCACGTAGAGCAAGCTGTTGTACAGAACCGGCGTCGCGCCACCACCGCCTTCGCACAGGCCGCTGAAATGCCAGAGTTGCTTCCCCGTTGTGGGATTGAACCTGTACGCCTGGGGGCAGACATACGAGACGAAGATTCCGTTCGGCGTGACGACCGGGGACGAATTGTCTCCATTCTCCACGCCGGCGGTCCATGCCAGGGATCCATCCGATTCTCTGATCGCGTACACCGTCCCGCCGGTTCCCGCACCGCCCGTGTAAACGTACCCATTTCCTGCTGTGGGGGGAGCGGTGAAGAAATACTGCCCGGTGAGAATGGCGGTCCAAAGCTCGTTCCCACTGCCCGCGTCGTAGGCGATCAGTTCTCCGTTCGAGAATCCTGGTGTCGTGTTCGGGACCACATACACAGCGCCATTGTCGTAGGCTGCCGCAGCCCACCAGTAGGCGCCCTGCGGGATACCGACGGGCCCCCACAGAATATTGCCGCTGCTCGCGTCGAGAGCGTACAGGTTGACCAGCCCGCCAGAGTCCGGTCCGGCAATCACGAATACTTTTCCCTCGGCAATGAGCGGATACGACACAGTGCCACCCAGGTCCACGGACCATTTCGTTCTCAGCGGTGGCAATAGACTCGGAGTACTGATCGCTCCGGTATGCCGCGGGTTGATCTGATAGGTGACCGCTACGTCATTTTGCGCGAGCGAGCGAATCGCGCAAAATGCCAGGGTTGCGCACAGCAAGGAACAAAACACGGTGGGCTTCATATCATCTCTCCTCGAACGACGAACGATTAGGGCCGGGGGAAGAGAAACGCGATGCGGAAGCGTAGTCGTAGGCTGGCACCGTGTCAACACGGGATCACACCGGTGAAGCCGCGACCTGTGCTGACGAAAGTCAGTTTTTCAACAACCCGCGTTTCGATGTATGCTACTTGACGAATTCTCCGCTTTTAAATCGATTCAATAGGCATTGTTGTTTTTCGCGTAATCCTGGAGGGGCTTCATGGTATCTCGTCTCTTTGCAATCCTGGCAAGTGCCGCATTGTTATCAATCCCATTCGCGACCGCTCAGAAAGTCATTGTGGATGCCGATCCCGCGCACGTCGCCAATACCTTCAGCCCGCCACACGCACTCGGTGCCGCCATCGACCGCCTCCGTACCGGAAGCCCCGACCACCTGCTGAAAGATCCGCTGCTCAAAGAAATCCTCGGCGCCGGATGGGGAACCGTCACCTATCGTCAGAATACCGAGTTGATGGTCGAAGCCTGGCACTGGAATCCGGCAGGGAAGTGGAGCAACGCCGAAAAGCAGGAAGGCTATTTCGTCGGCAATGCCGAGCCGGGTGACGAAATTCACAGCTCTTGGGCGTACCCGCTGCCGCATCGCGGATTCAGCCGCGGCGACGGCAACGGCTGGTCGCGCCTCACCGACGGTGACATTCATTCCTACTGGAAGAGCAATCCGTATCTCACCAAAATCTTTACCGGCGAGGACGATTCGCTCCATCCCCAGTGGGTGATCATTGATCTCGGCACAAAGATTGACCTCAACGCCATCCGCATCGCCTGGGCCGATCCCTTCGCCAAGAAATACGCCGTGCAATTCTGGACCGGCGAACTCGAGCCTTTCTACGACGGCACCACCAAAGGCACATGGCAGACTTTCCCGCTCGGCAGTATCACGGAAGCCAAAGGCGGCACGGTCACGCTGAAACTCGTCAACTGGATGATCAACGTCCGCTATCTGCGTATCTGGATGACCGAGTCGTCCAACACTTGCGACACGCATGGCTCAGCAGACAAGCGCAACTGTGTCGGCTACGCCATCAACGAACTCTATGTTGGATCGCTCTCTTCCGACGGTGCTTTCAACGACTACGTGACCCACTTCCCCAGCCGCAACCAGACCGTCACCTGGCCCTCGTCTGTCGACCCTTGGACTGCGGCTTCTGACGAAGACCACGGCCGCGGCGATCAGGTCGGCTTCGACTTCTTCTTTAACTGCGGCGTGACCCGTGGCCTGCCGACCATGGTCCCGATCGCGATGCTCTACGCCACTCCCGAAGACGCCGCCAACGAAATCGCTTATCTCTACAAGCGCCACTATCCGATCTCCTACATCGAGATGGGAGAGGAAGCTGACGGCCAGCACATGCTGCCTGAGGACTACGCGACACTCTATCTCCAGTTCGCCACAGCGATTCACAAACTTGTTCCCGAAGCGAAGCTGGGTGGTCCGCCATTCGAGGGCACTTTCGGCGATGTCGAAGTCTGGCCTGACGCCAACGGCAAGGTTTCCTGGATCGGACGTTTCGTTGATTACCTCAAAGCGCACAACCGGCTCAACGACTTCACGTTCTTCTCCTTCGAGCACTACCCGTATCAGGATCGTCCAGTCTATTCATGGGCCGACCTGTATCCCGAGCCGGAATATGTTCGCCACATCGTGCAGGTCTGGAAAGACAATGGGGTCCCATCGAACATCCCGTTCTTCATGACCGAGGGCAACATCGGCGGCGGAGCACCGCCCTCAACGGTGAAAGCCGGACTTTGGCTCGCCGATTACGTCGGCAGCATGATGGCCGAAGGCGCTGCCGGTACGTTCTATTTCCACTACATGCCCTACCCACGCGAACAGAGCGGCTTCGGCAATTTCCTGTGGATCGATCAGGACTACAAAGTCACAGGCTACCCGCCGCAATACATCGCCGCACAACTCATCACGAAAGAATGGGTGCAGCCCGTCGACGCGCCGCATAAGCAATTCAAGGCCTCAAGCGATGTTGTCGACGCCGCCGGAAACGTCATGGTCACGGCCTACGCTATCGAACGGCCCGATGGTCAATGGGCGGTTATGCTCGTCAATCGCGACCAGTCCAACGATCACACGATTAAGCTGGCGTTCAACGCAGGAGGTCGAGAGCGCCATTTTGCGGGACAAGTCGACCGCGTCACATTCGGCTCGGACGAATATCAGTGGCATCAGGAAGGGGTAGGCGGCCGAGCAGATCCAGACGGCCCGCCCGCGAAGTCAACGATCAACGGAGGAACCGACGCGCAGTACGTGATCCCGAAGGCGTCCATCACAATTTTGCGTGGGCACATCGGACAGTGATTGACCACGGCAGCTAGGTGCCCCACTTCTGGCCGATGTTGCCAGAAGTGGGGATCTTTGCCTTAGGGTGTTCAGCGCAAAATTGAAGTAGCGTGGAAGAGCGGCGCTTAAGCGCCGCGATCCAGGCCGAGACAAGACGCCCTTCAGGGCCGGTGGTCGTTCTGTCGCAATTCACCGAGAAATCTTCGGCACCCACCGCGGCACAGTCCGTCGATACTCCTCATAGGACTCTCCGAACTGCCGCCGCAAAGTCGGTTCCTCATACAACACAACGAAGATATGCGCGATCAGCAGCATGACACCGGCATACTCCGTCACATGCCACGACCGGAAGATGACGGCCTGCCCTAGAATCGCCAACGCGACTCCGAGATACATCGGATTCCGCACATACCGATGCAGCGCCGTCGTCACCAAAAACTGAGTCGGCGCTATCGGAGCCGGCGTCCCGAGCCCCCGCGCGGCAAACTCCCATGCACAGCGAAAGTAGACGGCTGCTCCGAACACAAAGATGACCGCGCCCAGCCATGTCGCCAGACTACTTACAGGCCAGACATACCCATCCATCAACCACCGCGGCACAAGAATCGCCACGGTCCCCGGCACGAAGACGGTGAAGAGGATCGTATTCAGAACAGGCCAGAATTTGCGCGACACAGGGCCGGGCTCCGCAGGCGAGACAGCCGCTCCAACCTTACTGTAAAATCAATAGCGGCGGAAGAGAGTCAGACGCAGCTTCAAGTTCTTCCCGCGTGGATCCAGACAATTTCATCCACCATCCTCAGCGCCCCAGATGCGCCGAGCGCTGCGCACACATTCGAGACATCAGGAGAGAAACATCATGGCAGTAGGCGCCAAGATCGCAAAAACAGCCGACCGCAAGAAAGTCATGGACACCACCAAGAGCACAGATTGCCCCAAGTGCGGCAAGCCCACCCGCATCGTGAAGCGCATCAAAGACCGCGAACGCAGCGTTCCCGGCGGAATTTACATCTCGTGCTCGGCCTGTGAGTTCTTCGAGAAGCTGTAACCAACTGGCTTCAACGTTTCGAGGTTTCAAGGATGGCCGCGGGTGGCGCTTTATCGCCTGCGGCCTCTTTGCTTTTCCCCGGCTTTGTGTTTCTTCGTTTTCTCCCAACTGATCTCGGTCTCACATTTTGAGGCACTCTGGTGTCTCTGCGTTGAACTCATCTGCGTAGCGGTTGATTAGTTCCGGATCGCGTGCGCCTCGCTCCGCACGGCGAGGTTCCTCTTCCGCATTGGAGATCGAGACGGGACGTATCACTACGAGCGGACTCCCGCCACGAGTTCTGAGAATCGGTCTCCTTGTCCGCGCAATGGTGTTGAACACTGAAGAGCGGTTACCCTGAATTCCGAAAGGGAAATTGTCCCTCATTGACGAATGCTCGGCACTATTTCTTGCCAATGTTACGCCGGAGTATTTCTCGGAATTGTTCAATCTGTTCGCCCGAGAAGGCGCGCTTCGGGAGGGGAACGTAGATGCGCGGCTGTGGGAAGAGCACGAAAACTGATTTCCCTTCCGCCCACCCGATATACGCTGACCAGTTCACGCGAGAGTCATAGTGCATGGATCGCACGTGGATCCCAGAATCAGAGACGGTCATAGTTGTCGGGGCCTGGGCGCTGGGCATGCGACGATACTGGAGCCGTGCATGTATGCGAGGGCCACCCCAGAGGGAAAACAACCCCACTACCGGAATGCCCAACGCAAACAAGGAAAAATACCTGAGCTCGAGGCTCGGGTTCCACGCCAGCAGAATCAGGCCAAACAGAAAAAGCAGAACGAGAACGGCAAAGCTCAGGCGGTAGTTCCAGAGCCGCCATGGACTCCTCGTTTGCCACGCACGCAACCCGTGGCGATAGTCGTCCGCTGTCAGTTGATAGGTTATTTCCAGAAATTCGGTTTCGACCGACATTGCGAGTCCTACCCGCTGATCTGCCCCAGAATGGCTCTTGCCTCGGTCGCCGGATCCGCCGCATCTGTGATTGGCCTGCCCACGACGATATGGCTCGCCCCGGCGGCAATCGCCTCCGCCGGCGTCACCACGCGCACCTGATCTGCAACGGCGCTGCCAGCAGGCCTCACGCCAGGGGTCACAATCGCAAACTCATGGCCAAGCTTGGCCCGCACCGTAGACGCCTCTCGCGCCGATGTGACAATTCCCTGGCACCCGTTGCTCAAGGCCAACGTCGCCAGCCGCACGACGCTGTCTTCCATCGAGCCGCGCACGCCGATCGTTTCCAGATCGTGACCATCCATGCTGGTCAGCACGGTGACAGCGAGCACCATCAGTTCCGGACGCGCCTTCGCTGCCTCGACGGCTGCCTGCACCATCTTGGTGCTACCGGCAGCATGAATCGTGAGCATGCTGATGCCAAGCTTGGCCGCTTCGGCCACCGCCGCCCCAACGGTATTAGGAATATCGTGATATTTCAGATCGAGGAAAACACGCCGCCCCGAAGCCACCAGATCCCGCACCACTTGCGGGCCTTCGGCGGTATAGAGCTGCATGCCGACCTTGTAGGTCAGCGCGGAGTCTCCCACCGCCACCACAATCGTGCGTGCCGCCGCGGCACTCGATACATCAAGCGCCACGATGAGCCGCTGGCGCGGATCATCGTGGGCGCGATCTTGATAGCGCAAATCGTTGCCCGGGATTCGGTTCGGCAGAGCCGACATCCCTTTCAGTGTAAGGTTTTTTACGGGAGTTGCGCTACTGGGGGATGGTTATAGGCGATCGTCTGGTACGCCGGCTTGGGTTGGGTAGCCCTGGCGACATTGTTCGTCGGTGCGACTAAGTCCAGACGTACGCGTTGCAGCCCGTGCGCTCTCATTTGCAGCACTTGAGCCGCTCCATAGGAAAGGTCGATGATCCGCCCTGGGACGATCGGACCCCGGTCGTTGACCCGGACGATGACAGCCTTGCCGTTGCGCAGATTCGTCACCTTCACGTAGCTTCCCATGGGAAGCGTGAGATGGGCCGCCGTCATGTCGTACATCTGGTACGGTTCGCCGCTTGCCGTCGGTTTCCCCTGAAATGTCTGGCCATACCAGGACGCTGTCCCAATTTGATACGGTTTGGCCTTGCCGACCTGTGTGCGGATTTCGGGCTTGAGTTGAACGGAACTACCTGGAGCCGCTTTCGCCTCCGAGATGTTCGGTCCCTGAGCCGCTCCCAGGCCGACGATCAGAAAAGCGATCGCCAGTCCTTGAGCTATACGTCGTTGCATTCAGTTCTCCTCGCATACTCAAAAGTTACCTTTGGCCTAAGGCTGTTGCCTGCAGTTCGTAAATGCTATCGGCCTGCCAAACTGCGTGTCAAGGTGAAAGGACATGTCCGTCCGTGACCTCCTAGTTATTCCGGCCTTACGTAACCTATTGGTTATTTAGGTAGATGTTGGAAAACTCATTTGTTTCGGTATGGTTACGTATTTACTATATGATAAATAGCACCATCGACGCGGCAGCGTAGAATTTACAACCCGCATGGAATCAATGAATTACAGAGACTGTCACCGCAACTTAAATGAAATCATTAATTTACAGACACGCCTTGGAACTCCGTCTCAAGAATTTTTTCCCAGGAGGCCCTCCTAAAGTACCTTCCAAGGTCGCGCCGATATGAGATGCTGTGCCAAACTCGCGGTACACTCAAGGTTCTGGCAGTCGAAAGGACATGGCCGACAAACCACCAGTCGTACTGACCATAGCCGGTTTTGACCCCTCCTCGGGCGCCGGCGTCACCGCCGACGTCAAGACCATCGCAGCTCATGGCTGTTACGGCGTCGCTTGCATCACTGCCATGACCGTCCAGTCCACGTCGGGGGTCCGGCGGGTCGATCCCATGGACCCCAGCCTGGTCCTGGATACCCTTGAGGAACTCGCCGCCGACATGGGCATCTCCGCCGTCCGTCTCGGCATGCTTGGGTCAGGCAAGGTGGTCAAAGTCGTGGCCGACTTCCTTTCCAGCCAGACGGCGCGGAACGGAGGAAAGAAAGGGAAGCTCCCTAACATCGTTCTCGACCCGATCCTGAAGTCGTCGTCTGGGGCAGACCTTCTCGATGGAGCCGGAGTCCGCCTCCTCATCGAACGTCTAGTTCCCCTCGCCGACGTCATAACCCCAAACGTCGACGAAGCGTCGGTGATCACCGGGATGAAGGTCCAGGACCTGGAGGAAATGAAGGTCGCCGCGGCCAAGCTCCATGAAATGGGAGCCTCTGCCATGGTCATTACCGGAGGGCATCTGGAAAAAGCGATCGACCTGTTGAGCTTCACCACGAAACATGGAGTGGAGCAGGAAGTATTCAAGGCCGAGCGCCAGCGCTCCAACTCCACCCACGGAACCGGCTGCGCCTTCGCCACAGCGATGGCCTGCCACCTGGCGCTCGATCGCGGGCTAGCCGAAGCCGCCTTATTGGCGAAGACCTACGTCAGCGCGGCCATTTCCAATGGACAAACTCTGGGTAAAGGAACCGGTCCGGTCCACCATCTTTATCGGATGAGTCAGCAGCGGAGAGCTGCCGGAACCGGTGGGGAGTCAAACTAGTCGCGGTCTCTTGAGGGCTTTTTTAGCAGAATCCCAGCCACAAACGAGGCTGTTGCCGCCAAGAGCCATTCTGCTCGGTAGAACTGAATCGCCTGCCAGTCCACCAGGGTCTTGGCCGTGAACAGTCCCACCAGAAGGGCTCCAGTGACACAAGCCAAACCCACAACGAAGGCGATCAGCGAGCCCGTGCCAAGCCCGGTGCGGCTCTTGATCTCATGGAAATGCAAGTAGCTGAGCCACGAAGGAGCGGACGGGAACTTGATCTTCCGCCAGGAAATTCCAGAAATTGACGAATGAATACGATGGATTCCGCGCTCCCACAATCCGGCGATCGCGGCCGCGTCAGCTCGTGCCACAGCACTCACGGCATCGGGGCGCCGACCCCCGCAGGAGTGGCAAAACCGTGAGCCCAGCAGGAACTCGGTGCCGCAGCGGGGACAGGCTTCCGCCATGGTCGAAATCGAATTCCCGATCTCGGCCTCATCCGCCATGCGATGGGATGGAGGACGCCAGAATTCCTGTTGTGTACCGTGCGCTAGTTCCGCCATTTCACACTTCCTACTGGAAAATACTTAATCGCACTCTAAGCACCAAATTGGCCGAGACTGTAAGTGGCTTATTCAACTTGTATTTACCGAATTTCGCGGATCTCAGCCAGCGCTCGCTACGAGCAATTCTTACGTGCGCCAGCGCGTAAAGTTGCCTCAGTACTTCGGCCGTACGACTTCCGGATCCTCAACAAAACAACTGAGCAGGAGCGGGAAACTCGAGATTCCCGAAGCCCCAAGTCACTTGCCTCGAACCGGCCGCGCCGCTAGTCCGCCGAGCTCCATTCGGCGGACTGGTCGCAGGCTTTTCCGCGAGCCTACCGCTCCCTGAGTCAGTCTGTGGCTGCGCTGATTATAGGAATCGCAGCACTACGGGGGCAGTAGCGCCGTAGGAACGTAGATAACGTTCTTGGTTCGCGGTAGGGGCGCATTTCCAGCGTGAAGTCCAATCTCCATTTGCCCTTCTTTCGCAACCTTTGCGAATCAGGCATTACCGCGAGGCGCATTCGTCCATGCCGTCTGGACTTCGTTTAAACTATGCCGATTGGTCGGCAGTGACCCTATGAAGCGTCAGCTTTGGCCGCGGCCCCTTCCGGTTCTCGTCTTCCTGATCGCATGCTGCGTCGTTGCCCTCAGCCAAACCGCTCCCTCGGTCGCGGCCGCACACGGAGCCCCCAAAGATCCCCAGACCGAACTGGCGTTCGAGCACTTCTACAACATGGACTACGACCGCGCCACAAAGGAACTGCAAGCCCTCGTCGAGAAGCGTCCCGACGATCCTTATGCAGTCAACCATCTGCTGACTGTGGTCCTGATGCACGACCTCTATGAAACCGGGTCGATGAACACCGGAGACTACTCCAACGACAGTTTCATCGGACATGCCCCACGCCCCACGCCGCCTGAGATCAAAGAGCAGATCAAGAAGCTGGTTCGTCGCGCGGAAAGCCTGGAAGAAAAAAGGCTGAAGGCGAACTCCAGAGACGTCGATGCCCTCTACTGCCGCGGCGTAACCCGTGCGCAGTTCACTGTGTATACGGGCCTGATCGAGCGCGCCTGGTTTTCAGCCCTGCGCAATGCGGTGGGAGCGCGCCACGACCACGAGCACGTCCTCGAACTCGATTCGCAGTTTTCGGATGCCAAGATGGTCGTCGGTACACACAACTACGTCGTAGGCAATCTTTCGTGGAGTGTGAAGGTCGCAGCCGCGCTCGCTGGCCTGAGCGGATCGAAGGAGAAGGGCCTCGCCTACCTCCGCGAAGTAGCTCGCGGCGACGGCGAAAATTCCGTCGATGCCAAAGTCGTCCTCACACTTTTCCTGCGCCGGGAGCACCAATACGACGAAGCCCTCGGATACATGCAGGAGCTTGCAGCGAAGTATCCGCACAATCATCTCTTTGCCACGGAAGTCGCTAACCTGCACCGTGCCTCCAGCCACCTCGACGAGGCAGAAGCCGAATACCGCAAAGTCTGGCAAAACGGCCGGGAGGGGAAATACGGCAAACTCCACTACGAACTGGCCGCCTGGGGCCTGGGAGAACTTCTGCGAAGCAAGAAAGACCTCGCCGGAGCGGCAGCCGCCTACGAACTGGTGAACGACGCCCCCAACCCCGATCCTGACATTCTGCAAAAGGCCAACCTGGCCGCGGGAGAAATGTACGACCTCCTGCAGAAGCGCGATCTGGCGATGAAAGCCTATGAAGCCGTCCTGACCGGCCGCGCCGACAGCGGTCAGGCCGACCAGGCCCGGCGCTACATCAAGGAAGCCTACCGGGAGTGAGTGCTTCTCCCTGTGTTCCTCTGCGCCCCTGTGGTGAACGAACTTGTCGAGAGTCAGGAACATTCTCTCGCTTGTGCGCGTACCATAAAGCAGGGAGGGCGCAGCCATGTACTGCAACTATTGTGGAAAGGTCATTCAGGATGACGCCAACGTTTGCGCCTACTGCGGTATCCGCGTCGGAGCCACCCTCGCTCGTCGCAAGCTCATTCGCCCGCGCATGGGCCGCAAAGTCGCCGGCGTTTGCCTCGGCTTCTCCGAATACTTCGACATCGACGTCACGCTCGTCCGCATTGTGTGGTTGATCGTGGCATTCATGACTGGAATCGGATTCTTCTCTTATCCGATCGCCTGGATCATCATGCCCGAGGAGCCGCTGCTGCTTCCGGCTCCGCCGATCAACGCACAACCGGCATCCGATCGTGGAGTTTGAATGGGATGCCCCACAGCCTGCCCTGAGCGAAGTCGAAGGATCTCGCCGTTTTTGCGAGACCTGGGAGCTTAGTTGCCTGAAGCCTGAAGCCTGGTGCCTGTGTTCTAATTCCCTTCATGCCTCCGACCCCTGCCCACCGCCTCAAGTCCGACGATGCCGAAATAGCTTACTGGACTGTCGGAGACGGACCTCCGGTCGTCCTTCTTCATCCCTTTCCCGCGCATCACGAATTCTGGCTGCCCGTTGCAGAATCGCTCTCCTCGCGCTACCAACTGATCCTGCCCGATCTCCGCGGACACGGAGAGTCTGACGCGGGCGACGGCCCTGCCACCATGGCAAAGCACGCCGCCGACATCGCCCGCATCCTGGATGACGCCCAAATCGGCCGCGCCCCGCTAATCGGCGTTTCCATCGGCGGCTATCTCCTGTTCGAGTTCTGGCGCAGATTCCGCAACCGCGTCGCTGCCCTCGCCCTCTGCAACACGAAAGCTCCGACTGACAACGCCGAACTCCGCGCTGGACGCCTGAGTGCCGCCAATGACGTTCTTGAGCATGGCACTGAGCCGTTTCTCCAGACCATGGTTCCGCGCCTGCTCGGCAAGACCACGCGCGAATCCCGCCCCGACCTCGTCGACGGAGCTCTGCGCATGATGCGCAAAATGTCCCCCGAAGACATCGCACAGGTCCAGCGAGGCATGGCCGACCGGCCAGACTCGATCGACACATTGAAGACTATCAATGTGCCGACGCTGCTGGTCACCGGAGACGAAGACGTCTCCACCGGCATCAACGAAGCTGAGTTCATGCGCCAGCACATCCCGGGAAGCCAGCTGCGCGTGATTCCCAGAGCCGGCCACTATGCTGCATGGGAGCAGCCGGCGGAGGCGACCGGAATTCTCCGGCAGTTCCTCGAGTCTCTGTCATGAGGGTGCCCGTTTCTCGATAAGCGTGCCCCATTTCTCGCGCGGTTTTTTGCGCGAGAAGTGGGGATTTTGACTTCCCTCGGACTACAATCGACTCGCCATGAAGAAGACACTCATACTGATCCTGATCTCTGCCACCGGACTATTCGCCCAGTCGAAACCCGCCACCCGCCCGCACATCACTGGCGTCGACCACGTCGCCTTCTTCACCACCGCGCCTGACGGAGTCCGCAAACTCTACACCGACGTCCTCGGCCTCGCCGCCGCTGATCCAATCGAGACGGGCGAATCCTTCCGCTACATCGTCGGCAAGCAGTGGGTTGGCTTCAGCCCCGCCCCCGATCCCAAAGCGACCGACCGCATGGATCACGTTGCCTTCGCCACCGACAACATCGTTGCGTTGCGCCGCTATCTCACCGACAAGGGATTCACGCCCTCACAAATTCAGGGCAAGTCCGACCACAGCCTCAGCTTCGCGATGAAGGATCCCGACGGACATTCCATCGAATTCGTCGAGCGCGGCAAAGAAGACACTCCCGCTCCCCCAGCCGCCGCCGTCTCGCATCGCATGATTCACGCCGGATTCCTCGTCTACAACCGCCCGGCCGAGGACCATTTCTATCTCGAAGTCCTCGGCTTTCGCCCCTACTGGCATGGTGGCATGAAAGACGATGCCAGCGATTGGATCGCGATCCAGGTTCCCGACGGTACAGAGTGGCTTGAATACATGTGCAACCAGCCGAAAGATCCCGGCCTGCAGTTGACCGGAGTGATGAACCACATTTCTCTGGGCGTCGTCGACATCAAGAAGGCGCAGGCCAGCATCGAGTCCCACGGCTGGAAAGAACACGGTAACGAAAAAGCCCAGATGGGCCGCGACGGCAAATGGCAACTGAACCTCTACGATCCCGATTTCACGCGCGTCGAGTTGATGGAATTCAAACCGGCACAGAAGCCGTGCTGTAGTGAATTCAGCGGACCGCATCCGACCGAGTGAGCGTCGCGATGTTTTTGCTACAATTCCCCTCATCATGATCGATGTCAATCTGGTCGCAATGCACACGGTGGCCACCTGCAAAGGTGACAGCGCCGCCGTCGACGTGAGCTCTTGTGGCAACCGAGTGTTCCTGGTCACGCTGACGATTTCGAAGATCGTCGAGCAGGAATCGCTTGACGTCAGCATCTACGGTTCTGCCGACGGCACGACCTGGGAGCCGAAATCGCTCGCCGCATTCCCGCAGAAGTTCTATTGCGAAGAGGCTCCACTGCTGCTCGATCTCAGCGCACGCCCCGACGTGAAATTCGTGCGCGCCCACTGGGAGGTTGCCCGCTGGGGACGCGGCACCGAAACTCCCATGTTCGAGTTCTGTGTGGGAATGAAAGAAGTCCCGGCCGATATCCTGAAAGAAGCCACAGCGGAAGCCAAGGCACTGGCCTAGCGGCGTAAGCATGCCAGTCAAAGGGACTCAGTGCCCTCCGAGCACCTAGCGCAATTCGACTGTAGTCGCCCTTTACGTGATCGTCGCTCAATCTTTCACTGAGAATCGCTTTCGGACCGGGAAGAATCAGAGAGTCAAATGACCTTGAGTGGCCCCCACGCTGCCGTGTCTCCACTTCCCGGCAAGACGGATTAGCTCATTAGTCCAAAGCATGGCTAGGATGGCGAGTGCCCACAGCAACGCTGGACCATTTCCAACCCTGAAGAAGTCGTTCAATCCTTCCACGCCTCGAGCCGAAAAATATCTCCACCAGAGCGTCACGAGCACTACGCCGGAATACAACGCCAGCACCGTTTCTATCCAACCTGCCCAGCGCTTCTCCTTCCAAAGACCGTAAGCAAGGAGCGAGCTGAAGACTACCGTGAACACGAGAGCCATCCACGCCAAGGAAGAGCCAACATGACCGAGGAAGTGAACAAGAGATGAGGGACGTTCTATCGCCGGTGGAATCCAATACAGCGCTTCTAGCGAGGCGTAAGAAATCGTTCGTTTGGCGCCCGTCATCCACAATAGCCCGAAGGTCAAATCCGCGACGGTGCCTACCAGGATCAGGCCAGCAACGACACGCCACAGGTATTGTCGCAGTCGCATACTCGCAAATACTACACCCACGGGCCTTAGTTCGATGGGCTTGAAGGTAATCTAATCGGCGGCTTCGGACCGCAACCTTGTTTTGCTGCACTTCTGAGCGGCCTTCGTTCGCGCGACCGCGTTTAAGTTCTGCGCATCCGCTATATTGGAACCAGGATGAAAACCCAGTCCGAAGCGGTAATCCGCCCGGCGCGCAGCATTCGCGGCAGCGTGCAACTCCCGGGCGATAAGTCGATCTCCCATCGCTACGCGATGCTGGCGGGCATCGCCGAGGGCCCTTCTCGCCTCGAAAACTATTCCACCGGCGCCGACTGCGCCAGCACGCTCGGCTGCATGCGATCGCTCGGCGTGCGATGGCAACGCAGCGCCGAAGGACAGAATGTCATCGAGGTCCAGGGCCGCGGTCTCTCGCTCGCCGCACCTTCCATGGCTCTCGACTGCGGCAACTCCGGCTCCACCATGCGCATGCTGAGCGGCATCGTCTCGGGACAAAAATTCACCAGCTTGATGATCGGCGACGAATCGCTTTCCCGCCGGCCCATGGAACGAGTCATCAAGCCGCTTTCCGCGATGGGCGCCGAGATCGAGTCGCAGCAGGGCAAGCCGCCGCTCCGCATCACCGGCGGCTCTCTCAAAGCCATCGATTACAAGATGCCCGTCGCCAGCGCCCAGGTGAAATCCTGCCTGCTCTTCGCCGGGCTCTTTGCCGACGGAGAAACTCGCATCGAAGAATCCGTCCGCACCCGCGATCACGGCGAAGTCGCCCTGCGCTCCTTTGGCGTGCAACTCAATCGCAAAACGATCGGCGCAGGCAGCGAAGTCCGCATCCGCGGCGGGCAGCGCCTGCACGGCCTCGAAGCCCGCGTCCCCGGAGACCTCTCCAGCGCCGCATTCTTCCTCTGTGCCGCCGCGTTGTTTCCCGGATCCCAACTCGTCGTCCCCAATCTCCTGATGAATCCCACTCGCGCCCGCCTGCTCGACATCCTCATGCAGATGGGTCTGCACATCGCCGTCACGCAACTCGACGAAGTTCACGGCGAACTCGTTGGATCGCTGCAGGTGGAAGGCGCAAAACTCAAAGGCTCGACCATCGCCGGCGCCGACTCTGCCGCCCTTATCGACGAAATTCCTGTGCTCGCCGCCATCGCTCCGTTCACCGAACAGGGAATTGAAGTGCGCGATGCGAAGGAACTCCGGGTGAAGGAATCCGACCGCATCGCCGCCGTTGCGACGAATCTCCGCAAGATGGGCGCCGAAGTGGAAGAGCGCGAGGACGGTCTCAAGATCGCCGGCGGGCAGAGTCTCCGAGGTGCCGAACTCGACTCCTTCGGCGACCACCGCATCGCCATGGCCTTCGCAGTCGCCGCTCTCCGGGCCGATGGCGAAACTCAAATTCAAGGCGCCGAGTCCGCAGCCATCTCCTATCCAGCATTCTTCGACACCCTCGAAGAACTCGCCGTTCGAATCTAAGGCAGGCGGGTGCCCCATTTCTCGCGTTTTTTTTGCGCGAGAAGTCGGGATCTTCACCAGACTCGGAGGGGGCCGAAAGAGAATTGTTCGGCATAGCTACCCTTTCAAATCGAGAGGGTAACCTCGGTTCTATGACCTCGGTGACCTGCCCCGCCCCCAATCCCCGAAGACAATACGAACAACGGGTTCGTTCTTTTTCTGGGGGTATATCGAAATGCGATCCAAGCTGTCATTGTGCCTGCTATTGGCGCTGGCGTCCGCGGCATACGCCAGGGATCCCAAGCCCTATCAAACGGGCAAGCTTCTGCAGATGGACTCTGTCACGTGTGGGATGGCGGAAAACGACGGCAAGAGTTTCGCCGGAGAGATGCTCGGCACTGATTCCGGCAACAAGAAGACGCATGAACTTCTCTGCCAGGAATATGTGCTGCAGACCGAGCACGTGATTTACCGCATTCGTCCGCGGGACGAGAAGCATCCTGCGCTCTTGCCCGTAGGCGAGCGTGCGCAGTTCCGCATTCAGAAGGACAAGCTATTGCTGCGGGTCGAAGATCCCGACAGCAAAGAACGCGAATACATCGTGGTTTCGATCACACCGCGCACAGACGATGCTTCCGCCGACGCTGCGCCAGCACACGTGAGTCATCTGCAATAACAATCATCTCCTCGAAGGCGCGGAACTTGATTCCGCGTTTTTTTCCCTGCGCTCCTCAGGGTATTTCTGCATCTGTACCGGGAACGACCCCGACAGCGGCGTGTCCTGCTCCAACCCTGCCGAACCGTCTTGCATCCATATGACGATTCACGGATAGGCGTCTTGGCGTTTCCTGGCGGAAAGCGGGAGAGCTTGGGCGG
>Ga0335082_10001785_pt1 | contig 22984 bp, 19 predicted proteins | sample Lox_Sample_41_FD_206718 | JGI IMG/M metagenome (GOLD analysis project Ga0335082, IMG submission 206718) | Soil microbial communities from Loxahatchee National Wildlife Refuge, Florida, United States - Lox_Sample_4.1 | ecosystem: Environmental > Terrestrial > Soil > Wetlands | place: USA...
GATCGAAGAGGACATCGGCACTTTCGGCGACAAGCGACGCACCAAGATCGAAGAGGCGGAGAAAGCCGAGATCGAAACCCCGGTCATCGACGAACCCGTCAGCGTGATTTTCTCGCGCAAGGGATGGGTGCGCGCGCGGCAAGGCTGGGACGTCGATCCCGCCGCGCTCTCGTTCAAAGAGGGTGACGAGTTGCTGTCCCTGATCAAGTGCCGCACCGTCGATCCGGTGATCTTTCTGGACTCGCGCGGGCGCGCCTACACGGTCCAGGCCGGCGAACTCCCGCCGGGGCGGGGAGACGGTGCCCCGGCCTCATCGCTGGTCGACGTTCAGGAAGGCGCGCACATCATGTATGTGGTCGGCGGCAAACCCGAGACCAATGTGCTGGTCGCTTCGAGCAGCGGTTACGGATTTCTGAGCAAGATTGCCGACATGGTGTCGAGCCGCCGGGCGGGCCGTGAATTCATGAGCATCGAGGAGGGCGAGGCGCCCGTCCAACCCTTCATGTTCGAGCCGACGGAGCGCAGCTATGTCGCCGCGGTCTCCGCGGGTGGCCGCATGCTGCTGTTCCCGCTCGCGGAGCTCAAGTACATGTCCAAGGGGCGCGGCGTGGTCGTGATGGGGCTGGAGAAAGAGGAGAAGCTGCTCGCGGTAGCCGTGTCCGACGAATCCAGGCTCGTGGTCTTCGGAAACTCCCGAGGCAAGGACAAAGCGGTCGAGCTGGCCGACGCCAAGCTGTGGCACTTCGTTGGCCACCGCGCGCGCATGGGCCGCGTACTGCCGGACAAGCTCAAGCCGCTGGCGTTGAACGTACCGCCCAAACCGATGGAGCCGACGCAATAGGGCGGATGCCGAGACATCCGAGCGACCCCGCCGCGCTATCCCAGCGTAGCGGGAGAACGTCGTCGTCCCCGCCCCCAGTCGCATAGCTGCCAGTGCTCAGTCCGCGAACCCAATCTGACTCAATGGAGAACCCGTACGCGCCGCTGCCGGACGCTCACGGGCGGAAGAACCTGATGGTAGGCGCATCTCCAGCGCGGCCCACAATCCCCGAGGTGCGTGGCCAAATTCCCGCTGCAGTCAGTACGCGGTCCCTGACGCTCGGACTGATGATCTTCGTCGCTGCGATGACTCTGTACTGCACGGCGGTGGCGGCTGTGCTGCACGCGCCATGGTGGCCATTGCAGGTCGCTTGTGCGGTTCTCGCCGCGCTGTTCATCGTCACATTCTTCGTCATCGGCCACGACGCCTGCCACGGCGGCCTCACACCCTACGATCTCCTGAACAAAATCCTTGGGCGCATTGCGCTTTTGCCGTCGTGTACCCCGTATGTCGCGTGGGAGTTCGCCCACAATCGGGTGCATCACTCGTACACCAACCTGCGCGGCAAGGATTACGCGTGGGCTCCGTTCTCCAAGGAAGAGTACGATCGTCTGCCGCGGCTGCGCCGCTGGCTGGAACGTCACTACCGCTCCGTCTGGGGGTTCGGCTCGTACTACCTTGTCGAGTACTGGCTGAAGCACCTCATGTGCGTGGCGAAGAAGGAACGGCAGGAAATGAAGCGGCCTGTCACTTTCTCTCTGGATCGTGTTTTTGTCCTGGCCTTCATGGCGGCTCAGATATGGGGCCTTTACGCCTGGTCCGAGACGCTGGCGGATAACGAGAGTTTTTGGGGGCCCTTCACCGACTTCTCGGCTTTGCTGCTCACGGTGATCGTGCTGCCCTTCCTGGTCTGGAACTGGGGCATGGGGGTCGCCATCTTCCAGCATCACAACCATCCGCGCGCGGTCTGGTATGCGAACCGGGAGGAGTGGGACTTTTTCGCGGGCCAGGTCGAGAGCACGGTGCACGCGCAGATGCCGCGGTGGATCGATTGGATCTCCGCGTTCATCATGCAGCACACGGCCCATCACGTGAACTCGCGCATTCCGCTCTACCGGCTATCCGAGTCGCAGCGACATCTGGAACGAGCCTACACCGACCAGATCATCGTCGAGCCCTGGCGCTTCACGGCGGTGGGTGAGACGCTGGCGCGTTGCAAGCTGTACGACTACGAGAACCACCGCTGGTTGAACTTCAAGGGGCGGCCCACGACCGAGCCGAACCCGATGATGCGCGAATTCAAGGAACTGGGTCTGCGCCGGGACAAGCGCCAGGATCAGGGCGACGTCGCGTCCGGGAGCAGGCGATCGAATTCCCTCTTGACCACCCCATAGCACTCGCAGGCCTGGGCCTCCAATCTCGGCCGGTCCACCACCGTGATCCGCCCGCGGCTATACTGGATGAGGCCGGCGTTCTGCAGCTTGCCAGCGGCCTCGGTGACACCCTCGCGCCGCACGCCGAGCATATTGGCAATCAGTTCCTGGGTCATCGTCAGCTCGTTCGACGGCAACCGGTCGAGACTCAACAGCAGCCAGCGGCACAGTTGCTGGTCCACCGAATGATGCCGGTTGCATACCGCGGTCTGCGCCATCTGCGTCAACAGAGCCTGGGTATAGCGCAGCAGCAGCTGCTGCAGCGCCGCGGAACGATTGAATTCCTCTTTCAGCAACTGCCCCTTCAACCGATAGGCATGGCCCGCGCTCTGGACAACCGCGCGGTTGGGCATGCTCTCGCCTCCCATGAACAGGGCGATACCGATGATGCCCTCGTTGCCGACCACCGCGATCTCCGCCGACGCGCCATCTGCCATGACATAGAGCAGAGACACGATGGAGTCAGTGGGCCAATAGACATGCTGCAGCTGGTTCCCGGACTCGTACAGCACATCGCCTAGCGGCAGCGGCACCAGCTCCAGCTCGGGATACAGGCGCTGGCGTTCGGCTGCGGGAAGGGCGGCGAGGAGACGGTTTTGGCCGGGGTCATGAGACGCACGCATGAGCCCCCTCACGAGCTTCAATCAAGGCAGTACGCCCCTGATCATATCGCTGACTGCACGATTTACCCGCATAGTTTAGGCCTTCCGTCTCCCCCTGTGTACGCTACCGGACATAGCCTCCTCGGCCACCAGAGCTTCCCTGGCTCAGCTTTTTTCGACCACGCCGCCCTTCGCCTTGCACATCTTCGCGGACAACGGAACCCACCCCTGGCCCTTGCAGGAGTTCTGGCCCTTGCAGGAGTTCTTGGCGGTTGCGCATTCGCTCTGACCCTTGCATGAATTGACGCCGCTGCAGTGAACCGTGGCCTCCTCGGCCGCGGACGCAGGCGCGACCGCCTGGCTTACGAACAGACCCGCTGCGGCGACGGCGATGGCAGCGCCGGACAGCGCCCTGATGGTGCTTCGCTTCGTTTGATCCATGTTCTTCCTCTCGAAATGGGGACGACCGCTGTGCGTGCCGCATGTCTCCCAGTCCTGACCAGGCGCGGCATCCCGGGCCGCGATCCAGGCCCGGGGCCTTAGTGTACGTCGAGACGCCCCCGATGGATGCGGGCACAAGCAGTACCGCGGTGACGGGCGCCAATCCGGGACGAGGCATGAGCGGGATGGGAACTCCTGCGTGGTCTCGCCTGTCAGCCAACGGTATATTTGCGGGTGGAGGTGCCCAATGAGATTGCTTTCGGACCGCGAGCGCGCGGAACTGCTGCCGGCGGAGCTGGCTGCGTTCGACTTCCCCATTCCAACGCAGATCGTATCGAGCGACGAGTTCGCGCCCATACCGCAAACGCCCGCGCAGCGCGAAGTGGAGGCCCGGGTCAGGGTCCTGGCAGACGAACTGGGTCGTAGACAGGGGCTTAGCCGACGCCAGTTCCTGCGCACTTCCGCGGGCATGGCCGCCGCCTTCCTCGCCATGAACGACGTCTACGGCCCGCTGTTTGGCGCCACTGGCGCCGAAGCGGCAACCCCGGAAATGGCCGACGAGCGCGCGAACCAGCTCGCAGGGCAGTTCATCGTCGACGGCCACACCCACTTCCTGCGTGAAGACACCCGGCTGCAGGGGTTCGTGCGCATGCGCGAGGCGGTGGGCAAGGCGGGCTGGAACCCAGAGCTTGCGGGCAAACCGCAGACCATCGAAGACCTCAAGTTCGACAACTATCTCAAGGAAGTCTTCTACGACAGCGATACCAAGATCGCGCTCATCAGCAGCGCGCCCTCCGACGTTCCCGCGGACTGGTTCCTCACCAACCAGATGACTGCGCAGGCGCGCGCCAGAGTGAACGAGCTGCTGGGCTCGCGGCGCATGCTGAGCCACGCGATCTTTACCCCCGGGCAGCCGGGATGGCTGGACGAGGTCGATCGCGCCATCGCCGAGGATCGCCCCGACTCCTTCAAGGGCTACACCATCGGCGACAACACCCACAAGGACACGAGCCGCTATCCGTGGCGCATGGACGACGCAACGCTGGTCTATCCCTTCTACGAGAAGGCATGGAAGGCGGGCATCCGCAACATCTGCGTGCACAAGGGGTTGTTTCCGCCCTCGGTCGAACACCAGTACCCGCATCTGCGGGCTTACTGCGACGTGCGCGACGTGGGGCAAGCCGCAAAGGAATGGCCGATGCTGAACTTCATCATCTACCACTCGGCGTACCGCTTCCCCGGCGGAGGCACGCCAGAAGAGGCAGTCGCAGAGTTCGAGAAGAGCGGCCGCATTGACTGGGTTACCGATCTCGCCGAGATCCCTGAGAAGTATGGCGTGAGCAACGTGTACGGCGATCTCGGCCAGGTCTTCGCGATGACCACAGTGGCGCAGCCCAAGATGGCCGCTGCGCTGATGGGCACGCTCATCAAGGGCTTGGGTGCGGATCACGTCGTATGGGGTACGGATGCGGTGTGGACGGGGGCGCCGCAGTGGCAGATCGAAGGATTGAGGCGGCTGGAAATTCCCGAGGACATGCGGGCCAGGTACGGCTTTGCGCCGCTGGGTCTTGCCACCGGCCCGGTGAAGAGCGCCATCTTCGGCGAGAATTCCGCGCGGCTGTACGGTCTCGAGCCGACGAGCCTCGCCAAGGCCAACGATCGTCTCACGACGCTTAGATCGGCCTACCACGATGCCGGAGGCGCGCCGAGCAACTTGCGCTACGGTTACGTTGCGCGAGGCTGAGGACCTCAGAAGTTCTCGGTATGCGGCCTGAGCTCCAGCTCCCAGGTCCAGGCGCTGCGCTGCTGACGATGCAGATGCAAGTATTCGCGCGCGATGGCATCGGGATCGAGGAAGCGGTCCGACGCGCGCTCTTCAGCGCTCTTCGCATAGCTCGAGGCGATGCCGCCGTCGATCACGATGTGGGCGACGTGTATGCCCTTGGGCGCCAGCTCACGGGCCAGGCTCTGCGCCAGCCCACGCAGCGCGAACTTGCCCATTGCGAAGCCCGCTGACTGCGGGAAGCCCTTGACGCTCGCGGTGGCGCCGGTGAACAGGATAGTGCCCCGCCGCGCGACCAGCATCCGGCGCGCCGCCTGCTGCGCGACTAGGAAACCGCCGAAGCAGCCCACCATCCATGCCTGTTGAACCTCGGCGGGATCGAGAGCTTCGATCGGTCCGCGTACCCTGCGACCCGCGTTGTAGACTACCAAAGACGGCGCTCCGAGCTGCGCATCCACAGCTGCGAACAGGCGCTCGACCTGGGCCGCGTCGGACGCGTCGCAGGGAAGCGCGAGCGCTCGACTCTCCGCTATCAGGCCGGCCAGCTTCTCGGTATCGCGCGCGGCCAGCGCCACCGCCATGCCTTCGCGCGAGAACAGCCGCGCCAGCGATGCGCTCAGGCCCGAACCGGCGCCGACGATCAAGGCAGTCTCTCGTTCCATGTCCGCGTCTCCTGAGCTGAGCGATGCGAGGTATCGGCGACGATCGAGTCCGCCGCTACGGGCAAGCGAACAGCTGGCGCTGCTGCGCTCGCAGCCGCGTCAGATTATCTCCTGATTCCCAGGCGCTCGTCGGGTAGCGCGGGACCGGGTCGCACGCCGTCTGCATCCAACGTCGGCGGACGCCACTGAAAGCGCGGCGCGGGCAGCATCCGATCGAGGAGTGGCACGGCCGGCGTGGCAAGAAACAGCGCCCAGATCAGGGCGTTGGGTCTGAATAGAACATATTGCCAGAGGAAAGCGATGGCGGCGACCAGCACCGAGTACAGCAGCCTCGCGCGCTGATCGTTGGGAACGGTCATGGGGTCGGAGATCATGAAGAAGGTGAACAGCAGCAGCGCGCCGCTCGGCAACTGGTGGAACAAGACCCCCCAGTTTTGCCCGAGGAAGATCACGCGCAGCAGGACCAACCCTAACCAGCTGGCAAGGAACATCCAGCTGATGTCCCAGCGCCGGGCGCGCTCAGTGACCAGTGCCCCCAGCGCGATGACCCAGCAGGCGAGCGCAAGATCGCTGCCCCATTGTCCGGGCGAGACCCAGGCTCCCGGGAGCAGCAGCAGCGCGACGATGACGCCAAGATTGGCCGGGTTGTAAAGATGCTTGTCGTTGACGCGCAGCCAGAACTTGGCGCTGATGGCGAGAGCGGCCGCGAGCGGATGCACCCAGAGATTGTCGGCACGCAGCAGGATCGAGAGCCCGAAGCAGGTGATGATCGCGCTCAGCACGCCGATGCGTTTCAAGCGGAGCAGGCGCACGCACACGAGCTGGGTCGTGATCCCGCCCGCGAACGTCAAGAGCCACTGTTCGGGGCGCAGACTGAAGTCGCGCAGCCATACGCCGACGGTGAGCAGCGTTGCCAGGAACGCAATCTGGTACAGACGGGCGTCTTGCGGCAGTGACATGTTGGCTCACCTCCACAAACGCTCCCACCAATCCCGTTGCGCCAGCGGCTTGAGATCCATGCGGGCGCGCACGTTCTTGATGTCCCATCCGGTGAGCCAGGATAGCGTTTCCGCGTCCTTGTCCTGGCGCCGCGCAAGGCCGTCGAGGTACAGCTTCGCCGACGGGCACGCGTCGGGCCGGCCGCGCCAAGGATGGCGCAAGACGTAGCGTGCCTGAAAGTTCTCACGATCGGCGGTTTCCTGGAACATGAGGTCCTCCGGGAATGTTTTCGGCGTGTAGCGCACATGCAGGCGGGTGACCATCACCGGCGCGCCGGCCGCGTATCGCTTCCACCGGGCACTGGGACCCCCGCCCGGCGCGGCCCCGTTATCCGCTTGCGCCTCGTCATCGAGCCAGAACACGCCGGCTGCGCGCAGCTCATCGGGTGACAGCGGCTCAGCGGCGCAGGGATCGCACCAGCTCATGTCCCAGAAGTACTCGGTGAACACCACGCGCTGGTCCTGCGCCGTGGCCTGGTGCTCGAACATGGCGCGGTAGAAGCCCGCGAAGTCGCCGCGGACGTAGATAGGCAAGTCCATGTTCGCGGGCACTTTGACCGTGCGGTAATTGGTCGCCTCCACGCGTCCGTTGCGTGTGAGCACGTAGGCGATCAGGTCCTGTGGCCCGTCGGCGTTGACCATGCCGAGCCGCAGCGGCAGCATGAATTTTTCCGATTCGTAGGCAAACTGCAGCGGGCGGAGGTAGGTGAGTCCGGTCCGGGCCTGCTCCTTGATGTTGACCTTGGCGACAAAGAACTTCATGTTCTGGCGGATGTAGGGCTTGAGCGCCCTGGAAGCTCCCATCGGGATGCGGTACCCATTCTCCAGCAGCCAGGTCTCCAGCCCATCGGATTCGCGCGCCGAGAGAATCACGATGTCGTACTCGCCGACCGTGTACGACGCCTCCACCGCCACGCCCAGCGCGCGGCTGCGTTCATCCTTCGTCTCCTTTTGCGGCCGCCCGACAGGCATCGCGACAGAGCCACGTGAGATCAAGGCAGCGGCGCACGGGTCTTCGTCATAGTATTCGGCCAGGCGCGGGGCAGTGTAGGCGTCGATGCGATCGAAGATCTTGCGCTCACCGACGTGGATCTGCCCCTGCTTGAGAACCTGCGGCACCGGCACGACCAGAGCGAACTCGTCGAGGGTGCCGCGGTAGTCGCTCAGCATGCTGATGACGGTGCGGCTGCCGTCCCGGACCAAGATCACCTGCGAAGCCTTGTTGAACAGAGAGGCGTCGGCCTTGCCGACGTAGAATCCGCAGAACGCTCGAGCCGGGCCGGCCGCGAGGATCAGAAGGGCGCCGCCAAGGGCGAGGCCGGCAGCGGCCAAGGCGGACGGTAGATTTCGGGGCATAGCTCCTCCTGTTGTAGGGTCGTGCCCCGTTTAAACGGCGGTCGAACCGCGGTGGGGTTAACGTCCAATGGAGGGCAGGCCGCGCAGGCCTGGCAGCGCGAGAAGTTCCGTTCGCCTGAAGCGCGCGCTCGCCAGCGCGTGAATCAATGCAAGTGCTTGCGCCCTTTGCCGGATGGGGTAGGCTCGGACGACAGACTGGCTTGGCCGCTCGCGGTGCGCTCCATCCAGCTGCGCGAGAACAGTTCGTTGACGTGCGTCACGACTTCCGCAACCTCCGACGGGCTGAAGTGCCGCGACAGGATGTTGGAGATGTCCTCCACCATGCGGCGGCGCTGGGCCTCGTGGATGGAATCGGGCGTCGGGCCCACGAACACGATACCGATCTCGTCGCGCCCATCCTCGTGATAGTAGGAGAGCTGAATCTCGGTCGCCTGCTCGCAGTAGCGGCACAGCGCCTGCAGCGAGTCCTCGACGATCTTGCGGAAGTTCCGGCCGACGTCACCGGTCCAACAGATCTCCAGCAGTCGGCGGCGCGCGTCGAACACCACGCCGGGCTCATCCCGGTGCACGCTCTTGGCCTCGTCGATGTTCTCCACGTCCAGATAGTCGAGCCAGGGCTGCAGCGCGACCTCGATCTGGGTGAGCGTTACGCCTGCCCGGAGCTGAATGTTGCCGTGTAGATGGACCTCGACTCGCATTGGACTGTCCCCAGGGGTGTGTAAATGTGATGGCGCGCAGACCATAGTCTACCCGGACTGCCGCTCGGGCTGGCAGGTGCGGCGGGACACGGCCGTCCGGATTCGACGCTTTGGGTCGAGCGCGCCTCTGCGCTGTCGCCGTCCGGATACAGGCGCCTTCAAGGAGGCGAGGCGAAACCCCTTCTCGACTCTTTGGCGCTCACTGCACCGTAAACTTCAGCTCTTTCAGCACCTGATCGCTGGCGTCGGTGACGGTCACAGTCCACTCACCGGCCTTCCACGCGGTCTTGCTGGACCAGGTACGCCAGGGGCTGCCGCCCACCTTGAGCGTGACGGTGTCGGTGCTGTCGCCCACTTTCCAGTTCACCTTGACCGCGTCGGACCCGCCGCCCGTCAGCTTCACCCAGAGGTACACCTTGTCATTCACCGCGAAGGTCGTGGCCTCCTCGGTGATGTTGCGATCCTGCACACCCTTCCCGAGCTTGGCGTCGGCGACCTGCAAACCCTCCGCATATGCGGTCGAAAGCACGAATGCGGATGCAGCTACGGCGAGCAGCGGAATCAGTTTCTTCATGGCGGTACCTCCTTTGACTGGACTTCAATGGACAGTTTTGGCCGGGCTATGACGGACGGGTAGGGCGATCGGGCGACAGCCGACGCAAACAGGGCTCATACGAAGCGATAGGATAAACCATTTACCCGGCCGGCTGAGCCGGCTCGCCGCGACTCGACTCGGACGAATCCTTCCCCGCGGAAGCGGAGCCGTTTATCGGACATCGGAGGGCGAGAAGACCGGTTGCTCGGCGTTGAGCTGCGCCGCGTCTTCCCGGTCCTGCTCGAACAGACCTTCCAGCTCCTTGGCCGCATCGATGGAAGTCTGGCGCAGCTGTGTTTCGTCGTGGTACACGGCGTGCTGGCGCTCCAGGGTCTGCTCGTCGTGCGCTTTGAAACGCGCCACGGTGAGTTGCGCGTCCCATTCCGACACACCGAGCGCCGTGAGCACTTCCTCGGCCAGGTGCAGCGAGGAGCGGAAGGTCTCGCGATCGATGAGCTCGCAGCCCACGTCCATGAGCCGATAGGCGTGGAACCGGTTGCGCGCGCGCGCGTAGATCTTCACCAGCGGGAAGTGGCGGCGCACCGTTTCCGCGGTCAGGATCGAGGCCTCCACGTCGTCGATGGCGAGGACGAACAGCCTGGCCTTGTCGGCCCCAGCCGCGCGCAGCAGGTCCAGGCGCGACGCGTCGCCGTAGTAGACTTTGCGCCCGAAGCGGCGCACGGTCTCCACCTGCTCGGGGTTGCGGTCCAACGCGGTGAAAGGGATCTTCTTCACGTTCAAAATGCGGCCGACGATCTGGCCGACGCGGCCGAAGCCCGCGATGATGACCTGGCTGTCGCCTTGGTCGATGGTGTCGAACTGCTCCTCGGTGCGTGGCTTGTGCAGCCTGCGAGAGAGCGCGTCGTTGAACGCCAGCGCGAACGGCGTTGCCGCCATCGACAACGTCACCACGACCACCAGCCGGTCGGCCAGCTGTGCATCCATGATGCGATATCCCGCGGCCAGGCTGAACAGGACGAACGCGAACTCCCCGCCTTGAGACAGCGCTGCGGCCAGGTTGCGTGCCGATTCTGTTCCATGCTCGGCCCGCTTGCCGATCGCGAACACGATCAAAGCTTTGACCAGCATCAGCCCCACCACTGCCGCGACGATGGTCAACGGCTCCCGCGCAATCACGCCCAGGTCCACCGACATGCCCACGGAAATGAAGAACAGACCCAGCAGCAGCCCTTTGAACGGCTCGATGGCTGCCTCCAGCTCGTGCCGGTACTCCGAGTCGGCCAGCAGCACGCCGGCGAGAAAAGCGCCGAGCGACATGGAAAGACCCACAGCCGACATCAGCAGCGATACGCTGATGACCACCAGCAGCGCAGCCGCCGTGAAGATCTCCTGGATGTCCGCGCGGGCGACGATATCGAACGCCGGCCTCAGTACCACCCTGCCGCCCAACACCACTGCTGCGATCACCACCAGCGCTTTGAGCCCTGCGAGCCACGCGCTCCCCGTCTGTGCTGCGCCAGCGCCGTCCGCAAGCAACGGGATCAACGCCAGCAAAGGGATGACTGCCAGGTCCTGGAACAGCAGGATGGCGAAGGCCGAACGCCCATAGCGCGTGGTGAGCTGCTTGCGCTCCGCCAGAACCTGCAGCACGAACGCGGTGGAGGACATGGCCAGCGCGAAGCCGATGACCGTGGCGCTTTGCCAGCTCGCACCGAAGCCCGACGCGATCAGTCCCAGCGCCAGCGCAGTCACCAGCACCTGGGCGCCGCCCAGCCCGAAAACCGACCTGCGCAACACCCACAGCCGCGAGGGCTGCAGCTCCAGACCGATCACGAACAACAGCAGCACCACACCCAGCTCCGCGAAGTGCATGATGTTGTCGACGTTGGCGATGAGCCGCAGCACCGAAGGGCCGATGATGACCCCGGCTGCCAAGTAGCCGAGGACGGCCCCGAGCTTGAAGTGTCGAAACAGCGGGACGGCGAGGACTGCGGCGGCGAGAAAGATCGCCGTTTCGGCAAGTTGCGGCATGGGGGCTGGAGCCGGGACGCGACCCCGGGCAATGGGCTACGCAGATGGCCGCTAGCATAGCAGGAGGCAGGCGATGAGCGACAAGACGGGAGGCACCGGCATCGGCTGGCTGCAAGTGTGCTCGCTGCGCGAGATGCCGTGCCCGGGCGTGCATACGCTCACGCTGCCGGATCTGAGCGTGGCGGTGTTCCAACTTGCCGATGGGAGGATGTTCGGCATCGAGGATCGCTGCCCACATCGGGGTGCGCGGTTGTCCGCGGGCGTCATCTATGACTCTGACAAGGTCGCTTGTCTGGACCATGGCTGGGGCATTCGCCTTGCGGACGGCGGAGTCGAGGCGCCCGGGCAGGGATGTGTGCGGACCTTCCCCGTCAAGGTCGAAGGCGGGTCGGTCTTCGTGCTAATTCCTATGGATGCGCGTGGCGGGAGGTCTTGAGAGTCACCAGCTCCTCGGCGACAGTGGGATGGATGGCGACGGTGTCGTCGAAATCGCTCTTGCTGGCGCCCATGTGCACGGCGACGGCGAAGCCCTGCAGCATCTCGTCGGCACCCGGCCCGATCACGTGGCAACCCACCACCTTCTCCTCGCGCCCGGCCACCACCAATTTGATGGCGGTCTTGACCTTTCCCGTGATGAAGGCGTGATACATCGGCGTGAAGCGCGCCTCGTACACCCTAACCGTGTCCGCGCCCAGACGCTGCACCGCTTCGGATTCGCTCAGGCCGACGGACCCCACGGGCGGATGGCTGAAGATGACCGTCGGGATGTTCTCGTAGATCAGGCGGCGGTCTTTCATTCCTCCGAACAGTCGGTCGGCCAGTCTGCGACCGGCGGCTATCGCCACAGGTGTGAGCGCAACGCGACCGCAGACATCGCCGATGCCGTAGATGCCTGTGACCTCGGTTTCCTGGTAGCCATCGGTCCGGATATAACCGTGCCTGTCAGGCAGCACCCCGGTTGCTGGAAGGTCGAGCCCGGCGGTGCGGGGCGAGCGGCCGATCGCCCAGATCACCGTGTCGAAGCCGCCGAGCCGCATGCCGGTCGCGGACAGCAGCGTGAGCATTCCTTTGGCGTCGCGCTCGAGGCCGACGACGTGCGTGTTGGCGTGGAACTCGACACCGTCCGCACGCATGTGCTGCATCAGCGTATCGCGCAGCAGTAAGTCGAACCCCATGAGCAGCTGCTCGCGGCGCATTGCCACCGTCACCTCGGCGCCAAGCGCGCTCAGCACGCCAGCGAACTCGGCGGCCACGTAGCCGGCGCCGACGATGGCGACCTTGTTTGGCCGCCGCTCCAGCTCGAAAAAGCCGTCGGATGTGATCCCGTGCGCGGCCCCGGGGAGGTCGGGAACAATCGGGTGGCCACCGGTCGCTATGACCAGTTTTTCGCCGCTGATGCGCTCGCCCTCGACGACGACCGTCTTCGGTCCGATGAATCGCGCGCTGCCGCGGATCACGTCGACCTTATTGCCGGCAAGCGCCTCGGCGTAGCGGCCGTTGAGGTCGAGAACATAGGCGTCGCGGTTGCGCTTGAGTGCCTCCCACTTGAATTCATGCGGCCCGAGATTGAAACCATAGTCCGCGGCATCCTCCAGCGCATGGGCGAGCTGGGCGGCGTTCCACATGATCTTCTTCGGCACACACCCCACGTTCACGCAGGTGCCCCCGAGGCGGGCGCGCTCGATCAGGGCACACTTGGCCCCGTGCTGGGCAGCTCGGTTCGAAATGGCGACGCCGCCGCTGCCGCCGCCGATGGTCACAAGGTCGTAGTGTCGGGTCATGGTGCTGTGGGGTCGTTAAGCTTGGGCAAGCCCCGCAGTTTGCCGGAAGGCAGGCCCATCCCTCAAGATGGGTCTTCCGGGAGCCTGTCGTCGGCGCGCTGCAATGACAAGACGTGCAGCCGCAGAGCGGTCGTTCAAGGAAACTAAAGAGCGTGACTGCGAGTTGCCGTCCTCAGATTTGCGCATGAAAGCGGACGCCAAACACGGAGACCGGCCCGCGATCACGATTGTAGGCGGAGTTGACGCAGTGACTGTGCCACGCGACACGTGATGCGCAGGCAGTGCGCAATGCAAACGAGAGAACAACTTAGGAAAGTGCAACTCATTTTGCGCGCGAGTCGATCGCACAACATGGCAATGACATGACGTTTCTGCGCACCAAGCTGCATGGCGACAGATATTTTTCTCAGCTGACCGCAGCCTTACGTTTCTCGGCGTGGCCGATAACGACAACGGTTGCCATGCAATGAGCGTTGAAGGCCGTAGTTACGACGAATACGCGTTGCCCGACGCTGGCATCGGCGGGCGCAGACGAGAACTAGGGTGAGCGTCCGAACTAGAGCGGCCGCTGGCGGACTACCGGTGCGCGGCTGGTGCGTTGCGGCGGGATAACACGTGGGGAGGTTGCGGCTACGGATTCTGCGGCCCACTCAAAACCCGGATCGGCGTCAGGACCTACCGACCCGCAAATGCCGATTGCGGTAAGCTTGGCGCCGAGGCAACCAAATTGGTTAGGATCCGACGCCATGATCGACGTCTACTACTGGCCCACGCCCAATGGCCACAAGATCACCATCTTTCTGGAGGAAGCGGAGCTGCCCTACCGCATCGTTCCGGTCAACATCGGGCGGGGCGATCAGTTCAAGCCGCAGTTCCTGAAGATCGCGCCGAACAACCGGATGCCCGCGATCGTGGACCCACAACCTCGGGATGGCGATGGACCGATGTCGGTCTTCGAATCGGGCGCGATCCTGCTCTACTTGGCGGAGAATACGGGGCGCTTCCTTCCGGCACAGATGCGTGCCCGCTACGACGTTCTGCAGTGGCTGTTCTGGCAGGTCGCCGGCCTGGGTCCGATGGCCGGCCAGAACCACCACTTCTCGAATTACGCGCCCGAGAAGCTGCCTTACGCGGTGGAGCGCTACGTCAAGGAAACTTCCCGTCTATATGCAGTGCTGGATGTGCGGCTCGCCGAGCGCGAGTACATCGGCGGCGAGTACTCGATTGCCGACATGGCAAGCTACCCCTGGATCGTGTCGCACCAACGCCAGCAGCAAAATCTCGCGGAGTTCCCCAACCTCAAGCGCTGGTTCGAGATGATCCGCGTGCGGCCTGCGGTGGTGCGAGCCTATGACAAGGGAAAACAGGTGAGCGCGCAGCCCGTAGTGGACGACGAGGCAAGGAAGTTTCTGTTCGGGCAGAGCGCCGCAACCGTGCGGCGTTGAGCGAGGAGAGCCTGATGCGCCGCGCGTCGATTCCGGTCGCCCTGGTTGGGTTGTTCTTGCTTTCCTCCGCCATGCAGGCGGCAGCGGCCGTGGTCATCGACAAGCTGACCGCGCGGCCCATGCCGGCATCGGCCAAAGGATTTCCACAAGAATTCGAGTTCGAGATCACGATCAGGGATCGCGGCGTGACGCGAATTCTGGGCTGCGACGTGATGGTGGAGTTCGGCGACGGTACACCCGATGCGCATCAGCACTTCATGGATGGTGGCGCGCGCAAGGCCGTGGTGAAGCATGTATACGAGGCTCCGGGCACATATGCAGTAGTTGCGCGCGGCCGGAGCGCCCCGGGCGCGCGCGCCTGTGATGGAGAGCGGCGGGCGCAGGCCATTGTGACCGGTGAAGCGCCTGCACCGGAGCGTGCCGCCCCCGGCGAGGCGCTGCCGGTGACCGCAGGCTGTCCGCCAGGCTGGTCGCTGGTGCCCGGCTCGCAGTCGGGGTACCGCTACAAATGCCGGGCCGAGCACATCGCGCCCAGGATCGAATGCCAGGGCGGCACCAAGTACTTCGAGCAGGATGGCACGATCGGGTGCCAGTGACCTTCAGATCAATACCTTATCAGCCGCGCGCGACTCGGTAGTCGCGAGCTCTAGTAGACCGAAGCCGCGCGGTCGGCCCTGAGGTGTAAGCCAACGGTGTCCGGCGTGTAAGTTATCCGTAACCAGGCGCCGGATAGTATCGCCGCATGCAGCAACCCCCTTTCCTGTGGACGCTTGCCCTGCTTGCGTGCATTGCCGGATGTGCAACCGAACGCCCTTCTGGGGCGCAAAGCCAAGGTCCGTTTCCTCTCCCCTACTGCCGGTCGCCTGATCAAAGACGCTGCGTAGCGCGGCTCTTTATCTCCGATCAAGAAATCGAGAGCCGGGACTTGCACCGGTTCCCCAAGAGATACCTGGAGTTGTGGGATGAGAACGTCCGCCAGGAGGAATGCGAGCGGCTCACGCGGGGCTCCCGCACAGAATCGCTTGGCGACTGCTTGCGTCGGCTCGCCGCGCTGTCGGACTACTTCAACCCGGCAGGCCAGCGTCCCGGCGATCAGATCATAGGCGTGGCGCTGGAGGGCGGTGGAGGCAAGAGCGCGCCGTTTGCGCTCGGAGTGCTCGCCGGGCTGCATCAACTGGGGCTGTTCACCGAGAGGCGAGTCGGCGCGGTGGCATCCGTATCCGGTGGCACCTACGCGGCCAGTTTTCTGTTCAATCGACTGTTGGACCAGTATGAGGCGCGTCCGGGAGCCGGGGACTTCGATCAGTGGTTTCGGTCTTGCGTGCCGGACGCGTATGGGCACTCGCCCTATCTGGTGTCTCTGGCAAAACAAGGCTTGCCTCTGTGCGGTGAGTTGGCGCGCGAGCAACATACCTACAACCGCTTCAGAGACGACTACGCATTCCAAGGCCAGGTCTGGCAATTCTCCAAGGTCCTTTTCCCCGATGGCGCGAACCGCCTGGAGGAAAGTCCCGCGGCGGCGAGCGTGCTGAGCACCGGCGCGCTCGTCGGTCAAACAGGCTTCTCGTTGCCCTTTCAGTACCTCGCGCGCGGGGTCTTCCGGTGGCCTTTCAACAGTGCGCCGTCGAAACTCGCTTACATGTACGGGCTTGAGCGCCAGTACGGCTACTCCCCACAAGATTGGCTCCGCGCCGGGTGCACGTCTGAGGAGCAAGCTCAGACGACGCTGACGCGCGCGCAACGGCCACTCGCCGCGTGCACGCCGTCGGAGAAGACCCGGGCAACCCTGATCAGCAGGCAACCGAGGTCCCTTGCTGCTCTGGCCGAAGTCTCGCAGAATCGAGCGGGGCCGCAGTGGATCATCGCGTCCAACACGCCAGGCGGCGCATCTCCGGTGGGGTGGCTAACCGTGTTCTCCCGAGACCCGGTGCGGCACCAATTTGAACTCACGCCCGAGGGCTACGGGTCGGGGATTCATGGCTATGCCCGCATGGCTCCCGAATCGCTCCCGCGCTTCTTTGGCAGCTTCGACGTGTCGCCTCAGCACATGTCGATCATGGACGCAGTAGCCGCCTCGTCAGCGTTCTTCGACGACGAACAGTCGCTGTATAACCAGAAACCGGCGAGACTGGCCTTCGCCGCGACGCAGGGGCTGCTGAACATCACCTGGTTTACGGAGATCCGCAACTTCAACGCGGGGCCTGCGGACCGTGCAGCCCAGGGCGCCCTGCCTTGGCCGCTGTGGGGAATCACGGCAACGCGCGTTCGGGCCAGCCCGTACATCCACCTTCAAGACGGGGGAAACAGCGAAAACACCGCGATTCTGCCGCTGCTGCGCAGGGGCTACAAGACGATCGTCTACTCACACGGGACCGCGGACCGGAAGGCGCAGTTCGAGGATATCTGCCACTTGAAGAATCAACTCGAAGCCGACGCTACCTACTTCATACGCAGTCCCGATCTGGATGCCATGGCCGCGCCGATCTCCTCACAACCTGCAGGCGATACACCGCCACGGTTCGTCTCCTATCTGGACCAGCTGTGCAGTGAGCAGATTGACGCCTCGGACCTCGCCGCTTTCGACGACAACCCGGCGCGCAAGGGCAGCGCTCGCACTCAGGCTGTGGCGAAACTGTATTGCGGGCGCCTTGGCTATCCCGTTGGCACGGGAGAGCGGACCGACTACGATCCTAGCTACAAGCCTTGCAGCGAGTATGCGCAGAAATTCCCCAGCGCTCAGGCGTCACCATCCATTCCCGAGAGCGCACAGGCGCCGCGGACGTTTCTTCCGGTTCCCACCCTGTTCTTCGATCGCTCGTCCGGGCCGCTGAAGTTCTTCGTGTATCGGGGCGACGCTCTCGCCTATCGCCAGCAATGGCCCAGGGACGCGGATCTCATCAGTACTATCGTTTCCATCGTGCCGGCGGTGTCCTTTCAAGACTTTCGTGGCCAGTTGCAACGCCACCCGGGCGAGCTTGAGCTCCAGGTGAGCTCGTGGGCCGATTACTGCCGTCGGTCCAACGACGAGCGCAAGGCCTTCGAGGTCGCGAGCTGTTTCGGCCCCGACGGTCGGTTGTTTGCGACGAACAGCGAGACAGCTCCACCCACCACTAGCAACCCGGCGGTCCCGTGCACTGTCATCGCCCATATCCTGGCGCACGGGTGCGCGTCCGATCACAAGCCTTCATTTCCACAGGACGGCGTCGTGTCTGCAACCTGGAATTCAAGCTATACCGAGTTCGCTTCCTACTTCGACCTGGGGCGACACCAGGTCTGGCGAGCCTGCGCCGAGTTCGGCGGATGCGCTCAAGCGTTGCTAACCGTCAGCCGGACACCGAGCCCCTGAAACCAAGCGAGTGCGACGGATAACGCATCAAAGCAGCTCTTTGTACTCGACCTTCACGATCTCCAGCACCTGATCGCCGCCGGGTGCTTTGAAAGCGACCTGGTCGCCTTCTCGCCGCTTCAACAGCGCCCGGGCCAGCGGCGAGATCCAGCTGATGCGGCCGCGCCCCACGTCCACCTCATCGATGCCGACGATGCTGTACGTGCTCTCGCCGCCCTGGTCATCCGCCACTGTGACGGTGGCTCCGAAGAACACCTGGTCGGTGTGCTCTCGTGCAGCCGGATCGATGACTTCGGCCGCGTCCAATCGTTTGGTGAGGAAACGGATGCGGCGGTCGATCTCCCGCAGGCGCCGTTTGCCATAGATGTAGTCGGCATTCTCCGACCGGTCACCGTTGGCGGCGGCCCAGGCAATGACCCTGACCAGCTCGGGGCGTTCCTGGTTCAGCAGGCGCAGAGCTTCGCCCTTCAGGCGCGCGTAGCCCTGGGGCGTGAGGTAGTTCTTGGCGCCTGCCGGGATCGGCGCGACGCGTTCGAGGTCTTCGTCCTCGTCTTGGGGCGGCTCGTTGATCGATGCCTTGCTCATGTTCGGCCCATGGTCTTTCTCGGGACGCCAAAATTATAGGCCGGCGTTACAATCGAACATCACACCAACTGCAAAGGAGACCGCCATGGCCATCAAGATAGGTGACAAGCTGCCCGCCGGCACGCTCTGGGAATTCATCGAAGAAGAGACGCCCGGCTGCAGCATTGGACCCAACAGCTTCAAGGTCGAGGATCTGGTGCGAGGCAAGCGCCTCGCCATTTTCGGGCTGCCCGGGGCCTTCACGCCGACTTGTTCGGCCAAGCATCTGCCCGGGTTCGTGGCCAAGGCCCAGGACTTCAAAGCACGCAAGATCGACGAAATCTGGTGCATTTCCATCAACGACGCGTTCGTGATGGGGGCCTGGGGCCGCGACCAAGGAGCCAAGGGCAAGGTGCGGATGATGGCCGACGGCAGCGGCCTCTATACCAAGGCGCTCGGTCTGGAGCTGGATCTCGTCGCTCGCGGACTGGGGGTGCGCTCGATCCGCTACTCCATGCTGGTGGATGACGGCGTGGTGAAGGCGCTGAACGTCGAGGATGGCGGCAAGTTCGAGGTCAGCAGCGCCGAAAAACTGCTCGAGCAGGCAGAGAAGGTGACCAATTTCATCCCTTGAAGCTAGGGAAGCTCTGATCTATTCTCCCGGTCCCTTCAAGGAGACGAAGATTCATCGGGTTGCGTCAGGTGCGGCGTCTGCGGTGTTGCGCTCCTTGCAAAGGTGCCTACCTTAGCTGCGGAGCGGCGCCTTGCATCCATTCACACCTGACGCAACGCGCATCGCGAGAATAGATCGGAGCTTCCCTAGGGCTTTTCTAGTCAACAAACGCAATCAGCGCGTCGAGCACGGCGTCGGGTCGTTCGGCCATGACGTCATGACCTGCACCTTCCACCAGTACGGACTGGAGGTTGGTGAATTTCTCGGCCAGCACCTTCGAGCTCCGCGGGGGGGTCATGAAGTCGCGGCTGCCCGAGATCATCAATACCGGGCAGGCGAGGCTCGCGGCGCTGTCGGAGCCCGCGGTGTACTGGTTGCAAGCGCTGAAATCGTTGTACAGCGGGTCCGCGGTGCGCTCCAGCAGACGCATGCTGCCGCCCATGATCCACTGGCCGGGTGCGCGGTTGCCGCCGGTCTGGCCACTTGCGCTGTGGCTCCACACGTTGATCATTTCGATCGCCGCATGGTCGTGAGCCCGCGCGGTGTTGAGCAGCGCGTCTGAGACCTTCATTGGAAACGCGGTGGCGATCAGCGCCAGTTTCTCCACCCGCCGCTGGGCGGCGGCCGCCGCTTCCAGCGCGATCAGCGAGCCCATGCTGTGGCCGATCAGTACCGCCTTCTCGATTCCGACGGCGTCCAGCACGCGCAGCGCCCATCCGGCCATGTCCTGAATGCTGGCCAGGGCAGGACCTGTCGATTTGCCGTGGCCGGGAAGATCCACCGCGAGCACGTTGAAGCCGTGATAGGCGAAGTAGCGGCTCTGCAGCATCCATGCGCTGTGGTCGCTTGCCGCGCCATGGATGAAGACCGTGGTTCGCTGCGCCGGCACAAGCGGCTTGGTGCCGGTGTACGCGTAGATGGTCTTGCCGCTCAGTTCGATACGCATCGATAGTCGTGGGCCGTTGGGCCAGTTTGGGTATTCTACGGGCATCGTCGGCCGGCAGCCGAAGACTCGCGGCAGGGGGCCCGGGCCGAGCTCAACGGCTGCGTTCGCCTCCGGATCGCGCCGGAGTCGAAGGTCGAATCAGACGAATCACGAGTCACGAATCACGAACCGGGAGGAGGCAATGCACAACAAGATCGCCAAGCTGGAGAGCGCGCTCTATCGCATCCCGTTGTCGGTGACCCTGTCCGACAGCACGCATGGCGCGATGACCCACTTCGAGCTCATCACGGTGCGTGTATTCGACACCGACGGGGCAGAGGGGACGGGTTACACCTATACGGTTGGAGCAAACAGCGCCGCCGTGCTCTCCCAGATCCAGCGCGACTTGACTCCTTGGCTTCTGGGTCAGCCGGCGGACCTGATCGAGTCGCTCTGGCACCGGATGTGGTGGCGCCTGCACTACGGCGGGCGCGGCGGCAGTGCCAGCTTCGCCATCTCGGCGGTGGACATCGCGCTATGGGATCTGAAGGCGCGCATCCGCGGCGAGCCCCTGTGGCGGTTGCTGGGCGGCAACGACCCACTGGTGCCGTGCTACGCCGGGGGCATCGACCTGCAATTCCCGCTCGAGCAGCTGCTGAAGCAGACACAAGACAACCTTGAGCGTGGCTTTCGCGCCATCAAGATGAAAGTGGGGCGTGCGAAATTGAGCGAGGATCTGGCGCGCGTGCGCGCCATGCGAGAAATGCTGGGCGCCGATTTCCCGTTGATGGTGGATGCCAACATGCGCTGGAGTGTGGATGAAGCCGTGCGTGCTGCGCGGGGCCTGCGTGAATTCGACGTGTACTGGCGGGAGGAGCCGACCATTCCCGACGACGTGGAGGGCCACGCGCGTATCGTTCGCGAAGGTAGCTTGCCGGTGGCTGCGGGCGAGAACCTGCACTCGCTGCACGAGTTTGCCGCGTACATTCGAGCGCAGGCCGTGACCTTCCCAGAGCCCGACGTCACCAACTGCGGCGGCGTTACCACCTGGATGAAGGTCGCGCATCTGGCCGAGGCGTTCAATCTTCCGGTGACCTCCCACGGCGCACACGACATCACCGTGCATTGCCTCGCGGCAGTTCCCAACCGCTCGTACCTGGAGGCGCACGGCTTCGGCCTGGACCGGTTCCTCGCGCGTCCGCTCGAGATCCGCGACGGCTTCGCGGTCGCGCCCGATCGCGCTGGCCACGGGGTGTCGTTCGACTGGAAGGGGCTGGAGGCATTGCGCGTTTGAACCCCCGCCCGTCTCGAGCGCAGCGTGCACGACATCCAAGGTGAAGACGTCCCGAGCGCGGGCACAGGCTGTAAACCTACGCCCTAGAGCGGCCTTCCCCTTAACGGCGTAAGTCGGGATCCATGGCTCTTCGGTAAACTGTGCTGGCTGGCGTGGTCCAGACCTTTGAGCGCCTACTGGACCTCGCATCCTTCAACGCCTGGTCGCGATGGCGCCGAGTTTGGCCGCAACGACGCTTGGTGACCGTTGTAATCCTGGGGAAGCTCTCGATCGTCGACGAGAGGACTGCGACAACATGGCGATTTCACCGCTAGCCGGCAAGCCGGCGCCGAAACAGCTACTGGTCGATTTAGCTCGCCTCGAGCGGGAGTATTACGCGCGCAAACCCGAGCTGAGTGACGCCAACCAGCTGGTGAGCTTTGGCACCAGCGGGCACCGCGGTTCGTCCTTGCGAGGGTCCTTCACCGAGGCGCACATCCTGGCTATTGCCCAGGCCATCTGCGACTACCGGCGTGGACGAGGCATCGACGGCCCGCTCTACATGGGCAAGGACACGCATGCTCTGTCGGGTCCGGCCCAGCGCACGGCGCTCGAGGTGCTGGCGGCCAACAGCGTGCAGACCGTGATCCAGCCGGATGACGAGGTGACACCGACACCGGCGATCTCGCGTGCGATCCTCGTACACAATCGCGGGCGCAAAGAGCACATGGCCGACGGCATAGTCATCACGCCGTCGCACAACCCCCCGGAAGATGGCGGCTTCAAGTACAACCCGCCCGGGGGCGGCCCGGCCGACACGGATGTGACGCGGTGGATTCAGGACCGCGCCAATCAGCTTCTCAAGACCGGGAACACAGGCGTGAAGCGGGTGCCGCTTGCCGAGGCGATGAGGGCGACGACGACCCGCCAAGAGGACTTCGTCCTGCCCTATGTGCACGATCTGCGCAACGTCGTCGACATGGACGCGATCCGCGGCGCCAACCTCAAGCTCGCGGTGGACCCCCTTGGCGGTGCGGCCGTGCACTACTGGGAGCCGATCAACGCTGTCTACAAGCTGAACATCACCGTCGTGAATCCGAAAGTCGATCCGACCTTCTCGTTCATGACGGTCGACCACGACGGCAAGATCCGTATGGACTGCTCCAGCCCGTACGCGATGGCCCGACTGGTCGGTCTGAAGGACCAATACCGCGTCGCCTTTGCCAACGATCCGGATGCAGATCGGCACGGCATCGTCACACCTGCTGCGGGATTGATGAATCCCAACCACTATCTTTCCGTGGCGATCCGCTATCTCCTCGGGCATCGCCCGCGCTGGCCCACGCAGGCCGCAGTGGGCAAGACACTGGTCAGCAGCAGCATGATCGATCGGGTGGTGAGCAGGCTTGGCCGCAGGCTGTGTGAGGTGCCGGTAGGTTTCAAGTGGTTTGCTCCCGGATTGCTCGACGGCTCGTTCTGCTTCGGGGGCGAGGAGAGCGCGGGAGCGAGCTTCCTGCGCTTCGACGGCAGCGCCTGGACCACAGACAAGGACGGCCCGATCATGAATTTGCTCGCGGCCGAAATCACCGCGCGCACG
>Ga0335082_10001786_pt1 | contig 22981 bp, 21 predicted proteins | sample Lox_Sample_41_FD_206718 | JGI IMG/M metagenome (GOLD analysis project Ga0335082, IMG submission 206718) | Soil microbial communities from Loxahatchee National Wildlife Refuge, Florida, United States - Lox_Sample_4.1 | ecosystem: Environmental > Terrestrial > Soil > Wetlands | place: USA...
CTCCTCGTCGGGCGAATACACGCTCTCGTGCACACACGTGGTCTTCAAGTACCTTCCGTACAGCTACGACTCTCGCTCCAAGCGCTGGGGCGGGTGATTCCGTCTCCGTTGGCGTTTGTGCCTCGCCGGGCTTTCCGATAGAATTCAGCGCTCTCCAGGCGCGTAGCTCAGCTGGCTAGAGCATCACCTTGACATGGTGGGGGTCGTTGGTTCGAGTCCAATCGCGCCTACCAATTGCCGGAGCGCGCGGTGGAGGCGGCGCCCGTGATTCCGCGCGTTTCGAACGTACGCGAAGCGACGTTCACCGCGCGGTTTTTGTTTCTTGACCCATGCCCAATATCCGTCTTCCCGACGGCTCAATCAAGGTCTTCTTCGACCCGGTCACGGTTGGCGAGATCGCGAAGGCGATCGGCCCGGGGCTTGCGCGTGCGGCGCTCGCGGGAAAGGTGGAAGGCAAGCTAGTCGACCTGTCCTATCGCGTCGAGAGCGACTCGAACGTAGCGATCGTCACGGATCGCGACAAGGAAGGCGTCGAACTCCTTAGGCATTCGACCGCGCACCTGCTTGCGTACGCAGTGAAGGAACTCTTCCCCGACGCCCAGGTGACGATCGGGCCGGTGATTGAAGACGGGTTCTACTACGACTTCTCGTACAAGCGCCCCTTCACTCCGCAAGATCTCGCCGCAATCGAAAAGCGCATGTCCGAGCTTGCCGCGAAGGACCTCCCGGTAACGCGCGAGGTCTGGGCACGCGACAAGGCGGTCGAATTTTTCAAGTCGATCGGCGAGCATTACAAGGCCGAGATCATCGCCGCCATCCCCTCGGGCGAAGAAGTGTCGCTGTACCGCGAGGGTGCCTTCATCGACCTGTGCCGGGGACCTCATGTCCCGTCGACGGGCAAGCTGAAGGTATTCAAGCTCATGAAGGTCGCGGGCGCCTATTGGCGCGGCGACTCGAGGAACGAGATGCTGCAGCGTATCTACGGCACGGCCTGGGCCAAGAAGGAGGAGCAGGACGCCTACCTGCGGATGCTCGAGGAGGCCGAGAAGCGCGACCACCGTAAGCTCGGCACCCAGCTCGATCTGTTCCACCTGCAAGAGGAATCCCCGGGCATGGTGTTCTGGCACCCCAACGGCTGGGCGCTGTGGCAGCAGGTCGAGCAGTACATGCGCCGCGTCTACCGCGACAACGGCTACCTCGAGGTGCGCGGCCCGCAGATCCTCGATCGAAGCCTGTGGGAAAAGACCGGGCATTGGCAGAACTACCGCGAGAACATGTTCACGACCGAGTCCGAAAAGCGCGACTACGCGATCAAGCCGATGAACTGCCCGGGCCACATCCAGATCTTCAACAAGGGGCTGCGCAGCTACCGCGAACTGCCCCTCCGCTACGGGGAGTTCGGCGTATGCACGCGCAACGAGCCCTCGGGGGCTCTCCACGGGATCATGCGCGTGCGTGCGTTCACCCAGGACGACGGGCACATCTTCTGCACCGAGGAGCAGATCAAGCCCGAGGTCACCGCGTTCACCGCGCAGCTCAAGCGCGTCTACGCGGATTTTGGTTTCACCGATATCGTCTACAAGCTTGCCACGCGCCCGGCCAAGCGTGTGGGCTCGGACGAGGTTTGGGACAAGGCCGAGAAAGCCTTGCGGTCGGCGCTGGAGGACGGCGGGATTCCCTTCGAGCTGCTGCCAGGGGAGGGAGCGTTCTACGGTCCCAAGCTCGAATACCACCTCAAGGACTCGATCGGGCGTTCTTGGCAATGCGGCACCATGCAGGTTGACTTTTCCATGCCCGGGCGGCTGGGAGCGGAGTACGTTGCAGAGGACAACACCCGCAGGGTCCCGGTCATGCTTCACCGAGCGGTTCTCGGGTCCATGGAGCGCTTCGTCGGCATTCTCCTGGAGCACTACGCGGGGGCGATGCCGTTGTGGCTCGCGCCTGTTCAGGTGGCCGTGCTGACCATTTCAGAGGGCCAGAGCGACTACGCTCGGGCCGTTGCGGCGCGATTGAAAGGCGCCGGGTACCGGGTACATTCTGACTTGAGGAACGAGAAAATTAGCTATAAAATTCGAGAACATAGCTTGCAGAAACTGCCTTACCAGCTCGTTATCGGAGAGAAGGAAAAGGCAGCCGAAAAAGTGGCCGTGCGCACCCGTGCCGGCGAGGATCTCGGACAGATGGGACTGGCCGAGTTCGTTGCGCGCCTCGAATCCGAGGCCAGGCAGGGCGGTACGGCCTAATTTTTCACGAACACGGAGAATCGAACATCGCCACGGAGAGAACGCAGCGTATTAACAACGAGATCAACGCGCCCGAGGTGCGTCTGGTCGGAGCCAACGGCGAGCAGGTCGGCATTGTGCCGATCACTCAAGCACTGAAGATGGCGGAGGACGCCGAGGTAGATCTGGTGGAAATCGCACCGCTTGCCAAGCCGCCGGTCTGCAAGCTGATGGATTACGGGAAGTTCAAATACCGCGAGGCGAAGAAGGCGCACGAGGCGAAGCTCAAGCAGAAGCAGATTCACGTCAAGGAAGTCAAGTTCCGTCCCGGGACGGACGAGGGCGACTACCAGATCAAGCTGCGCAACCTGATCAAATTCCTGGACGAGGGAGACAAGACCAAGGTCACGTTGCGATATCGGGGCCGCGAGATGGCGCATCAGGAATTCGGGGTGCGCCTGATCGAGCGGGTGAAGCAGGACCTCGAGCCGCACGCCGTGGTGGAGCAGTACCCGAAGATGGAGGGCCGGCAACTCATCATGGTGCTGGCTCCGAAGAAAGGCAAGAAAGAGGTGAAGAAGCCGGCCGCAAAACCGGTCAAGAAGGATTCGAAGCCGGCCGTCGCGTCCTGACGCACGCCGATTCAGAAGAAGTGGCGTTCGGGCCCTTGAAGAGCCTCAATCGGAGGCCGCCCGTCGTCATCACAAACAGGAGTTAGCAATGCCCAAGCTGAAAACCAAGCGAAGCGCCGCAAAGCGCTTCAAGATCCGCTCCGGCGGCAGCATCAAGCGCTCTCAGGCGTTCAAGCGTCACATCCTCACCAAGAAAACCACGAAGAGCAAGCGGCATCTGCGCGGCACGGCGGAAGTACATTCCACCGACCAGCAGCATGTTCGCGCGATGCTGCCATACGCCTAGGAGAGCCCCATGCCAAGAGTCAAGCGCGGCGTAACCGCGCACGCCAAGCACAAGAAGGTCATCCGCCAGGCCAAGGGCTTCCGCGGCCGCCGCGGCAACGTCTTCAACATCGCCAAAGAGGCGGTAATCAAGGCAGGCCAGTACGCCTATCGCGATCGCAAGCAGCGCAAGCGCCAGTTTCGCGGTCTGTGGATCACCCGGATCAACGCGGCGGTGCGCGAGCACGGCATGACCTACTCCGCCTTCATGTACGGGCTGAAGAAGGCTTCGATCGAGATCGATCGCAAAGTGCTCGCTGACCTCGCGGTGGCCGACAAGCCCGCGTTTGCGCAGCTCGCGGGCCAGGTCAAGGCGAAGCTCGCCGCATAGTCCCGGCCGATTTCCTCCCGTCAGGAAGGCGGGCCAGGCTCAATGACGGACGTCGATAAGCTCGTCGCCGAAGCGATCGCCAGGTTCGCGGCCGTCGACGATGCCGACGAGCTGGAGCGCGTCAAGGCGCGCTACCTCGGGAAATCGGGATCGATTCCGGAAGCAATGAAGCGGCTGGCCAGGCTCGCGCCGGCCGAGCGGCGCGAGGCCGGGGCAAGCATCAACTCCGCCAAGGACCGCATCGAAGCCGCTCTGGCCGCCAGGCGGGAAGCGATCGCTGCCCTAAAGCTCGACGCCCGTCTCGCCGAGGAAGCGCTCGACGTGACCCTTCCCGCGCGCGGACGCGGCACGGGAAGCATTCACCCCGTGATTCGGACCTGGCAGCGCATCGAGGCGATCTTCGGCTCGATCGGGTTCGACGTTGCCGACGGGCCGGAGATCGAGACCGACTGGTACAACTTCACCGCGCTCAACCAGCCGGAGAACCATCCAGCACGGTCGATGCACGACACCTTCTACGTCGAGGGCGGTCTGCTGCTGCGCACCCACACCAGCCCGATCCAGGTGCGCTACGCACGCACACACGAGCCGCCGATCAAGGTGATCGCACCCGGCCGCGTGTATCGCGTCGACTCGGACGCCACCCACTCGCCGATGTTCCACCAGGTCGAGGGACTATGGATGGACGAGGACGTGAGCTTTGCCGACCTGAAGAGCGTCTACATCGATTTCCTGCGCAGGTTCTTCGAGACCGACGACCTTGAGGTCCGCTTCCGGCCGTCCTTCTTTCCTTTTACCGAGCCGTCGGCAGAGATCGACATGATGTTCGGCTCGGGCCCGAGCCGGGGCACGTGGCTGGAAATCTCCGGCGCAGGGCAGGTGCACCCGAACGTGGTGCGCAACTATGGCCTCGACCCGGAGCGCTGCATCGGCTTCGCCTTCGGGTCGGGCCTCGAGCGCCTCGCCATGTTGCGGTATGGCGTCGACGACCTGCGGTTGTTCTTCGAGAACGACCTTCGCTTCCTGCGGCAGTTTGCCTAGGGCGATGCAATTCTCCGAGCGCTGGCTGCGCAGCTTCGTTGATCCGCCCCAGAAGTCGGATGAACTCGCCCGCCTGCTCACGATGTCGGGTGTCGAGGTCGAGACCTGCGTGCCGGTGGCGCCGCCTTTCTCGGGTGTCGTCGTGGGCCAGGTGCTGTCGGTGGACAAGCACCCCAGCGCCGACCGGCTGACGATCTGCAGCGTTAACGCGGGCACGAACGAGCCAATCAGCGTCGTGTGCGGTGCGCCGAACGTGGCGGCGGGCATGAAGGTTCCCCTGGCAACGGCGGGCGCGAAACTGCCCGGGGGACTGGAGATCAGGGCGACAACGATGCGCGGTGTCGAAAGTCGCGGCATGCTGTGCTCGGCGCGCGAGATCGGCCTGTCGGATGACCACAGCGGACTGCTCGCCCTGCCCGCGGACGCTCCGCCTGGGCACGACGTGCGCGAAGTGCTCGCGCTCGACGACCGGATCTTCACTCTCAAGCTGACGCCCAACCGCGCCGACTGCCTGTCGGTGCTCGGGGTCGCCAGAGAAGTCTCCGCCCTGACCCGCTCGAAGCTCGACGCACCCGAGATCCGCCCGGTGCCGGCACGCAGCGAGGCGAGCTTCCCCGTGAGGATCAGCGACCCGCGCGGCTGCGGGCGCTTCACGGGCCGGGTGATCCGCGGCGTGAACGCCGCAGCGCACACGCCAGCGTGGATGAAGGAGCGCCTGGAACGCGCCGGCCAGCGCTCGATCTCCGCGCTGGTGGACGTCACCAACTATGTGATGCTCGAGCTGGGGCGCCCGCTGCACGTCTACGACCTCGACAAGCTCGCGGGAGGGATCGATGTGCGCTTCGGGCGAAGGGGCGAACGCGTCAAGCTGCTGAATGATATGACGGTGGACCTGGACGAGTCGGTGCTGTGCATCACCGATGGCTCCGGCCCGATCGGCCTGGCAGGCATCATGGGCGGAGACTCGACCAAAGCCGAGGTTGCGACGCGGAACATCTTCCTCGAGTCGGCGTTCTTCTACCCGGACGCGATCGCGGGGCGCGCGCGCCGGTACAACTTCGCGAGCGACGCGTCGCACCGCTTCGAGCGCGGCGTCGACTTCGACAACAACGTCGCCGGGATCGAGCGCGCGACCCGGCTTATCCTGGACGTCTGCGGCGGCGAGCCGGGTCCCACGGTCGACACGGTGGCCAGGCTTCCCGAGCGCAGGCCGGTTCGCATGCGCGTGGGCCGCGCGCACAAGATCATAGGGGTGCGAGTGCCCGAGGCGGAGATGGCGGACATCTTTGCCCGTCTGGGACTTAAATATCTACGCGACGGCGACGCCTTCGTCGTCACTCCGCCCTCGTTCCGCTTCGACATCGAGATCGAGGAAGATCTGGTCGAGGAAGTGGCGCGGGTACACGGTTTCGAGCACATTCCGGCGCGCCAGCCGCGCGCCCCGATGATCATGCGCGCTCAGCCCGAGGCACGGCGCTCGCGTCATGCGCTGCGGCAGCGGCTTGCCGACGCCGACTACGTGGAAGCGGTCAACTTCAGCTTCGTCGACCCGCAATGGGAGGCCGATTTTGCGGGCGAGGGAAATCCGATCCGAGTCCTCAACCCGATCGCCAGCCACCTCGCCGTGATGCGCAGCACGCTGTTCGGCAGCCTCGTGTCGAACGTGGTCTACAACGTGGCGCGAAAGGCGCCGCGGATCAGGGTGTTCGAACTGGGACGCGTGTACTTGCGGGATCCGCGGGTGAAGGACAGCGAGCAGGACGTGGCGGGGATCCGGCAGCCTACCCGCATTGGCGCTATCGCCTACGGCCCGGCCCTCGAGGAGCAGTGGGGTGTCTCCGACAGGCGCCAGGTCGACTTCTACGACGTCAAGGCGGACCTGGAAGCGCTGCTTGCTCCCCGCGTTGCCCGCTACGAAGTGGCAGTGCATCCCGCGCTGCACCCGGGCCGGTCGGCGCGGGTGACCTTGGACGGGGCGCCCATCGGCTGGGTGGGCGAACTGCACCCCCGTTGGCAGCAGAAATACGGCTTACCCCTGCCGGCCGCTCTGTTCGAGCTAGATGTCGGAGCCCTGGGAGAGGTCGGCACGCCCCGGTACCAAGAGATATCCAAGTACCCGCCGGTCATCCGCGATAGGGCCATGGAGTTCGACGAGAGCCTGCCGGCCGCCCGGATCCTGGAGGAAATTGATCGAAACCGGCCTCGCGTAGTGCAGGAAATACGCTTGTTTGACTTCTATCGGGGTAGAGGTGTAGAAAGGGGTAAAAAAAGCCTTGCATTTCGGGTAGTTATGCAAGATACTGCAAGGACGTTGACCGATGCGGAAGCGGACGCCGCAATGGCGCAACTGACAGAGCTTCTCGCCGCGAAATTCGGTGCTAAATTACGTACTTAAGTAATGAAGTGGAGGGAGATTTACCCCTCCAAGGGAGCAGAAATGACGCTGACGAAAGCCGAGCTGGCGGACATGCTTTTCGAGAAGGTCGGCCTCAACAAGCGCGAGGCGAAGGACATGGTCGAGACGTTCTTCGAAGAGATCCGCTTGGCGCTGGAGAGCGGCGAGAGCGTCAAGCTTTCAGGCTTCGGCAATTTTCAGCTCCGCGACAAGCCGCAGCGGCCTGGGCGCAACCCTAAGACCGGGGAGGAAATTCCCATCACGGCGAGGCGCGTGGTCACTTTCCACGCCAGCCAGAAACTCAAGGCCCTCGTCGAGCAAACTCATGGAAAGCAAGGTAACCAAGGATAGCCTGCCCGCGATCCCGGCCAAGCGCTACTTCACCATCGGTGAAGTCAGCGAGCTGTGCGGGGTCAAGCCGCACGTGCTCCGCTACTGGGAGCAGGAGTTCACGCAGCTGCGCCCGGTCAAGCGCCGCGGCAATCGCCGCTACTACCAGCATCACGAGGTGCTCCTGATCCGCCGCATCCGGGAACTGCTGTACGAGCAGGGGTTCACCATCAGCGGAGCACGCAATCGCCTCGACGAGAGTCTGAGCGCCGCGCCCGCGCGCGCGCTGTCGTCTAGTTCCTCTCCTTCGCGTGGCGCGGACGCACGCGGTGTGAACCTCTCGAACCTCAAGCAAGAACTCAAGAGCGTCATAGATCTGCTCGCTGCGGAGAAGGCGTCGGGCTCGGCCCGCTGATATACTTCCGCCTCTCGGGGCGTAGCGCAGCCTGGTAGCGTACCTGCATGGGGTGCAGGTGGTCGCGAGTTCGAATCTCGCCGCCCCGACCAATTCATAAAATCAATAAGTTGTAGCAACAACTTCAAGTTTTCACCGGCGCCCCGCCGGACTTCTCTGCGTCTCCTTCCAAAGTAGGTTTTCCGAACGCCATCGCTCGGAAACCCCCGTGGATATTGGCTTTGCGGGCGATGCATGCTTCTTTTCATAGAGCTGCCGAAGCGTACCTGCTATCTATGCAGGTGGTCGAAAAAGGTTGCTTCGGATGATCGCTGGAGTCAAAACGTATTCAAGGAGTTGCGAGGTTTTCTCAAACCTTCAAATTCTTCGAGAATATTCGACTGCGGGAGTTTTGCGGGACTTTCGCGGGAGTTTTGTTACCGGCCCGCGTCCGGGTCCCTGCAGGATGCAACGCCGCCCACCGCTCGCGGCTCATCTGCGATTTCGGGTGCGATCGCAGCCGTATCAGGCTCTCCCGGACCTTGCGTAGGCGCTATTGCCGGATCGACTTATGCTGGGCTCCCCAACCGGGGCAAAACTGGGCACTACCGGGAATTGGCCGCGCCGCTCGCGTGATAGCAGCTCCCAGCACGTACTCTCATACACACCTGGGTTTCAGAAATGGCAGCAAACGGCCAAGAGCGCTGCAGTAGCCAACAAATTGCCTCCTCGACTTTTTCGCACCCTATTTCGGCCCGGGCTCGAACTTCTGGTTACTGAACGCTGAGCCACTCGGGCGTCTGATTTGGATGAAGCCGTGGTTCGCCGCCTTGTGGCAGGTATTGCACGCCGCAGTCAGGCTGTCGAAGGACCTTGTGAAATCCGCTGCGCTCTTTCCTTTGATCGCTTTGCCGATCGCGTCAAGCGGTGCCGGCGTTAGGCTAGCGATCAGAGCCGCGACCGGCACGCCCTCGTACGTCGGCTGCAGCCTGCTCGCATCCTCGAAACCTTCGCGAAGTTCGTCCATCTCGTAGTTCGCAAGGGCCCAGTTGCTGCGGCTGGCGGCGAGCCAGAGCTTGGCGTGCCGCATTTGCTGCAAGGACATGATCTCACCGAGCCCGGGGACGTAGGCCTCTGTCTTGGCTGGTGTCGGCGAATTTGCATCGGCATGGGCGGGACCTGTTGCGATCGCGAGGCTAAGTCCAGCCAGGATAGCGAGGTTCTTCATTGCGGCTCTCCTTTTCGGGTGTTCTCTCCAGGAAATCGTAGATCAGTTCAAGCTCGGGTGCTGGCTCCCCGACCAGGGCTCGAAAGCCCGGATTAACAGTCCGCGCGAATAACCGCTTGGGTCGCGAGCCGACATTGGCCAACGCCTGGTTTCGGCTGCGGATTCAATGGATCGACGCAACACAACGATGATAGCGCTCGGCTGGAGTTTCAAAGCCGAGGGTCTTTCTAGGTCGCTCGTTGAGCCGTCGCGCGACGGCGTCTAGCTTCGCCTGCGAGTAGACCGACAGGTCAGTTCCTTTCGGGAAGTACTGTCGCAGTAGCCCATTCCTAAGGAGCTCAAGGAGCGCGAGCTTGCCAACATGCGCGACCACCTGCGGACGCTCTCTGAAATTCAGAACTATCTTGCCAAATACGATTTCGACCACGCGGCCGACATCGCTGAAAAGCGCCTCGGCATGTCCTCCTTCGATCTTCATGGCTCTCATGAAGTCGCGCCGTACATGCCGAAGGGCATGCAGGAGGCGGGCACCGCCCTGCATCACGCTGCGAGCCGGTTTGCCGTCGCGGCGCAGGAGGCCGCCGTGGATCGCGATCTGGGCCGCGCGCTGGGAGCGCTGAACGAAGTCACGCAGACTTGCATCGCCTGCCACGCGGCGTATCGGCTGAAGTAGAGTAAACGAAAACAGCCCGCAAAATTGCCGCGGGTGCCCACGATGCGGCGGGTCAGCTTGACTCTCCTGGTCTGCGCCTGATCGGGACCGGGGCTTCAGGTGCGGCCGCGAACCTTGTCCCGAGCGGCTGCGGCGATGAAGCCGCCAAAAGGCACCCAATGCGGCGTCACGGCTTCGACGCTGGGCGCGAGCGTCCCACCCGAGGGCATATAGATCGCGGTACGCACGCGACGGGTGGTCATCGGTAGCGTCTCCAGGAGCGCCCGCGCCTGTGCAGGCGTATGCCACTTGGCGCCATGATAGGCACCACGCCCGCCATGCCGGCCCTTCTGCAGATACAATAGGCTGCACCGGTTGAGGAGCCCGAGGGCAAGGCCGCGTCCGCTCACGCGCGCCATTTCCCCGAGGGCCAGGCGCTCTTCGGGAATGAAGCAGAGCGCCGTGATTGAAATACAGTAGTCGAACTCGCCGTCGGGAAACGGAAGTCTGCGCCCGTCTCCCAGGATGTATGCTTCATTGCCTGCGCGATGGGCGCGCGCATAGGCGAGCATTGCTGGATCGGGGTCCATTCCGGTGACCTCGTAGCCCTCATCGGCGAAACTCCGGGTGAAGTAGCCGGTGCCGCAGCCGACGTCGAGAATGCGCGCGCCGGGCTCCGGCTCGAGTAGCGCCGAGATCAGCCGGAACTCGGTCTCCCCGATCCACCGGCCGCGGGCCGTGCAATACCAGGCATCATATTGTTCCGGCGTCATTGCGCGCCTCAACGTTAGATTCTGTGCTGCGCGCTTGTGTATAAAGCGCCACTGAACGAATCCAGCGCCTTACCCGATCTTGAACGCCGAACGGACCGGCAGCTTGACCTGATCGAGGATCAGAGCGAAGCCGGCGGCGGCGGCGAAGACTGTGGCGAGGACGCGCCAGGGCAGCGGTTCCATCAATATGCCAGACCCTGCGAGCGCGAATACCACGACGATGTCGGCCGTGGATGCCGCCAGCACCCAGCGGCTCGGCCTGGAGGACCAGATACGGTGCCGCTCGCGCACGACGTACAAAAGGGCTTGTGCGCCGAAGACGAGGGTGACGAACGCGAGTGTCTGAATCTCCCCCGGGTTCAATCCGAGGCGGTATTTGGCGAAAAGCAGCACGCCAGTCGAGAAACCGAGCTTGCAAAGGCCGAGAACGATGCCGGCGGCGGTAATGTCGCGCATGTGCCATGCGCTCGGTGATGGCGAGGGACTCGCGCGGTCCGTGGTGAGCGACATCGCGAGGAAGTCGTTCGTCACCAGCATCAGGACCATCAGCACCGGAGTCATCACTGCATGGCCGGTGAGCGCGAGCCCGATTGCCAGAAACAGGACGATCTCGATTTTCTTGGTCAGCATGTTGAACGTGTAGGTCAGCAGCCGCTGAAATGCCACCCGGCCCTCGCGAACGGCGAACACGATTCCGGCGAGCCCCGGTTCGGTGAGAACCATGCCCGCCGCGGCTTTGGCGACGTCGGTCGCCGTGGATACGGCGATCCCGATCTGCGCCTGCCGCAGCGCAGGCGCGTCGTTCGTGCCGTCGCCGCACATGCCGACGACATGCCGGGCGCGCTGCAGCGCCTGCACGAGGCGGAACTTCTCCTCGGGGACCACGCGGGCGAAGACGCCGAATTCCTCCGCGTGCAGGTCTTTCGAAAGCCGTTCGCGTGAGCAGACTTTCCCGTCGATGCCGACCTTGCTCGCGATTGCCGCTGCGGTCACGGGAGAGTCCCCGGTTACCATGACGGTGCGAACGCCTAGCTCTCGGAGGGCGCCGACGAATGTCGCCGAGTCCTCGCGTGGCGGGTCGCTGATGGCGATGAAGCCGGCGAGCCGCAATGACTGCGACGTTCCCGCGGCGACGGCGATGACGCGATGTCCGCGCTCCGCGAGCTCGTTCATCAAGCGAGATGCATCTGCCGACGCTCGAGTCGTGCCGACGAGTGCCTCGAATGCGCCCTTGGCGATTCGCAGCTCTCTTCCATCGCGATCGACGGCAAAGGCCTCGGACACCTGCGTGGCCGGATCGAACGGAACGAAGCGGAGCAGACGTTCGGCCGCATCGCCGCGTGTTGTGTGGCTCGCCGCCGCTCGAATGGCGGCGTCGATGGGATCCTGGTCTGCCTCGGAGCTTGCCAGCACCGCGAGGGCGAGCACGCGCTTGCTGTCGAAACCCGGCATAGGAACAACCTCATCCACTTCGAGCGCGTTGCGCGTCAGCGTCCCGGTCTTGTCGGCGCAAAGGACGTCCATGGCCGCCGCTTCGTGCGCGGCGGAGAGCCGGGTTAGCAGAACTCCGCGCTTCGCAAGGATCTGGGCGCCGAACGCGGCAGAAAGCGTGAACGTTGCCGGAAGTGCCGCCGGAATCGTCGCCAGCAGCGCCGTGAGACCGAGGCGGATCAAGTCTTCTGCCGGCAATGCCGTCGCGTATGCATAAACGACGATGGCGACTGCCACGGTCCCATTTACGACGGCGAGGTTGCGCGTCGCTGCAAAGATTGCCGCCTGCTCGGTGCTTGCCGAGCGGGCGGTGCGCACCAGCTCGGCGGCGCGCCCGTAGGACGTCTTGGATCCAGTCGCCGTGACTACGGCAATCGCCTGACCGCGCCGCACCAGCGAACCCGCGTAGACCTGGCTGCCGGGATTTGCATCGACCGGAATGGATTCGCCGGTGAGCGTGGACTGATCCACCATCACCGATCCGGACACGAGGCGCGCATCGGCTGGCACCAATGCTCCGAGCGGCAGCCGGATCGCGTCGCCCGGCACGACTTGGGATGCCGGAATCCTGATCCATCCGCCGTCGCGCCGAACCAGGGCGCTCGGCGCAAGCCGTTTCCTGAGCGCGGCCAGCGCCCCACCGGCTCGGCCTTCCTGAATGAAGCTGAGCGTCGCGTTGAAGAGAAGCAGGGCGGCGATCACCGCCGCTTCGATAGTTTTGCCCAGCCCGATCTCGACCAGCATCGCGACCTCAAGCAGCCACGGGATGGGGGACCAGAACTTGGCGAGATAGGTGCGCCACGCAGGCGGCGCTTCCTCGGCGACGGTATTGGGACCGAATTGTGCGAGCCGGCGGCGCGCTTCGGCACCGCTCAGGCCGACCAGCTTCGCAGCTGATAGCTCCGGAGTGGCGATCACAACTCCGAGTGAGATGTCATGCGTGACTACACCGGTGCCGGGGAGAGGAGTTTCCATGGGCCGTCACTGTGAAATCTGCGCCGTTAGATAATTGACACTTTGATCTACCTCAAAGTCTGAAACGACTTCAAAGGTATGACATCGCCGAGCAAGAGAACACCGTGTGAGCACTGTGGGATCCTCCCAGTTGTCGCAGGGTAAAATGTCTTGCTCGCAGCGGGCGGGAAGAAGCTCGCGCGGTGGGAACGAGGAGAAATTCATGGAAGGCACTGAGCGCTCGCGCGCATTAGCCGAAGCGCCTTCATCGCCTGCACGCAACCGCTTCGACCGCATGGAGTGGGCGGGAGCGTTCGGCGATCTGGGAACGCTCGTTCCCTTCATCGTTGCCTACATCGGCGTGAGCGGGCTCGATCCGCTCGGGGTCCTGTTCGCGTTCGGTGCGGCCCTCATCGCGTGCGGCGCGTACTATCGCACGCCGTTCCCTGTGCAGCCGATGAAGGCAATCGGTGCGGTCGCCGCAACGCAAGCGGCTCAGACCGCTGTGATCGCGCCCGCCGCGATCTACGGCGCGGGCCTTGTGACCGGAATCGTCTGGCTCGCGCTCGGCCTCACCGGCGCCGCGAGCAGGGTCGCGAGGCTCGTTGCGCGGCCTGTTGTGATCGGCATCATCCTCGGGCTGGGCATGGGCTTTATGCTGCAGGGCGTGAAGATGATGGCGGGTGACTGGCTCATCGCTTCGATCGGCTTCGCCGGAACGGTGCTGCTCCTCGCGAACCGGACCGTTCCAGCGATGCTGTTGCTGCTCGCATTCGGCGCATCATGCGGCGCCGTCCAACATCCGGAGCTCGTGAAGGCGCTCGCCGGAGCCTCGATCGAATTCCACGCTCCGGACTTTGCGCTCGGGCAGATCGGCTGGCGGGATCTCCTGATCGGCACGGCGTTTCTCGCACTGCCTCAGGTGCCGCTCACGCTCGGCAATGCCGTGATCGCGATCCGCGAAGAGAACAACGCTCTTTTTCCCGATCGTCCGGTGACCGAGAGGGGCGTTGCGATTTCCACCGGTCTGCTGAATATTTTCGGCGCGTCGGTCGGCGGCGTGCCAATGTGCCACGGCGCCGGCGGCATGGCGGGTCACGTTGCGTTCGGCGCAAGAACCGGTGGCGCGCCGATCATTCTCGGCAGCATCCTGCTTCTGCTCGCACTCTTCTTCAGCGGATCAGTACAGATGCTCTTTCAGCTGCTACCTCAAGCGGTGCTCGGTGTCGTCCTGTTTCTGACTGGGGCGCAACTTGCGCTCGGCTCCTGCGATTTCAGCAAGGACAAGGGCGAGCGCTTCGTGACGCTGATCACTGCCGCCTTCGCCATCTGGAACGTCGGGATTGCCTTCGTCGTCGGAGTTGCAGGGTGGTACGTTCAAAAGCGCGGCTGGCTTCGGCTATGACAAGTTGGCTCTGTGCTCCGCAAATATTTGCAGGGCTAATCTAGGCACTTGAGGCGACTTTCGGGGCTAAAGCCGCAACACTCCTTGCGGGAGTTTTGCGGGAATCCGTTAGGCATTGTCCTGCACGGTTATGCACGGTTTGCAGCGAGCGTCGTGCGGTTAATGTAGAATAAACAATCTGTTATCATTCACAAATGCTGCATGGGGTGCAGGTGGTCGCGAGTTCGAATCTCGCCGCCCCGACCAATTCATAAAATCAATAAGTTGTAGCAGCAATTTCAAGTTCTCACCGGCAGCGTCCCGGCCTTCTCTGCGTCACCTTCCAAAGTAGATTTTCTGAACGCCATCGCTCGGAAACCCGCGTGGATATTGGGTTTGCGGGCGATGCACCCTTCTTCTCATAGAGCTTCGGAAGCGTACCTGCTATCTATGCAGGTGGTCGAAAACGCTTGCTTCGAGTACTTGCTGGAAATAAAACATATTCAATGGGTTGCGAGGTTGTTTCAAACCTTCAAATCCTCCGAAAATACGGACTGCGGGAGTTTTGCGGGACTCGGGCTACTTCCACCGACAATTTCGCGGGGTTTTTTGCAGGCGGGCTGCGCGTCCGCTGCACGTAGCAGTTCGGCATCGGCGCATTCACAATGCATGATCGTCGAGCACGGCAAGACTGTGAGCCACTCTCTGTACCGCGCGATGACCTTCCTCAATTGCTTCCTTCGCGCGGTGAAAATCAAGCAGGCGAAGGCGCGCCAGCCGGGGGGCGACCATCACCTCCGGTGGCTCGCCAGCCATGCGGCTGCGCGCAATCCTCACCTGAACGATGTCCATACATGTGGTCAGGACGTCCAGCATCGAGGGCATTGGGGGTTCGTAAGGCGACTTCTCGGGCGCGAGCGCGCTGAGGTTCTCCTGCAGCTGGCGCATCCAGTTGTGAGTGGCGCCGGCCGGCGCTTCACGTGCCGAGTGGGCGCGAAAGCGGCGGCCGAGGATGTCGGATCCGAGGTCGACCGCGATCACGATATCCGCGCCCATCGCGCGCGCCAGCGACACCGGTATAGGGTTGACCAGTCCGCCATCAACCAATAACGATCCTTCCCATCTCACCGGGGCGAATAACCCTGGCAGGGAGATCGAGGCGCGCACGGCATCGAGAGTCGGGCCGTGGCGCAGCCAGACTTCCGACCCTGTGCGTAGCGAAGTCGCGACCGTGCCGAACGGCACACGGAGCTTGTCGATCGAACGGTCCGCCCAATTGCGGCGGAAGAATTCCATCAGGCGATCGCCCTTGAGCACTCCACCGCTCAGGCTTATGTCCATGAACCCGACCACGTCCCCGATTCCCAATTGAAGTACCCAGCTCTCGAGGCGATCGAGCTCACCTGCCGCGTAGGCGGCACCGACCAATGCGCCGATTGATGTTCCGCACACAATATCTGGACGAACGCCCGCTTTCTCCAGCGCGTGAATGACACCTATGTGCGCCCAGCCGCGGGCGGACCCGCTGCCGAGTGCAAGTCCCACGCTTGGTCTGTGCGGCGCGGTCATGCACAGATCCTTCGAGCGGCGAGGTCCTCTTCGATATCTTGAGCGGTCACGTTAATGGCACACCGCGGTCGTCATTCGATTCTAAGGCCAATGAGTTCGAACGTAATATCTACGGACCTTGCAAGGGTTACCCTTCGAATGCTCGTGCCGCCACTCGCACGCGCCAGGTCAGGCGAACCCTACACGTGTCGGGGTATCCCGAGTAGAACGCGACCGCTTTCCGCAGGTATCGTCCCCCTCAGCGTCGCGTTGTGCGAACCACCCAAGGGAGGCACTATGTAGCTCGTCGGATTCTCTACACTGGCGCTGGTCCGCTTCCGACCCGATTCTAACGCGCCGTTGCACGCCGCACGCCGCAAGCAGATACTAGCCGCTCTAAGAAGGGGACGTGGCCACAGAGTCGTCTCAAGGAGGCGGGCATGACCAAGAAAGCCGCAATCGCACTTGCATTGATCATGCTGGTCATCGTCGCGTGGGGGCTGTTTGTCGAGGGCGGGGCCACCAAAATCGTGATCAACGGAGAGGAGCTGACGGGACCGCTCAAGGGCGCCGTTGGAGCTGCCGGCCTGATCGTCGCCTCGATCGCTCTTTTCTGCGCGGCGATCTTCCTGGCCTTTGTCTTCGCGGGGGTCGGCATTTTCGTGCTGGGGGGCGTTATCGTCGCCGGACTGGTCTTGACCGGTATTACGTTCCCGTACTTGCTGTACGTGCTTATTCCCCTCACCATCGTCTGGATATTCGTCGCCATCGCGGGGCATGGGTCCTGACTGCAAGGGAGCCTGAGTTACAGCGCAAGACTGTCGCAACTTAACCAAGGGGAGAACACCTATGAACCTGATCGAGAAACAACTGGCCGGCATTCTCTTTCGCAACTGGTGGGTACTGCTGCTGCGCGGTCTCGCCGCCATCGCCTTCGGCGCCCTGGTCTGGTTCCAGCCCGGGATCTCGCTCGCCGCGCTGGTGTTGCTCTTCGGCGCCTACTCAATGGCGGACGGCATCCTTGGCGTCTGGACCGCCATCGCGGGACGCAAGGAGCATGAGCACTGGTGGCTGCTGCTTCTCGAGGGACTGCTCGGCATCGGTGTCGGGGTCCTGACTTTCCTGGTCCCGGGTATCACCGCGCTCGCACTCCTGTTCTACATCGCAATCTGGGCGATCGCCACAGGTGTTCTGGAGATCGTGGCCGCGATCCGCCTGCGGAAGGAGATCAAGGGCGAGTGGCTGCTCATCCTCAGCGGGCTCGCTTCGGTGGTGTTCGGTGTTCTCCTCATGGCGCAGCCGGGCGTGGGCGCCCTCGCCGTGCTTTGGCTGATCGCCACCTACGCTATCGTCTTCGGCGTTCTCCTCGTAATCCTGGCGTTCAAGGCGCGTTCGTTCCTTAGCGAGGCCGCACGCTCGTGAAACAGCGCCGGTAAGGCCGAACCGGATGTGCCGGCGCTGAGCGACGCGCGGAGATAGTTGGTGCTAATATCGCGCCGTTTCGCTCCTAATTCGATCAGGTCTCTTGGAGCCGATTTGAGGTTATAGGGTGTGCTCCGCAAATATTCGCGCCGAGGGTGTCTAGGCACTTGAGGCGAGTTGAATAGCCGCAAAACTCCGTGCGGGAGTTTTGCGGAAATCCGTTATGCATCGTCCTGCACGGTCATGCACGGTTTGCAGCGAGCGTCGTGCGGTCAATGTCCAATAAACAATCTGTTATCATCACAGATGCTGCATGGGGTGCAGGTGGTCGCGAGTTCGAATCTCGCCGCCCCGACCAATTGAAGAAAGTTGAGGATGGGGGAAACCGGAGACTCTGCACGCTCTCCTCGTCTTGGAAATCGCCAAGTGGAAGGGCGTCGTCGAGCGCGCGAAGATCGAGAAGCAGTAGCGGCATGACGAAGCCGATCCCCGGCCCTGATCCCGGGCCGGTCAAACCGAAGTACGTACCGCCGCCGGGAGCATGCGACGCGCACTGCCACATCTTCGGACCTGCTGCGAAGTTCCCGTATGCGCCCTCGCGCCGCTACACTCCTCCAGACGCTCCCAAGGAAAAACTTCGAGCGCTTCATCAGCATCTCGGCCTGTCGCGGGCGGTGCTGGTGCAGGCAAGCTGCCACGGCGATGACAACCGTGCGATGCTCGATGCGATCGCCTGGTCGGGCAGCGCGTGGAGGGGTGTCGCGATGGTTGGCGACGACGTCACCGATCGCGAGCTGAAGGCGCTCCACGACGGGGGAGTGCGCGGCGTGCGCTTCAACTTCGTGCGACACCTGGGAGGGGCACCCGATCCACGTGTTTTCGAGCGCACGCTGGCGATGATCGAGCCCCTGCGCTGGCACGTAGTCCTTCATTTCGACGCGGAGGATATCGAAACCCATGCTGAGGTCTTCCGCAAGTTGCGCGTGCCGTTCGTAATCGACCACATGGGGCGGGTCGATGCAGCGCACGGCCTCGATCAGAAGCCGTTCGCCCAGCTCCTCGAGCTCATGAAGAATCCCCTCGCCTGGGTGAAAGTGAGCGGTCCCGAGCGGATTTCCGCCACGGGAAAGCCATTCCGCGACGCAGTACCGTTCGCCGCAGCGCTCGGCAAGGCCGCGCCCGACCGCGTGTTGTGGGGAACCGACTTTCCGCACCCCAACGTCAAGGCGATGCCGAATGATGGTGAACTGGTCGACCTGTTCGCGCAGATTTTTGTCGACGAGGCGCTGAGGAAGCGCATCCTCGTCGACAACCCCACGCGCCTCTACTGGGCGTAGCCATTTCCGGAGAAAGCGCCGGGGAAGGCAGGGGTTCCCCCGGCGGGTCGTCGTTGCTTGGACCGGCGATAAATCGGCAGCGAACCAAGAGCGGTACCTAATTCGGGGAGGTACACTCTGCCGTTCTGTGTCAGTGACTCCTAACATTCCCTCAGTAAAGCGCCTGAGCGAGCAGGCTTTTTCGCCGCCAGGATAAGGGGTGATTTGGTCCCTTGACTTTGCAGATTGTGCGGCGCAATATCCACCGCGTTTCAAGGGTTTTCAGGGCCTAGAGCGGAAGCCAATGACGCCAGAAACCGCCTCTCCCGTTGATCAGCTTTCCCAAGCGACCCAAGGCTTCCTTAAGCATTTCATTGATTTCATGGGAGTCGCAGGCGGGTCGGACTTCGCCAAGCCGCTCCTTTCGGCGGGGGCGAGCGACACGCCGAAGCTGGCGGCGCTTCAGACCCGCTACCTGCAGCAACACGCTGCCCTGGTGCGCAGCACCATGGGCGACGCGGAGGTTCCGCCCGCGCCTGCACCCGACCATGCCGACCGACGCTTCTCTTCACCCGAATGGCGAAGCGACCCCTGGTTCGACTATCTGCGGCGCAGCTATCTCATCAATACGCAGTTCCTCGCCGACTGGGTGGAAGCGCTGAGCGCCGATGTGCACATGAAGGAGCGGCTGCGCTTCATGGCACGCCAGCTCGCCGACGCCATGAGTCCCGCGAATTTCGCGGCCACCAACCCCGAGGCTCTCAAGCTGGCCCTCGACACGAAGGGCGAGAGCCTCGCGCGGGGCGTGCGCCAGCTCATTGAAGACGTGCACAAGGGACGCATCTCGACCACGGACGAATCCCGCTTCGAGATCGGCCGGAACGTCGCAGTGACCGAAGGCGCGGTGGTGTTCCAGAACGAACTGATGCAGCTCATTCAGTACAAGCCGCTCACGGAGACGGTATTCAAGCGTCCCTTGGTGATGATTCCTCCATGCATCAACAAGTACTACATCATGGACCTTCAGCCGGAGAATTCGCTGGTGCGCTTCGCCCTGGAGCAGGGCTACAGCGTGTTCATGGTGTCGTGGCGCAACGTCGAGCAGGACCTCGGTCATCTCACCTGGGACGAGTACATCGAGAAGGGAGTTCTCAAGGCCCTGGAAGCGGCACGCTCGATCTCGGACGCGAAAAAGGTCAATGCCCTCGGGTTCTGCGTCGGCGGCACGCTGTTGGGGGTTGCGCTGGCGGTCGCGGCCTCGAGGGGGGAGAACCGCGTGGAGAGCGCAACCTTTCTTGCCTCCATGCTCGACTTTTCGGACACCGGCGAGATCGGCCTGTTCGTCGACGCACCTAGCGTGGCGTTTCGCGATGCGACAATAGGGAAAGGCGGCCTCATGCCGGGGCGTGATCTCGCCCTCGTGTTCTCCGCGCTCCGCGCCAACGACCTCGTCTGGCCCTACGTCGTCAACAACTACCTGAAGGGAAGAGCGCCCGACGCTTTCGACCTGCTGTATTGGAACGCCGACTCAACCAACCTTCCAGGGCCGATGTACTGCTGGTATGTACGCAATACCTATCTGGAGAACAATCTTCGCGAACCGGCCAAGACCAAGGTGCTCGAGGAGCCGGTGGATTTCGGCAAGATCGCCGTCCCGGCCTATGTCCTGGCGACCCGCGAGGATCACATCGTGCCTTGGCGCACCGCATTCCGAACCACGGAATTGCTCGGCGGCGACACGCGCTTCGTGCTCGGCGCGAGCGGCCATATCGCCGGCGTCATCAATCCAGCATCCCGCAACAGGCGCAGCTATTGGATCGGTAGCAAAAACGGCCGAGACGCCGACACCTGGCTGGAGGCCGCCGTGGAGAAACCCGGAAGTTGGTGGAAGGACTGGAGCGCCTGGCTCGAAACCCACGGTGGCGGCCGGGTGAAGGCGCGGGCGCGCCTCGGTAACGCAGAGTTCAAGGCCGGGGAACGCGCCCCGGGCAGCTACGTAAGACACCGGAGCGCGTGAGCTTCCCTCCGGACCGAAAGGAAACTTCGAGAGGGGTTGAACTGATGACAACAGCAACAGCGACGAAGCGCGGCGTGCAGGTCACCGCGGCACCGATGGAGCATTCCCTGAAAGCGCTCAAGCCGCGCATCGCGTTCGTCAGCGGTGGCATGGGCGGAATTGGCACTGCTGTTTGCCGGCGTTTGGCGCGAAACGGCGTCAAAGTCGTGGCGGGCTGCCTTCCCGGTTACGAGAGTAAGAACGCCTGGCTCGCCCAGATGCACGCCGAGGGTCTGCCCGTCCACTCGGCAGAGGGCAACGTCGATGACTACGCGTCTTGCGCCGAGATGTTCTACCAGATCAGCTCGGTGATCGGACCCGTGGACATCCTGGTCAACAACGCGGGCATTACCCGCGACGGAGTGTTCAAGCGCATGTCTCCTGGAGACTGGTATGCCGTGATAAACACCAACCTGAACAGCGTATTCAACGTAACCCGACAGGTGATCGAGGGCATGGTGGAGCGCGGCTGGGGCCGCGTCGTGAATATTTCCTCCGTGAACGCGCTCAAGGGCCAGTTCGGACAGACCAACTATTCGGCAGCCAAGGCGGGCATGCACGGGTTCTCGAAAGCGCTCGCTCAGGAAGTGGTCAAGAAGGGCGTGACCGTGAATACCATTTCGCCCGGCTATGTCCAGACGGACATGGTCAAGGCAATCAAGCCCGACATTCTCGAGTCGATCATCCAGCAGATCCCGATGGGACGCCTCGCGCAACCGGAGGAGATCGCCGGCCTGGTCGCCTACCTGGCCTCCGATGATGCAGGGTATATCACCGGGGCGAACATCTCGATCAACGGCGGGCTCCACATGACCTAGAGCGGCCGGAGCGGTTCGCCTCGGAATTGATGCCATAATCAAACCATCGAGGCGAGCGAGGAGGGATCATGACCAAGCGGCTGGCATTGATCACCGGCGGGATGGGGGGGCTAGGCGAGACCATCAGCACCAAGATGGCGGATGCGGGATACCAAGTTGCAGTCACGTATTCCCCCTCGAACAAGAGCGCGAATGAATGGCGGGCCGCGATGAAATCCCGGGGCCACGATTTTCATACGTTCGCTTGCGACGTTGCCGATTTCGAATCGTCGAGGATGTGCGTCGAGAAGGTCGTCGCCGATCTGGGGCCGGTGGACATCCTGATCAACAACGCCGGCATCACGCGCGACATGACCTTCAAGAAGATGACCAAGGCGGACTGGGACGTGGTGCTTCGCACCAATCTCGACTCGGTATTCAACATGAGCAAGCAGGTCTGCGATGCCATGGTCGAGCGCGGCTGGGGCCGTATCATCAACGTGTCCTCGGTGAACGGATCCAAGGGCGCCTTCGGCCAGACCAACTACGCCGCCGCGAAGGCGGGGATGCACGGCTTCACCAAGTCGCTCGCTCTCGAGGTCGCGAGGAAAGGCGTGACCGTCAACACGATCTCGCCGGGCTATATCGGAACGAAGATGGTGACGGCGATTCCCAAGGAAATTCTGGACTCGAAAATCATCCCTCAGATCCCGATCGGTCGCCTCGGTAAGCCTGAAGAAGTCGCGGGATTGATCATTTACCTGTGCTCCGAGGAAGCCGCGTTCGTGAACGGCGCGAACATCGCGATCAATGGCGGTCAGCACATGGCCTAAGGTGTATCATGTCGCGCTGCAGCAGCCGCTTACCGCAAACCAGGCAAGGGTCTCCATGTCTGAGTCTACACGACTGATAAAGAAGTACCCCAACCGCCGGCTCTACGACACGAAGACGAGCGCCTACATCACGCTCGTCGACGTAAAGAAGCTTGTCGTCGAGGGCGAGGAATTTCAGGTCGTGGACGCCAAGACCGGAGAGGACCTGACTCGGTCCATCCTGCTGCAGATCATCCTCGAAGAGGAGGCCGCCGGAGCGCCGATGTTTTCCTCGGACGTGCTGACCCAGTTCATACGTTCCTACGGCAACGCGATGCAGGGCATGCTCGGCTCCTACCTGGAGCGCAACATGCAGCTGTTTGCCGAGATGCAGAAAAGCCTGCGCGAACAGTCGCAAAGGCTCTACGGCGACCCCGCCAAGTTCAACGAAGACCTGTGGAAGCAGTTCATGAGCTTTCAGGGACCGGCAATGCAGAACCTCGTCTCGGCTTACATCGACCAGAGCCGCAATGTGTTCATGCAGATGCAGGAACAGCTCCAGAACCAGACCCGCACGATGTTCTCTGGATTGACGTTTCCCGGATTCTCCGGGATGCCTGGATTCGCCGCGCAGCCGGGCGCGGCGCAGCCTGCGGGCGACAAGAATCCGTCGGGCGAGGAAGACAAAAGCTGATCTCGCGCAGGCGCACTGCAGCGGAGCCGAAGGTCGGCTTCGTATCGTTGGGCTGCCCAAAGGCCCTGGTCGACTCCGAGGGCATCCTGACCCGCTTGCGGGCGGAGGGTTACGGGATCTCGCCCTCGTACGACGGTGCAGACCTCGTCGTGGTGAATACCTGCGGCTTCATCGAGTCCGCGGTG